>OBLU010004105.1_pt1 | contig 13138 bp, 9 predicted proteins | sample 1518681 | NCBI WGS metagenome assembly OBLU01 (sample SAMEA3539304, study PRJEB22396) | soil metagenome | biome: tundra; feature: field; material: soil | place: USA | collected 2010-05 | depth 0.15 m | reverse complement strand
CAGGAACATCGGGCTCCTCGCAGATTTCAGGCCGGTACAACCGCAGCTTCGGAGCGGCGCCCACGCGCGGCGGACGCGGTGGTGGTGGTGGCGGCGGCCGCGGTGGCGGCGGCGGAGCCGGCGGAGGTGGAGGCCAGAACCGCAACGCGCCTCCGGTCCTGCGCCAGAGCATTGCCGAGAACTTCGCCTATTCGCACTCGGCTAGCGCGGCGGAGAACTTCTCGCCCCTGCTCGGCGGCAAGTCGGTGAGCAATGGGTACAACTTTACCAGCGGCTACACGTTAGGCTATGGCCGGTTCAACAACTCGTTGACGCTGGGCTGGAACCGTTCGCGTGCCCTCGCGTCCAACTACTTCACCAACGGTCCCAACGGTACCGTGAATCCAGCGGTGACGGACGGCGTCTACGTAGGCAATCAGACCATCTACAGCAACCCGTTCTACTTCGGGGTGCCATCGGTCGGCCTCACCGGCCTCAGTGGCCTCAGCGACTCGTCGCCCAGCAATGCGGTGAACCAGACCATCTCGCTCTCAGAAAATGCGCGCTGGAGCCACAAGCGGAACAACATGCAGTTCGGCTTCGATTTCCGCCGAATCCATGCGGACACCATTGGCTCCAGCGGCGTGCTGGGTGCGTTTACGTTCTCGGGTTACTCGACCGAGAATCCTGCCGCCCAGACCTGCGTGCCGTCTTCAACGCAGCCGTGCACGTTCACGGCCAGCGGGTCGCCGGTTGCGGACCTGCTGCTCGGGCTGCCGCAGAAGACCACCATCACGGCCGGGCTCAACAAAATCTATCTGCGCGGCAACTCGTGGGACTGGTTTGTGAACGACGACTGGCGCGCCAAGTCGAACCTGACCTTTGAATACGGCCTGCGCTGGGAGTATTTCTCACCCTATTCGGAGAAATACAACCGCCTGGTGAACCTGGACCTGACCGGCAGCGGCGCCGGCCTGCAGATCTCAAACGTATGCGCCACGTCTTCGGCCGGATGCGCGTTGCAAGCCGGCCAGTTCGGAACTCCACCCTCGCTGGTGCATCCGGACAAGGCGCTCTACGCGCCGCGCATCTCGGTTGCCTGGTCGCCGAAGTTCAAGTGGACGAAGAACACGGTCGTGCGCTCCGGCTACGGGATCAACTACAACACCGGCGCGTACTCGCGCTTTGCGTCCAAGATGGCATTCCAGCAGCCGTTCGCCATCACCCAGACCAATACCCTGAGCACTCCCAACAGCCCCACCACCTGCACGCCGGCCAACATGTCTCTGAATATCGTCACGATCGTGAACGGTCAGCAGTCCACCGGCTTCAACTGCTCCACCCAGACCACCCAGAGCAACTTCGGCGTCGACCCCAACTACAAGCTGGGCATGCTGCAGGTCTGGAACCTGGGCATCCAGCGGACGCTGCCGCAGGGCATTGTGGTCAACATCGGTTACACCGGGGCCTACGCATTCAACCAGGACATGCTGCGCAATCCCAACCGCACCGCCGCCGGGATTCTGAATCCTTCGTCGGGGCAGTTTAGCTATGAGGACTCGCTCGGCTACCAGCGCTCGAACGCACTGGCCGTGAACGCGCGCGAGCGGATGCACAAGGGCGTCTCGCTGCAGGCGACATACACGTTCGCACACTCGATCGACGATGCCTCCTCCGTAGGCGGAAGCGGCGGCTCGATCGCTCAGAACGATCAGGACCTGGGCGCCGAGGAGAGCAACTCGAGCTTCGTCCGGCGGCATACGCTGAACGGCAACTTCGTCATCGAGCCGCCGTTCGGTCCCAATCGCGCCTTCTTCAATAAAGGCGGCGTGTTCGCAGCCATCCTCGATGGCTATTCCATCTCCGGGAACTTTACGTTTGCGTCGGGCAGTTTCTTGACCCCGACCTTTAGCAACACGGCGGCGGAGATCGCGGCGGGTGCGGCCAGTTCGCTGCGGCCCAACCGCGTGCCGGGTCAGTCGGTTACCGGGGCGGGTACGCATACCGAGTGGTTCAACACCGCCGCGTTTGCCGGGCTCTGCAGCGATACGCCGGTCGGCCAGACGCCGTCTCCGTATTGCCTGCCACAGGGTGTTTACGGCAGCGCATCCCGCAACTCGATCATGGGGCCGGGAACGGTCTCGATCAGCGGATCGCTCTCGCGGACGATCTCCTTTGGCGAGACGCGCGGCCTGGAGATGCGGCTCAATGCCAGCAATGCGTTGAACACCGTGCAGTATTCAAGCGTGGACACCACAGTAAACTCGCCAACCTACGGGCAGGTGCTATCGGCGGCCGGAATGCGGTCCTTTACCTATAACTTGATGTACCGCTTCTAGAAACGTTTGCTGGCCGTTGGGCGTCAGAACAATGGCTAGGGCAGAATTGACGGAGGAGATGGCAATGCGGCGAATCAACCGGGGTACCCGGCCAGCTTACTGGATGGGGTGGAAAGCGATAGCGGCGGTTTTGGTGGCGGCCATGGTGGGTTCGCCCGCGGGCGTGCCGCTGACGGCAGCGGCGCAGCAGCAGGACACTGCTCGGGTCACGACCCTGGTGGAGCACGTCGACCGCGTACTGACCAACGTCGTGGTGCGCGACAAAAAGACCGGCGAGCTCATCAAGGGGCTCAAGCAGAGCGACTTCCAGGTTCTCGAGGACAATAGGCCGCAGACCATCAGGACCTTCGACTTCCAGAACGTCGACGAGGCCGTCACTCTGGCTGAGAGCCAAACCGTCGCCGGTGTTACCACCACCAAGAAAAAGACGATCGCCGACCTGGTGAACAACGACTTCGCCGCCAAGCCGGACGAGTTGAAGGACCGTCGCCTCATTGTGATGTTCTTCGACCTCAGCAGCATGCAGCCGGAGGACATTACGCGCGCGGTAGACGCGGCCAAGGATTACATCAACAATCACATGGCGCCGGCAGACCTGGCGGCATCGGTGAGCCTGGTCTCCGGTCTCAGCATGGACCAGGACTTCACCAGCGACAAGACCGCGTTGCTGGCCGCGGTCAGCAAGTACGACGGCACCGAGGGGAGCGGCTATGCGCTGGGCGACGAAGGCGGCACCACCGACGCGACCGCGGACGACTCCTCCAGCTTTGTCGCCGACGACAGCGAGTTCAACGCGCTCAACACCGACCGCGAACTATACGCCATCCGCACCATCTGCAAGTCGATGGAGAAGGTCGAACAGAAGAAGAGCATGCTGTACTTCTCCGGCGGCCTCTCCCGGCAGGGCATCGAGAATCAGGCGAGCATTCGCGAAGCCACCAACGAGTGCGTGAAGGCAGACACTGCCATGTACGCAGTGGACAGCCGCGGGCTGCAGGCGCTCAACCCCGTAGGCAATGCGTCCACGGGCAGTATTCGAGGCACCAGCGCATACAGCGGCGCCTCCATGCAGAACCAGTTGAACTCGAACTTCAACTCGCAGGAGACGCTGGGCACGCTGGCCAGCGATACCGGCGGCAAGCTGTTCGTCGACTCCAACGACTTCGGACCGGCGTTCCAGCAGGTGCAGAAGGATTCCGAGGCTTATTACATCATCGGCTACGAGTCGACCAACGGGCGGCGCGATGGCTCCTATCGCCACCTGACCATCAAACTGCTGAACCATCCCAACGCGCAGCTTGAGTACCGGCCGGGCTACTACGCCCCCGCCGACTTCCAGCACCAGAAGAACGAGGACCGCGAATACGCTCTCACCGAGCAGATGCGCAGCGAGGTGCCGGCTACCGATGTCGCAATCTATCTGCAGGCGCTCTACTTCCGCCTGACCGACGGCAAATTCTATATTCCCATGTCGCTGGTCATCCCCGGCTCGCAGATCAACGCGGTGGTGGTGAAGGACAAGGACAAGGCCAGCATCGACATCCTGGGCCAGGTAAGGAACTCTACCAACATCGTGGTCGGCCAGGTGCGCCAGACGGTACCTCTGGCGATCGACGCCAATCAGCACCTCGAGAAGAAGAACGTACAGTACTCCACCGGCTTCGAGCTCGCGCCCGGCAAGTACCACGTCAAGTTCGTGGTGCGCGAGAACCAGTCCGGCAACATGGGCACCTTCGAGACCGACATCACGGTTCCGGACATGAAGAAGACGCCGCTGAAGCTGAGCTCCATCGTTATGTCAAGCCAACGCACGCCGAATAAGGAGAAGAAGTCCGTCGACCCGCTGGTGCAGGATGGGATGCAGTTTGTGCCGAATGTGCCGCACGTCTTCCGCCAGGACCAGCACCTCTACTTCCTGTACGAGGTCTACAGCCCGGCCAAGGAGAAGGACGAGACCGCCCCAACGGTGGCCGCGCAGCCGCCCGCCGCTGGACTGACCAAGAAGGAAGCGGGACCGGTGCGCGTGCTCACCAGCATCGAGTTCCTGCTCGGCGGCGTCAAAGTGTACGAGACGCCGCTGGTCGAAGCCGACGCCATCAATGTTCCCGAGCGCGACGCCGTCAGCTTCCAGTTCGACGTGCCGTTAGCCGGGCTCAAAGCGGGCACCTATGTCTGCCAGGTCAACGTCATCGACGACGCCGGCGGCAGCTTCACCTTCCCGCGCATGGCGCTGCGCATCACCGCACCGCTGGCTCCGGCAGCAACGCCGGCCCCGGTGGCTGCGGCGGCCGCACCCAAGGTGGGCCCGGGTCTGTAACCCACCCGCCGTCCGTCGTTGATGCAGTTGCTGCCCGGAATCTGGTACGCTTGGTTCGTTTCGAAGGGAGACACAACATGCAGACGAAGCGGATGAAGTTGGTTCTTGTGGCAGCGGCCGTCACCCTGATGGCCGGCAGCCTTATCAGCGTTCAGGCCCAGATGGGCGGCGGCGCGCCGGGCGGTGGCCAGCCGGGCGGCATGGGAGCAGGCCCAGCGGTCGCTCCAGGCTCCCAGGTCGATCCGGCGAAGTCCTTCGACGCCTCCGTGAGCCAGATCGAACGGCTCTGGATGGGCGCGGCCCAGGCGATGCCCGCCGAGAAATACGGATTTGCTCCCAGCGCCGCCATCTTCGTGCCCGGCCAGACGGTCAAGTACGATGGCGTCCGCACCTTCGCCCAGATCGTCACCCATACCATCCAGGCCAACTACAACTCCTTTGCGGCCATCGGCGGCATCAAGCCCGACGTGGATACCGCCGCCATCGGCAAGCTTGAATCCAAGGACGACATCGTCAAGGCGCTCGCCGCAACCTTCGCCTTCGCCCACAAAGCCGTCGCCAACGTCACCACCGCCAACGCCTTTGACAGCGTGCGCGGCATGCAGACGCGCGCCAGCATGGTGGCCGGCGCGGTCGGACACGCCGAAGACGAGTATGGCCAGGCGGTTGAGTATCTGCGCATGAATGCCATCGTTCCGCCGGCCAGCGAAGGCCGCCCGCGAATGTAGCCGCAGCTTTCCCTCTCCAGACCCCAAAAAAGAGCAGCCCCCGGGCTGCTCTTGGTCTTCTCGGTGGCCTCGAGCAGAACGCTCGGGCTCGCTCGCCTACCGTTCCGCAATCGGAGTGTACGGCTCCGGATAGGGCGGCCCGATGTAGTCCGCGCGCGGTCGAATCAGCCGGTTGTCGTCGAGCTGCTCGATCACATGTGCGGCCCAGCCGGCGATGCGGCTGATGGCAAAGATCGGCGTAAACAGGTCGATCTCCACCCCCAGCGTGGTGTAGGTCGAGGCCGAATAGAAGTCCACGTTGGCGTTCAGCTTCTTCTCTTTGTTGATGTACAGCTCGATCTTGCGCGACATGTCGAACCACTTCGGCTTCCCCGCCGCGTTGCCCAGGTCCTCCGACATCTTCCGCAGGTGGGTCGCTCGCGGGTCTTCGGTGATGTACACGCGATGGCCGAAGCCCGAGATCTTCTTCTTCTGCGCCAACAACTGCGCCACATACTCCACCGGGTCCGCCCCCGCCTCATCGATCGCAAACAGCAGCTTCATCGTCTCCGCGTTCGCGCCGCCATGCAGCGGGCCCTTCAGCGCGCCGATGGCGCCCACAATCGCCGAATGCATGTCCGAGAGTGTCGATGCGATCACGCGCGCCGCAAACGTGCTCGCGTTCAGCTCGTGGTCGGCCTGCAGGATCAGCGCAACGTCCAGCGCCCGCACCGCCGTCGGCGTGGGGTTCACGCCGTTCAGCATGCGCAGGAAGTTGGCGCAGTGCGACAGCGACCGGTCCGGGTCGATGATCGACTTGCCCTTGCGGATGCGGTCGAAGATGGCCACGATCATGGCGATCTGCGAGGTCAGCCGGTAGCTCTTGCGCAAGTTGGCCTCGTGCGACGAGTCCTTCTCGTCCGGGTCGTAGAGCGAGAGTAGGCTCACCGCGGTGCGCAGCACCTCCATGGGCGTGGACTCGTGGGGCACGCTGCGCAGGAAGTCATAGATGCGCCAGTTCAGCGTCCGCGCCGCCGCCAGCTCCTTGCGGAATTCGGCAAGCTCGGACGCGGTGGGAAGTTTACCAAACCAAAGCAGATAGGTGGTCTCCTCGAAGTCCGAGTGCTCGGCCAGCTCGTGGATGTCGATACCGCGGTAAGCCAGCACGCCGGCTGCCCCGTCGATCCAGCAGATTGACGATTTGGTGGCGATGATGCCTTCAAGGCCTTTAATGGGGAGAACTGCTGATGACATGGACAAAACCCTCTTCGCGAAATCAAACCTTACGGTACATACGGTTATAGCGCAGCGACGAAACCCTTGTCACGAAAAGCCGTCAGCCATCGGGTTTTTCCGCGCGCTAGCTTGTCCGGCGGCACGCCGCGAAGAGCCGCAAACTCCCCCTCCCTTGCCCCGGGTGCGAGTCCGGCCCGTTTCCCAGCGTGCCCGCCTGCGGGCGTTCCTTGCCCCCTTTGCCTTATTTCTCGGTGTACCCGCAGCCACAGGCGTTCCTGAGCTATATTCTTTTCTAGAGGTTCCCGCATAACCGCGGTGCGATCTCGCCGCCCATGCGTGAGCAGCGTCTTTTCATGAGTGGTCACCGTCTTATCGAGAGGGAGAACACATGAGCGAAACAGAACCAGTGGTAGTAGCCGAGCGATCCGCCTCGGTAGCATTTATTGCAGCAGTAGCCGTTGCCGCCGTAGTTGCCGTCGTAGTTGGTATCGGCGGGCTGGTTTGGTGCTACGGCCTGCAGAACCATATTGCCGCGACCGATCAGAAGCTCGCCGCCGCCAACAAGACCAACGCCGACCTCGCCGATCAGCTCGAGGCTACCAAGGCCCGGTTGAGCGCCACCGCCGAGACCCTCAGCCAGAACGTCGGCGCTACCCAGAAGCAGATCGACGCCCGCACCGAGAGCATCATGGCTGCGCAGAAGGCGCAGAACGCCGAGACCGCCAAACTCGCGCAGGAGCAGCAGAGCGCCGAGAAGCAGATCGGTGCCGTGTCCAGCGACGTCGCCAGCGTCAAGACGGATGTGGGCGGCGTCAAGACCGACGTGGCCACCACTCGCAGCGACCTCGAGACCACCAAGTCGCAGCTCCAGCGTGTGGTGGGTGACGCCGGCGTAATGAGCGGCCTCATCGCTACCAACCACTCGGAACTCGAAGAGCTCAGGCACCGGGGCGATCGCAACTACCTGGAGTTCACCCTGCAGAAGGGCGCGCCGCCCACCCTGCTCTCCACCGTCAAGCTCCAGTTGACGAAGGTGGACAACAAGCACTCGCGCTACACCCTCGCCGTCAGCGCGGACGATCGCAACATCGAGAAGAAGGACAAGAACCTCGATGAGCCCGTGCAGTTCTATACCGGCAAGACCCCCGTGCTCTACGAGTTGGTCGTCAACAACATCGAGAAGAACAAGGTTTCCGGGTATCTTTCCACACCCAAGAACGCGCAATAGCCAGGATCCATGCCGCGATTCACGGCTGCGGCAACGCACCAAAGCAGAACGGGGGACGCTCTATAGCGTCCCCCGTTCTGCTTTGCCTTGGGTTGGATTACTTCTTTTTGGCTGTCTTCTTGGCTGCTTTCTTAGCTGCTTTCTTCGTTGCCATTTGCCTATTCTCCCTGTCGATAAGACATCGATGCTGCAACACATAAACTTGCAGCTAACGAAGGTATAGTTTTGATGAAATTCAGTGTCAAGAAAAATCGATCATTTCGTGAATTTTTTTTTGCAATAGAAGATACCTCAGTCCGCCTCCGAGGGCTAAAACTTCGCGCGATGAATCTCTCCGGCCCCCGAATTTCTCGCGAAGCATCCGTCTGAATGTCACCTGCATCACGCAGGACGTATACTCGGCGTCGAGGGGAGGACGTTGCCATGCACGATGAATCGCCCGCTGCTGTCCTCGTCTCCGCGGTGCGCACGCCGGTCGGAAAACTCCAGGGCGCGCTTGCATCGTTCTCTGCGACGGACCTCGGAGCGATCGCCGTGCGCGAAGCCGTCCGCCGCGCCGCAGTCGATCCCGCCGCCGTCGACGAGTGCCTCATGGGATGTGTCCTCACCGCCGGCCTGGGCCAAAACCCCGCTCGCCAAGCGGCTTTGCGCGGCGGTCTCGCCGACACCGTCTCCGCCACCACCCTCGATATGGTATGCGGCTCCGGCCTCAAGGCGGTCGCGCTTGCCGCGCAATCCATCGCCACCGGCAACGCCGGGATCGTCGTCGCCGGCGGCATGGAGTCCATGTCCAACGCGCCCTATCTTCTCCCGCACGCGCGCCGCGGCTTCCGCATGGGCGACTCCATCGCCGTCGATTCCATGATCCACGACGGGCTGTGGTGCGCCTGCGAAGACGCGCACATGGGCATCGCCGCCGAACGCGTTGCGGAAAAATACTCCATCACGCGCGCCCAGCAGGACGCCTATGCGCTCGAGTCGCACGCCCGAGCGGTCGCTGCATCGCGCGCCGGCCGCTTCGCTGTGGAAATCACGTCCGTATCTCTGCCATCGAACGCAACCGCCCGCCGCAACGACACCGCGCCCGTCGTCTTCTCGCGCGACGAGAGCATCCGCGACGACGCAATCGATCAGCCAGCGGCAGCTCTCGCCGCACTCGCCGCCCTGCGTCCCGCATTCAAGCCCGACGGCACCGTCACCGCCGGCAACGCTCCCGGCGTCAACGACGCCGCCGCGGCCGTCGTCGTCATGTCCGCCGCGCGCGCCGCGTCGCTCGGCCTCAAGCCGCTCGCCGTCATTCGCGCGCAGGCCACCACCGGCGTCGCGCCCAAATGGGTCATGATGGCCCCCGTCACCGGCGTCGAGAAAGTACTCGCCCGCGCCGGCTGGAGCATCGACTCGGTCGACCTCTTCGAACTCAACGAAGCCTTCAGCGTGCAGGCCATCGCCGTCATGCGCTCGCTTGCCATCGACCCCGCCCGCGTCAACGTCAACGGCGGGGCCGTCGCCATCGGCCATCCCATCGGCGCGTCCGGCGCGCGCATCCTCGTCACCCTGGTCCACGAGATGATTCGCCGCGACGTCCACCGCGGCGTCGCCGCCCTCTGCCTCGGCGGTGGCAACTCCGTCGCCCTCGCCGTCGAACGCTAGCGTCTTGCCATTCGTTTGTCATTCCCGGAGGGAATCTGCTTCTGCTCTTGCTCGAACCTCGAACCTCGAACCTCGAACCTAGTACCTAGTACCTAGTACCTAGCCATGCCCGACAACACCCAGCGTTTCACCGGCCGCGCCGAAGACTACGACCGCTATCGCCAGCGTTATCCCACGGAAGAGATCCTCAGCCGCCTCCGCGCTTGGTGCGGCCTCGCGCCCTCGTGGCTCGTTGCCGACGTCGGCGCCGGCACCGGCATGCTCGCCGAGGTCTTCCTCGAAAACTCGAACCGCGTCCTCGCCATCGAACCAAATCAGGACATGCGCGACCAGTTGCGCCCATCCGTCGAGCAGCATCTCGGCCATCCCGCGCCGCAACTCGAAATCATCGACGCCACCGCCGAGACCACCACCCTCCCCGCCGCCTCCATCGACATGGTCGCTGCCGGTCGCGCCTTTCACTGGTTCGACAAGGAGCGCTCCCTCGTCGAGTTTCGCCGCATCCTCAAGCCCAACGGCTGGGTCGCGTTGATCGCCGCCGACCGCGACCGCGACTCCAAGGATACTGTCTATCGCCCGCAAATCGACGCTTACGAAAACCTGATGTCGACGCACGGCACGGATTACACGCGCGTCCGCTCCGGCTACCGCACCTACGACAAACTGGAGACACCCTTTGCCGGCGAATATCACCACGTCGCACTCCCTGGCCTGCGCCGGCTCGACTGGCCCACCTTTCGCGGCCACACCATGTCGCTCTCCGTCTCGCCGCAGCCCGGCCATCCCAACCACGAAGCCTTCCAGCACGCGCTGCGCCAGTACTTCGACGCCCACGCGCGCGATGCCATCCTCACCATGCCCACCATCTGTTGGATCACCGCCGCCCGCTTCCGCCCGCAGGAATCCTCAATCTAGGAAGAGCTTGAGGCGTTTTGGAATTGGCTTTTCCAGCGTGTCCGCAGGTTGAGGCTTCGTCTGCGGCCGTCGTTTGAACGGGGAGCGCCGCAGGTACACGTAGCACCTCTTGTTGCACGTGAAGCATCGCGCAGGCCAGAAGCCAACCAGCGACATCAGCCACCCGAAGCCGCTGCGGCGCGTGCGATAAAGCGCGTGGCACTTGCAACTGGGGCAGGAAAAAGAAGGCGGCAGCATGTTCATCTCCTGTGCTGCGGTGTCAATTCCGCCTCGCAGCATACGGCTTCATTCACCTTTGGTGGAATCTGCCCATTGTCCCGCGCTCAGCAACGCCTCGGCAAGAATCATTCCCGCAACTCGGCAAGAATCATTCCCGCAACTCTGCCGGCGCGCGCACTGCCAGACACACGAATCGGGCGCACTGAAGTTGCCTTGCAGGGAATCAGGGAGTGCGCTCGCCCGTGGGACACATCCAATTATGGGGCGGTCAGATTCCCTTCTGCCCCCCATTCCACGCCCTGAAGCCGTCTGGATATCGACTTCCTCACTATCAACCAGAAGATCAACAGGCAGCCCACGGCCCCGCCCGCGAAGGCTTTCAGGCCGTCCTGCCCGACTCCCTGCCGGCGTTCGATCTTCCGCGCGCGTAGGGGTGCTTCGGCGGATCCGGATCGTAGTCTTTGATTCGCGAATAGCGGAGATGGAACCGCTTGCCACAGGTCATGCAGCGCACTGGCCTCAAGCCGATTGCCGACATAAGCCAGTCCAGGCCTGTGCGGTGGGTCCTGTAAAGTGCATGGCATTTGCAGCGAGGGCAGGAAAACGTGGCCGGTAGCATAGTCCTCTTCGTCTGCCTTGGCTGCGAGGGTCGACCTCGCACACAGGCTTTCCTACGGGTTCTGGTTGGTTGGTCGCCTACGCGTGGGATGGTGGGCCACGTTGGCGGCAAAGCCTCTCTTGCAGTGCCGCAGATTTGGTCGAGGTGTCGGCGGACATTGAACCTGTCGCGACATCCCCTGAAACACGCTTCGCTCTACCGGCGAAGCTGCTAATTCGGATGCGCCACCCCCACCTCGCGTTGCCCCCACTCCCCGCCCGTTGCAATTTGCGCATTCGTGGGGAAACACTTATGGCCACTGACGGGAGGCATGGCGAATGCGGATAATACGCACCTTATCTCCCACGATCTTGTAGATGGCGATGTAAGGCCAGGGAGCGAAAACCAACTCGCGCGTCTCCGGCAAAATACCTGGACGTCCCATATGCGGGGTGGACCCAAGGCCCTCCACTTGCCGGTAGATTCTGTCGCCCACCTGCGCTGCCGCACCTGGCTTGTCGGCGGCAATGAAGTCGACCAGTTCATTTAAATCGGCTGCGGCCCGAGGACTCCAGAAAACGCTCACTCAGTCTTCACGCAGTCTTGACCAGGCGGCGATTCAAGCGTTCGAAGACCTCTTCATTGGTCAACCAGCCCTCGCGCTCCGCCGACTCTTCACCCTCGCGTAGCTCGACCGCCAGACCATCGAGATGATCGAAGAAACGATCCATCATTTCCTCGGGAGTCACGCCCAGACGCAGCGCCGCTTCTCTCAACCGCTGCTCCTGCTCGGGTTTGAGTTGCACCGCCATAAGCAAAGGCTAGAGCCTTACGGACTAGCCGTCAAACCCAATCTCTCCCAACACGGCAAATCAGTTACATGAACCATTTGCGTATGCAAAATACAACCCCATACCCTGCCCCGGGCGACTAGCCCTCAATCAACATTCAGCGCCAACCCTCGCCATACTCGTCTCCGCCAGGTCACGACTAGTGGCGCAAATACAGAACCAGGCCTGTGATTGCATCCTGAAAGAAGTGCGCAATCATCACCTGCCGCAAATTGTCCCGGCGCACGGCTATATATCCAAAGAACGCGCCCAGCCCGCAAATCTGGATAGCAGCGGCTACGCCCTCGTAAAAGTGCATGCACCCGAAGAGCAACGCGCTCAACCCGACCGCGATCCACGCGCTCCCAAACCAGCGCCTGAACTGGCGCAGCAGGTATCCGCGAAAGATGAACTCCTCGCATACCCCTGCCGTCAAGCTGACCAGAATCCAAACGGGCACGTCAACCCGGCTATGCGGCGCGATGGCCGATATACCGGCGTTCTTATGAAGCAGGTGCGTTGGCCACAGCAGAAGACCAACCACCAATATCGCCGCCAATCCACCCAAATAGACGAGGAACCCCTTCCCGATTTCGCCGAGCACGTTGTGTGCCCGCAGGTTGCCGAACACTCCGGCGATGAACTGGCGGCGGTGGTACAGGCCCGCAATCGTCGATCCCACGATCAGGTATTCCAGTACCATTTCGCTCGCATAGAAAACGCTGCGCGGCATGGCGGCAATCATCGCCACCGGCGAATAGCGTGCCCCATACATGGCCCACAGCGCCAGCACCGCGAGGATGAACAGAGTATGCGGCCACGGCGCGACCGCCTCGGGTCGGACGTGCGCCTCGGCTGGCGCTTCGGATTCCAGCAGTTCAGGCATGCACGTAATCCTACGGCCTAACCGCAGCGCGGCCGCAGAAATCTCAGCACTCAATCACATTCAGCGCCAGCCCTGCCAGGCTCGTCTCCTTGTACCGCGACTGCATGTCCAGCCCCGTCTCATACATTGTCTTGATGATCTGGTCCAGCGACAGCTTGTGCCCTTCCGTCTCATGCATCGCTATGCGGCTCGCGTTGATCGCCTTCACCGCGCCCATCCCGTTGCGCTCGATGC
>OBLU010004103.1_pt1 | contig 13139 bp, 13 predicted proteins | sample 1518681 | NCBI WGS metagenome assembly OBLU01 (sample SAMEA3539304, study PRJEB22396) | soil metagenome | biome: tundra; feature: field; material: soil | place: USA | collected 2010-05 | depth 0.15 m | reverse complement strand
CTACAACCCTTCGGTTAACAGCCGAATGCTCTGCCATTGAGCTACTGAGGAGTGACTGGCGTTGAAATTCTCCCTTACAAAGGTAGCAGAGAGGCCCCTTTGCGTCAAAAAAAGCCCGTCGCGAGGTTGCCAATCGGTGGGGACCCAGTGAAATCGATCTGCCTAGCCAATACCTCGAAACGGAAGCGGCGATATGTCGATGGCGCGCGACCTCATCAGGGAGCAGGACGCGATAAAATATCGGCAGCAGGAGGCGCAATGTCTCGAATTTCTCGGCTTGATCGCAGCGAAGTAACCCCGGAAATGGTGACTCTATACGACAAGGCGTTTGCCCAACGTGGGAATGTTCCGAACATGTTCCGCGTGATGGCACACCGACCCGAGATTTTCGCCACCATGCAAGCGCATTTTGGCGCGGTACTCAATACCGGCACGGTTTCGACCAAGCTGAAGGAATTGATCATTGTTCGCACCAGTCAAGTAAACGACACACCCTATTGCCTAGCCAGCCACACAATTCTGGCGCGCAGTCTTGGATGGTCTGACGACCAGTTGGCAAACCTGGCCGAATGGCGGCGCCGCGACGATTTCACGGCCGCCGAAAAGGCTGCGTTGCGCCTGGCTGAGACGGTCACGCGCGATGCTCACGCGGTGACCGACGAGCAATTTGCAGAACTGCGCAGCTTTTACTCCGAGGGTGAAATTGTTGAGTTGCTATGTGCCATCGGCTTGTTTAACTACTTCAACCGATTTAATAATGCGCTTCAAATGGAGCCGACCAAGCCGGGCGAGGGTGGCTGTGCTGCGCCCGAGGCCGCAGAAGAGACGGTCGTCGTCGCTAAGTAAGAATTCTTCGCAGCATTAATCGCAGAATTGTCTGTTCCCTTTCGGAATTTCCGGCGTATGCTTCATTCCGCGCTGGACGCGAAAAATGCCGAAAATGCGGCCGTCCCACTGCGATACATTCAGGAGCTCACTTACCTTCTCATGAAATTGAATCTGCCCGAGCGCACCTTTGGCGCCTATCTCTTTGACTGCGACGGAACCATTGTCGACTCGATGCCGTTGCATTACATCGCCTGGAAGAAGTCCCTCGATGAGTGGAATTGCGCGTTTGAAGAGGAACTTTTCTATGCGTGGGGCGGACGGCCGGTGACAGAAATCATCGAGGCGCTGAACCAGCAGCATGGGCTTTCGATGCCGGTCGACGTGGTGGCGAAGCACAAGGAGAATTTCTACTACGAATTGCTGCCTCAGCTTAAGGCCATTCCCGAAGTCGTCGAACAGATTCACGCTCAGCACGGGAATATTCCATTGGCTGTCGTGTCAGGAAGCCGCCGCAATTCGGTCATGAGTTCGCTCACGGCCCTCGGGCTGCTAAAAAAGTTCGACACGCTGGTTTGCGCAGAAGATTACGAAAAAGGTAAACCTGCACCGGATTGCTTTCTAATTGCCGCTGAAAGGCTTGGTGTCCCGCCGGGCGACTGCCTGGTCTTTGAAGATACTGATATGGGAATTGAAGCGGCCACTGCGGCAGGCATGGAGTCCGTTCGTATTCCGGCACCGCTCGAGAGGGCCTAGAGGCTGTTGGCGTAGAAACCCATAGGTGCTTAATGCCGAACTCGCGATCTAATAAGGTGGAACCTAAAGTCCGGAAGTCGCGTAGATCAAGTCGTGAGGCGCACGAGCCGCAAAATGCCAATCCCCTCCACCGAACCACTCACCGAATCGCCCCGGCCAACGGAGGGAATTGATACGGCGATCTTGCTCGCCGTTGCCGGGGGCGCTGCCCTTTTTCACTTGGCAACCAATGGCCGCTATGGCTTTCACCGCGACGAATTCCAGTTTTTGAGCGACGCGCGCCATCTCGACTGGGGTTTCGTGGCGTATCCGCCACTGACACCGTTTCTGGAGCATGTTTCCCTGAGCCTCTTCGGGCTTTCGCTGGTCGGCCTGCGGCTCTTTTCAGTTATCGCCCAAGCTGCGGTCATCCTGGTCTCTGGGCTCATGGCGCGCGAATTAGGTGGGGGTAGGGTGGCACAGGCAATGACAGCCTTCGCGGTTGCCCTATCGCCCCTGCCCGTCTTTGAAGCAACCGAGTTCCAATACTCGTCGTTTGATTTCCTTTGGTGGGTACTGATTGCTTACTTCACCGTAAGACTGCTGCAGAGTAACAACCCTCGATGGTGGCTGGCGATTGGCTTGGTTGTGGGCTTGGGCCTGCTGACCAAGTACTCGATCGCATTTTTCATCGCCGGAATTCTTGGCGGGATGGCATTGTCGAGCGCCCGCCGGTATTTCCTCAGTGCTTGGTTCTGGGCCGGCATTGCGCTCGCACTGCTAATTTTCCTGCCTAATTTACTGTGGCTCGTGCGGCACGACTTCATCTCGTACCATTTTCTGCAGCACATTCACGCGCGAGATGTGGAGGTGGGACGCGCCGACGGCTTTCTCAGGGACCAGTTCCTGCTTTGCGTGAACCTGTTCGCGGCGCCGCTCTGGGTAGCCGGCCTGGTGCTTCTTATGCGCGACCACCGCTATCGAATGCTTGGGTGGATGTACCTGATCCCGCTGGCGCTGTTTTTCGTAGCGAAGGGCCGCTTCTACTACGTCTCGGCGGCCTATCCCATGCTGCTGTCCATGGGCTCCGTGGCGGCCGAGCGCTGGAGACGGACACTGCCACGCTGGACTCGAATCGCGCTGCCGACGGTCTTCTTTACCGGGGTCGCCTTCGTTGGCGCATTTGTTTGCGCGGCTCTTGTTCCCATCGCGTCGAGCGGTCCGCTCAAGACTTTCGCCTTGGACAAAAGCACTGATCTTCGCGAAGAGATCGGCTGGGACGAGTTGGTCAAGACGGTTGCGGCGATTCGCGATTCTCTTCCCGCTGACCAACAGTCCAGCATGGGGGTGATCGTCGGCAACTACGGCGAGCAAGGCGCAATTGAAATGCTGGGCCCGGCATACCACCTGCCTACTCCGATTAGCCTGACAAACTCCGCTTGGTTACGTGGTTATCCAAGCCCTCCTCCAACGACATTGATCGTCGTCGGCGTCTCGCGCGGGGATGTAGATGAGATCTTCGCCGGTTGCCGACTCGCTGGCCACAACGGCAACTCGCAGGGCGTCAAGAATGAGGAAAGCAAGTACCACCCGGACATTTTTGTCTGCGGTTCTCCGCGGAAGCCATGGCCGGAGTTCTGGAAGGACCACCAGTCGTTCGGATGAGGTTCGGCACGCGATCCTCAAATTTATTGCGAGATGCGAGGTCGCACTTCGAAGTGAAATCCGGGTACAAACACACTGCGTAAACAAGGCGTTTTCTGCAGCACCACCTTGGTCGTGCGAGCCTTCTGAAAAAGCGCAGATGAAGTTTCCTCAGTAGAGCAGCACTGCCATTCGGTAGACAGTGAAGGCTCCTTCAACGTTGCGTGCTGGACAACTGCCCACGCCGGCTTGACGATAACGTCTTGAGGCCAGGCGCTCGACGAGATCAGGAGGCAGATGATTGAGGTCAGCATCCTGCCAACGCATGACGAACTGCGGGTGATCGACGCTGGTAAGAGGCGGAAGCCCTCGATCGAGCACGCATGAGGCTCGAGCATCAATGGTGTCGTGTCGAACGATGATACCGGCAGACCGGAGGAGGCCCCCAATTGTGTTTTCGACCTGGGACGGGTTGAGGACCGGTACGGAGCGAGCAAAGTCCGCCACAGCTAAAATTACGCCCTGCGCGGCCACCACAGCGATGCCCACGTGGTCGACGTCGCGGCTAAGCATGTTTGAACGATGGCCGGGGGACTCAAGCCAGCCCTGATGAATAGTCGCCGGATAGGAGCCGACAGCAATGTTTTCCTCGACGAGGCTAAAGTGCGCGCCAGCCTCACCAGCGCGACCCGCGAGATCGAGTTCGCCGGCATAACGGTGGCTGATAGGTCCTTCAGCGGCCATGCGCATACAGTGCTGGAGCGCGGCCGCAGCCAGCGTTGAATCCCATTCCAGGCGCTGCAGTCCCAACTGTGCACGCGATTGATTATTCAAGGCAAACAACTGCTCCGCTTTCGCGGGCTGGATCTCCACAGCAGGGGGCGCTGGCGGAGCTGATTGTGCCTGCGAAGACACGGCGACGCCCAGCACCGAGTAAAGAACCAAATCTAAAACTCGCATATGCCTATTAGAACCCCACTTATGTGCGTCAGTCGCTGTATTCTTTTGATTGCTGATGCCTTTTCTTGCAACAAGCCGTACTCGCATTCGCCGACAGCCTTTAGCAGCGTTAGGACTCGTGTTGCTCGCATTCTTTTTTATTGGCGGGCTGGCGGCACCGTGGCTCGCTCCTCACAATCCTGCCGCAATCGACCTGCTCCATCGCCTTGAAGGGCCATCGTCTGCGCACTGGGCAGGCACCGACGAGTTGGGCCGCGATACGCTTTCCCGCTTGCTGTGGGGAGCGCGCTTGTCGCTTGCCGTATCGGTCACGGTCGTTGCCATCTCCCTGGCCTTGGGGCTCTCGATCGGCGGCCTGGCGGGCTACCTCGGAGGATGGATTGACACTGCCCTTACTACATTTGCGATGAACACTTTCCTTGCCCTGCCAGGTATTCTTCTGGCCATTGCCTTTGCGGCCTTCCTGGGGCCGGGGTTCAGCAACCTCGTGCTGGCATTGGCGATCGGCGGCTGGGCAGGCTACGCGCGCCTGGTTCGAGCGCAGGTCATGGCCGTGCGCGATCGCGAATATGTCGACGCAGCGCGAGCGCTTGGCGCAACGGGACCGCGCATCTTCTTTCGACACATTTTGCCTAACATTGTTCAACCAGTGCTGGTGCAGGCCGCGATCGGCATGGCAGGCGTGATACTTGCGGAGGCCACGCTGTCGTTTCTCGGCCTGGGCATTCCGGCTCCGGCGCCCAGCTGGGGTGCGATGCTGAACGACGCGCGCCTGCATGTGTTTGACTCGCCGCACCTGGTACTCTTCCCTGCCGCGGCCGTAGCCGGTGCGGTGCTGGGATTCAATTTTCTGGGTGATGCCTTGCGTGACCAGCTCGATCCGCGTACCCGCCTGGAGATGGGACTTTAGATGAAGATCGGGGTGGTAAGTGATACACACGGTCTGCTCCGTCCTGAAGTGCTGCCCGCGCTTGAGGGCGTGGAGAGCATTCTGCACCTGGGCGACGTGGGCAAGGCAGGAATTCTTGATAGCTTGCGCGAAATCGCCCCGGTGACGGCTGTGCGTGGAAACATCGACCATGATGGCCGATGCAGTCGCCTGCCGGAAACAGAAGTGGTGCTGATCGAGGGTGGGTACATTTACATGCTCCACGATCTGGGCACACTGCATCTTGATCCATCGGCCGCGAAATTTGCGGCAGTGCTGTACGGGCACACCCACAAGCCTACGATTTGGCGGCACAAAGGCGTGTTGTACTTTAATCCCGGATCCTGTGGACCAAGGCGATTTCAGCTGCCGGTAACGATCGGTTTTCTGTACGTTCGCAGTGACGACACTCTCGATGCGGAGATTCTCGATCTGGAAATTCCCACCACGTCTTAGTTCAGGCCCGCATGCGGGGATTGACCCAACGGTAGACGACATCGGTCAGCAGATTCACGAGCACATACGTCAGGCCGATAGAGAGCAGGCAACCCTGCACCAGCGCATAGTCCCGATTAGAGATTGCATCGACTACGAGGCGGCCGAGGCCAGGCCAGCTGAAGATTTTTTCCGTGACGATCGCGCCCGCTAACAAAGCACCAAACTGCAATCCGACGACGGTCACAATCGGGACCAGGGCATTGGGCAGTGCATGCAGCCAAACAACGGCTCGCTCGCTCAGGCCTTTGGCCCGCGCGGTGCGGATGTAGTCCTGCCCCAGTTCTTCGAGCATGGCTGTGCGCACCATGCGCGTGAGGATCGCAGCCAGCGACGCCCCCATCGCTAGCGAAGGAAGCACGAGGTAGTGCCAGTCGATGGTGTGGCCTCCGCCACTGCTTGCGCCCGAAACGGGAAGCCATCCGAGCAGAATTGAAAACACAATAATCAGCACCGGGCCGAGCGCGAGGCCGGGAACGGAGAGGCCGAAAAGACTGACGATGGACAATGCCTGATCGGCCCAGCGGCCCCGCTTTACCGCCGCGGTGATGCCAGCTGGCAAAGCAAGGATCAAACCTAGAGAGAGTGCCGCTACGGTCAGCGCAAGCGTGTATGGGTAGCGTTGCGCCACAAGGTGTGCGACCGTGTCGTGAAGGCGAATCGAATTTCCGAGATCTCCGTGCAGCACGCCGTTCCAGTAGTGTAGATACTGCTTCCATAGAGGCTGATCGAGTCCGTATTGATGACGCAAAGCACCAATATCGGCAGGCGTTGCGCCCTCACCCAGCATTTCAAGAATTGGATCTCCGGGCACGAGGTGGATGAGCACGAAGACCAGCGACACCACCAGCCACACGACCGGAAGAGTGAGAACGAGGCGGGTCAAGGTCTGCTTCATGGCTCGTCTTCAACAATAACTCAGCCGGCGCGATTACAAACAACAGCGGCTGATTCGATCAGCATTGCAGTTAGCGTCGGACGCGCAATTGAATTAGTGCTTCCTCACATGACCGAAAGGCCAAATGCGACGCTTGGGCTCTTCGGTTGAAGGCCGGGGCGTTGGCTGAGCAGGCAGGTCTTCGCCGTAAAAGACTGCCCGAGGATTGTGAATGCAGAGGCGATCTGCGACCTCCTGTTCAAAACGATCTTTGACAGCGGCGTGGGCTAGAGACATCGATGGAGGACGACGGGCAATGCTGTGGGCGTCGCTGGCAATGACGTGCGCGCAATTTTGCGCGAGGAGACGGAAGGCCATGGTTTCAGCTTTTTGTCCAAAGCGCCCGAGCAACGAAGCCGCGGTGATCTGCACCAGGCATCCGAGACTCATCCAGTCGTCGAGGCGGCTCGAGTCAATGACGAGAGTCTGGTTACGCTCAGGGTGGGTAATGATCGGGATGATGCCGGACGCAACCATACGTTGAAAAACGTCTGACATGTCGGGAGCAATGCCATAGTCGGGAAGTTCAACCAGCAAATACTGCTTGCCGTTGATCGTATATTTGGAACGATTTCGATGCAGGTCTTCGATGTTGTGATGCGTCAGGTGGAAGTCACAACCGAGGCCCAGCGTCAGGCGGTCTCCGACGTGTTCGTTGAGTAACTCGATCTCAGAGCGGCATAGCTCGGAGTTAAAGGACCAGGTATTGTTGGCGTGGGGAGTGCAGACGATGTGAGTTACACCTTCAGCAATGGACGCCTCGGCAAGGGCGATCGACTCTTCAATCGTCCTGGGGCCATCGTCGAGGTCATAGAGCAGGTGGTAATGAATCTCACACATGCGTCGCGCCGACTATCGTCCAGACATTCCTGGTCGCAAAGTTTATTGCTTGCCGGGCGGAGTTAAGACTCCGGACCGAGCTTTGAAGAATTCGAGGCTGAGTTCAAGCCCTTCGCGCAGTTCGATGCGAGGTTCCCATTGCAGAAGCGTGCGGGCCCGCGTGATGTCGGGGCGACGGCGCGTGGGGTCATCTTGCGGCAACGGCTCGAACGAAAGCTCGCTCTTCGATCCAGTAACCTCGAGCACCGCTTGCGCGCATTCGAGAATCGTGAATTCGTTGGGATTGCCGATATTGACGGGCCGATGTTCATCGGACTGTGAAAGGCGAACTATTCCGTCGATGAGATCGCTCACGTAACAAAAACTGCGAGTCTGATTGCCTTCGCCATAGACCGTCAGTGTCTCGCCTCGGAGCGCCTGGACCATGAAGTTGGAGATCACTCGTCCATCGCGGGGATGAAGCCTCGGTCCATAAGTGTTGAAAATGCGAACGAGATGCGTGTTGACTCCGCGATAACGGTTGTACGCAGTGACAAGAGCTTCAGCATAGCGCTTCGATTCGTCATAAACGGAGCGCTGGCCGATGGGGTTGACGTTGCCCCAATACTCCTCAGTTTGCGGATGCTGGAGCGGATCACCATAACATTCGGATGTAGAAGCATGAAGATATCCGGCGCTATTGCGGGATGCAATTTCAAGCGTGTTTTCAGTGCCGATCGACCCAACGCGCAGAGTTTCAATGCCCAGCCGAAGATACTCAGGGGGGCTAGCGGGCGATGCCATGTTGAACACATAATTCACCTGCCCCGGGTCGAACGGCTGACAGATGTCCCGCTCTTCAAATCGAAAATGCGGCTCATTTGTGAGATGCGCAAGATTCTCCGTGCTGCCGGTGCAAAGATTATCCACGCCGATGACATCGTGGCCCTCGGCAAGCAATCGGTCAGTTAAGTGTGAGCCGAGAAACCCGGCTGCCCCGGTCACCAATACGCGCATTTTCAATCGACTATCGCTCCAGATTGATTTCGGTAATCAGAAAGCTGGGCTCGGCCACGGACTTGTTCCGCATTATGAGCCAGGCATGAATCCATGCTTGGTTGTTAGGATACATGGCTTCTGCGCCTGAATCGAAACGTCCTCGCCCTTGGGGTCGGCCCCTTCGGTTTCGAAGACTATTCGCGGCTCGAGAGTATTTTCTAAGCGTGTCGGCGAATCAAGGATATGCCGAGCCCACTGTCCCCGTGCATTCACCAAAGCCGATCCAGGGGCCACCGGGCCTCGTAGCGAAGGCGCGGAATGTTATACGATCCCCGTCTTCGAGGAAAACTCTGGTTTCGCCGCTCGGAAGTTGCAAGGGCTGCGATCGGTGCTTCATCTCGAGCAGGCAACCTTCTGATCCTTCGTCGGGTCCTGAGATTGTACCTGTTGCGAGGAGATCACCGCTGCGCAGGTTGCAGCCATTGCCGGTGTGATGTGCGACTAGCTGCGCGACGGTCCAATACAGGCTACGCATATTAGACGTGCTGACGTGTGTAGGCTGCGTGCCTGCCTCGAACATCTGTTGTGACTGAATGTAGACCTCGAGATTGAGATCGATGGCGCTACAACTTATTCGTTGCGTTAGGTATGGGAGCGGTGCTGGATCACCCTCGGCGCGCGTGGGCGGAGGCACTCGATATGGTCTAAGGGCTTCAAGGGGAATAATCCAAGGCGAAATCGTTGTAGCGAAATTCTTGGCGAGGAACGGACCCAGAGGCTGATATTCCCAGGACTGGATATCGCGCGCGGACCAGTCATTGAGCAGGCATAAACCGAAGATGTGCTGTTCCGCTTCATCGACAGGGATACTTTCGCCAAGCCTGTTGCCGGGGCCGATGAAGATGCCTAATTCGAGTTCATAGTCCAGCGATCGTGCCGGGACGAAGACTGGATCGGGGGTCAGTGTCTTGAGCTGACCATGCGGGCGGCGGACGGTCGCGCCGCTCACGACGATCGACGATGTGCGACCGTGATAGCCGATAGGGACGTATTTGTAATTGCCCAGCAGCGGACTGTCAGGTCGGAATAATTTGCCGACGCGCGTCGCATGATGAATGGATGCATAGAAATCAGTGTAGTCACCGATTTGCGCCGGGAGTTGCATCACCGCGTCGCGCATGGGCAACAGGATTGAACGGATACGGTCCTGGGTTTGCTGGTCTGCCTGATTGGCGTCGAGCAGCGCACTCAACGACCCTCGTAGCGCCGACCAGGCGCTAGGACCTAAAGTCATCAACGCATTGAGCTGATCTACCTGGCACGCCGAAACGATCGCTCGCGGGAGATTGCCAAGAAGGCCCGCGATCGCACAGGCGCGCAGGTCCAGAATTTGATCGCCAATGGCAACGCCGATCCGTATCTGTTGCCCGTGGCTGAAGACGCCATAAGGCAGATTTTCGAGCGGAAAGTCCGACGATGGCTCGTTTGCCGTAGCGATCCAGCTCTTCACTTTGATCCTTGGACGAAACGCTTCTTCAAGCCCTGCCAGCACTCGAAATATTCATGCTGCAGGATTCTCGTGTTCATCGCAAACTCGGTGGGCCGCACCACAAGCTGCGTCTCAAACATGAACGCCAAAGTGTTATCGAGATATTGAGGTTTCAATTCGGCGTTAGTGGCTCGCTCGAAGGTTTCAGCATCGGGACCGTGCCCTGCCATGCAATTGTGAAGGCTGGCGCCGCCAGGCACAAAACCTTCTGCCTTCGCGTCGTAAGCTCCGAAGATAAGACCCATGAATTCATTCATCAGGTTGCGATGAAACCATGGTGGCCGGAATGTATGTTCGGCCACCATCCATCGCGGCGGGAAGATGGCAAAGTCGCAGTTAGCGGTCCCGTGAATCGACGATGGAGAACTGAGCACGGTATAGATAGACGGATCAGGATGATCAAACGATACAGTGTTGATGCAGTTGAACCGAGCGAGGTCATACTTATACGGCGCGTAGTTGCCGTGCCATGCGACCACGTCAAGTGGCGAATGATCGATGACCGCCGACCAGAGCTTGCCGAGAAACTTCGCGATGACCTGGAAATCGCCATCGCGATCTTCGTAGGCCGCAGTGGGTGCCTTGAAGTCGCGCGCGTTCGCCAGTCCGTTGGCGCCTATGGCTCCAAGCTCCGGCAGGCGAAACGGCAAGCCGTAGTTTTCGCAGATGTACCCGCGCGCCTGCGAATCGCTGAGCACCACACGGAACTTCACTCCGCGGGGAATCACGCAAATCTCACCGGGCTTTGCTTCTAAGATGCCCAGCTCAGTATGCAACCGCAGCGGGCCCAGTTGCGGAACGATGAGCAATTCGCCATCCGCACTGTAGAAAAATCGATCTTGCATGGATTGATTGGCAGCATAGATATGAATCGCCACGCCAGTCTGCATCGCCGGGTCACCATTGCCCCCGAGCGTGACGATGCCATCGATAAAGTCAGTTGCATCCTCGGGCACGGGCAAAGGATCCCATCGAAGCTGATTGGGCGTCGTTGACGTTTCCAAAAATGGCCCGCTGCGAATCAAACGCGACGGAACCTCCTCATACGGCCGATGGGTGACCGACGGACGTATGCGGTAGGTCCACGTGCGACGATTCGTCGCGCGGGGAGCGGTGAATGCGGTGCCGCTGAATTGCTCTGTATAGAGACCAAGCGGATGCTTCTGCGGCGCATTCTGCCCAACAGGCAAAGCTCCAGCAAGTGCCTCTGTCGCGAATTCGTTTCCGAAGCCCGACTGATACGAAAGTTCACCTGCCATGCATCACCTCATTCATAAACAGCCTCGCATCGCTCGCAGCTCTGCTGCGTGCATGGCCTCATAAATCTGATCAAAACTTTCGACGGCGAAGAGAAGTTTGTGTAACTCATCCACCTTTACCGGAGTATTTAGTACTTCGTCTAAATAAAAGTCACGAATGGCGCAATGACCTTGAATGACGTTCATGCATTCGGCATGCGAACTGATCAGCCCGCTTCCGTAAACTTTGATTTCGTTTTGTTCGCGGATCAAACCAAACTCTACCGTGTACCAGAATAGTCGTCCCAGCTTTTCCAGGACCGTGGAGTTCGAGATGGATGCGCACACGCGCCCATAGTGTTCGAGAAAATCAGCGAAGACGCAATGGGCATGCATGGGAACGTGGCCGAAGACGTCGTGAAAGATATCAGGTTCGGGCGTGTATTCGAGCGATTCCTTCCTGCGCAGCCAGGTCGTCGTGGGAAAACGTCGCGCTGCAAGCATTTCAAAGAACGCGGGCGCGGGAAGAAATCCGCTCACGGGAGTCGAATTCCATCCGGTGCGTGGAGCGAGACGCGCGCTGATCCGGGCGAGATTGGGAAGGCGGTCGCGCCTGAGCTCGATGATGTCAAAACCTTCCAGATACGCATACGCCGCGTGTTTCTCGAGTTCTGGCAGTACGCGCTCGACGAGTTCAGTCCACACGCCATGTTGCTCGTCTGTGTAGGTCGAGTAGTCCTGTTCGATGATGTAGGGCGCGGCGACTGAAAGCGTGTCCGTCGTCATCTCGTGCCTCCCAGATTTTTAGAGGTTGCCGCGCAACTGCTGTTCGCGTTCGATGGCTTCAAACAACGCCTTAAAGTTCCCTTTGCCGAAACTACGGCTGCCCTTGCGCTGGATGATTTCGAAGAACAAAGTGGGCCGATCTTCAACCGGCCGCGTGAAGATTTGGAGCATGTAACCTTCATCGTCGCGATCGACAAGGATGCCAAGCGACTCGAGTTCTTCAATTGGCTCGTCGATCGTACCGACGCGCGCTTGCAGTTCGGTGTAGTAGGTGTGGGGCACGCGGAGAAAGTCAATTCCCTGCTCGTGCAGCCGGTTGACTGTGTGCAGAATGTCATTAGTGGCAAGTGCGATGTGTTGCACGCCGGCGCCAGGATAAAAGTCAAGGTATTCCTCAATCTGCGATTTCCTTTTGCCTTCAGCAGGCTCATTGATGGGGAATTTCACATAGCCGTTTCCATTGGCCATGACCTTCGACATCAAAGCTGAATATTCCGTAGAGATGTCCTTGTCATCAAAATGTTGATAGAGGGAAAAGCCCATGACACGTCCATAGAAGTTGACCCATTCGTCCATCTCATGCCAGCCGACATTGCCGACCATGTGGTCGACGTGGATAAGCCCGACCGGCCGAGCAACAGGATCACTTTCGATGGCCCGGAAGTTGGGCAGGAACGGTCCCGCATACGCGCTCCGCTCAACGAAGGTATGAATGGTATCGCCGTAGGTACGAATGCTGGACATGACAACCCGGCCATGTTCATCTTCAAGCGTATATGGCTCTGCAAAGCTGACGGCCCCGCGGCTCGTCGTCTCCCGCCAAGCGCTGCGCGCGTCGTCGACCCAGAGAGCAATTACGCGGACCGCATCGCCGTGACGATGGATGTGCTCGGCGATCGGATTGCTGCTGCGCAGAGGAGTCGTGAGCACGAAGCGAACCTTGCCCTGTTGGACCACGTAAGACGCTCGATCGCGCTGACCGGTTTCAGGCCCCGCGTAGGCTACTAGCGACATTCCAAACGCAGCGCGGTAAAAGTATGCAGCTTGTCGGGCGTTCCCGACATAGAACTCGATGAAGTCGGTTCCTTCAAGGGGAAGAAAATCTGTATTCATTTCGTTCGGTTCTGGCGATGGCTGCGCAAGGACCGCGCTGGATCCTGAACGGGCGGCAGCGCTCATAAAAATTCCTCGTGTGCCGGAATGGGGAGTGAGATCGTGTGGGGA
>OBLU010004101.1_pt1 | contig 13143 bp, 12 predicted proteins | sample 1518681 | NCBI WGS metagenome assembly OBLU01 (sample SAMEA3539304, study PRJEB22396) | soil metagenome | biome: tundra; feature: field; material: soil | place: USA | collected 2010-05 | depth 0.15 m | reverse complement strand
ACCGTTATTGGTCCAGCTACTCGTTAATGTCTGCAAGCGGCCCGCGCCGTCGTACGTGTTTGTGAAAGTAATGGGGGCCGGATTCGCAGGAGTAGAGGTCGGGCCAACTCCGCTGGTAGAAATGAGCAGATTACCGGCCAAATCGTATGTGTAGGCCAGCGGGTAGGATGTTCCGGCCGCCTGGCTCGCCGGCGTGTACTGCTGCTCGTTCAAGATGCGGCCCATCGGATCGTAGCAAAGAATCGAACGCTTCGTCAAAAATCCCCCTGTAGGCGCGAGACAACTACCCGCGGAAGAACTTTGGGTCCACTGATTCGTCAATCGCCCAATCGAATTTGGACTCGGAAGAACACAGGAAGCAGAGGATGCATCGTATTGGTAGCAGGAGAACGCAGTAGCGCCATCCGAATAGCTCTTGCTCAGCAAACGGTTCAATGCATCGTATCTGTACGTGGTTGTCACATTCCGCGCATCGGTTTTGCTCGTCACGTTGCTGTTCGGGTCATACACGTAACTGACTCTGCCCGTCTCTGGATTGGTGGCTGAAAGAAGCCGAGATAGATTGTCATAGGTAAAAGATCGCGTTCGCGCTCCGGACGACCCAGACGGCCCTCCCCACTGCGTCACGGAGAACAGGTTGTTTAACGCATCGTAGCTGTAATCGGTCTCCATGCCCGGAGCCTGCGCAACGCCATTCGGCTCCAGAACTGATATCAGCCGTCCAAGAGCATCCGCGTTCCGCCGCCATTGGTTGCCATCCTCATCCCTGAAGGTGGTCGTGTTCCCGTTATAGCTCCACGACTGATAGCTGTTATTTGGGCTGCACGTAGTGGAATTTATAGGTAGATTGTCTGGCTGGCATTGAAATGTCTTGCGGCCTAACGGATCATATAAATAACTCGTGATCCCATCCGTAAAGGACGCAGTGGCATAGTGTGGATTGCTGACCGAGGCGACGCGGCCATCCAAGTCATATGTGGTGTAGGTGATCGCGCTACTTGGGGTTATCGCCTGATAAGGGCGCCCGAGACCGTCGTACATCGCCGTCGACGTCAGGGTTTGAGATTGATTTAGCGGTTGTTGCAAAACAACACTATAAGGCGCGCTCGTTTGCGAACATGACGTGATCCCGGCAATCGCGCCCTCATCAGTATAGCATTGAGTAGCCAGACCGCCGTCGGGGTATTTAACCTGGATGAGCCTGCCAACGGGGTCATAACTGTAGTATGTAGCGTGGTGAGTGTCGTTGATGCTGCTGGCATTCTCATCAGAAATGCCTGTAGTCCATCCGGTGTTCGGATCTTGCTGATAATACCGGATATGCGCAACTCCGTTGGTCGTAGGCGCCTGAACTTTGGTGATGTACAGCACAGGGTATGTTGCTGAGAGATAGCTGTAATATGTAGTGCCATTCGTGAGTCCAGCATTGCCGTTCGGATTGGTTGTTGACGTCGGCATCGCGTTGTTGTTGTAGCACCATGAAGTTTTTGTTCCGTAATCTTTGGTGACGGAAGTCAGATTCCCAAAGAAGTTCCCGGATGCCGCAGATGGACTGCACGGTGGCTCGTCATAGCCGTATACCGTCTGAGAGACCTGGTTGCCCAACTCGTCTGCCACTGTTACCGACTGAGGTAACGCTAAGAAGTTTGCCGCCTGGTACCACGGTTGGGCCCGAGCAAGACGAATCGTCGTGGTCTGCTTGATTCCATCATCGACAAAAGACGGTGTCTGATAACGGATGGGGGACGAGGTCGGAAATACTCCGGTCCCACACAATCCGGTTGGCCAACAAACGCCTGAAGAAGACTGATACGGTTGGCTCGCCGTGAAGAGAGTGTCATAGTTGTACGAGACTGAGCTCTCCACCTGCCCGTTCAGCAAGGTGGTTGTTGTCTGCGGCAAAACGTTAATGCGTTGTGGTGAATCTGAGACGTCTTCCTGAGGATTCATCTCATAGGTGTAGGTGTTTTCCACCTCTTTAAGGATGGTCCCACTTATTCCATTGCTCGAGGATCCCTGGTACCATTTTGTGGCGGTCTCCTCGGCCCCGCAGACCATGTCCCCCCAGTTCGGGTAGTCAAGCGTAAACGTGTGAACTGTGTCGTTTCCATACCCATCTGTTTCGATTGTTGCCGGATTCGCGCGGGTCCCTGATGCTTGGAAATATGAATAGGTCGTGGTAACGGGTTCCCCAACGAGCGGTTCAAGAGTTCTGGTCTGAACTGCGCGACCAACAGGTTGTGGTTCCCCTGCCGCGGTTGAGCCGCAGATAGTTATCCATCCGTATCTGTAGTTAATAGATCCTCCGGATGGAAGGATTACCTGTAGCAGGTCGCCATAGGATTCCGGATTTGATGAAGAAGCTGTATCGTACACAAAGCCCCAATACGTCTTATTGGGTAATACGACCGCTTGCAAGACCGGGCTGGTCCCGGACATATCTTGATAGGTTACGAATAAGTAAACCCCTCCTCCGTTGAAAGGGTCCGGGCGCCAAGTAGGGCCTTCCTGAGTGACCGTCTTCCCGGGCCCGTCTCCGAAGAAGTTGGTAGCTATATTTACTGTGGTATAGCAGAAATGATATGTTTCAGGCGAATTCTGGTAGCCTGGAACCGTCCAACTCTCGCTGTATACCACCGTCTCTCCTGCCACTCCTGGCTCTCCTGGCATTCCAAGGGGAGGACAAATGGTGGACGTAACAGAGGGTGGGTCGAGTGTTAACCCAGTCGGAATTGTTGGATCTGGGTAAAAGTATGATGCGACAAGCGTTGGATCTGGTATTTGTCGGCCGACAGAATCGACAATATTGGCCGTCAGTGGGAACGATGATCTCTGGATATGATTGCCGACTGGATCGCTAATGGTGATTGCTGATGTTGCTAATGAGCCCGATGGGGTACACGTGGTGCTCGCAGTCTGCTTAACACCGGAGCTATCAGAAATGACCGTGCTGGTTCCGCACATACCTGGGTATGTGGAAGGGGCTCCATAGCTCCCCGTAACAGCATTCAGTGAGTTTCCCCAAGGCATCTGGACCGTATATCCGGATCCATCCGTAGCCTGTAACACTGACCAGTTGCTCTGATTATATCCAAGCGTATGCGTAGCGTCTGTACTATCGATAACTCCGAAAACTGTAAACAAATTGCTGTTAGTACACATGATTGGGTCATCGGCAGTCGGGTTACACTCGAACACAGCCTCGACCGGATCACGAAAACACGAAGTCAGAGAAAGGTCCTGATCCACAACAACCTGAGCGTCGGCTTCTCCTGTGCCGGTGTCAGCGATACCCCCGGGTTGGCAGTTAAACCCCCGATTGTAAGCGTACCAAAATTCACAAGTCCCGTAGCTATCGCAATCGGCTTCTTCCTGAAATTGCGGGCCATTTGCGAGGAGTGAAAAGCTCAGCTTGAGCTTTCCCAGTTGGGGATATGACAGCAGAGGGATTCGGAGGTATAGGCTTCCGTTTTGCATCTGGATATGGTCAATATCTCCACCCGAATAAGACTTGTATGGGTTAGCTCCGACCTCTGAAGTCGCGGCAATCTGCGGGAACGCGCCGCGTGCGGTAACGAAGAGTAGAACAATGAGCAAGACATACCGATTGCATTTGGTCATTGGGAGACTCCTGAAAAAGTGCTGTTACTGAAGGCGGGATTCCATGACGCGGAAGTAATAATAATCGTATTGATTTGTTTTCCAGGAGTTGTGACCGAGACCTGCTGCGGCACAAGAACAGCACCAACTGGCTGAAACTTTTCGTATTGGATCGATTCGATGTGCTGGTGGTTCGAATGAAAGAGATCCGGTAGGGAAACATAGGCGCTGACCGGGAGAGAAGTAGCCGCTGAAAAGCACATCGTGATATCGTCAACTCGCAGGGCAGAGTTTGTGGGTGTTCTTCTGACCCGCACGCAAGATGTATTGGGAGGAGTCGATCTTGATGGAGCGGCTGCTGTGATGGCGTATGCAGGATTTTGCAAGGCTAGGAACAGGGCAGCACCAGGGAGATGTATGACCAGCGCGGGTACGTTGTCGAAGCGGGGCCTTCGCGGTGTGGTAGCGGACGTAGATGCCGATGAGGTCGAGGCGGAGGACGTTTGTGATGGCGCATCCTGCGTGTAGAGGTTATGCGGACCGCCATTGGAACTGCCGTTATCCCGCCTCATGCGCGCCTCGCCTGACCAGTCGTCTGACCAGGTGAATGAGGTGTTGCTGGTCTCTCCGTTTCGTACAGAAGTTCCGGTGGTCGTAGCTGCGTGCAACGCACTCCATCCGGAATTGCCGCCCATTGCGTTCAGCGATGCCGTGATCGTTGCAACCGCCGCGGCGTCGCGAGCCGGCGCCGCGCTGCTGGACGATGAAGGAGACGGCAACTCTTGGCAAAGTATAGCCGCATAGGACACTGTTAAGATTATCCCTACAATGGAATGCCGAAGTGATCGCGTGAGCCTTTGCAGGATGCGGAAGTGAGGTGTTAATGGTAGCTGCATGTTTGTCTCCATTTACCGCGTCAGCGCTACATTTCAAAATTCAGCGACGCGCGGTCCGGTAGCAAGGCAGAACTTCATACGGCCCGGCATTCGTTAGAGTTGCGGTTGGTAGCCAGGCCTCTCGGGAAGAATCCCTTTGGGTCTCCCGACGCCGTGCGAAGTTGCATCTTTGCATACAGCGTATCGCACTGTGTGTCTCGCATGAGTCGTAGAGTCGTTGCGGTTGTCGCAGTCAAATGTTTAACGGACAGTGGCCCATGTCCGCCTGCCGGGGTCGTCGTAAACGGAATTTTTACGTTGAGAGCGCCGGTGAGCGGATCAACCTGCCAGATGCTGTTTTCCTCTTGCGGGTCGAGCGCGCCGGAAGGCAGGTTGACATCGGCAAACGTTCCAGCGCCCATCTGAGCGGCTGACCGCAGTGTGCATCCAAGAATCAGCATGAGGACGCACGCCGCGCCGAGAAACGTTCTTATCTTCATTCTTCACTTGCCGATCTGAGGAAATCTTCCAGTTCTTCGCGGGTTTCCGTGCGAAAAAACAACCAGAAACTTCACCGGAGATATGGTAATGTGAGCCCCGTTCAAGCTGTCAAGTGTTTTTTTTCGTGAATCTCTACCGACCCACCCCAGGCACAGTTTTCCGAGCGGCTTCGATTATTCACCCAGCGAAATAGCAAGGCGCATATTGTTGCAAGCTAGTAAATATGAGCGTGGTTTGGACGTTATGTAGGACGATCCAGCCTGGGGCTCCCACGGCGACCAGAAGGATTTACTATTTGCATATTAATAATTACGCCAGTATCTATGGGGTAAACAAGTCCGCAACAATCCTTGGCTATCAGGCAGTGTTCATAGTCCGAAAGGCGCAAATGGGCATTCCTATTGACCGTAAGGCGTGACCTTCGTTGGGCGCGATTTCCATCCTATGTATTTACTCATTTCGGCAATAATTGACTTGACTCGCCCATAGGAGTAGGATAGGCGACAAGTTGGTTTATTGCCGGTGAAAGGAAGGTTTCACCGTGCAAATGCCCGAGTTTGGACGACTGCCTCGTGTGGCATTCGTGCGTGTCAGAGGTGGGGATGTGATCAAGTATCGCCCCTATGAGTTTTTCTTAGTCGCCGTCTATCTGCACCCAGTCCTAGAGCTGCCCGACGAGTCGGATCGAAGGCTGATGATCAAGCGGCTGGTTGAAGCGCGATTAGCGCTCACGACATTTACCGGCGATCTGATCGATAGATATCTGCCCATTTCCAAGAGGCGAGCTGAAGAGATGATCAAAGACATCGACGATATAACGCTCTTCCATAAGCAGGACGCGGCTGGCATTCCAAATCTTCAGACCGTTCAGGCAAGCATAAAAAAGTTCGAGCCCATACTGGACGAAGAAGTATCTGCCGCGCCCATTTTTTGCTTGGAGCGAATCGGCAACCTGTCCACGGAGAATCTGCTGGCTGCCGCAAGCAAAGGATATGATCAGGCGGCGATCCAAGCTCTTGATGACCGGTGTATTGCCGAGATTGATGAAGCGGGACGATGCCTCGCATTTGAACGCCCTACCGCCTCTGGTTTCCATATTCTGCGGGCGGTGGAATTGACAATTAGGCTGTATTTGTCCCGTATCGTCGGCTTTGTTCTGCCTCCGCTGAATCGGCAGAACTGGGGAGAATTCATCAAACTCCTCAAGGACAATAACGCGGCCAAAGAGGTGATCGATTCTCTCCAAAACATTAAAGATAACTACAGGAACCCATTGATGCACCCGATGGACACCTTAGAGTTGCGGCAGGCAATCAGTTTATTTTGTGTCTGCCAGGGGATGATTGAGGCACTGGTTGCGGACATGAAGAAACGGGGATTGATCGCATGAGCACCTCGGAATCTAGAGCATTTGACAAGACAGTCCGCAAGGTTCTGTCCGTCTCGCGCGAAGAATTGAAGCGCCGCGAAGAGGAATGGAAGCGTAAGCGTGAGGGCCAGAAACCAAGAGGGAGACGGCCTAAGATTTCGGCTGTTTCTCCCGAAAAATCAGGAGGAGGCAAGAATGAGCCCAGATGAGAAGCGCGAGCAAAAGGTAAGGCTTCGCATTGAGTTGGAGGAAGCCGAAGAGGAACTCAACCATTGTAGAGAAGCAGCGAATGCCACGAGCGATCTGCTAGCTCAGTTAGCCGAATGGCTTCGGGTTTCTCCCGTGGAAAACATCTATTTGGCAGGCCGAAGCATCCACCACGGTTTTGAAGTGCGGCCGCTTCCACAGAAATACGTGCAAGCGTTTGATTTCAAAGGGTTAATAAGTGTAGCGGACGATATCCGCAAAGCACAAAGGCGCGTCCTTGATCTGCAAACGCGCCTTGCTAAGCTCTAACGCTTCCTTCGCCCACGCTTCAACCGGGAAGGATTAGAAAGCCTCGGCGGCTCCCACCTTGCCGGTTAGTTCGGCAAATGTCAGCCGCTTGCCGACGATCTTTGAGACGGCGAGGCTGAAACGGTCCGCATCGGTCCGAGGATGCTTTTTGGTTGCCCGGTTGTTGTAGCGGAACACTTGCTCATCGAGGTAGCGGAACAGATGAAACGGTTCGACGCTCACATAAGTACCAGACAGGCCGCGCTTCAGGAGAGACCAGAAATTCTCCATGCCGTTCGTGTGTACGCGGCCATCCACATACTTTACGGCGTGGTCAATGATCTCGTGCAGGTACTCTTCGCGCAAGCCTTTATATCCGCCCATCTCATCGGTGTAGAGGGTCGCTCCCGGTTCGATATGTTCCCGAACGATAGGCTGCAATGTGCCCTTTTGCCGGTCGGGGATAATCTGAGTGCGAACCTCACCACCGCGCTCCAAGAGTCCCATCACGATTGTCTTGTCCTTCGCGCTCTGGCCCATCCCGGTGATGCGGCGCTCATGAACGCTCTTGTGCATGTTGCGCGCCTTGCCGCCGATGAAGGTCTCGTCCGCTTCGACTTCGCCGCACAGTTGGCCCTTGTTCTCATCCTGCATCGCAAGGCGAATCCGATGCAGCATGAACCAGGCCGATTTCTGAGTCACCTTTACATCACGGGCAATCTCATAGCTGCTCACGCCGTTCTTGCAGTTGGTTACGAGCCACATGGCCACGAGCCACTTATCCAGCGGGATCGCCGAGTCTTCCATGACCGTGCCGACCTTGATGGAGAACTCGCGCTTTACGTGATGGCTGGAGCACTTCCAGGTGCGGCGTTCCCGGTTGTAGCTAACAGACTCGGAGCCGCAACCGGGGCAGATCGCCTTGCCATCGGGCCAGCGGCGGCTCGAAAGGTATTCGACGCAATTGTCTGGATTCGAGAAGTAAACTGTTGCTTCTTGAAGGCTTTGCGGTTCGTAGCTCATAGCGTTTTCCCCTTACATGAACTACTCTACCGCAAAACAATGGGCGAGTCAAGTAAATTATTACCCTCATTTCTAAACAAGAATAAATTTTCAACAGACGGCTATGGCAGGGCATACCAGGAGCCCTTGCCGACACCGTGCCGGATAATATGCCGCTTTCCCACAAGTCTTCGGGAGAGTTCTTTCAACGTGTTGCGGCTGGCCCTGGTGATGCGGATCACTTCGCTAATGCTCCAGCTGCTTGAAGGCGCGCATAAAGAATGCCAGACACAGGCCGAACAGGCGCGGGCCGCACCTCATTCGAGCGGAAACGGTGGCAGCTCAGCCGCGTCATCTTTACCGCCTGCTTGCCTTCCTTAATCCACTGCTCGGCCGTGCCCCGCTTGTTGTAGAACCGCACCACCGCTCGGCTCGGCAGGGTCAGGTTCGTCACAACGAACCCGATGCGCGGGAACAACTCCCCGGCATGATGTTCCACCTTCGCCACCACTCGCCGTGCCGTCGTCGAGAGAGGCATTGAAGGAAAGCTGAACAGGCGGTTTTATATTTACCCATTGGGTATTGGCCTCCGGAACGCCTTTACCACGTTCCCCCCCCGCATAAACATTGACGATTGCGACGATCTGAGGTTTCATAATTACGGCTCAAAATGGAAATGGGGGGTAGATTGACTCCTGCAGCCAGCAGGTTCTGTAAACGGAGGACTAATACAGTCCAAGATTTGGACTCCTGAAATCTGCCAACGTGACAAGACTAAAAATCGAGATTTCCGCTGATAGACCCGGTTGCGAGGAAGCCGGGCTCCACCCCCACCCCACCCCCTTGAAACGAAATTGGGGCGGCATTGCAGCGTAGGTCACCGGCACCGCCGCCGGGGCCATCAGAGCTGGCAAGGAAGTTCCACCCGTAGTGACCACGTGGAAGGCCCTAGCGCGGACATTCTGGGGGTACATTTGGGGGTATCAGGGACGACGAACTAATTAAACAAATGAAAATAAATAACTTACATCGCGATACGAATCCAGTCGTGACAAAATCGCCGGTTTACGGCGCCATTGAAATCCGCGGCCCAAGCAGGCTGACCTGACCTGTGCCCCGCGAGAGGGATGGATTTGCCTCGGGTTATCCCCCGCGCGGTATTGCGTCATGCAGACTCTAACGCATGGATTCTGTTGGCAACTTCAAAGGCCAGGGCTTCCCTCTCGGAATGGAACAGCCTGCGCTCGCGCGCCGGAAGCTCGTCCAGCAATTCCGGATACGGGGTCGCCTCGCATCCGGGAAACGCGGCAAAGCCCGCCGCATCGGCCATCCTGCAACTCACCTTGACCCGCCCTCGGCGCCTCCGGTGGCGGCTCCAGCGGGAAACGATACGATAGAGGCTTGGAGCGAAAGATGCCAAGGATCCTCGACGGTGCGGCGATTGCCGCGGCAATCAAGCGGGAAGTTGCGAAAGAAGTAAAGCTGCTGGCCGCCCAGGGCATTCGGCCGGGGCTGGCGGCGGTGCTGGTGGGCCACGCGCCCGCGTCGGAGATCTATGTCCGCAGCAAGGTGCAAACCTGCGCCGATCTGGGCATCTTCAGTGAGCTCATCACGCCACCCGACACCGTCATCACGGAAGAGATGCTCGACCTGGTGGCCAGCCTCAACGATCGCGACGACATCGACGGCATCCTCATCCAGTTGCCGCTGCCGCCCCAGGTCGATACAAAGGCTCTGCTCGATGCCGTCTCGCCATCCAAGGATGTGGACGGCTTTCACCCGGTCAACGCGGGCCGCTTGCAGGCCGGCCGGCCGGCTCTGGCACCCTGCACCCCGGCGGGAATCATTGAGATTTTGAAGCGCAGCGGCATCCCCATTGCCGGCCAGCACGCCGTGGTCGTGGGCCGCAGCGACATTGTGGGCAAGCCGGCGGCCATGTTGCTGCTGCACCAGAACGCCACCGTCACCATCTGCCACTCGAAGACCCGCGACCTGGGCGCAGTCACCCGCCAGGCAGACATTCTGGTGGCCGCCATCGGCCGCCCCGGCTTCATCACCCGGGAGATGGTCAAGCCCGGCGCAACCCTCATCGATGTGGGCATCAATCGCATCACCACCCGCGAGGAATTCGACCGCTACTTTGCCGGAAACGCCAACCGCGAGGCTTCTTTCGCCAAGCGAGGTTCGACGATTGTAGGCGATGTCGATCCCAAAGCCTTCGAACTGGCCGGCGCTTACACGCCCGTGCCCGGCGGCGTGGGTCCGCTCACCATTGCCATGCTGATGGCCAACACCGTGCGCGCCGCCAAATTGCGGCGGGGGCTCTAGGAAGCTCTGCGTAATCCCAAAATGCAGGAACGGATTGGCGCAGCTGCCTCCTCGCATTTTTCTGTCACAAAAACCGACCCAGTGATAAAATGAGCATCCATGAAGGCGCTCACCGTTTCATTACTCATGCTGTTCCTGTCACCCTTCGCCATTGCCCAGGAACCAATCACTGGCAAACTGGTCAACATCGCGGTCGGAAATCAAGGCAGCGACATCACAACCCTCAGCTCCAACAGCCCAGTCGCATGGGCCGCTCAATCCGGCTACCCGAATACACTGTTCTTCAACATCGCAGCTACAGACGGAATACGCTACATATGCGCCGAATACGCCCGCTACACCTCCCATCTGCATTCCGGGAGATGGGTAGTGGGTGGAACCGTATCACTAAAGATCAAGGGAGACAAGGCAGAAATCAGCTCCTCGGAGGGCTTCACGGCCAATACAACTATCCTAAAGCGGGAGCGAATTCAACCTTAGAGTCAGCTTCTATTTAGGGCTATGTATGGAGGGTGCGGACCGTAGCCCCTGAGGGAATGCCAGTGTACAGATGTGAATTTGATCAGGAGTTTTCAGGGTCATGCTAAGAGTAGGTCTCACCGGCGGCCTCGGCAGCGGCAAGAGCACCGTCGCGGCCATTCTGCGCGAGCTGGGCGCCGAGGTCATCGAGTCCGATGCGCTGGGACGCGCTCTGATGGAACCGGGCCAGCCGGTCTATGCCGAAATTGTGCGCGTTTTCGGCCCTGAAGTGGTCAATCCCGATGGCCGCCTCAACCGCGCCCGGCTGGCGAATCTCGCTTTCCAGGGCGGGCGCCTCAACGAATTGAATGCCATCGTGCATCCGGCGGTGATTGCGGCGCAGCGGCGCTGGATGGACCAGGTTTTTGCCCACAATCCCGCCGCCGTGGCCGTCATCGAGTCGGCGCTGATCTTTGAGGTCGAGCGCGACGCCCGCGCCCGCGGCGAAAAGGAGAGCGTGCTGGGTCGCCGCGGCGACCGCCGCCGCATCGACCGCGTGATCCTGATTACCGCGCCCGACGAATTGAAGATCGCCCGCTATGCCGCCAGAATCAGCTCATCCAGCTCTCCCGGCTTATTGGGCGCTGCCCGCGAGGCCGCCGAAGCCGATGCCCGCCTCCGGCTGGCCCACCAGATCCCCGATGCGGAAAAGGCTGCCCGCGCCGACTATGTCCTGGAAAACACAGGAGATCAATCCGCGCTCCACTCCCAGGTAGTCGCGCTGTGGCAGCGCCTCAGGGAGGAGAGCAACAAATCTCCGCGTAACTTGTCTTTACAATAAGAAGTGTCGGTCGCGCAGCTCCCTCACGGAACTTGCGCGCTGCCGCCGTATCGATGAAGGAAGGTCTTCAGGTTCACAAGCTATGAAACTGCGCCGCGTTCTCCTGGTTGTCCTGCTGGTGGGCGGATTCTGGTTCCTCACCACGCATCTCTCCCCCAGTCCTGGTGGTCCGGCCTGGAGCCATTTCTCGCTCTTTGGGGCGCGTGGCTCGGGCTCCGCGCTTGAGCTTACCGAAGCTGAGGCCGCGCCCGCCTACGACGCCGAGGAGCAGAACAATATCGCCGTCTATAAAAGGGTGCTGCCCTCGGTGGTCAACATCACTTCCACCACCCTGGTCTTCAATTTCTTTTACGGAACCGTCCCGCAGCAGGGCCAGGGCTCCGGCTTCATCCTCGACAAGGCCGGCCATGTGCTCACCAATTTCCATGTTGTCGAAGGCGCCAACCGCGGCATCGAGGTGATGCTCAGCAACAAGCGCCGCTATGCGGCCAAGGTGGTGGGCACTGACAGGGTTCACGATCTGGCCCTGTTGCAAATCGACGCGCCCAACCTCCAGCCGGTTACTCTGGCCAACTCCACTGAGCTCGCCGTGGGCCAGAAGGTCTACGCCATCGGCAATCCCTTCGGCCTCAGCGGCACCATGACCCGCGGCATCATCAGCTCCATCCGCTCCATCAAGAACGAAGACGGCGCGCCGATCGAGGACGCCATCCAGACCGACGCGGCCATCAACCCCGGCAACTCGGGCGGCCCGCTGCTCAACTCCCGCGGCGAGGTCATCGGCATCAACACCATGATCGCCTCCAACGGCGCCGAACAGAGCTCGGGCATTGGCTTTGCCATTCCCATCAACACGGCCAAGGCCGTATTAGCCGATCTCACCCGCTACGGACGCGTCAAACGGCCCTCCCTGGGCATCGTTTCCTACGCCATCGGCCCCGATCTGGCCTCCCAGATGGGCCTCGCCGTCAATGATGGCGTCCTCATCCAGAAGGTCGTCCCCGGCGGCGCGGCTGAGCAGGCCGGCCTGCGCGGCGGCAACCAGCAAGCCTATGTGGGCAACACTCCCATCCTGCTGGGCGGCGACCTCATCGTGGCCATCGACGGCCAGCAAGTCACCGATCCCCAGGACATCAGCGCCCTCATGGACAAACACCAGGCCGGCGACACCATCAGCGTCACCTTCTATCGCGGCCACAAACAGATGACCCTCAAATTGATCCTGGGAGAAGCGCGGGACGCAAACACATAGGAGGGAAATAGAATCGATCGCCTTAATCTATTGGGTGAACGGGCCGTCCGCCGCGGCGGACGGCCCGTTCCGTCTGTGATTTCCTAGAAACCGGACTGTACCGCGTTCTGCTCCGCCTGCGCCACCTGAACCCGCGCCAGCTCGACCGGCTCACCATAGTGACCGGCCACAATTCTCGCCGCCTCAGAGCCATCCAGATAGGGCCGCACCTGGGCCAGTTTGATGGTGGACTGAGCAGCCATCTGCGCCACCGCAGCCTTGCTTGAGACCGATTGAACCAGGGCCAGAATCGCGCTTACGATGGTTGCCACTCCCTGAATGGCCGCCAAAGCGTGCTGCTGGCTGGCTGGGTCCGTGATCTTCGCAGCCTGTAAGAGTGCAACGTTCACCTGCTGCTGAAAGGTCACCACTTGTGCTTGCA
>OBLU010004100.1_pt1 | contig 13146 bp, 5 predicted proteins | sample 1518681 | NCBI WGS metagenome assembly OBLU01 (sample SAMEA3539304, study PRJEB22396) | soil metagenome | biome: tundra; feature: field; material: soil | place: USA | collected 2010-05 | depth 0.15 m | reverse complement strand
AACAACCAGTTCGTCGGCGAATCGCATGACTGGCAGGCGCAGCCGATTTTCGACGTCAAAAAATTTCTCCACGCCGGCGACAATGTCATTGCCGTAGGCGTTTACAATGGCGTTGCCCAGGGCGGATTGAATCCCAACGTGAACGTGCAAATCGTCGGCCATGTCACTGCTGCGCCGTGGTCGCGCAGCCTGTTCAACGGCCTGGCGCAAATCACCGTGCAATCCACGCGCGACGCCGGGGAAATCAAGTTGACCGCCACCGCTGACGGCCTCGCGCCGGCGGCGGCCGCGCTGCAATCGCAACCCTGCACGCCGCGTCCGGCTGCCCCGTAAAACTGAGCCAGTGCGGTGGTTGTGTTTGCAATCGTTAAAACTGACGACAATCTTTCCAAGCGCGTTTAGGTTATGATGATATTATGAGCCACATTAGTCGCCGTGTAATTTTGCCATTTGTCGCTGTCGGATTGGCGGGGAGTCTTAGTGTATACGCGCAAACTTTGACGGGTATCCATTCCGCGCCGAGTCCGGGGGCAAATGATATTTCCCAATTGTCCACCAGCGGCAACACGACTTGGCCTGACGGAATAAATTATTTCACCGACAACAATCCGCCCGTCGGCCAGACGTTCACCACCGGAACCAACGCGACGAGGCTCGTGTCGGTCGCCATCAAGACGGCGGGGCTAAATTCCGGCAACGGCTACGGCACGCCCACCAACACGCCGACGTATTACCTGCGCATTTATTCCATGAGTAACACCTCGGCGACGTTGCTCGTTTCGGTCAGCGCGGCGAATCCCGGTTTCAGCGACGGCGACTGGTTGAAATGGAGTGGGCTGAACGTGGCGTTGGGCACGAACAAAACTTATGCGTTTTCATTCGGCATCCAGCCGACTGGTGGCGGCTGGGCGGCGCTGGCGGTGGCCACGAACACCTACGCCGGCGGCGAAATCGCGATCATTCCCATCAGCGGCGGCACCATCACCACCGGCAGCAGCCACAAGTTTGACGCGGTGTTCGATCTCGGTCTGCAACCGGCGGCCACCAACATTACCGCTTCCATGCCGTTGCCGAGTCCGACCTACGGCTGGAACCTGGGAAATACGTTGGAGGCCACGTGGGGCGTGCCGAATTATCCTGCGGCCCCGTTCTATACTGCCGCCAATGCCGGGTTTAATGCTGTTCGTATTCCGTGCGCGTGGGATTTCAATGCCACCACCAACATCAGCGGCGGCGTCACCAACTACCCGATCAATCCCGCTTACATGGCGCAAGTCAAACAAGCGGTTGACTGGGCAATCGCCGCAGGAATGTATGTCATGATCAACGATCACTGGGACGACGGTTGGTTTGAAAATAATATTGGCACAAACGTTGATCCAACCATCAACGCGAAAGTGAATTCCTACTGGACGCAAATCGCAATCGCCTTTGCCGGTTATGACAATCATTTGCTTTTCGCCGGAGCGAACGAACCGAACGTGAACAATCCTGCGGAGATGCAAACCCTAATGTTTTACTACCAGACTTTCGCCAACGCCGTTCGCGGGGTCGGCGGCAACAACACCAATCGTTGGCTGGTGCTTCAAGGCGGTGGCGATACGACATGGCTGAATGCTCTGCCGACGGACACGATTCCCAATCGGCTCATGGTGGAATATCATTGCTACTCGCCACCGCAACTCGCGATATTGTCGAGCGATGCGTCGTGGGGCATTGCGCAATTTTTTTGGGGACAGGCTTACCATTACGCCGCCGACCCGACGCGCAACTGCGTCGCGCCCGAAGAAGGAGGTATAGACGCGGGATTCCAACAACTGGCCGACCAATACGTCAGCAAGGGCATTCCGGTAATGATCGGCGAATTCGGAGCGGCTACGAAACCTAATCTTGCGGCCACAAACGCCACGGAGTCCGCTTGGAATGTTGCTTCCGAATATTACTGGCACAAGTATGTCGCCGAATCCGCGCGCGGTCACGGACTCAGTCCGTTTTTTTGGAGCACTCCCGGAAGTCCGTTCGATTGGACTTCGGGCGCAGTCAATGACGCCCAAAAGATTTCCGTTTTAACTGGCGGAACCGCGCCGCCGCCGCCGAACGGCGCTCCCTACGCGCCGTCCGGACTTACTGCGACAATCAGCAACAACAATGTCGTTTTGACTTGGACTGCGGGCAGCGGAGCGACCAGCTATAATCTTTATCGGGCAGCGGAAAGCGGTTACGAAGGCACCAATCCAATTGTCACCGGCATCACTGGCACGTCCTATACCAATACCAGCCTCAACAGCGGCACCACTTATTATTACCAAGTGGTCGCAGTCAACGGCTCCGGGCTGTCCGGTTTTTCAGCCGAAGCCCACGCGACGACTTCCGGCGTCAACCTGGATCCGGCGCAATATAATTTTGAAACCGACCCGCAGGGTTGGGCGGGCGACAACACCAACCTGATTTCCGGAGTGGCGACTTCCACCGCCCAGCACTATGCCGGCAATCAATCGCTGGCCGTGAACATCAACAGCACAGCAGCGGGATCATCGTCAGTGCAGATTGGCAATGTGAGTGTCCTTCCGGGCCAGACGATCACCTTTCATGTCTGGATTCCGAGCGGCTACAAAATCTCCAACCTCCAGCCCTACATGCAGGACAACAACTGGGCATGGACCAGCAGTTGGTATGGAGGTTTCACGCCCAACGCCTGGAACACGCTGTCCCTGACCGTGCCGGCGAACGCCGTGTCGCCCTTCCATTATCTCGGCATTCAGTTTAACACCAGCGCCGGCTGGACGAACACTTGTTACATTGATTCCGTTTCATGGAATGCACCTGCGCCGGACTTTATCTTCGCCGCGAATCCAACCAGCCTGACCGTGAAAGGCGGGACGAACGGCACGAGCGCGATCACGGTGACCCCGACAAACGGATTGAATGGCTGTTATACGTTAAGCGCAAGCAACCTTCCCAGCGGAGTCACCGCCACGTTTGCCACGAATCCAATTACCGGGGGCACCAACACGCTGACGTTCACGGCCTCCAACACCGTAACCTCCGGCACATCAAATGTGACCATCACCGCCACCAGCGGATTAATCAGCCACACAACCACAATCGCCCTCACGCTGAATGCCGTTACGCCATCCAATACGCCGCCGACTTTGGCGGCCATCACCAATCGCACAGTGAACGTCGGCCAGGCGGTTGCCTTCCTCGCCAACGCGATGGACACGGATTTGCCGCCGCAGACACTCACTTTCGCGCTTCTCGCTAGTGCGACCAACGCAACGCTGAACGCCAATAGCGGCGCGTTTTCCTTCCGCCCACTCGTCACGCAAGCGAACTCGACCAACAATTTCACGCTGAAAGTCTCCGACAACGGCACGCCCAGCCTGAGCGCCACGCAAAGTTTTTCCGTGATTGTCAATCCGCTTTCAGCGGCAGGCATGAGCAACATTTCCGTCGCGGGCGGGCAAATCAGCTTCAGCGTCAGCGGCCAGAGCGGGCCGGATTACGCGATTGAGACTTCAACCAACCTGACGCAATGGAGCAACGTCTTCATCACCAATTCCCCCGTGCTGCCGTTTAACTGGACGAGGGCCGCGACCCATTCGCCGCAGCGTTTCTATCGCATCAAACTCGGCCCGCCGCTGCCGTAAGTAGTTGACTCCGGACTGACTTTAGCATGGACCTGGCCTACCAAATTATTTTCACTTTGTTTCATGTCGCAAAGGCGGGAATATAGGCAGAACTAAATCGAATGAAACTTGCCACGCTGGCCTCGGTGCCTTTTTTCGTGTCTCTATGCGGTGCGCAGCCGTATTTCGTTTCGCCATCGGGCAATGATGCCAGTCCTGGCACGCTTAAAGAACCATTCTTCACGCTGCAACGCGCGCAGCAGGCGGCGCGACAGAAACGAGGCAACATTTTTCTGCGCGGCGGAACTTATTATTTGCCAGAAACCCTCGTGTTGACTGCGGAAGATTCCGGGACAAAAGACGCGCCGGTGATTTTTCAAAGTTATCAAAATGAAACGCCGGTCATCAGCGGTGGCATCCGGCTCGAACATCTGAACTGGCAGCCTTTCACGAACGGAATTTTTCAAACGCAAGTTCCTGCGGATTTGCAAACCGAGGAAATTTTTATCAACAGCGAACGGCAGATTTTGGCGCGTTACCCGAACTTCGATCCCAAGTCGCAATACTTCGACGGTTTTGCAGCGGATGCGATTTCACCGGAACGCGTGGCGCGATGGGCGGATCCGACCGGCGGTTATTTCCATGCGATGCACCCGGCGCGGTGGGGTGATTTCACCTGGCGCATCACCGGCAAGGACACCAACAATCAGGTGAAACTTGAAGGCGGCTGGCAAAACAATCGCGGCGCGGCGGCGCATCGGGACATTCGTTTTGTGGAAAACATTTTCGAGGAACTGGACGCGCCCGGAGAGTGGTTTCTGGATTCCAAAACGCACACGCTGTATTTCTATCCGCCGGCCGGACTCGATTTAAAAAACGCCGTCGTGGAGGCCACCCGCCTGCGAACGCTCGTCGAGTTTCGCGGTGATGAGACGAACTCGGTCAAGTGGATCACGCTGCGCGGACTGATTTTTCGCCAGGCGGGACGCACGGTCATGGACACGCGCGAACCGCTCGTGCGTTCGGATTGGGCGATTTATCGCGGCGGCGCAATTTTCTTCAATGGCGCGGAGGATTGCGCGCTGGAAGACAGCTACATTGACCAAGTCGGCGGTAACGCCATTTTCGTCAACAATTACAATCGCCGAGTGGCCATTCGCGGCACGCAGATCGCCAAGTCGGGCGCGAGCGGGATTTGTTTTATCGGCGACCCGCAGTCCGCGCACAGTCCGCTGTTCAACTATTATCAGACGCACAAACTTGAAGAGATTGACCGCACGCCTGGACCGAAGAGCAACAATTATCCGGCGGACTGCCTCGTGGACGATTGCCTGATTCACCTGACCGGGCGCGTGGAGAAACAGACGGCTGGCGTGGAAATTGACCTCGCCCAGAACATCACCGTGCGGCACTGCTCGATCTACGACATGCCGCGCTCCGGCATCAACATAGGTGACGGCTGCTGGGGCGGACACGTCATTGAGTTTTGCGACATCTTCGACACGGTGAAGGAGACCGGCGACCATGGCTCGTTCAATTCGTGGGGACGCGACCGCTTCTGGCGGCCCAACATTGACGAGGTCAACGCGTGGGTGAAGCAGGCTCCTGAATTGCCTATGCTCGACGTGGTGAAACCAATCGTGCTCGCGAACAACCGTTGGCGCTGCGATCACGGCTGGGACATTGACCTCGACGACGGTTCTTCCAATTACATCATCACGAACAATCTCTGTCTGCGCGGCGGCATCAAGAATCGCGAGGGATTCGGGCGCATGGTCGAAAACAACATCATGGTGAACAACGGCTATCATCCGCACGTCTGGTATGCCGAGAGCGGCGACATTTTCCGGCGCAACATCATCTGGACGGCGTATCGTCCGGCGAGCATGCACCGTCCGCCGTGGGGCGCGGAGATGGATTTCAATTTGGTGGAGGATTCCAGCGCGACGACGAGCGCGCCTGCGGCGCAGTTGCAGCAACAAAGCGGGCGCGACAAAAACTCCATTGTAGCCGACGCGCAGTTCGTTGATCCGGCGCGTGGCGATTACCGGGTGAAAGATGGCTCGCCCGCGCTGGCCCTGGGCTTCGTGAATTTTCCGATGGACCGGTTTGGCGTGCAGAAGCCTGGACTCAAAGCCATCGCGCGGACACCGCAATTGCCGCAGCCGAAAACGCCCGTGCTCGTCGCCACCGTGCGCGACGCCGCTCCGGTGACGTGGCTCGGCGCTCGCGTGCGCAACGTCACCAGCGAAGGCGAGATGTCCGCGTTCGGCCTGCCCGGCGTGTCCGGCGTGCTGGTTCTGGAAGTTCTGGCGGAATCGCCGCTGGCCAAAGCTGGCCTTCGCAAGAACGACGTGATCCTCTCCGTCAACGGCGCAAAGGCGTCGGACACGGCGGCCTTGTTGAAGCAAACGCCCGCATTGCCTGCCGGCAGTTCCTTGAAGCTCGGCATTTCGCGCGATCAGAAGGAAATGGTTGTGGAGTTGACCCAATGAGTCTGAAAAATAAATTGCCTATGAGAAAACTATTCATCCGCAAAGTTACGTTCACCAAGACTGTAGCAACGAGTTTGCTCCTGCTGCTCGTCGCGAGTCGCGAGGCAGCGCTCGCGCAGGAGAAACCCGACCAGGTTTCAGCGGAGCGCGCTCGCGCCAACTTTGGCCGCCAGATTGTGCTCGCGTCCGACGACGTGCGCGCGTTTCCCGATGCGCCCGCCGGTTTCGACCAGTCTCCGACGAACGGTATCGCGGGACGCACCGAATTTTTTGAATACGATTCCACCGTCACGGGCAAGCGGCGTAAGGCGGTCGTTTATCTGCCGCCGAAATATTCGTCCGACAAAAAGTATCCCGTGCTCTACCTGCTGCATGGCATCGGAGGCAACGAATGGGAATGGAAAGGTTACGTCCATGCGGACGTGGTCGTTGATAATCTGATTGCGGCAAACAAAGCCGTGCCGATGATCATCGTGATGCCCAACGGCCGTGCGCTTCCTGACGACAGCGTGCCTCCGTCCGACAAGACCTTCTTGCCGGAGAATGCCGCCGGCTTCGCGAAGTTCGAGCGCGACCTGCTCGACTGCCTGATTCCCGCCATTCAGACGAAGTATTTCGCCAGCACGAATCGCGAGCAGCGCGCGTTGGCCGGCCTATCCATGGGTGGTGGCCAGTCGCTAAACTTCGGCCTGACGCACCTCGACACGTTTGCGTGGGTCGGCGGGTTTTCGTCCGCGCCGAACACCAAAACGCCCGCCGAGCTCGTGTCCAATCCCGCCGCCGCGAGCAAACAGTTGAAGTTGCTCTATCTATCTTGCGGCAACAAGGACGGCCTCATCAGCGTCTCCCAAGGCGTTCACAACTATTTGAAGCAGCAGAAAATTCCGCACATTTGGAACGTGGACGACCACGCCCACGACCGCGAAACGTGGGCGAGCAACTTGTATTATTTCGCGCAGCGGATTTTTCGATGAGCACAGAAGCGCTCGCAAGAAATTTTGAATCACTTATTGAACTGCAACTCTACACAACGATGAAATCAAAAATCAGCCTGATCGCATCACTGCTGCTCGCTTGCTCGAGCTTTGCGCAAACCAACGCGGAACCTTCCTCCATTCGCTGGATTTGCAGCACGGAGAAATCCCGCTGGCAGGAACTCGCGACTACGAACGTGCCGGGCGCGGATGCGGATGCAATCAAGTTGGAGCCGAAGACTACTTTTCAAACCATTGACGGCTTTGGCGGCTGCTTCAACGAACTCGCATGGGAAGCGCTGGGGGCGTTGCCGGTGGAGAAACGAGAGGCGGCACTCAAGGAATTGTTCGCTCCTGAAGGTGCAAACTTCACGCTTTGCCGTGCTCCCCTCGGCGCGAATGACTTTTCGCTGGGCTGGTATTCGCTCGACGAAACGCCGGGCGATTACGAGATGAAGCATTTCAGCATCGAGCGCAATCGCGAGGCTTTGATTCCCTTCATCAAGGCTGCCATGAAATGTCAGCCCAAGCTCGGCGTGTGGGCCGTGCCGTGGTGCCCGCCGTCCTGGATGACTACCAACGGACGCTATCGTCAGCGCCGGATGAAATCGGACCCGCAGACGTTTGCCGCTTACGCGCTGTATTTTTCCAAATTCGTCCAAGCCTGGCGTGCCGAGGGAATCAACCTCTATGCGATTCATCCGCAGAACGAACCGCTCCTCAACGACAACGTCTATCCCCAGTGCAAATGGACCGGTGCGGAAATGAATTTGTTCCTGCGCGACTATCTGCTGCCGCAGTTGAAATGGGATCATGTCAAAATCGAGGTGTGGCTGGGCACACTCGTCAACGACAACATGGCCGATTACGTTGAGCCGGTTCTCGGTGATCCGAAAACGGCGTCGGACATCATGGGCGTTGGTGTTCAATATGGCGGACAGAAGCTGCTACTCGCCACGCATGAGAAATATCCCGGCAAGAAACTCGCGCAGACCGAAACGGAGTGTTACGGCGGCTGGAACGCCTGGGATCAGGGCTTGATTACCTTCGGGCGCATCGTCGAGGACACGACAAACTTCGCCGGCAGTTACTTTTTTTGGAAAATGGTGCTGGATGAATCGGGTCTTAGCCGCTGGAACTGGAGGCAGAATTGTTTGATAACGGTTGATCGCCGTGCTCAAACCGTGAATTATGATCATGAGTTTTACGCGATGAAACATTTCTCGACGACGGTTCTGCCCGGCGCGCGGCGCATCGCGGTCAGCGGCGGGCCATTCAAAGAAGTTGTCGCATTCCAGAATCCCGACGGCGGCAAGGTGCTGGCGTTTGCCAACAATACCGCGCAGACCGTATCCGCCACGGTGGCAGTTGGAGCGACATCGCTGCGGATGGATGTGCCCGCTCAATCCATGAACACGGTGATCTTGCGCTAATTACGGAAGCATTATGAAAATGAAAGCCATTCGTTTCGCGACTCTCGCGTTATTTGCCATCATGGCCGGGCGGTGTTGCGCCGCTCCGGCGGCGGACTCTGCCGTCGCTTCTCGTGATCGGTCCTTCGACTCCGGCTGGCGCTTTTTGTGCGCGGATGCGCCGGGCGCGGAAGCTCCAGGCTTTGATGACTCTCACTGGCGGCTGCTCGACGTGCCACACGACTGGAGCGTTGACGATTTGCCGCCGTTGGAAAAATCGTCCGTTCCCGAGTTGTCCGTGACGGTGGGGCAATGGCGTTTTCAAAAAGGCGATGACGCCGCATGGAAGGCGCGCGAGTTGGACGACAGCAACTGGCAGAGCGTCAAGTTGCCGGACACTTGGGAACATCATTCGAATTACACCAACGACAATGTTTATGGCTGGTTTCGCCGCCGCATCGAAATCCCCGCCGAATGCAAAGGCAAAGACTTTGATCTTCTGCTCGGCAAGATTGACGATGTGGATGAGGCTTTTCTGAACGGCGAACGCATCGGCGGCACGGGATCGTTTCCGCCGGACTATCACACGGCGTATGACGTCGCACGGCGCTATCGCGTTCCGGCCGCCCTCGTGCGGGGCGACGGCTCCGATGTGCTCGCAGTGCGCGTTTTCGATGGGAGCGGTAACGGTGGTATTTACGAGGCGAGCGTGAAATCCATTCGCGTCGGCCCATTCGACACCGTTGAAAGCGAAGGCGGCGCGTCCACCGGCCACGTCGTGGGTGGCACGGGCTGGTATCGCAAGCACTTCACGCTGTCGTCGTTGGACAAAGGCAAGCACGTGAGTGTGCGGTTCGACGGCGTTTACATGAATGCGGATCTCTGGATCAACGGCCAGCTTCTCGGCAATCATCCTTACGGCTACACGAGTTTTGAATTTGATTTGACGCCTTACCTAAAACCGGCGGGCGAGGAAAACGTCATTGCCGTTCGCGTCCGCAACGAAGGCAAGAATACCCGCTGGTATTCCGGTTCGGGAATCTTTCGCCACACTTGGCTCACCGTCACCGAGCCGATTCACGTGCCAACTTGGGGTGTGTTCGTGACGACACCGGAAGTTTCAAAAGAAAAGGCCGTCGTGAAGGTCGCGAACGAAGTCTGCAACGGCACTGGCGCTGAAGCCAATGTTGTTGTCCGCGCACGCGTGCTGAATTCCAAGGGCAAAACGGTCCAGACCGGCGAAAGCAAATTGCGCCTTGGCTCCAACGAAACCCGCACCGTGGAGCAGTTGATTGAAGTGCGCTCGCCGAAATTGTGGTCGCCAGATTCGCCGGAGTTGTATTTGGCGGAAATCGAAATCGTGGCTGCCGGCAAAACGCTCGACAAGACTTTGGCCCGTTTTGGCATTCGGAAGATCGAAGTGGATGCCGAGAACGGTTTCCGGCTCAACGGCCAGATGCTTAAGCTCAAGGGCGGCTGCATGCACCACGACAACGGCCCACTGGGATCTGCGACGATTGATCGCGCGGAAGAGCGCCGCGTGGAGTTGATGAAAGCAAACGGCTTCAACGCAATTCGCACCAGTCACAATCCGCCTTCGCCTGCGTTTCTCGATGCGTGTGATCGGTTGGGAATTCTCGTCATTGACGAGGCGTTCGACTGCTGGAACGAGGGCAAGAACGGGCAGGATTACCACCTCTATTTCAAGGATTGGGCCGGGCGCGACATCGCTTCGATGGTTCGCCGCGACCGCAATCATCCCGCCGTCGTGATCTGGTCCATCGGCAACGAAATCCCGGATCAGTTCCGTGCCGAGGCGACCGCGAAAATGCTGCGCGAGGCGGTGCTCTCGCATGACACCACGCGCCCGATTACTCAAGCGATTTGCTCGGATTGGGGAAATGTTCTTCGGAACTGGGATCGGCTTTCCGACATCGCTTTCCGCCACCTCGACATCGGCGGCTACAACTATCTGCCCGAACATTACGAAACCGATCACGCCCGGAATCCGCAGCGCGTGATGATGGCGACCGAGTCGTATCCGAAAGACTTTTTCGATTACTGGTCACTCGTGGAAAAGCATCCTTACATCATCGGTGACTTTGTATGGACGGCGATGGACTACTTCGGCGAATCGGGCATCGGACACAGCACGCCGGGCAACGACCAGGACAGTTTTCTCAAGCCATGGCCATGGTTCAACGCCTGGTGCGGCGACATTGACGTGTGCGGATTCAAGAAACCACAATCTTACTATCGCGACGTGGTCTGGCGTCGCAGCCAGATTGAAATGATGGTTCACACGCCGCTGCCGGACGGCGCGTGGGAGCGTGTCAGCGGCTGGGGCTGGCCGGATGAAACGCGGAGTTGGAATTGGCCGGGCCGGGAAGGCAAGCTGTTGCAGGTGGCCGTCTATTCGCGTTGTGATAGCGTGCGCCTCGAACTGAACGGCAAAGTGATCGGCGAGAAACCGGTTTCCGCCGCGACGAAACTCACGGCCAAGTTCGATGTGCCTTACCGGCCGGGCGAATTGCGCGCGATTGGTTTGATCAACGGAAAAGCGGTCGCGAAGACCACACTGAAAACTGCGGGCGCACCGCAAGCCATCCGGCTCACCGCCGACCGCTCCGCCATCCAAGCGGATCGCAACGACCTTTCTTACGTCACGGTCGAAGTCGTTGACCAAAACGGCAACGTAGTTCCCACTGCCACGATCCCCGTTCGATTCACCATCAGCGGCGCGGGCGAACTCGCTGCGACTGGCAGTTCCGCGCCGAATGACGCTTCCAGCTTCCATGTGCCGCTGCGCAAGACCTACGAAGGCTGCTGCCTTGCCATTGTTCGCCCCACAGGTAGCGCGGGCAAAATCACACTCAAGGCGGAAGCCGGCGGACTAAAAGCGGCAACCATTGTAATTCAGACTCGATGAAAACCGAACCAAATATCACTCTATGATTTCAACAATCACACCATCTCGCAGCGCTCGGATTGGGCTGGCGCTTCTCGCAATTACATCTGGCCTGGCGCGTGCAAGCGGCAGTGAAGCCGCAGCGGCGGAAATCCCGTATTCCACAATGCACGTGATCGCTGAGGGCGAGTCCGACGCGGTCATCGCCGAGAAGGCGGCGAAGGTATTGCCCCGCGCCAATCAGACGGATTGGATGCGGCTGGAGCGGACGTTCTTCCTCCACTTCGGTGTGAACACGTTCAACGAAGTGGAGTGGGGCACGGGCCGTGAAGAGCCTGCGATTTTCAATCCGACGGAACTCGACGCAAACCAATGGCTGAACGCCGTGACGAATTTTGGCGGCAAGATGATTGTGCTCGTCTGCAAACACCACGACGGCTTTTGTTATTGGCCGTCCCGTTACACGGCGCATTCGGTGGCGGCAAGTCCGTGGCGTGACGGAAAAGGCGACGAAGTTCGCGAAGTCGCCGATGCCGCGAAGTCGCATGGCGTCAAACTTGCCGTTTACCTTTCGCCCGCTGATCTTTATCAGCTTCGGACCAATCCGAAAAATCCGTCGGGCTATTACGGCAACGGCAGCAGTAATGTGCTGTCCGTGATTCCGACCGATCCCGCGAACTTCCAGAGCAATCCCGCCAAGGGCCGCGCGCCCGCGCCGGGTTGCACGAATTACACCTACGTCGTTGACGACTACAATCGTTACTTCCTGAACCAGCTTTACGAGTTGCTCACGGAATATGGACCGATTGGCGAGGTCTGGTTCGACGGTGCGAATCCTGATCCGAGCGTCCACGAAACTTACAATTATGAGGCGTGGTTTGATTTGATCCGTCATCTGCAACCCGGCGCGATCATTTTCGGCAAAGGGCCGGATGGCCGTTGGGTTGGCAACGAAAGCGGCGTGGGCCGCACCACGGAATGGAGCGTGATTCCTCTGCCGACGTCGCCTGAAAAATTCACCTGGCCGGACATGACGGGCGGTGATCTCGGCAGCCGCGCGAAACTCACGCCCGGTTCGCATCTTTGGTGGTATCCGACGGAAGTAAACACCACCATGCTCCAGAACAACGCATGGTTTTGGGCGCGCAACAAACATCCGCGCACCGTCACGCAGTTGGTGGACATCTATTACACGTCCGTCGGGCGCAATGGAAATCTGATCCTCAATCTGTCGCCCGACAAACGCGGCCTGGTTCCCGACAACCAACTCGACGCTCTGAACAAAAGCGCCGCGATCATCAACGAAACCTTCGCCACCGATCTTTCAGCGGGCGGCAAAGTCACCGCCGACGGTTCAAGCCCGACGAACAGTCCGTCGCTCGCGCTGGATGGAAATCTCGACACCTGGTGGGAAGCCGCGCCGGGCAAAACCAACGGCACGGTGACACTCACGTTGCCGAAAGCGGTCACGTTCGACGTCGTTTCGTTGCAGGAAGCGGTGGATCATTGCGGCCAGCGAATTGAATCCTTCGTTATTGAAACGTGGAACGGTTCGGCGTGGATCAACTCGGAGAAATTTCAGTCGGACGAGCTCACGACTGTTGGGCATCGCCGACTGATCCGATTGAAAGCGCCCGTCACGACCGATCAGGTTCGCATCCGCATCACCGGCGCGCGCCTCGAACCGACGCTGGCCGAACTAGGCCTGTTCAAGCAATCCATCAAGAC
>OBLU010004099.1_pt1 | contig 13146 bp, 11 predicted proteins | sample 1518681 | NCBI WGS metagenome assembly OBLU01 (sample SAMEA3539304, study PRJEB22396) | soil metagenome | biome: tundra; feature: field; material: soil | place: USA | collected 2010-05 | depth 0.15 m | reverse complement strand
ACCAGCGGTTCGGGAAGCTGGGCGCCGCCATGACCGCCAACGTCATCACCTATCGCGGCCGCTCCGCCGCGCGCGAAGTGGGCAAGGCGCTGGGCTTCGAAATCACCACGCTCGAAAAGCTCGCCGGCCTCGTGCGCGCGTGGGAATGGAAGGACCCCCAGGACACCAACGAGCGCCAGTTCCGGGAAGCCGGCTTCGATCTCAACCATCCGCGCGTGCGCAAATTCTTCGAACTCTACCGCATGGCGCAGGACCTGCCGCGCCACCTCGGCCAGCATTCGGGCGGGATGGTGATCTGTCAGGGCCGGCTCGATTCCGTCGTACCGCTGGAGCCGGCCGCGATGCCCGGCCGCGTGGTGGTGCAGTGGGACAAGGAAGACTGCGCCGATATGGGGATCATTAAGGTGGATCTGCTGGGGCTGGGCATGATGGCCGTGCTCGAAGACTGCCTCAAACTGATCCCCGAATCTTACGGCGAGGAAGTGGACCTGGCGCGCCTGCCGCCTGACGATCCGGCCGTTTTCGGGGCCCTGCAAAAGGCCGACACCATCGGTATGTTTCAGGTGGAGAGCCGCGCGCAGATGTCCTGTCTGCCGCGCATGAAGCCGCGCTGCTTTTACGACATCGTGGTGCAGGTGGCCATCATCCGGCCCGGCCCCATCGTCGGCAAAATGGTGCATCCTTATTTGAACCGGCGGCAGGGCCGGGAAGCGCCCGATTGCCTGCACCCTTCGCTCGAACCGGTACTCCGGCGGACGCTCGGCGTGCCGCTTTTCCAGGAGCAGTTGCTGCGGATGGCGATGGTCGCCGCCGGATTCACGGGCGGCGAGGCCGAGGAGCTCCGCCGCGCCATGGGCTTCAAGCGCTCGGAACAGCGCATGGCCGATATCGAAGTGAAGCTGCGCGCGGGCATGGAGCGCAACGGGATCGCGGGTCCGGCGCAGGACGGCATCGTACGTTCCATTACCTCGTTCGCGCTTTACGGCTTCCCCGAATCGCACGCCGCCAGCTTCGCTCTGATCGCCTATGCCAGCGCGTATTTGAAGTGCCACTACCTGGCCGCCTTCACCTGCGCGATGCTCAACAACCAGCCGATGGGATTCTATGCGCCCGCCATTCTGATCAAAGACGCCCAGCGCCACGGTTTGCGGGTGCTGCCCGTGGATGTGGCGGAGTCGGAGTGGGATTGCGCCTTACCGAGCCGCGACAGTAATGGAGCGGTTTCCTGCCTTCGTCTCGGCCTGCGCTATGCCCGCGGCCTCCGCGAAGAAGCTGCCCGCGCTATCCTCCGCGCCCGGCCGTTCAGCGGCATCGACGACCTTGCGCTTCGCGTACCCCAACTGCGCAAGGACGAAATCAACCGCCTGGCCGAAATCGGCGCGCTGAACTCTCTCAACGGAATCCATCGCCGCGACGCGCTCTGGCAGGCGCAACGCGCCGTGCGGCCCATCGGCCCGCTGCTTGCCTCCCTGGAAGAAAAAGGCGAGCCTTCGCCGCTCGCGCCCATGAACACCGAAGAGCGCCTCTGGGCCGATTACCACGGCGCCGGCTTGAGCATTGGAAAACACCCCATGGCCTACCGCCGCGCGGAAATGAACGCGTGTGGCGTGACGCGCGCCATCGACCTTGCGAAGACCCCCAACGGCCGCCTGGTACGCATCGCCGGATCGGTGATCGTGCGGCAGCGCCCGGGCACGGCCAAGGGCTTCGTTTTCCTTAGTATGGAAGATGAAACCGGCATTATGAACGCGATCGTCGCGCCCGCGACCTACGACCGCTACAAATTAGCGTTGCTGACCGAGCCGTTCCTGATCGTCTTCGGCATCCTGCAAAACCTGGACGGCGTGATCTCGGTAAAAGCCGCCCGCGTCGAGTCGCTGCACGCCGGGGCGGCGGCGGAATCGCACGATTTTCATTGAAGGTTTCCGGGAATCCTCCGCGCCGCCCGGGGCGCATCCGGACCGCGGAGACAACCGCTCCTACACGCGGGGGCGGCGGCTTCGCGCGGGTTTCACCGGCGCCGGCAACTCGTCGCCAGCCATCGGCGGATTGCCGGCGCCCGCGCGAGACAGAATCTTCAACGCCCGCTTCACATCGCCTTCGGATGCCATCCGCCGAAAATACTCGACGGTGCGCAGCGCCGAGAGTTTCTCCGCCACGGCGACATTTCCGACACCAACACCGTCGCGAGATGCGCTAAAGACGTCTGGAAGCTCAGGTCGGCCGGCGTACCCGTATCGGGTTCCGCCCGTCGATACGAATCAAGGTATCTGCGGATCGAGATCATCGGCGCTCTGCCTCACTTGGTCTTATCGGCGGCGAGGAGAAAAAGCTCGAGAATGCAGGCTGTCCGTGGCGCGTAAAATGGAATTCTCATGCAAAGAAGGATCGCTCCCGCTTCTTCCGTTTCGGGTGAGATCGGATTACCGGGCGACAAGTCGATTTCGCATCGTTACGCCCTGATCGCGGCCATCGCCGAGGGCCAAACCCGCATTCGGAACTACTCCACCGGCGCGGATTGCCATTCCACGCTGGGATGCGTGCGCGCGCTCGGCGTCGAGGTGGAAGGCGCGGGAACGGAGTTCGCTATCCAGGGAAAGGGTCTGGACGGACTGCGCGCCCCGGCCGCGGACCTCGACGCGGGCAACTCGGGCTCCACCATTCGGATGCTCTCCGGCATTCTGGCCGCGCAGCCGTTCCGCAGCCGGATCTTCGGCGACGAATCGCTTTCCCGCCGGCCGATGCAACGCATCATGAAACCGCTGGCGGAAATGGGCGCCCGAATCCGCGCGCGAGCGGACCAGTATCCGCCGCTCGAAATCGAAGGCTCGCCGCTCCGGCCCATCGACTACGCGCTGCCGGTGGCGAGCGCGCAGGTGAAGACCTGCGTACTGTTCGCCGGCCTGTTCGCCGAAGGCGCCACGTCGGTCGCCGAGCCGGCGCGCTCGCGCGACCACACCGAAATCGCCCTGCGCGAGTTCGGCGCAGATGTCGCCGTCGAGGGGCGCAAGATTACCGTAATGGGCCGGCCGAAGCTGGCGGGCCGCGAGCTGTTCGTGCCGTCGGACCTTTCCTCGGCGGCCTTCTTCCTGGTGGCCGCGCTGCTCGTGCCCGGCTCGAAACTCACGATCCGCGGCGTGGGGCTGAACCCCACCCGCTCGGCGCTGCTCGATTTCCTGATCGGCATGGGCGCGAACATCCGCATACCCGATCTGGAAAGCCGCAACGGCGAACTGGTTGGTGAAATCGTGGTCGAGTACTCGACCCTGCGAGGCGGAACCATCGACGGCGGACTGACCGCCGCGCTCATCGACGAGATCCCGGTCCTGGCCGTTCTCGGCGCCGCCACCGAGGAGGGATTGACGGTGAGGGACGCCTCCGAGCTGCGCCTCAAGGAAACCGACCGCATCCGCACCGTAGTCGACAACCTGCGCCGCATGGGCGTGGACGCCGAAGAGCTTCCGGACGGAATGGTGGTCCCCGGCCGCCAGAAGTTCCGCGCCGCCCAATTCGATTCCTTCGGCGACCACCGCATCGCCATGGCTTTCGCCGTGGCCGCGTTGCGAGCCGATGGCGAATCGGCGATCGATGGCGCGGAGGCGGCGTCGGTTTCCTTCCCGGAGTTCTGGGCGACGCTGGCTGGAATCAGCCGAAGTACGTGAGGCAACCGCTCTCTTACGTTCGCGGCTCCGTCAGGGGCGCACGGCGCCAATCCGAGCCGCGAACGTAAGAGAGCGGTTGCTTGCGGGTACGCTCAGACTGCGCGCAACTCCACAATCAACGCATCGAGCGCGATGGTCTTCTGAATGTTCCGCCGGATGAGTTGCGCGATTTCATCGACCCTTTCCACGGCTTTGCGCAGCCACGCGAACTGCACTTTCCGCGCCAGCGCTTCCAGGTCGCCGCGGATATCCTCATTTCGGATCTCGGAGGCGCCTTCGTGCAGTAGAAGCAGGTCGCGCAAGAGTCCGTAGAGCGCCTTCAAGTAGAGGTCCAGCTTCTCGCTCCGACTGCGCCCAAGGGCTTCGGAGACGGGAATCCACGAGCCGAAGGGGGCGGCTCCGGCGGCCACCTTCAGTAGCGCCAGCATGGCGGCGCGGCGCTTGTCGTACGCCTCCAGGTCGAGCGAAACCGCCAGGCCGGGGCTGCCGGCCGCCAGCGCCACGCGGCGCTCCGGTTGGTCTAGGCCGCGCGCGCGCACAAACTCCCGCATCTCCTCCACCGAAAGCGGCGCGAAATGGAACGGCACGGCGCGCGAGCGGATCGTAGGCAGCAGATCGTAGGCGTTCTCCGCGGTCATGATCAGAACCAGGTGATCGGGCGGCTCTTCCAGGGTTTTTAGGAGCGAGTTGGCGGCCTGGTCGTTGGCCCGGTCCACATGATCGATCAGAAAGATGCGGCGGTCGCCTTTGTGCGGCAGGAACTGGGCGCGCTCCTTCAGCAGGCGGGTCTGCTGGATCGAGATCTGGCGCAGCGGCCCATCGGGCGCGAAGGTGACGAAATCGGCGTGGGTGGCGAACAGCAGCGGGTCCTCGTTGCGCTTGTCGGCGGACCATTTCTCGCGCGCCGCGACGGTTTCCAGGTTGTCGGGCAGGCTCAGATCGTCCCGTTCGATTTGCTCGCCGCGGCCCAACAGTCGCGCGCCAAGCCGCCGCGCCAGCGTCGCTTTGCCGACGCCCTCGCGGCCGGCGAACAGCAGCGTCTGCGCCAGGCGCCCCTGCGCCAGCATCTGCTCCAGCGCTTCAGTGGCGCGCGGATTGCCCCAGAAGTTGTCAAACATAGGAAGCCACGATGCCCCAGACTTCGCGTTCGATGGCGTCGATGCCGGCCCGGCCGTTGACGATCTTCACGCGCCCCGGCTCGCGCGCCGCTAGCGCGTGATAGGCCTCGTAGACCTTGCGGTGAAACTCGAGGGACTGGTCGTCCATGCGGGTTTCGCAGTGCGGCTCGGCGATGTTGCGGGCGCGGGCGCGCGCCAGGCTCGCTTCGGCGTCGATATCCACCAGCAGCGTGAGATCGGGCTTGATCCCGCGGCAGGCGATGGCCTCGAGCGCGGCCACGGTCTCCGCGCCCAGGCCGCGTCCGAAACCCTGGTAGACCAGCGAGGAATCGGTGAACCGGTCCGAAAGAACGATCTCGCCGCGGCCGAGCGCGGGCGCGATCCATTCGTCCACGTTCTGCGCGCGGGAGGCGAAGTAGAGAAGTACCTCGGTGACGGGGCTGAGCTCCTGATTGGCGGCGTCGAGCAGAATGCGGCGGATCTTCATGGCGACAGGAGGCCCGCCAGGCTCGACCGTCTCGATCACGGCCCGCCCCATGCCGCGCAAGCGCTCGGCCAGGCGATGCATCTGAGTGGTCTTGCCGGACCCATCCATGCCTTCGAACGTGATGAAGAGACCGCGGATTGCCATGGGAACCTCTATTGTAGGCAGGTTGCGCACGGGGAGACGGCTCGCGGATAATGAAAAGATGAACCGCGCGGCCTACGGCAACTGAGTTGCACCTGTTCTGCCCTACTCTGGAGACGCGATGAACTTCGATCAATGCCCGATGCTGGTGATCTGGGAAGTTACGCAGGCGTGCGACCTGGCCTGCGTCCATTGCCGGGCCTCCGCCCAATCCGAACGGAACCCCGGCGAGCTGACCACCGGGCAGGGATACCGCCTGCTCGATGAGATCCGCTCGTTCGGCGAGCCGCTCATGGTTTTCACCGGCGGCGATCCGCTCAAACGGCCGGACCTCTACGACCTGATCCGCTACAGCGTCAGGATCGGGTTGCGTACCAACGTGACGCCCAGCGCTACCCCGTTGCTGACGACCGAAGCCATCCAGGGATTCAAGGATGCCGGCGTCACCCGCATGGCCATCAGCCTGGACGGACCGGACGCCGCCATGCACGACGATTTCCGCGGCGTCCCGGGCACGTTCGACCGCGCCATGTTCGCCTTGCGCTATGCGCGCGACATCGGTCTGGATACCCAGTTTCAGAGCACCGTGACCCGGCGCAACATGCACCGCCTGCCCGAGATGGCCGAGATCGCCAAAGAGGTCCGCACCAAGATGTGGAGCCTGTTCTTCCTCATCGTGACCGGCCGGGCCGCCGCCGCCGAGGACCTGACGGCGTCCGAATACGAGCAGGTTTTCGAGTTCATGTACGAGCTCTCCAAGACGGCGCCCTTCGGCGTGAAGACCACCGAAGCCATGCACTATCGCCGGTACGTGGCGCAGCGCGTCAAGGCCGCGCACGGCGTCACGCAAAACGAGAACGCCAAGGGGGTGGCGTGGCGCACGGCGGGGGTGAGCGACGGCAAGGGGTTCGTGTTCGTTTCGCACACCGGCGAGATCTTCCCCAGCGGTTTCCTGCCGGTAAGCGGCGGCAACGTGCTGCACGATTCGCTCACCGGCATTTACCGGAATTCGGACCTGTTCCGCTCCCTGCGCGATACCACCCAGCGCGGCGGCAAGTGCGGGGTTTGCGAATACCTGAAGATTTGCGGCGGATCGCGCTCGCGCGCCTATGCGTCGACCGGGGACTTCCTGGCCGAAGATCCGCGCTGCATCTATCAACCCCACCTGGCGGATGCCCTGGTGGGCTGACGGTCAGAGTCCGACCCGGCCCGATCCCTGGCCGCGGAAGCGTGGAGGAGCCTGTTCCCGCCGGAGATCGGCCACGAGCTGGATGACCAGGCTCTCGATCTGGTCCCGGACCGCGCAATGATCGTCGTAGCTCATGGACACCGGATCCGGCACGTCCCATAAATGCACGGGAGCCTCCATCCGATCCGGGAGGGCAAAACCGCTCATATTAATGACGAGATCGAACTGCGCGCGCCGTCCCAGTTGGCGGATGCTCTTGGGGAAATGATCCCGCAGATCGAGGTTCTTCTCGTTCATGGCGAGGATGGTGTCCGGCGCCAGGTGGGAGGCGGGACTCAGCCCCGCGCTGGCGGCGATCAAGACATCGCGGCCGTAGGCGCGCGCGAAGGCCTCCGCCATCTGGCTGCGGCAGGCGTTACCGACGCACACGAAGAGGACTCGTTTCAGTTGGCCGCTCATAGCTTCTCCAGAAACAGCGCGTGGACGCGCGTATCGCGGGTCAACTCCGGGTGGAACGTGGCCGCCAGGTGCGCGCCATTCTCGACCAGCACGGGGTCGCCCGCATACCACGCCAGGACTTTCGTCCCGCCGCCCACGCGCCGGATCACCGGCGCGCGGATGAACACGGCTTCGAGCTTGCCCGGCGCGGTGCGCTCCTGAAATTCCGGTTCGGGCTCCAGCACGGCGACACGGCTATCGATCTGCCGGCCGTAGGCGTTCCGCTCGATGTCGAGATCCATCAACCCGAGGCTCTCCTGCGCGGGGCTCAGGACGTGGCTGGCCATCAGGATGGCGCCGGCGCACGTCCCGAAGACGGGCTTATGGCGGCCGAACTCGACGAGCGCATCCAGGAGCCCGTCGTAGCCCAGCAGCTTGAGCATGGTCGTGCTTTCGCCGCCAGGGATGATCAGACCGTCGAGGGCGGCGAGTTGCTCGCGCTCGCGCACGTAGACCGGCGCGGCGCCGGCGCGTTCCAGGGCCGCGCCATGCGCCGCAAAGTCCCCCTGAAGGGCGAGCACCCCCACCGTTTTCATCACCAGCCCCGGGTTTGCAGCAGCTCCGATTCCGGCAATTTAGCGATATCCAGCCCCGGCATGGCGTCACCCAGCGCGCGGCTGGCATCGAGCAGGCTCTCGGGGTTATCGAAGTTCTTGGCCGCCTGCACGATGGCTTTGGCGCGCGCGGCCGGGTCGGAGGACTTGAAGATACCGGAACCGACGAACACCGCCTCGGCGCCAAGCTGCATGACCAGCGCCGCATCGGCGGGAGTGGCGATGCCGCCGGCGGAGAAGTTCGGAACCGGCAGCCTGCCATGCTCCGCGACCCATTCCACCAGCTCCAGCGGGGCCTGCAGATTCTTGGATTGGGCGACCAGCTCTTCTTTTCCCAGCACCGTGAGCTGCTTCATTTCCTTCACGATGGTGCGGATGTGGCGCACGGCTTCGACGATATTGCCCGAGCCGGCCTCGCCCTTAGTACGGATCAGGGCCGCGCCCTCGGCGATGCGGCGGAGCGCCTCCCCCAGATTGCGCGCGCCACAGACGAACGGCACTTTGAAATCGCTCTTGGCGATGTGGTGCTCTTCGTCGGCGGGAGTGAGGACTTCGCTTTCGTCGATGTAATCCACGCCGAGGGCTTCCAGGATGCGCGCTTCCATGAAGTGCCCGATGCGGGCCTTGGCCATGACTGGGATGCTCACGGTCTTCATGATCTCTTCCATCTTCGAGATGCTGGCCATGCGGGCCACGCCGCCTTCCTTGCGGATATCGGCAGGCACGCGCTCCAGCGCCATGACGGCCGACGCGCCGGCATCTTCCGCGATCTTGGCCTGCACGGCGTTAGTGACGTCCATGATGACGCCGCCTTTCAGCATCTCCGCAAGCCCGACCTTCAACCGAAACTGCTCGTTCGTAAACTGAAACATTGGTTTCTCCCTAACAGCGATCGGCGTTCTCTACACCATTGCGGGGGCGGGATCGAAACTTCGCGTGGCGGTTTCCATTCCGGCCGATACGATTCGGCCCAACACCGCCAGGCCGCTACGGATCTGCTCCGGCGCCAGTCCCGCAAAACTCAGCCGCAAAGCGCCCGGCTCCGGGCGCGACACGGCGAAATACCGGCCCGGCACATAGGCCACGCCTTCCTTCTGAGCGCGCGGCAGGAGTTCGCCCGCATCGAGCGGCTCCGGCAAACGAACCCAAACATTCATGCCTCCCTCGGGCCGCGTCCAGCGCGCGGCCGCGGGCAAATACCGGCGGCAGGCCTCCAGCGTGGCGGCGAGGCGCTCCGCGCCGGCGCGGAGCACGCGCGCGCGATGCGCCTCCAGGCGGCCCGACTCCGCGAATTCCAGAAGCACGGCCTGGGCAAGCTGGCCGGTATGCAGGTCCGACGCCTCCTTGGCGTGGCGCACGCGGTCGATCAGCGGCTTGGGCCCCAACGCCCAGCCCACGCGCAGGCCGGGGAAACTCACCTTCGAGAAGCTGCGCAGCAGCACCGTACCGCCGCTTTCGTCCAACTGCTTGATGGCCGGCAGCGGCTCGCCGTGATAGCGCAGCTCGCCGTAGGCGTCGTTTTCCACCACCGGCACACCGGCCGCGCGCGCCGCTTCGAGCAACGCGCGGCGCGCGGCCAGGGGCAGGGTGGCGCCGGTGGGGTTCTGGAAATTCGAGGTGACCACAATGAAGCGCGGCCGCTCGCGCTCCAGCACGCGCTCCAGTTGGGCCGTGTCGAGCCCCTCGGGACCCACGGGAATGCCAACGAGCTGAGCGCCCAACCCGGCGAGCAGGTTTTTCAAACCCGTGTACACCGGATCTTCGACCACCACCCGGTCGCCCGGCCGCAGCAGCACGCGGCCGATCAGGTCGAGCGCCTGCTGGCAGCCGTTGGTGACGATGAGGTCGTCGCCCGGACCGGCGAGGCGCTGGCGGCGGGCATCCTCAAGCAGGTAGCGGCGCAGCGGTTCGTATCCGCTGGGCGATCCGAGCTGGAGGATATCGGCGAGGTCCGCGCGGGCCAGAACCGCGGCGCAACTGGCGCGAAAATCGTCCAGCGGAAACAGCGCGCTCGAGGGCCGCGACATGACGAAGCTGACGACCTCCTTGCCGAAGCCGCCGGCGGGTCCGGAGGTCCCGGTTTCGTTGCGCTCCAGCAGGACATTCCAGTCGACTCCAGCGCCGCCCAGCGCAGTGTTTCCCGTTACGAAGCTGCCGCGGCCGACGTGCCCGGCAATCAGGCCCTCGGCTTCCAGAATCTCGTAGGCGGCTGAAACAGTGGTCCGGTTCAGTCCAAGCAGGCCAGCCAATTCGCGAGTGGCCGGCATGCGCTCACCCCGCGCCAGCTCCCCGGAACGGATCTTCATGGCAAACTGCTCATAGAGTTGCCGGTAAAGCGGCGCTACCGCATCGTGATTCAGGGCTGGGGTGAATTCCATCCATCCATACCATACCACACGGATAAGCGGCCGGTGCGGTGGGCCAATTACGTGGTGTTGGGGGGAGCGTGAGTGGCGCACAGGAATTCGGACGCAGTTCGGCTGAGAGGTAGTGAGTCGAGGTGAGGATTTCGTTGCGGCGGCCGGGGCTTTCTCCCGGCTCCCGGATCTGGCCGGCTCCGGCGTCAGGAACTCTCTGACGTGGTCCGACTCCTTCCGGGGCGTCGGCGACGCTGCGCGAAAGCGGTTCTCGATCAGTATACATCTCAGTATCCGCGCGTTCCGGCTGAGTCGCCGGGCCGGGGGTCGCGTTGAGCAAGTTCGTCGTACCGCCGATGCCGCCGACCCGGTGAGGCGTTACGCCAGCAGCGCTTCGACGCCGTGTGACTTCAGCATGTCCTGGTCGTCGGGCGCGAGGGCGGCGTCCGAGACTACGATGTCGGCTACTTCCAGGGGGGCGAGGTGGATCATCGAGGCGCGGCCGAATTTCGTGTGGTCGGCGACGATGATTACCTTGCGGGCTACTTCGATCATCTTGCGCTCGTGGCTGACTACCAAGGTGTTGCTGTTGCTGAAGCCCGCCTCCGTGACGCCGCCCATTCCCATGATCAGAACGTCGGCGGTGATGCCGCTCAGCATCTGTTCACAGAGCGGTCCTACCATCAACCGCAGGCGGGGGTATAGATAGCCGCCCGTCAGAGTCACTTCAATCTCGCGCGAGTCGGCGAACAGCTCGGCGATGGGCAGCGAGTTGGTGATGGCTTGCAGGGAGCGGTTCTTGAGCGCCCGCGCGACGCAGGCCACGGTGGAACCACCATCCAGGATGACCGTCTGGCCGTCGTCGATGAGACTGGCCGCGACTGCGCCGATGCGCCGCTTCTCTTCGGCCATGCGCGTGCTTTGCCAATCGAAATCCAGGTCGTGGCCGCGCGCCTCGACGGCCATGGCGCCGCCGTACACCCGCTTTAAGAGGCCTTCCTTTTCGATGGCGATCAGGTCGCGGCGCACCGAGGACTCCGAGGCGTCCAGCTCCCGGCAGCAGCCGCCCTCCGATCGCTGCGCAATAAGCGCTCGCTGTGTTTGGCGTAGCCGATCTGCATTGCACAAGTGTATCGCCGATCGAACTACCTTTTCGCAACGCGAGAATCCTCGAAAAGTCAGCAATCGTCAGTTTGCTGCAAAACCGCTCGTTTGTGCAACGCGTGCACCAGAGGACAGACCGAGAACCGCTACGAAGCAGCATCAGTCGCGGTAATAGGGGACCGCGTCGGCGATCAGGCTTGGCCGCAGGCGAGCGAGTTGACGTTTCCCGGATGGGCGTAACCGGCGACGCTGACAGGACGTTTATCGGGTCGTCCGAGGAATCTGTGGGTGACTTCAACCGGAATTGCTGCTGAAATCTGTATTCGAATCGGAGCAACCGCGCGGTCCCTTGGATGTGAGCACAAGACCCTCGAAGCGCACCATCGTACTGTCAACCGGCCGTTTGGCGTCACCTGGCGGGAAAGAAGCGAGCGTCGACGACACCCCCAGATGAATCGACGACAGCCACCCAAGAAGCCCCAAAACGCCATCAAGAAAACCGACTACGAAAAAGAGCACCGTGCCGGTGAACTCCCACAATCGCTGAAAGCCCGTCTGCCAGCGGTTTGGCGAAGGTTCGGGCACCATTTCTCACTCAAAGCTACCCACAGATTCCCCGGACGAGGCACTTTATCTTTGGACCAGGCCGTTTTATGGGTAATCGGCGGGAAACCCTCATGTGGGTCAAACACGATTACAAGGGAAATTTTCGGACTCCGAGCCAACTGATACCGCACAGGCCAAAGAATATTGAGAGCGCCGTCGAAGACTCGGGTACCGGCGTGGCAGTAATGCGAAACGCGCCAACCGACCCATCGTCTGTCGTCCACGGATCGGAATCAAACCTATAAACATTAAGACCTACATCAGTTGAGTTGTTCCAAACGGCATAAGCTTGGATACTTGTCGCCAGCAACCAGTATTGAGAACCAGCTTGCAGCAATGGATGAAGTGATGAGTTTACTGACAATATGGGAATATTTGGTGTCGCGAAGAAACCCATCGCCCCGCTGAAATGATAAGACTCAAGGACAGAACCTGGCAGCCCGCTCACCGTGTTCGTCAACCACACATCCAGCTCATTAGCCCCATTGTCAAGCGATGCGGCCAGTTCAACTCGATCCAGTGTGTAATTGGCTCCGGATGTGAAGGGCATTGCGGCGGTCTTAACGCCAAGCCAACCAAGGACACCTATAGCTTGGCCGCCATTGTGAATGAATGTGTCCCCAGGCCCGAAATTATCGAAAACTGTGACAGTTGCCCCGTATGAGGTACCAAGCGCAAAACTGGCAAAGAATAGTTTGAAACCGGCCACTCTCATCCATTGCATCGGAGTTCTCATGTGGCAGGTCCTCCATTTCCGGCCAGGATTCGATTTTCGCTTCCTGACCGCCACTATTATACATCCAACGGCCTCTATTCTGAGCCGCCTCTTGTTGTTTGCTGTTGTTTGCAGTTGTTTGCCAGGCGGGCTCCGTTCTCGTCGCTCCCGGCGGTGCCGCCAACTGTGAAGGGAAAGCGAAGATGCACGCCTTTACCGATGAGCGCCCGTTCGACCGCAACCGGCTCGCAGAACTCAGAACACGCCTTGCCCGAATGGGCCGGAGCGAACTGCAACGCTTTTACGAAACCTGCTGGCACGTGTGTCGCCTGGAGCAAGGCAAGCCGCGACGTGCACCTTTCCGTCCCGTGCGAGCTCAATCTGAGAAGATCGATTCCCTAACTTATCGAAGGAGAAAATCACCCGTCACCCGATAGTTTTTGGAGAGATGCGCTTCCCTGCCCCTTCAGTCTGGCCGGGTGTTCCGCGAGAACCTGAAGCGATTTGAGTCACAGCCCTCTGCGCATGACGTCCAGTAGTGATCGCGATTCGACAGAGGCACGTGCGTTGTCGTCTCCCCCAGACGCGACATTGGGTGAGGCGTTACGCCAGCAGCGCTTCCACGCCATGCGCCTTCAACATGTCCTGGTCGTCGGGCGAGAGGGCGGCGTCCGAGACTACGATGTCGGCTACTTCCAGGGGGGCGAGGTGGATC
>OBLU010004098.1_pt1 | contig 13149 bp, 13 predicted proteins | sample 1518681 | NCBI WGS metagenome assembly OBLU01 (sample SAMEA3539304, study PRJEB22396) | soil metagenome | biome: tundra; feature: field; material: soil | place: USA | collected 2010-05 | depth 0.15 m | reverse complement strand
AAAGACGAACTCCACAAGCTCGATCATGGGAGCGACCCGCAGAAATAACGGCAGCTGCCCTTATTCTCCACCGCCTCCGACGAATTGCGGCCGGCGAGCCGTCAATTCACTCAAGCCTTCAAAAACCTCTGAAACGATCGATTAACCAAAAGCTCCGAGACCCCAAAAGCAAGTTCATAAGCCATTTCTGAATATGAGTCCGTTTAGACACTGGTAGGACGCTTCATTTGGCTGCAACCACGTCGCCGATGGCCCACAGACTAAATCGACTGACCCGTCATTCCATGCACCTCTGTGCAGCCGTTTCGTCGGGTGGCCTAGACCCCGTTGAGTGAACCACGCCTATGAGAGTGTGGTCTAGGTTTGGGTCCATTGTGGGTTCTCGAATTCATTCGGCGTGAGACGTCAAGCAGCTCCAAGTAAGCAACGGTGTAAGCAACCAGGTGCAAATAAGAACGCAAGCTTCTGAAACGAAAGGGTAAACACTCCAAAGCTCCCTGACGCTGACCTCAACGAAAGGCAAACGGCACGTCTAGAACCTCCAACTGAAACATTAACTGACGGAGTGCTCACGATTCGATTTCCTTCAGTGGACGCAGGTGATGACGGTTCCACGAACAAACACTCAGACCAACGAGGAGCTCGACGGAGTTTGGCCACCAATGCTTCCGCACTCGTCTGCCGAGCGATCGGTCTATGACTGGCTTGGGGGCGAGCAACGAGCAGTCCGCCGACCTGCGAAGAACAACGCACTCTTCGTTGAATTACTCGAGTGATTCAACCGCAGCGCCAATGGCAGAACTTCAGGACTTCGACGCCCTGCCCTCAAAGGTATAGCCAAACGGTCTCGGTTCACCTTTGAGGTAGTAGGTGTCAAGATGATCAATCCTCAAGCCGGCCTTCTCAATAAACTCGGGTATTCGCCTGGTCAGATGACATCCCCCGGCGAGCTTCTTATTGAACGGCTCTAAGCGCTGCTGCCAGCGAACGACTTTGGCGTCTGGCGCATTACCGTGCTCAACAAAGTGGAAGGTACCTTGCGGCTTCAAGACTCGCCGGATCTCATCGAGTGCCGAGGCGAGATCAGGAATCGAGCACAGTGTCCACGTCGAGAGTACGGCATCGAACCCTCCCGATGGAAGGTCAAGATGTTCACCGGTAAGTCCAGCTTGTTCAACTGGAGTGCTCGACCTGGAGATACGAGGTTCGGCAAGTTGCATGCACACCCGTGAAGGTTCAACGGCGTAGACCGTCTTTACTTCAGGCGGGTAGTAGCGGACATTCAATCCAGTCCCGAACCCGATCTCGACAACCTTTCCAGTGAGTCCGGCGCAGACCCGAGCTCGCACCTCTCGAATGCCCTGACGGTTCATGGCCCTGTCTTGAAGTCGGGGTAGAACCTTGTCCGTGTAGAAACTCATGACGATCTCCTGCGCGCGTCGCGGTTCACTGACACCGCGTCACTTTCGGTCTACAGCCACGCGGCGGTTACTTCAGAGACCATTATGGCTCCGTACCCACGTTGCCGACGAAAAATGCCGCATCGATCCCAGGATGAGTGAGCAATGCAAGTACACTGTCGGCCGAGTCCCAAAAGGTGAAAGGCCCGGTAACCGGCGCTTGACCGAAACCACGTTCGTCCCAGCTAATGCATCGGAACTCGTCCGAAATGGCAGCCACCTGAGTTCAATCATCTCGTGATCCATCAGATAGCCATGGTAGAAGATGACCGGTGCGCCGCAGACCCCGGAGTCCTCGTAGTAGAGGTGCTGGCCATTGACGTGGGCGAATGGCATAAGACTCCTCCGGTCGACTGATGCACAAGAAGTTGCTCGAGCAAAGACTTTGCGAGTGGGCCAATGCGTAGGTTCGAGTGACCTGCACACGATGTTGCCCATAGTGGATTCGTCTTCCTCGAGGTTCGCCACGACGGAGCACCATTTACTTCGAAGGGAAGCGAAATGGGTTGCCGCAACGCCGATTCAGGGCGCACGCATGTCGGAATGAGCGCAATGAAACTAGGCGATTGCGTTGTGACTCACGGCATCAAAAAACTGCATCCGTTCCGAGAACACGGCAAATTGAGCGTGATCTCCTACTCGCACGATGGCTCGCGGCTGCACGCGGGCAATCCCTTCACCCGCGATATTGATCGGAACCTGGGCCACGAAATCGTCGGACGATTCATCGGCCACGGCACCTGGAATCACACGCGTCGCGTCAATGGAAAAATGAACGAGCAGCTCGGAACCGAGCGCCTCAACCGCCTCTACCTCTCCGTGAAGCGTGGGACCATGGACAGCGTCACCTTCGGCGAGAGGGAGGTCTTCGGCGCGAATACCGACCACTAACTGTCGTCCAAAATACTTGGCGAGCTCAGGTTGAAGTTGATGCATCGTCGCACTCAGGGCAACGGTCTGCGAGCCAAGTTGCAATGATTGACCGTCGCTCGCAATCGTCGCTTCGAAGAGATTCATTGAAGGTGATCCGATGAAAGCAGCGACAAAAAGGTTCTTCGGCTTGCTATAGAGGTTGTTTGGGACATCGCACTGTTGCAATTTTCCGGCGCTCATCACTGCTACTCGATCGCCCATAGTCATAGCCTCGGTCTGATCATGCGTGACGTAGAGCGTGGCGACTCCGATGCGCCGTTGGATGCGACGAACTTCGGTACGCATCTGCACGCGCAACTTCGCGTCTAGGTTCGACAAGGGCTCATCCATCAAAAATACGGAAGGCTCTCGCACGATCGCGCGACCCATTGCGACGCGTTGACGCTGACCGCCCGAAAGTTGACCGGGCTTTCGATTGAGATAAGGGGTAAGCCCCAACATGGTCGCCGCTTCGGCCACTTTCAACTTGATGTCATCCTTGGAGATGTTGCGCAACCCCAACGAGAATCCAATGTTTTCACCCACGGTCATGTGGGGATACAAGGCGTAGTTCTGAAACACCATGGCAATGTCGCGATCTTTTGAGGTCACGTGGTTCACCACGCGCTCGCCGATTTTTAGCCTTCCCGAGGAGATTTCCTCAAGACCAGCCACCATGCGGAGCGCCGTCGTCTTGCCGCAACCCGAGGGGCCCACGATGACCATGAACTCACCGTCGGCGACGTGCAAGCTGAGTTCGTGTACCGCCTCGAAGCCGTTGGGGTACACCTTTGAAACACTCTCTAATGCAATCGACGCCATAATCTTCTAAATCTTTCCTCTCACCTAGAGCGTGACCTTCGAGCGCATTTCGTGTTTGCGCCGCACCGCCATGCACGCGATACGTACTTTGTCCCGATTATAACGAGCGGTGTCACAATCGGAATTCTGTTCTCGTAGTTGGTACACACCGCCAACTCGTCCAAGACGTCGACAACAAAGTTGCGACGACGCGCCTACGCATTTGACCTCGTGGTGATCTTGATTGCTTGCTGTGCGCGTGCCAACAGTCCGTCCAACTCTCCCGACAACGGGACCAAACTCGAACCCATTGCCACCGCACTCGCGCCCGCTTCGAGCCACGACGCTGCGTTCTCGTTGTTGACGCCACCGGTAGGAACGAACTTTACGTGAGGGAAGGGTCCGCGTAATGCGTGCAGGTACGGCACGCCGACGTTCGCCGGGAATAACTTTACGAATCGTGCGCCCGCCGTGGTCGCGGTCGCAACTTCAGTCGCGGTATACGCACCGGGAATGGCTAAAAGATTATCTTGATGACACGCCGCGATGACGGCGGAATCAGTGTTGGGCGCCACCACGAATTGAGCACCCAGATCGCCCACGCGTCGCACGTTTTCAACTGAGAGTACTGTGCCTGCGCCAATCGTCGCCCGATCTGCGAACTCGGCGACGGCCCGACTCAGTGAATCGAATCCTTCCGGTCGCTCGACAGTAATCTCCAAGAACGCCACGCCCGCGTCACAGAGCGTCTCAACAATTTTGAGCACGTTGGTGTGATCACTCAAGCGCACGATTGCGACTAGGCGCGATCGATCAAGAGCGCCTTCTAACTCGTTAAGGACCTCCGTCATCAACGCACGACTGTTCGCGACACGACGTAGCCGTCAGTGAGATCGTGCAGCGTTCCCGTCCACGTATCACCGGGGATCGTCAGCATTCGCGCGTACGCTCTCGCGGCCCGCTCGGCGCTCGAGCGATTGGATTCGCCACTCAACATCGATGACAAGAACGCCCCCGCCGCCGCGTCTCCGGCACCGATTTCGTCGACGACCACCCCGCTCGCCTCAACCATGCTCTCGTTGTCACCGAAGACGCGCACGCACACACTCAATTCATCGCTAGAGAGTGCTCGACGCTCTCTAATCACCAGCGTCGTGATGTCAAACTGCTTCGCGATTGTTGACGCCAAATCGTCCGTCGCGCCTTGCCGATCCAGCAATAATGTGAGATCGCTGGGGGCCAGAAACAGGGTGTCGACCAGGGGAAGGATTGCAAAGTAGGCCGACCGAGCTTCGTCAATTTCCCAAAGTTGAGATCGATAGTTCATATCGAAACTTGTGGTGACACCGAGCGATCTGGCGCATCGAAGAAGGGCGAGTGTTGCCTCCAACGGGCCCTTGCCGAGCGCGCTGGTAATCCCGGTCACGTGTGCACCACGAGCGCCGTTGAGGACTCGATCCCAGTCAAACTCGTCGGCGTCAACGTGGCTAACCGCGGAGTTGTCACGATCGTAGATCACGTTGGAAGGTCGAGGGGGAACGCCGAACTCGTAAAAAAACAGCCCGGCGCGTGCGCCAACTTCGTCGCTCGCGACAACCTCAACGCCATTGGATAGCGCGTGACGACGTATCATTCTTCCAAGTTCGTTCGCTGGAAGGCGCGTTAACCAACGAGTTCGAAGCCCGAGCGCGCTCGCGGTGACGAGCACATTTAGTTCCGAGCCCGCCACACCGACCGTGAGCTCTTTCGAAAAGCGCAAAGGGGCGCGCTCGGGCGCGCTGAGACGAATCATGGCCTCGCCGAACCCCACGAGCAGCGGTTCTTGTTTCATATTCTCTTTCACTTTTCTCCATTTCTTGAAGGAATGGTCAACGTCAGGGGCCTACTCATCGAGATCCAGTTTTGGGCGGTACGCCAAGAGCGGCGTGCCCGCGACGCCAACGTCCACCGCGAACAGTCTTCCCGCGTCGGCTTCTCGCTCGAGAAGCTCATCGCTCATGTCTTCGCGAGCAGTCGTAACGTACAGCGTGGTGCCGTTCGCTCCTCCGATCGCGCAGCACGACGGCTGTGCCGTTGGGATCTGCACGCGGGCGATTTGTTCACCGCTTGCGGAATGGCGACGTACTTCGTAGCCTCCCCATACGGCCAACCACAACGCACCTTCTTCGTCCATGCACAGACCATCGGGCGTGCCCTCATTGGCGACGTCGAACTGTATGAGGACGCGTTGCGCAGACACGTCGCCGTGCGCGTCCACGTCAAAGGCGTAGACCGTTCCCGGCCCACTGTCGACGTAATACATGGTTCGCGCGTCGGGGCTCCAGCCGAGTCCATTAGAAATGGTGACGTTCGACACTTCAGTCTGTGTACCTGAGGATTCGTGAAAGCAGTACAGATTCCCTCGGCCGACACTGGCGTTGTTCGCCATCGAACCGATCCAAAATCGCCCCCACGGATCAGCGGACCCGTCGTTCATCCGCACCTCAGTAGCCCGGTGGGCTTCCGGACTGGCCAACTCAGAAAGATCCCCGGACTCTTGGAGTCGGAAAATCGACTGATTGAGCGCCACGATCCAGCCCTCAGCGCGGTCCTTTATTGGCGCGAAGGCCGTGAGCATGCCAGGTAACTCGTACGTCTTTTGAATGTCCACCTCGTGCGCGTCAGCGCGAGCACGAAAGAAGCGACCGGTCAGAACGTCAACCCATTGGAGCTCGCCTCGAACGTCGTCCCAACGACAGCACTCACCAAGTTCAAAGAGATCGGTAGTACAAGGAGTGGCTACGAACTCCTGCATGTCACGTCCTTTCCCACCGTGATCTCTACCCACCACGACGTCACTACTCGCGGCTCAAAGTAACAAATGGACTTGCCACCGTGTGCTCGAGCGAGGTCGTCAAAAAAACCATTGGTCGGCTCTAGCGCGACCACGGATCCTTTGGTATATCGTCCGCGGTCCATCCAGATTCCTAAGTAGGGCGCGAATCGCCGGTCCCACGACAACGTCAAGTACGAGCCCGACTCGTCGATGATGCTCACCGCGCTGGCCTCGTCATCGGGAGCGAGATAGATCATTCGATCCGCACCTTCGGGCACGTCACGTTCGACTTCGAGGTCGCCCATCCAATCCACCTCGCGCACCGCCGAGCCGTTGGAGGTGTCGAGCAGCGTCTTGTACTCGTTTGCCAGCACGACACGCGAGCCAACGCGCATGTTGAACTGCGGGTGCAACGCCCAGAGCAAGGGCAAAGCGACGTCCGAGGCGACGACGCACTCATAGTCGCAGCGCAACGTAGAGCCCGAGACACTCAGACGACGGTCGAATGTGTAGGCAAGACGATCGCTCGTTACTCGCTGATGCAATTCGGAAGCCGAACGGTCCACCACGTCCCACTCGAGCTGCCAGAGTTCTCCGTGGTCGGGTACGGGCGTCCCAAAAAACGGTTCAGCAGGGAAAAGACAGGGATCGACCGTCGGGAACATCTCGTCCCAGCCGCAGTGATTGCTGTCGGTAAAGAGAGATCCATAGGCCAGCGCCTGAGGCTCGGGGTCATCTCGGGCTTGCGACAACCACTCTCGATTGTCGTAGCGACTCAGCAGACTCGTCACCCGGGCGCCGCGCCGCGCCGTCACCGCAACGCTGAGCGCGTCGCTGGTTAATTCGATGGTCTCGTTTTGGTAAGGAGAGCGCGACATCGACGGGCCTACGTCGCTACCTGGTGCGGCCAAAACTGGCCGTCGCGTTGGTAGTTGAGAGTCGCTTCGTCCATAGCACGCTCGTCGATTGTGACGCCGAGTCCCGGGGCCGAGGGTATCCCCCACGTCGGCCCGTCAACGATGGGCAGTCGCTCGGCGAGCACGTCGCCCACCATGTGAGCCGCAGTCTGTTGGTTGCCCTGCACAATTGAAGGCAATGTCAACATGACGTGCTGCGCCGCCGTCGCGGCGATGCCGAGTTCGCCGTGCGTGTGCTTACAGACCTGAGCACCGTGCTCGTAGACGAGGTAACCAAGACGCTGGAATCCTCTCAGTGAACCCACCCAGTAGGGACTGAAGCAGAACACGTCGGCGACCCGAGCTTCAATTCGCTCGCGAGCCTGCTCCTCGCTCCAGAGTCCCTCGTTTGACGCCACGGGCGTCGCGACGAGCTGACGAAGATCGCGAAGAAGATCTCGCGGCACTTGGCGAACAGGCTGTTCGACGAAGTCGAGGTGCGCGTCGTCAAGCTGTGCCAGTAGACGGCGCGCCTGAGCAATGCTCCACGCGCCGTTCGCGTCAACACGAAGTCGAGCGTCATTGCCAATAAAAGAGCGCACGGCGCGCACGCGCGCCAGGTCAGCGTCGTCGTCGAGGCCAACCTTCATGTAGAAGGTCGTATACCCCCGCTCCAGCCCCAACTGCGCGTACTCGAGCAATTCGTCAAGATCGTCGCCGCTCAAGTACCAGAAGTAGTCCACGCTATCGCGTTGCGCGCCACCCAACAGCGCGTGCACCGGGACGCCCGCCTGCTTCCCGCAGACATCCAGCATCGCCATATCGAATCCCGCCCAGGCAAAATTCCCGGTCGGTTCACGAAACTGCCAGAGTCCTCGGTGCCAGGCGTCGCGCTTCATATCTTCGCCACGCCACGGGTCGTTGCCGAGAATGAATGGTGTCATCGCACGCGCACTCGCGAGCACCGATTCCATATCGGCACCGCTACACGCCTCACCCCATCCAACAAGTCCATCGTCCGTTTCGAGGCGCACCACGCCGGCCGTCACGCCATCTCGCTGGACCTGGGAACTAATCTCTCGATGCACGTAGGCCACGTTGACCGCAGTGATCTGTGCGCTCACGATCTTCACGGCCGCTCCTCTCGTCTCATAACAACTAGCTGTTGTAACTCAGCGGCGGACCCGACGGCAGACCGGCCATCAGGCCCCCGTCCACGGGCACCAGCGAACCGGTCATAAAGCTTGCGAGGGGCGACGCGAGAAAGAGTGCCATATTGGCAACTTCCTCGGGTTCGCCGAGTCGGTTTAAGGGATGGGTTCCCGCCATAAGTTCCAATTGATGTTCGGGGTCGGCGGCGGCCTGTGCTTCGCGACGAACCATAGGCGTATCGATGGTTCCGGGCACTATGCCGTTCACACGGACACCAAACGGGGCGCCTTCGAGCGACAAGGAACGAACCAGCGCGTGCACGCCACCCTTGGACGCGGCGTACGCGCCCGCATCGGGCACGGTCGCGATGGCGTGGGGTGACGACGTGACCACGATCGAGCCGGACCTTCGCTCACACATCGACAACATCGCTGCTCGCGTGACCAAGAACACGCCCGTAAGGTTCACGTCGATCACGCGTCGCCACTGCGCGAGCGTCGTGTTTCGCACGTCTTTCGTCCACTCGATGCCGGCATTGGCGTGAACCACGTCGAGCGACCCGAACGTCGCTTCGACCCACGCAAAAACGTCCGTGACGTCATCTTCATTGCTGACGTCGCAATGCCGATACACCACGTGACAACCCTCATGGTTAAGCGACTTTGCCAACGCGGCGCCGACGTCGTCGGCAACGTCAGTGACGACGACGTTCGCGCCCGCACGGGCGAAACCCGCGGCGCTGGCGGCCCCAATGCCCGTCGAACCGCCCGCAACGACCACGGTCTTTTCCGTGAAGTATTCGCGCCACATCACACGCCTCCAACCTGACTCTTAGTGTTCTGCTTCGAACGTAGTGCGGTTCGCAGGCGCACCAGGACCACGTCGGCCTCACCGGGGACCAAGGTGTCGGGTGTCACGAAAAAGTGATGATCCCCCCCGGCCAGGACCGCGACCCGAGGGTCACCTTCCCACAGCCGAGTAATCACATGATTCGCCAAAAGTGCCGCGTCAAGAGTCACTTCGAGACGAGGCACGGGCTGCCCGGCTTCGTTGACGTCCAGACGACGCGCGGTCACGCCTTCCAGATCGTTCATACCTGCCGCCCACTCGTCGACCGTCGCGGTGAGAGTGCGCGTGAGAGCCTCATGATCGAGACCGACGTAACGCTCGACACCCGCCACGAGCCCACAAATCTCCTCCTTGCCCACCTTCATGGGCCGCGCCAATCGCTGCAAGGGAGATGCGTTGGCTCGCATCGCGTCAAGCAAGGTGCGCGACCCCACGACCAGTCCGCTGGCCTGCGGTCCTTGGAGTCCTTTGCCGCCGCTAAAGAGCGCTACGTCCGCACCGCACTCGTTAGTGAAGTACCACAAGTTCTCGATTGGTGGCAACTGCGCCGCGGCATCGACGATGACCGGCACGCCGTGGGCGTGCGCGATGAGAACCGTCTCTTTCAACGACAAAGTCGTTTGGGGCAGGTGGCTACCCGCGACCCACACGACGGCGACCGCGCGTTCGTCAAGGGCTGCTTCGAGTTCCCACGCGAAGGTTTGCAATACGTTGCCGACTTCTACGAGATGACCACCGCCCAGTTCGACCGCTCGGTCGTAGGGAATACGGTGCGCGCGATGAATGACGACGTTTCGCGCCAACGTCTCGTCGTCGGGCAAGCGAGCGATGAGCTCGGGTCGACCCTTGGTTATTGCGGCGAGCACAGCAATTGCTAGGGCGGCCGCGCATCCAGATGTCACGTACGCATCGTCGTTACGCGTGAGCTGCGCCAGTCGCGTGGACGCGGCCGCTTGCAGTTCGTCCATCGAAACACATGAGCGAGAGGCCCCGACCATGGCCTCAACTACTTCAGCGGCGAGCACCGTACCGCCCAGCGCCGTCAAGGTCGTCGCGGCGTTAATCACGCGCCGCACTCCCAAGGCGACGTAGGGGTCTCGTTCGCCCGTCATGTCTGTTCGCGTACGGCGAGGGCGGTGATCTCCACCTTCATGCCCGGCGGCAGTTCGACCCCAACGGTGGTCCGCGTTGGATAAGGCGCGGCGAAGACCTCCGCGTATCGCTCATTCATCGCCGCGAAGTCCGAGAGCGTGGCGAGATAGACGTCGACGCGAATAACGTCGTCAAGCGTCGCTCCACACGCAGAAAGGGCTGCTTCGATGTTCTTAAAGGTCTGGATCGTCTGAGTGCCCACGTCGGGACCGGCGAGTTGACCTGTTGCGGGGTCAAAGCCGCCTTGTCCCGCAACCGACACGATGGTGCCAACGCGCACTGCTTGTGAGTATGACGCGACAGGCCGAGGGGCCTGGTCGGTGCGACCTTCAATACGTGCCATTACTTACTCCTCGTCTCAATAAAGCAGCACAGGTTTCTGTGCTGCGTACATCTGTTACTTGCCAATGCCCGCCGTGAGTCCACGAACAAAGAACCGCTGTCCAAATATGTAGAGGACCACGAGGGGCAGAATCGAGAAGAACGCCGCGGCCATCAACAGGGGCTCGTTGGTGACGTAACGACCCTGGTAGAGAGCGAGTCCCGCCATCAATGTGCGCGAGGTGTTGCTCTGCAGGAAAACGAGGGCCACCAGAAGTTCGTTCCACACGAAGATCGCGTTCACGATCACCAAGGTAATTGTCGACGCGCCTGAGATCGGAATGATGATCTTCCGAAGAATTCGCCGGTGCGGCGCGCCGTCCATATAGGCAGCCTCCACCAGTTCCAGAGGAATCTCTCGAAAGAAGTTGACGAAGAAGAACACCGAAAAAGGCACAAGTAATCCCGTGTAGAAAATCATCACCGAGGGAAGTTGGTTAATGAGACCGAGCGTCACCATCAACGTATACATGGGAATGAGTAACGCGACGGGCGGAATGGCCATCAAGGCAATATTGGATCGAAAGAGCGACTCGCGCCCGCGGCCGCGTCCAAAGACGATGGCGAAGGCCGCCATGATCGAGATCACCGTCGACGCGCCGACGGCGACAATGGTCACGATGAGGCTGTTGCGCATCCAGAGCAGGATGGGCCAATCGTGGAAGACCGCGGAAAAGTTCGAGAACGTGACGTGGTATGGAAAACCCGTTGGGTCAAGCGTGTAGTACTTGGTCGACTTAAGTGCCGTAGACAGCATGAACCACACGGGATACAGCGAAATAATTGAGATGGCAACCAACAAGAGTTGGCGAAGGACGTTGCGAAAATGTTGCACTAAATGGCTTCCTTTGAAGCGCGGACGCGAACCCAAATATAGAAGACGATGAAGACGCTCGCAATGAGTAACAACACCACTGCGGCCGCGCTCGCGATGCCAATCGAACCGTTCTCGAATCCGTTTTGGTAGATGAAGAACTCCATCACACTCGAGGAATAGGCGGGACCTCCCCCGGTCAGGACGTACACGTAGGTAAACACCGACGAGAGCACAATTATGGCTTGAAGGATGACGAAGAATTCAATGATGCGACGGATTTGAGGAATCAAGATGCGTCGCTGCACCACCCACCAACTCGCACCGTCGATTCTGGCCGCTTCTACCGTCTCACCCGGTACCGAGAGCAACGCCGCCGAAAAGACCACGACGCCAAAGCCGAACTGTTGCCAGACAATGACACCACCAATACTAAAGATGACCCAACTGGGAGAACCCAACCAGTCGTGGACGAGAAATGAAAGATGCACTGAGCGCAGGAGCCCGTCGAGGACACCGTTGCCCTGGAGCAGATACGAGAATGAAAGGCCCATGGCGGTCGCGGGCAGGATATAGGGCAAAAAAACTATGGCCCGATAATGACGAACGCCGCGAAACGTGGTGTTGATGATGAGTGCGATCGCGAGCGAGAACGTCGTGACGATGGGAACGGTGGCGAGCAGCTTGAAGTTATTGAACATCGAATGGACGAACTGGGGATCGGCGAAGAGTTCCTTGTAGTTACTGGTGCCGACGTAGGTCAACTGGCCCACGCTGCCGGCATAGAAGCTGTAGCGCACCACCTCGACGAAGGAATAGCCAAAGACCAGCGCAAGTGCCGCGAGCACTGGCGCCATGTATCCGTAGGGCCACAGTTGGTGCCGGCGCCAGACACTTCTCGTGTCTGGCGCCGGCTGCTCTTCTGTGTCGAAGCTTTCCTGAAGCGGAGTAGTGGCGCCCGGTGACGACATCAAAGCTCCGCGTATCTCCTACTTTTCAATGATCGTTCTGTTTGAAATCACGAGGCCGCCGCCCACGTGGAGAACTGCTTGAACTGCGTGGGCTGTTGCGAGCGCCAGAGCGAAAGCTGTTGTTGCCACAAGGCAACGGCGGCCGCCGGCGTGCCAGAGCCCGACGTAATCAACTGACCGGCAGGAAGGTCCGCGTCCGAGTCAATCTGTGGCGGGATGTAATTCTCTAACCAGATAGACGTACCCGACGTGTCGAGCGTGTCCAGCGCTCGCGCCAAAGGATCGGTGATGTCCTTGACCGGGAACTGATTGTCCGCGGGAAAGGCGCCGGTCTCTTTGTTGAGCGCAATCATGTTGACCGGTTCGTGCAACCACTCCAGGAATTTCGCGTCCGCCTTGGGGTCCTTGGACCACGAGGTGATGAACTCGTCCGAGGACTGGGTCACGTCGTAGGTTGACGCGAGCGAGCCCTTACCCAAGATGGGTGGCTTACCGACACCCACGTTGGCTTCGCCCACAGTCTTGGCCCACGAGAGCACGTTGCCATCAGTCGTAAAGGACATGGCTGCCTTACCCTGGGGGAACAACTGCCATCCCTGGTCCAACGTCAGCGACTCGACGTTGGAGTTCACGTAGCCACTCTTTATGAGACCCTGGAAGCTGGTGTACATGGACTTCAGTGAGCTCATCAACTTCGCCTCGCTGTTGCCCTTGCCCGCTACACCCTCGGTCAGTTGGGAAATCGAATTCAGCATCTGCTTTTCGTAGATGGCGAACATCCACGCGCCGAAGTAGCCGTCCTTGTTGCCCATGCCGATCGGCGTGATGCCGTGGGCCTTCAACGCCTTGCAGTCCGCTAAGAACTCGGCCCACGTCGCGGGCGCCACTGGGGCGAGTCCCGCCTGCTTGAAGAGCTTCTTGTTAAAGACCAGGGGCACGCCAATCA
>OBLU010004093.1_pt1 | contig 13159 bp, 8 predicted proteins | sample 1518681 | NCBI WGS metagenome assembly OBLU01 (sample SAMEA3539304, study PRJEB22396) | soil metagenome | biome: tundra; feature: field; material: soil | place: USA | collected 2010-05 | depth 0.15 m | reverse complement strand
TATGGAAACGACGGCATCATTCGAAGCCCGCTTAGCGCCATAACCCTACTCGACTAACCCAAAAATGGGTTATGTCCGTATGGGTCACAATTCAGGCGTTGGCATCTTCATCGAGAAGTTAGACTGAGTTCCTCAACTCCGATGGCGGAGATCGTGGAAAACAGGAAAGAAGCCAATCCGCGACGGAAAGGCCTGTTGCGGTCGGAACCAATGTGCCGCCTCGCCGTCAAACGGTGTCAAAATCGTTGAGCGGACAAGAAATCGAAGACTGAAGGTACAAATGGCTCGTGTGGCAATTGTCGGAGTGGGTGCTATTGGTGGAGTCCTGGCTGCGCTCCTGAATGTCGCGGGACGTCATGAGGTTGTACTCTGCACCAGGCGACCAATACGAGACTTGACGGTGGAGACTCCCGAAGGGCTCGTAACCGTGAACGCCAGGAATCTCACCGATCCGTCGCTCGCCGGTCCCGTGGAATGGGTGTTCGTGGCGACAAAGACCTATGACGCAAAGGGAGCAGCGGCGTGGCTGCCTTCACTGTGTCAGCACGGTGCCCCGGTTGCAGTTGTTCAGAACGGCGTAGAGCATCGGGAGCGGTTTGCAGAATATGTGAACCCGGAACTGATTGTTCCTGTGATCATCGATTGCCCAGTCGAGCGGCGGGATAGCGGCATCGTCCGCCAACGCGGCATCGCAAAGATGCAATTGGAAGCTGGAGGGCAAGGACGCGAGTGCGCGCAGCTCTTTGAAGGAAGCAACGCAAAAGTGGAGCTTACGAACGATTTCCTCACCGCAGCCTGGCGTAAGCTGTGCATTAACTCGGCAGGCGCGCTGTCTGCCTTGACCGGAAAACCTTCCGGCGTATTGAGGGATGAAGCAATGGGGAGTATTGCTCTCGAACTCGTGGGGGAATGCGTCGCCGTGGGCCGCGCAGAAGGCGCTCAACTCGATGATGGTACTGCGGAGCGGGTACTTGCCGGCTATCGCGCTCAGCCACCGGACTCAATTAATTCGATGCTTGCGGACCGCCTTGCCGGGAGACAGATGGAGATCGATGCGCGCAACGGGGTGATTGTCCGGACGGGAGAGAGGCACGGTATCCAAGCACCGTTCAATCGGATGACAGTGGCGTTGCTTCAGACTCTCAGTGAAGTGCGATAGCACAGCCGCAAGGTGAACCTTGATCATTCGCGCGGACGACTAGTCGATCACTTCGGTTCGCCATATGGAATATCCTTTGGATTTGAAATTACAGCGTCGGTGAACAGCGGCTTGCTTCCATCGGTTGTTTTGATGTTGCATTCGGCGATGATCCAGTTCTTCGTGTTGGCTATGGTCCCTGCGGTCGCAGCCTCAATCTCGAGATGGTCGAATCGGAAGTTGTTGAGCGTAGCGTTGGGATAGGCGGCTACGTTGAACGCGCTTTTAGCGCCGGTGGCTTTGACATTCCAGATATGGACGTTGCTGAAGTGAGGCAAACCCTTCTGCTCCGGGACGTTTGTTGTGAGCGTTACCCAGTAGGACGGAATGTCCTTGACCCCTTCCGGCAACGTTGCATAGCTGAAGTTCGGATTCCAATTCATTGTGATGTGAATGGGAATGGCAACGCCCACAAGCGTGAGGTCGTGGATGCGTATATCGCGGGAATAACCTCCTCGCGTACGCGCCGACTTGAAAAGAACGCCGGATGGAACACCGCTGAGAGCCGTGATGTTGTAGACCTCAATGTTACGGAACCCTCCGGATGTTTCGCTGCCGATCGTGATGGCCGCAGCCCCGCGCCGCACGATTGAGTCCCGAATCACGATGTCTTCGGTAGGCCGGTTGACGCGCAGTCCATCGGAGTCGCGCCCGGCCTTGAGGCATAGCGCATCGTCGTTGACGTCAATATCGGCGTGTTCCACTAGAACCTTGCGCGAAGAATCGATGTCGATCCCATCGGTGCTGGGTCCCTTGCCACCCTCGTTATTGCGAATCGTCACCCCATCCACATGGACATCGTGCGAATAGAGAATCTGTACTGTCCAGAAGCCGGAGCGCTTGAGAAGGATGCCCCCTCCAAGCTCGACATCGGACGAATTTTGAAACAGGATGAGCCTCGGCCGTCGCGCGTCGTAGTCTGAAGCCCAGCGCAGACCCTTTGGTTCGTAAGTAGTGCGCAAATCCCAATACGACTTCCACCATATCGGCCCATCCCCATCAATGGTGCCCTTCCCGGTTATGGTGACGTGTTGCTGGTCTCGGACATTGATCAGGGCCGCGGGCCAGGTCATCTCAATACCGGCTATGCGGGTGGCAAGCATCGGATAATCGACCAGCTTCCCGGAGCCGACAAGCGTTACGCCTTCCGGTACGGCAAGAGTTACACCCGACTTCAAAAACAGAGACCCGGTCAGGTACGTGCCGGGATTCATTGAAACCGTGCCGCCGGCAACAGCCGCCGCGTCGATGGTTTTCTGAATGGAAGCCGTTTCAAGAGTCGTTCCGTCTCCCCTCGCTCCGTAGTCGTTAGCCACAAAAGTCTTCAGCATCGCACCGGCTGCCCCTGTCTTCGGCAGACCAAAAAGAACAACGCAGGCAATCCATCGAGTGAATAGGATCATTTTCTCCTCTGCTCTTCCAGGTGGATGGGGCCCAAGAGCCCCGAAAGAATGGGCCGTAAGTTATCCATATCCTGCGAATCGAAATGGCTGCCGAATTTGGCCCGCAGCGCAATCCATCCGCTTACGTCAATGGCTCATGCGAGGAGAGTTCGATCATTTGGCAAGAATGTGGGAACTAAAATACGCGCGACCCTTCCCGGGCTTGCCATTGTCTTGGGCTGGTTTCCTATCCGTTGAACGCTCGATGCCCTGAGCGGCTTCCGCCATACGCAGGTGCTGGTTCATGAGCTCGCGCGCCTCGAAGGGTTTTCGCGCGCGAATGGCACGGTAGATTTCGCGGTGCATTTCCGCGGATTCGCGCAGGTCGGTTGAGTGCTCCACCGTTCTGCGGCGATTCTCGTAGAGTGCTGAGGTGATGGTCTCCATGAGAGCCGCCAAAATCGGGTTGTTGGAGGCCTGCGAGATAATGCGGTGAAAAAGCACGTCGTGAATTAGATAATCCGCAGGATTTCCAATTGCGGCGAACATCTCGGCTACTTCTTCGGAGAGTGCGGCATGGTGCTCCTCGTTTCCGCGCTCGGCCGCAAATGCGGCCAGACTGCCTTCAAGGATCAACCGCGCCTCAAACATTTGCCAGGGCTTAAAACCATGAAGGGCTCCCATAAAGCTAAGGTACGCTTTGGCGAATTCGGGTGGCCCATCGGCGACGAAGGTTCCCACTCCGTGCCGCACTTGCATGACGCCCATGGCCGCCAGATAGCCAATTCCCGTGCGCAGACTGGCGCGGCTGATCTTGAGCGACCGTGCAAACTCCCGTTCCGGTGGTATTTTGTCACCGGGCTTGAGAGTGCCATTCTCAATCAAAGTGCGGATGTGGTTAACCACATGCATCGTTCGATGGGTATCGACGACATCCTCTTTCTTCCTCATAGCCGTTAGACAATCCTCTTAAATCCCCCGAAATGGCGGCAAAACGAGATTAGCATCGACGAGTCATCTCTGGTCCGAATAATTTCTCGTCTTAGGGCTCATTCGCGGCTTAATTGCGTACACTAGTGGTCTGACCTCTAAGTGGTCAAATCGTTCTGATTCTCAATATGATTATGGCGATTGAGCCAGGCTGATCCATGAACGATGAAAACCGTCTGTTTCCTGCGGGATTTGAGTTGGTACGATGCACACACCGCGGCAAATTGTATGTTAGAAGAAAACATGGCAAATCACGATTTGAAACTTAGCAGGTTTTCCATTGGAACCGGGGACAGGTTCGCGCGCCAGGTGAATGCGCAGTTGCAGGCATGTGTGCACCTTCTGCAGCAGCCATGAGCATCAGTGTAGCAAGACTCTTGCTCCAGCCAATTTCGAAATAGACCGTCCCTCGGCGGATTCGATCACCACGCCCTCGCCTGAAACTTCGGCATATCCGATCGTCAATCCTGCCCGCGCACTGATCTGCACATGGTGCAGAACCACGCCGGAAATGGGCGCTTCCGGAAGTCCTGCAATCGTTCCTGCCGAGGTGCTTCCCGTGGCTGTCACATTCTCGATCGTGATGTCGTGAAAATGTGGCGTCAGCCGTGTGACGGGCTGCGGCAACTCTGAATCCGGTGGCAGGATTTTGGGATAGTACTCGCTGATAACCAATGCGTTCTTCACGTCCTTCATATCGATGTCATGAAAGAACAGAGGGCCGACATTGTTGCCGCGGTCGCGGTTTGCTTTCACGCGGATGCCGTTATCCGTACCCTCAAAATGAACGCGCTCGGCGCGTATGTTGTGGGCGCCCCCGGCAATTTCGCTGCCCACAGATAGTCCATGCCCATGCAGAAAGGTGCAATCGGTGATGGTAATTTCACGGCTTGGCTCGTCCGGCCCAGGCGAGCCGATAGCGCCAGACTTGATTGCAATATCATCGTCGCCAACGTCCGCAAATACATGATCGATCTGCACATTCGATGAGGAGAAGGGATCGATGGCATCTGTATTGGGCGAGTGGGCGGGGGCCAGAATCCTGATATTCCGAATGATCACATCGTCCGAGTAATAAGGCACTAACTGCCACATGGGAGAGTTTTGGATGGTTACTCCCTCCACCACTACATGCTTGCAATGATCAAAGACCACAAGCCTCGGTCGCGGATGATCCGACCCCATTACGCCCGCATCCTTGAGGGTCCGAGCCATCTGCCACCAAGTCTCTCCAGCCCCATCGATCACGCCTTCCCCGGTAACCGTAACATTTGACGCATTTGTTGCACTTACGAGCGATTGCAGACCGGGTTCACGAAACTCGGCCTTCGCGAGGTAGTCGCCGTGGTCGGCGGAACCGAGGAGCGTGACGCCCTTGTCGAGTTGCAAGATGATGTTGCTCTTCAACACAATGGGGGCGCTCAGATACGTCCCGGCAGTAAGTCGAACGGTGCCACCGCCTTTGGCTTCGCATGCATCGATCGCGGCCTGAATCGCGGCTGTAGCCGCATACGAAGCCAACGGTGACTACACCTTCAGCGGCATATTCAGCGGGAACGGGCCCGCCGGCACAGGACCTTGCGGCGCATCTGCCTGCCCCGCGGGAGACGCGAATCTGGACTTCCTGATGGGAGCCATGAGCAGCTACCAACAAAGCAAGGAGCAGCAGCTCGCGCTGCGCGGTCCGGTTCCCAGCGTCTACATACAGGACACCTACCACGCCACCAAGAAGCTGACCATCGTTGGCGGCATTCGCTGGGAACCCGAGTTCATGCCAGTCGATTGCTTCTCCCGCGGTACAACCTTCAGCATGGCCTCGTTCCTGGCCAACCAGGTCAGCTCTGTTTACTCGAACGCCCCTGCAGGAGTCTTCTACTACGGCGATATTGGCGTTCCCAAGGCGGACACACAGAGTTCACCGTTGCAGTTCAATCCCAACTTCGGCGCATCGTGGGATCCTTTCGGCGACGGAAACTGGGTCATCCGCGGCGGCCTTATGTTGGCCTACGACGAGGCCAACTTCTACACCGGCAACCGCGTCCACCAGAATCCACCCTTTGCTACAGCGGCCAATCCCAGCGTGACCGGGCCCATTTGCTTCAGTGAGCCCTGGCTCGCAGGCGGCACCGGCTACGGGTGCAACCAGGTCGGCGGCACCAACACCAGCCCGTTTCCACAACCCGTGGTACCAACGCCGGCCACGGCCATCTTTCCTGCGCAAGGCCAGTACATCGTGCTGCCCACCAAATTCCACCCGTCGAATACCTTCCAGTGGACATTCAGCATTCAGCATCAGTTTGGCCACGGCTGGCAGGCGCAGATTGACTACATCGGCAACAAGACCTCCAACATGGAAACCGGTACGCCGCTTTCTCCTGCCATCTACACTCCGGGAGTCTGGGGTCCAGGCGGCACGGATTGCGGGCCGGTTCAAACCACAGGTCCCGCCGCGAAGGCCGGAGGCGTCCTGGGTGGGGGGAAGGTCGGCGCAAAGTGTTCTACCACCAATGACGAACAGGCGCGCTTTGCGCTCACGGAAGCAAACCCAGCTCAGGGAAACAACATTGAAGGCGGTGGCGGCGGCTCAATCATCGTCAACGACATTGCCTGGGCAAACTACAACGGGATGGTGGCCTCGATGCAGCACCGCCTGTCCTCCACCTTCAGCCTTCTGGCCAACTACACATGGTCCAAGTGCCTCAACGTCACGGATGCACAGGGCGACATTGCCGGCACCCAGGTTCAAAATCCCTACAACTACCAAGGGGACTACGGCCGGTGCGGTTCCGACTATCGCAACATCTTCAACACCACCATGATTGCCAAGAGTGAGTTCAAGGGGCTGCCCGGTCCGGTGGCATATCTTGTCAACAACTGGGAACTGGGCCCGCTCTTCCATATCATCAGCGGCGCTCCCTTCACCATTACATCCGGATCGGACATATCCCTGACGGACACCGGCAACGATCGCCCCAATGCGGTGGCCGGAGTCAACCCAATCAAGTTCGTCAAGATCACGTCGGCCTCAGCCACGCCAGCGAACCGAGGCTACCTGAACCTTAATGCCTTCTGCAGCGTTACAACCACTGCCAACCCCTGCGCCAATCCGGTCACACCTGGCACCTTCGGCGACCTCGGCAGGAACACCGTCAGTGGCCCCATGAACTTCCAGTTCGATGGCCAGGTGTCGCGCCTCTTCCCCATCCGCGAAAGACTCAATCTGGCGTTTCGGCTGGAAGCCTTCAACATCTTCAACCATCCGGATTTCAGCAACCCCAGTTCAAGCAACCCCTCCTCAGCAAGTTTCGGGGAGATCTCATCAACCGCCAACACCGCCAGAGTCTTCCAGGGAAGCCTGAAGGTGATCTTCTAGGCCGAGGTCAACCCGCCTTCAATGGAGAAACCGGTCCGTGTCTTCCGCCTGCACCGCGGGCGGGAGACACGGGCCCGGACCTGCAATCATCGCGACTACAATCATCGCAATAGGTTCAGTTGCATTCCTTTATGATCAAGCCTCATTGAACTTCCGAATCGGGGGAGAGAGCGTCATGGCCATGCAGGTGTACGGGAGTCGTAGAGAGTTTGTGAAGATGGGCGGTGCAGCGCTGGCCGCGACAACGGTTTCGTGGAATGCTTCGAGCTACGCCGCCATTGTCGGCGCCAACGATCGTGTCCGTGTAGGCGTCGTCGGCTGCGGAGATCGCATGAAAGGCGCTCTGATTCCAGCCTTTCTGCAACATAGCAAGGAGTTGAACTTCGAGTTCGTAGCCGTCTCGGATATATGGAATCGCCGCGGCGAAGAAGGTGCGGCATACATCCAGAAACTGAGTGGCAATCCTGTCGCTCCGGTCCGTAACAACGATGAGTTGTACGCCCGCAAGGACGTCGACGCCGTCCTTGTCGCGACCGCCGATTTTCAGCACGCCCTGCACGGCGTTGAAGCTGTGAATGCAGGCCGCGATGCGTATGTCGAAAAGCCAACCGCGCACACCATGGACGACGCACGCAAGTTCCGCGCCGCGGTAAAGGCGACCGGGAAGATTGTGCAGGTTGGAACCCAGCGCCGATCGACGCCCAGCTACCAGAAAGCCGCCGAATATATCAAATCCGGCGTCTTTGGCGGCATCGTTATGGTCGAGATGACCTGGAACGTCAATCAGCCCGGCCGCTGGCGGCGCCCGGATGTGGTCCCCCTGCTCAAGGAAGGGGACACCGACTGGAAACGCTATCTCCTCAATCGGCCCATGGTCCCCTTCGATGCACGCAAGTATCTTGAGTTTCGTCTCTTCTGGCCTTATTCCTCCGGAATTCCCGACCAGTGGCTCGTCCACCAGATCGACACCGTTCATTGGTTCAGCGGCTTGCCGCATCCCCGCAGCGTCGTCGCCAACGGCGGCATTTATCTTTGGAAGGACGGCCGCGAGAACTGGGATACGATGACCGCCGTCTTCGATTACGGTCCCCTCGACGACCTTTCCAAAGGTTTCCAGGTCCAGTATTCCTCACGGTTCACCAACTCCGCCGGCGGCGTCAAGGAGCTTTACTATTCCAACGGCGGCATGATCGATATGGACAAGCAGACCGTGACCCCCGCGGGCGGCCTGAGCGCCAAGTCGGCTGCGGAGATGGGCATGAAACCCAACCTCCTTTCCAGTTTCTCGCTCGTCGAAAAAGCCGAGCCCGCTTCTACAGCGGCCGACACCGGAGCCGATCCGCAGACATCGGCCAACATGCGTAACTGGATGGAGTGCGTCCGCTCGCGAAAAACACCCAATGCCTCGATTGAAGCCGGATACAGCCACTCCATCGCTCTGTGCATGAACGTCGCGGCCATCCAGACCGGCGAGAAAGTTACCTTCGACGACAAGACCCAGCAAGTCATCGCGGGAGGCAAGGTCTATGCGTAGCCTGGCGGCGCTGGCCGCAACGTTCGGGTTTGCGGCCTGTGCTTTCGCCGCTTCATCCTCCAGCGACGTGCAAGTCACCCCCGACGAGGCCCATCGCCGCGTCGACATCACCATCGACGGCACCCCGTTCACCTCCTACATCTGGCCCACTTCGCTCAAGAAGCCGGTTCTCTTTCCGCTCATCACAGATCAGGGCATCACCGTCACCCGCGGTTATCCGCTCGATCCGCGCCCCAACGAACGTGTCGACCACCCGCACCACGCGGGGCTCTGGTTCAACTACGGCAACGTGAACGGCTTCGATTTCTGGAATAACTCCGATGCCATAAAACCCGAGGCCCGCTCCAAGATGGGCACCATCCTTCAGACCAGGATCGTGTCCACCAGGAGCGGAGCCGATCGCGGTGAGTTAGTTGTCGAGTCAGTCTGGGTCACAGGAGAAGACAAGCCGATTCTCAACCAGACCACTCGCTATATCTTTGCGCGTCGCGATCATGCGCGGGTCGTCGATCAAGTGGTTACTCTCAAGGCTCTCGACCATGCCGTTTTCAATGACGACAAGGAAGGACTGCTCGGCATGCGCGTAGCCCGGTGGCTCGAGTCGTCTGAAGAAAAGGGCGGCGTCTTCATGGACGCGAACGGGAACCCAACCAAAGTCGATTCCTCACCCGCCGATAGCTCAACTCCTGCCACGGGTGTCTATCTCACGAGTGAAAACGTCCAGGGTCCTGCAGTCTGGTCAACACGCGGCCGCTGGTGCACCCTCACAGGCAATACCGGCGGCCAGATGGTCACCATCGCTATCATCGACCATCCCAAGAATCCGAATCACCCGACTTACTGGCATGCGCGCGGCTATGGACTGTTTGCGGCTAATCCGCTGGGTCAGCACATCTTCGACCCCAAGGCTGCTGAGCTTGGCTTCACGCTCGAAAAAGGCCAGAGTGCAACCTTCCGTTATCGCGTTCTTCTCATCACCGGGAAACCTTCCCCCGGTGACATGAATGCCGAGGCAGACCGATTCGCCGCGGAATATTCGTCGAGTGAATCGTCGGCTGGCGACCCTTCCACCGGCCCGGTGGATTACTTCAACAACTGGCCTCCGGGAATGTCGCCGCAAGAGGTGGGAAAGCGGGTCGCCGAACATTTCGTGACCAGTCCTCATCAGTACACTGCCACGATTCACTACTCAGAGGCCGCCGCCTGGTATGGAGCGTTGACGTTTGCTCAATTGACTCATGACGACGCGTTGCGCGCAGAACTGATCCACAAGTTTGAACCGTTAATGCAGGGAGGCGCGGAGGCGAGCCGGATACCGACGCGGCATCATGTGGACGATTCGATCTTCGGCATTGTGCCTCTCGAGATCGGCCTTGAGACCAGGGATGCGCGCTATCTGGACGACGGGAAGGCGTGGGCAGACCGTCAGTGGGAGAATCCGCAACCCGATGGACTTTCAGCAGAAACTCGTTATTGGATCGACGATATGTACATGCTGACGATTCTTCAGCTGGAGGCGTACCGCGCTACGAATGACAGAAAGTACCTGGATCGGAACGCGCAGGAAATGGTGTCGTACCTTGCCAAGCTTCAGCAGCCCAATGGGCTTTTCTATCATGCGCCCGATGTGCCGTTTTTCTGGGGACGCGGGGATGGGTGGGTCGCCGCAGGCATGGCAGAGATGCTGCGCGATCTTCCGGCAGACCATCCGCAACGGCCGATAATTCTGAAGGCGTACCGGGCGATGATGGCTGCACTCTTGAAGTATCAGGGCAAAGATGGCATGTGGCGGCAGCTCATCGATCAGGAAGAGGCGTGGCCGGAGAGTTCAAGCTCCGCCATGCTCAGCTTTGCAATGATTACCGGAGTGAAGAATGGCTGGCTCGATGCGGATACATACGGGCCTGCTGCGCGGAAGGGATGGATCGCTGTAGCCGGATACCTGGACCAGAACAATGACGTGACCAGCGTTTGCGAGGGAACCGGGAAGAAGAACGACCGGCAATATTATCTTGATCGGAAACGGCGAACCGGAGACTTTCACGGTCAGGCCCCAATCCTCTGGGCAGCTTCGGCGTTGCTCCGCTGAAGGCAAAGTCGTGCTGCCCGAATGGAGGTCATGAAGCCCAACTCACTGGTCCGCGAATCAATGAATGTCGACTGACCGGTCTCCCTCATATTCCATGATGTGGAAGTAGGCCTCCCAGCCGGTCCAGGATACCGGGGCCGGTAACGGGGCGAGCGGATCCTGAAGGTGGTCCGCGTAAGCCTGCACCAATTCACGGGTGCGACGCACGCCCGTCAGCCAGTCACCCCTATACCAGTTCTTCCACTTGCCGTATTCCGCCGCCGCCATGGACTGTTGAATGGCATCCAGCGCATGCAGAGCTTCGGCCGTCTCGGCGCGCGCCTTCTCTGCTTGTCCGGCATCGGCATCCTGCAAAGCCCTGGCCACCAGCAGCAGCGTCCGGTTGCTTTCCCGGTTGATGGTGATCATGGTGAGGACTTCGGCTTGGTAGTAGTCGCGGCGATCGGGGTCGACCAGACTCTCTGCTTTAACTGCGCGGTTCCATACCGCATCCCATCGCGGCTGGGCCGCTTCACATTCTTCGACGTCCCGCACCAGTGCCGCGCGCTGCATCTCGGCATCGGGGCTCGGCATCAGGCGTGGCTGCGTCCACTTCGGCGACTGGCTGGGTACGGAGGCCACCTGGTGTTCGCTCAGCGTGTCAAGAATGAGCCGGCGCACCTCTGAGTGATAGTGCTGATCGCCTTCCTCGCGTTGAACGTTGCTGAGCGGCGGGGGCGGCGGAGGAGCGTTGCCGGCCGAGGTTAATCCCGGAGGACCGAATGCAGGGCGCAGCGAGGGAGCGGCGAAATAGTCTTTGTAGATTCCTGCCAGTTCGTCGGCAGACTTGGGACCGAACTCCTCGCTCGCCCAGCGCCTGTAGTAGGCGCCGTCCGCATCGCTGGCTTCCGGGGGCAGTCCACCCCAGGCAACTTCCATCAGCGCGCGAGTCGTCATCGCGACGGGCCTCAGGTCGCTTGTGTTCACCAGCAGATATGAGGTTGCGCCGGCTTTTATGTATCGCCCCAACTCGGACTGAATGACCGCGACAGGGACCATCTCCGAAAGCTGGTTGGCCTGGCCGTTCATCATTGCTACGTGGAAGTAAGCGCCTTGGCCTGCCGCAACCTTCCTGCCGTCCTGCATGTCCCCGTAGCCGGTGTCGGCCCACACCAGCGTCACTTCCGGCGGGATCTTGAGGTAGCCCTTCTGCATCAGGCGAGCGCCTTCCTGCCATAGATCGGTAACAAACTGAGCATCAGGATACCTGGCCCTGACAATACGCATCTGCTCGGCAATGGCCTGGCTTACACCCTCGCCAAGCAGCGGATCGTTGTCGCGAACGCTCGGATCCAGCGACGCATAGCTCGAGTCAGACAGACCGCGCAGGCCAACACTCCACAAGATCTCTTCGTCCGGCTTATAAGTCGCCACAGCGTTGGTCCACGCTCGCTCAAGGATCTCAGGATGAGTCGACATGTTATATGGAACGTCCTTTGGCCAGCGGGCCACGTTGACTCCGAGCGGGATGGCGTGATGCTGGTTGACGATCAGCCCGCGCTCGGTCGCCGCGTGAACCTGCGCGTCGTCAGGAAAGATCCACGTTCCGGGCACGACCATATTGCCCTTCAGCCGAAGCGTGGTTTCGTAGATGTTGTCCCAAACCTTCAGTGAAATTCCAGTCTGTTCACCCTTTGCCGGAGGAGCCCATCCGGTGAGCAGGTCCTCGTCGTTAGGAAAGAACCCTCGGTACTTGAATAACGGTTTGGGAAAGACCCGGGAGAAGCCGGCCGGTAGCGTCACGGCGTTCCGCTTCTCCGGCTGCTTGTCGGTCCAGAGATACATCGGGTCCACGCCCAGGTATGTCTGCGAGAACTGATAGATCGCAAAGATCGTTCCGCGCATGTCCGCGCCGGTCAGACAGATCAGACGCTTCGACTTCCCATGGCCGGGCAGGATGGCCGTTGAAAATGCGAAGGCCTCCGGGTCTGTAGTCGTGTTGCACTTGACGCCTGCAGGCAGCCTGGAGTTTTCCGCGATGAGAATGGCAACTGGACCTGCTTCCTCCAACTGACCTACCAGCCGGGGCGCCTGTCCGAGCACTTTAGTGAAATCGCCGAGCAGATCCTCCGTCGCGCGGCGCACAGGTCCTGGCTCCTGCTGGCTCTCCACAATCGTGACGGAGCTATCGATGGTGATGTCCGCTCTGGCGTTCGATCTTTGCGTCCATGCGGCAGGACAGACGATGAGCGATAGGATGCTGCAAGCCGCGGCTGGGCGCAGCAGCTTTCCGGAGGCAGGCGCAACATTTATGAGGAACATGATCTCTCCTTGGGCGGATAAGGAAGGATGAGCTAACCTTGCGGGCCATCACATCGAGAAAACTGAATAAAAATGAGCCTGCGAAGTAGTCACATAGCCGCTCGCCGGGAGTAAAAGCTCTACCGTTTTCCCAGATGCATCATAAGTGGAATAACGCGCACCTGTCGCCTAAATGTATTGGAGCAGCGTGAACGGAATTCCCGGAGGATGACCGGCTACCCGTCAACCGGCTACCCGCAGTGCTGTCCAAAATAGCGGATATCTGTTTGATCCGAGAGATGTTTGAGGGGGC
>OBLU010004091.1_pt1 | contig 13164 bp, 15 predicted proteins | sample 1518681 | NCBI WGS metagenome assembly OBLU01 (sample SAMEA3539304, study PRJEB22396) | soil metagenome | biome: tundra; feature: field; material: soil | place: USA | collected 2010-05 | depth 0.15 m | reverse complement strand
GGCCTTGCGATGCGCCTTCACCAGGCGGCCGAGGCCGGGCACAACGAACACACCGTTCTTCTTCGTTTCTTTAACTGCAACGTCTGCCAGGTGCTCCAGAAAAGTCGCGGCAGTCTTGTTGTTGGAGCCGAGCTTCTCGGCCAGGTGGCGGGTGAGTTGAGTCTTGGTCATACCAGAAGCCATTAATTCCTCCTTCAGGAACTTACAAATTTGCGTGTATCCAGCGCATAGTAACGCACTACGCTGTGGAAAAGTAGTATTTTGTGCAGATTTTATGCGGTTTCCAGTAAGGTACCCCCTTGAAAATCGGCATAAAATGGGGGTCCGGTAGCCGAAGAGTGCCCAAATGGCGCAGTTCGCTGGGACAAGACGATCTTGCCATCCTCGCTGCTAGAGTTCAGCGTGGCCGCAGCTTGCACGCATGCGAGACGCAGTACCGGTTCCGCGCAAACCACCGATAACCAACGTGGATCAGCCGGTTGAACCCTGGCAAACTGAAAATCGCATAGAAAGGCCATGCCCACCAGATCCGTCGCGTCACATACAAATAAACATCGGCTCCGGAAATCAGCTGACCACCCGCCGTTCGCAACCGTATGTCGGTGACCAGTTCTTCGTGCGGCATCTTGAGCCTCTTTGCAACCCAAGGCTCATCCAGCGAGGCAATCTCGAATCCGCGCCGCCCGAGCGTGGCCGCCCAATACTTCACCCAACCCGAGCAGAAACCGCACTGCCCGTCGTAAAGGACCACGCCAAGAACCACGCCTTGCACTGGCGGTCGGGTTTCAGTGCTCACCGGCACAGTCACAACCTTCGCCCCCGCATCACGGTAACCGCGGATCCTTCCGCGAGAAAAGCGGACTCCGGCTCACCCCGGAGCGCTGCCGCGATCTCTTTTCCGTAGAACTTTTCCGCATTGCCCTCAAATGCCGACTGCCGAACCTGCCAGACTCTCCACGATGGATGGGTCACGCGGTATTCCACGCAACCGCCGCTGGGTTGCGCCGCATATCCCCAGTAGTGCTCGGTAATGAACTGTTCAACCGAGCCCTCGCCTGGCAGTTCAGAATTGCCATCGGTCTCAAGGTTGATCCCGCTCCAGCACTTCCCGCTTCGCCATCGGTACGCCACCCTCAGACGATTATCGCCAACGGAGCGAATCTCATGGGCCATGGGCAGAGCGACATAATGTTCGTTGTAGAACGTGCGGGCAACGAATGCAATCGCCCGGCGCGGAACCATCTCCCGGATGAACGCCACCCCTCTCCGGACTTCGCTCCCCGCTTGCCGTCGCACGTAAAACCGCAGGTTCACTTCCTCGAAATTCGAGTGCATCGGAATCGGCAGGAACCCGAACAATTTTGATTTCAGAAATCGAAATCCGACGAGGCTGACAAAAACTTTTTCGTTCCAGCGATCGAGTTCGGTTCCAGCGGGGACGAATGGAAGAAGCAGACCGGCGTCCACTTCATAGTTCAGCATGGCCAGATGCTGCCATTCCGCGGTGAGGAAAACTTCGTCGGAACTCACATATCTAGGATGGTCGGACCGGGCAGTCCGATTCAGTAGAAAATCCGCGTGGGGGTGTTCGTTCTGAGAAACGAGAACCGGGAACTGCAAGCTCTACGGATCGTATACCGAGCTGCCCATGCCAGTCTGCCGTGCAGCTTCCTGCATCGCAGCAAGCTTCTTCTTTTGCTCTTCGAGGTGCTGCTGCATTTGCGCCACGTTCTCCTGCTTCTTCACTTGGTGCTGGTTGTACTGCACGCCGTTGTAGTATTCGTTCGCCACGACGAAATGAATGGAATCGTTGAGTTTGTCGATCTGCGCCTGCAGGTTCGCAACTGCATTCTTCTGCGCCAGGATCCGACTCTTCCATTGTTCGGCGGACTGGCCACGCGAAGGAACTTTCGCAGACGCCGCCTCCAACTTTCCTTCGGTCTCGATCGGCCCCGCGTCCGGATTCTGGGGAAGGTTCTCGTTCGTGATCACCTTTGGCTTCGCCGCAGATGATGCAGCCTTGGCCTTCTGCTTCTCCCGATTCTTGCGCGCGACATCGCCGAGCGACTGGCCATACACGACCGAGCTCATCAACAGTGCGATTGGCAAGATCTTCAGGGCAACTCGACGCATCAACCCACTCACTCTTCTTCCTCTTCCAATTCCAATTCCAATTCCAATGGTAATCCCCGTCCGCTGCGATTTGAAATTACCCATGTAACTCGCGTCTGGAACGAAGGTGTCAAACCGTCACGATCAACCGGCCATCTCCAGAACCTTCTCCGCCGTCATCCCGCTCTCTCGCAAATGCCGGATGCTGAGCGCGTTATGCCGTTTCGCCAGCCGCGCGCCAGCCGAGTCCCGCACCAGTTCGCAATGAAAATAATCCGGAGCAGCATACCCAAGATCGGCATACCCCAGCGCGCGCATCAACAGCAGTTGCCGCGCTGTCGACTTCAGCAAATCCGCGCCCCGCACGATTTCCGTGATCCGCATGGCCGCGTCGTCGACCACGACCGCGAGTTGGTAAGCGGGAACATCGTCGCGCCGCCAGACTAGAAAATCGCCAAAATCGCTACCTGCAACGTAGCGCTGCCGGCCCAGATTTAAATCCGCGAACTCAACCCCCTCGCCCTCGGGAACGCGGAACCGCCAGTTCACGCCCGCAGGCTCTGTGAACTCAGCCGCATGCTTGCGCTCGCGGCAGGTTCCTGGATACACCGGCTCATCGTCATTGTCGGCATCATTCGGAGCGCTCGCCGCCAGCGCAAGATCCTTGCGCGAACAAGTGCACGGATAGAGAAAGCCGCCACGCCGCAGCCGCCGCCACGCCTCCAGATAGTGGGCCCGGCGCTCACTCTGCGAGTAGGCTCCATACGGGCCGCCGCAGTCCGGCCCCTCGCTCCAACGAATACCCAGCCAGCGCAGATCTTCAATCATGGCGCGGGCAAATTCCGGCCGCGAGCGCTGCGGATCCAGATCCTCATTCCGCAAAATCAAAGTGCCCCGATTTTCGATCGCCCGTTGCGCCGCGATCCGGAAGGTCCGCGCATGGCCAACATGCAACAGCCCCGTCGGCGACGGCGCCAGGCGTCCGCGATAATGTCCGCGAGAACCAAGAGAGGGAGAACCAGGAGAGGGATGAAGCGAGACGTCGTTCACGAAGGCATTGCTCACAAAAACATTCTAGCGGGATGCGCTTCGGCCCTCGGGCGGCGTGTTGCCTGCCACACGGCGTGTCTGGCGGCGCACATGGTCCCGCGCCAGGTTGGCTGCTAAGTCGCGTCGCATCAATGGCCGCCCATTTGGCCGCTCTCCTGCGCTATCACTTCCGACTGCGGCAACCGCAGAGGAGGTGACACAATGACAACTACTTGGAAATCCGCTAACCAGAAATCCGTTAGTCAAGCAACCAACGACACAATCTCCGGGATGACGTTATCGTCCTGGTCGCGGCAGCAGAAGATCGCTATGATCGCAGGCTTCGCAATTCTCGGGCTGTTATTCGCCTTGAGCGCGTGCTCGAAGCAATCTTCAAAACCGGCTCTGGCCGGCTTATCCAGTCCCGCGTCAACTCCGGTAACGCCCGCGGTCACGGCGACGCCTGCAACCTCCCCAACCGCCGTAGCGTTACCTGCGCCCGCAAAAAAGACGCCGAAGAAACGTCCCGCGAACGTCACTTATAGCGACCCCAACTCCGGGGTTTCGTTCCTCTATCCGCGGAAGTTCGCGCTGACCTCGGGCGACAAAGCGCTGCCCCAGCTTGCCGGCGTGGGTGATGTGCCTATGAACTTCGTACAGCCTGGCGGAGTCGCGGTCGCGACGGTCGCACTGCCCGACCGTTCGTATCCCGGCACCGATTTTGCATCCGCCTTCTTCAATGTGAACGTCAATCGCAGCGTTTCGGAGCAAGAGTGCGCGCACTTCGCCTTCGTCGACACGAGCAATGCCGACGGCGAGCCGGTCGACGCTGAGAGGGTCAAAATCGGCTCGGCCGAAATGGAGATGACCTCGAACTTCTCCGCCAGTGTCGTGGCGCAAGCCGAAACGCAGTACTATCACAGCTACGAAAATGGAGCCTGCTACGAATATGTCTTAGGCCTGGGCACCGAAGGATTTGCGACCGAAGGCGGTGTTGAGCACGTCAAACGCGACGAAGTGTTTGCCAAACTCGAGAAGATACTGGCCACGGTGAAGATCAACCCAGTCGAACTGGAGCATGTCGCCGAACAGGCAACTGGCGGCATCGCCGGCGACCAGGAATGAAGACCAGGAATAAACTCGAAGCGCACGAAAAACATCCAGGCCGCGCGAACCTCTTGCGCGGCCTTCGTGTTTGGGCTATTCGGAAGCCGTCGCGGCGCCGTGCGCTTCTCACCCGACAGTCGGCGCTAACCTGGCCGCACGCTATGGAAGTCGAGGTACAATTCCGGTGTGCAGTTCGGCGTACAATTCCGAGGGACAGCGAGGATAGTGGAATGACTCAGAAAGTTATCGATGTAGTCGGGGTTTCGAAAGAAAGTTTTGCCAAGGCGGCGGAGGTTGCCGTGAAGGAGGCGGCGAAAACCGTTCGCGGCATCAAGTGGGCGCACGTGGATTCACTCGACATGCAACTGGACGGAGCCAAGGTTCTGCAATACCGCGCCACCACCAAGATTTATTTCGACGTCGAGCACTAGAAACTGGCTTCGCCGCTGGTTTGCAGAAGCTGATTTGCGGAAGTTCGGCGGCAGGGCTCAATGCGGGGGCCAGCCGCTTGCTTCCGCCTGCTTTGGCGTTACGTTTGTTTTTTGCATCTTTGTCGAATCACGGCGTCGAATCACGGCTCATGCGAAACACTATTCCGATTCTGGAAACACCCGGAAACTTGTCCCAAGTATCGAATTCTTGCTGCCTCCGGAAAACTCACACAAAGGATATTCAATAGTCATGCTGAAAACAGCCCAACGAATTGGTTTAGCTTCCGCGATCGCGCTTCTCGCGAGTCTATCGGCGCTCGCGCAGACCTCAAACTGGAACCTTGACCCGGCGCACTCGACCGCGCAGTTTACCGTGCGTCACCTGACGATTTCGAATGTAACGGGGAGTTTTACCAAGGTGACGGGAAGCGTCGTCCTGAACGAGAAAGACATTACGCAGTCGCAGGTGTCGGCCAGCATCGACGTCAGCTCGGTCGATACCCGGGTTGAGGCGCGGGACAAAGATCTCAGAAGCCCTAATTTCTTTGACGTCGAAAAGTACCCGACCATCGACTTCAAGTCCAAACGGATTGTACGCAGCGGCGGGAAGCTGCAGGTCATTGGCGATCTGACCATCCACGGAACCACACATGAAGTCACGCTCGACGTTGATGGACCTACTCCTGAAATGAGCGATGCCCAAGGTAATTCGCGCCGCGGAATTTCCGCGACAACGAACATCAACCGCAGGGATTTCAATCTGGTCTACAACAACCTTCTCAAGACCGGTGAGGCTGTGGTTGGAGATAACGTCAAGATCCAGATTGACGCGGAAATGGTGAAGAAGAAGTGAGTTTAAGTTATCGGGTCATCGGGTGATCGGGCCATCTGGTCATCGAAAATCGGCTCGGGGTTTTCGAATCGGCCGATGACCCGATGGCCAGATCACCCGATCCTCGGGGTATTATCGAACTGTGGTCACCAATCGCGCCGCAGAGAACAAACTACAACTTTTGCGTTCTGAGAAGCTGGACAGGCTGGCTTGGCTGGTGCATGCCTTCTCGACGCGGCATGGCGGAGTATCGCGCGCCTACGGCGTAAATACGCTGAACCTTGGGTTCACGAAGCAGGACTCGCGCGCGGCCGTCGAGCGCAACCGCGAGCTTTTTCTCAAGGAACTGGGCGTTGCGAACGGACGCAAAAGCTGGCCGGTGGTTGCGCTGCGGCAAATTCATTCCGATTTAATCCATCGAATCGACGGCATGCGCGTCGACCGGATTCCGGAACAACCGCTGGCTGGAGACGGGATGGTCACGGATACTCCGGGGCTGCTCTTGGCGGTGCAGACTGCCGATTGCCTTCCCATCATTGTGGCGGATGGGAAGCGGCGGGCTGTCGGCGTTTTTCACGCAGGCTGGCGCGGCACGGTCAAGCGGATCGTCGAGAAAGGTGTCGGCGAGATGCGGAAACACTTCGGGAGCGATCCGCGGGATCTGGTGGTGGCGATTGGACCGAGCATACGGGGCTGCTGCTACGAAGTGGGCGAAGAAGTGCGCACCCTGTTTGAAGCTCAGTTTGCATACGCCGGGAGCTTGTTCCGCGAGGTCAAGGAATCGGACCCGGTGCGGGAGAAATATCCGTTGCTGTTCCTGACGGCGCGCGCGCCGGGACACGGCAAATTGCCGGTGAAGCTTTTTCTTGATCTGGTACAGGCGAACCGGCGACAACTGCTGGATGCAGGCGTACTGGCGAAGAATATTGATACGGAGGCACCTTGTACGGCGTGCCATACGGATCTGCTGTTCAGCTTCCGGGCAGAGAAAGGCGTAACGGGAAGGATGATGGGGGCGGCAGGGATCAGAAAATAGATCGGGTGATCGTGCGATCTAAGTTCAAAGGCCTTTGATGTTCAATGGCCCGATGACCCGATCACCCGATCTGCTTACGCCAAGTCGAACAGTAGAACTTCCGCGTCTTCCGTTGCTTTGATCGTCAGCTTTTGTTCTTCGCTTATCGCCGCACCGTCTCCCTGGTGCAACTTCTGGCCGTTCAGTTCGACTTCGCCCTTAGCGACCTGAAGCCACGCGTGACGCTTGGCGCCGAGCGACTGCGTAACCTCTTCTCCGGGTGCAAGCAAAGTGACGAACAGCTTCGCGTCCTGATTGATCTTTACCGAGCCCTCGGCGCCGTCGTTGGAGGCGATCAGGCGCAGCTTGCCGCGCTTCTCGACTTCGGGGAAGCTTCTCTGTTCGTAGCCGGGTTCGTGCCCTTGCTTGTCGGGGAGAATCCATATCTGCAGCAGATGCACGGATTCGGTCGAGGACGGATTCGCCTCGCTGTGGCGGATGCCACGGCCGGCGGTCATCCGCTGCCCGTCGCCCGGGAGGATCACCGAGCCGGTGCCAAGGCTGTCTTTGTGCTCAAGCTTGCCTGACAGGACATACGTGATGATTTCCATGTCGCGATGGGGATGAGTTGGGAAACCGCCGTTGGGCGCGACCCAATCTTCGTTGATCACGCGCAGCGAGCGGAAACCCATCCAGTTGGGATCGGAGTAATCGTTGAAACTGAAAGTGTGGCGTGTCTTCAGCCAGCCGTAATCGCCGCCGCCACGCTCATCGCTGCGTCGGATGGTCATCATGATGCTCGCTCCTCTTTAGTCGTTGTAACGACTATTTCAATTCGTTTAGATGTCGGGGGAGCGGGAAGGATTCAGGGGGTGGATCGGCCGGCGGCCGGCGGTCGTCAGTCGCGGGTCGTTCGCGCTTCGCCAACTGGCAAAGGCTGCTATGCTTCGTCTCTTGGTGGAGCGACGGGCGCCCTCGCCCGTCCCGAACTCTAGCCTATGCCTTATCGCGTTATTTCTTTTACCATGGCGCAAGTGCGGCAAGGAGCGCTTGGATTCCAACGTCACCTGAGCGCCGTCCTGCGCGAGCATCCCGAGATCAAAGTGTATTCGGTGAGCCCGTTCGACCTCGACGAACGCCGCCGGTTCAAGGATCGATTTGGGGGAGATATTGTGTACTTTCTCAACGACGCGGCATGTCAGGAATGCGACCGGCTGGGCCTCAACCTGCAGTTCCTGGCGGAACTCTCCGATGCCGAACTGCCTCACCGGCGAACCTTGGTTGTCGGCACGCCAGACCGGGGCGGCGGAGCGGCCCTCAGGGGCTAAAGCCCGCCTTTTTTGTGGCTCTGAGCGGCACGGCTGAAGCTGTGCCCTTCCCAAAAACCTACCCAGAACCACTTATGGGAGCAGCGCTAGTCCTTCTTGTGTTTTTTGTGCGAGGTATCGGACTTGGGCTTGTCGTCTTTCCTGGTCTCTTTCGCGTCTTTGGTATCTTTCGTTTCCTTCGTGCCACTATCGCCTTCGGAAGAAGAGGACGCGGACGACGCCGCGGAACCGGCCCCTTTCTTCGGGTAGTCGTTCACGTACCAGCCCGAACCTTTGAACTGCACGGCCGGAGCCGAGATCACTTGTTCGATGACGCCCCCGCATTCGGGACACTTTCGCAGCTGCTTATCGGAGAACTTGCGGATTTGTTCAAAGCGGTGTCCGCACTTCTTGCACAGGTATTCGTAGTTGGGCATGGGTGAAGTGATTCTAGAGGCCAAGATTCATTCGCGTCAATTTTGTGGAGACGGTGTGGCGACGGGGCGGAGCCTGCCCTGAGCGGAGCCGAAGGGCCCCGCCAGAAACGGGGCATAGCCCCGTCACCACACAAGAACTCAACGGTTCAACAAATCCACCGGCTCGCGCACATCGTGCACCCGGAAATATTTCGCCAGCGCCGGATATCTCGCGGCAACGGCCTCGTACATGGCATAGGCCACGTTGCGGTAGGACGCATGTCCGGCGGGTGTAGTGCGCAACTCGGAGATGTACACGGCCTCGGCGAAGTCCATCTTAAACAGCGTGCGCTTGCGGAAAGCGAGTGGGATCGCGTACTGCGCGTTCTGCCGGGCTTCCGCTTCTTTATTGCCGGTCGCGGAAAGCTTCTGCACCGCGGTTTCGGCGCGCTTCATCGCGACTTCGTAGTCGGAGCGGATTCCGGCAGCTTCGACTTCGGGCGGCGTGTCGAAGCCGTGGGTGGTGGTAAAATCCTGCATGATCTGGACGCAGCGGCGGTGGCGGTGCATGTCGCGGAAGCCGCCGATGTCCATGAGGATGTCGAAGCAGAACTGCTGGCCCGCGGAGAAGGGACGCAGCATCTCATCGTGGCTCCCACGATGGCGCAGGCCGAGGTCGATGATTTCGCGGCGGCGCGCCTCGCCGGCTGCTTCGATCATTCGGCGAAGCTGCCGGTAGGAGTAGTGACAATGGCCGTAAAGGAGCGTGGTGGCGAGTTCGATCTCGAGCGGATCGTCGTCGACCAAATCAACGAGCGGCGCGGGTTCGATGGCGGCGCCTCGCATCAGTTCGGCGGCGGCCTGCTGGAGTTCGCGGCGAGTCTCGATTTCGTAGAGACTCGGATCGGCATACTTGACCAGCGTGGGCGCGACCCGCACTTCGCGCAGCAGTTCGCGTTCGGCGCGATCGGCGATTTCGGGCGACACGGCGCGAATCTCGGCAACCAGGGCGCGCAGCGATTCTTCATTTGCGTTGTAGGCCGGGGAAAGGGCGGCTTGTTTCAGCAGCGCTCCCAGATCGCGGACTTCTTTATGCGGCTGCGAGAGCAGGTGGGCGACCTGGCTTTCCAGCGTGCGGGCGTTGACGATCTCTCCCAGTGAAGTGTTGGTCGAGAGCGGCAACAGATAGCGCGAGATGTCGAAGGCGCGGGCGCGCAGCGTGCGCTCGTAAGCGTCCGGCTTCATTTCGGCGGGCCGGGGTGTGATGCTGGCGAGATATTCGAACGTCCGCTGCGAAATTTTTTCGTAAGTTGTGAACAAGCACTCGATGGTTTCGCGGTAAAAAGCCTGTGCCGAAATGTCATCCTGAAAGCTCGGCGTGTAGTAGCCGCTCTTCCTGAAGTCCTGGTAGCGAGTCGAGCGCTCCTGGCCATCCCAGCGCTGCTCGTCGACAATGACGATGGCGGCGAGGATGGAGAGGCGCTCGATGGCGAGCGCGATGTGGGCAAGGTCGGCGATGGAGCGGTGCCCGTACTGGAAGTAGAAGGTGTTGAGAAATTTTTCCGCCTTCTGCAACGTAATTTCCTTCAGCGACTCTTTCATGGAGAGTGCTGAGCGCGAATACTTGGCCATGGCGTAGGCCTGGATCTCGGGCTCAACCCCGTAAACGGCGAATACCTCGACCGAAGTCTCGGGAGCAGAGGTGGAAACGGGATGGGCAGTCGTGGGCTCGGTTGAAATTACTTCAGACATGGGAGTGGAAGAATCTTAATCGTCCGGTGCGCCGGGCGCAATCGATTCTGCGGTTTCACTCGAAAGCGCACTCTGGATGGAATTACTGCTGTAGATGGTCGCCTGCAGTACTGACGACCGTGGGCTTGAGGGTGGCAGCCGGGGACGGCGGCGCCGGCTTTTTCGCGACTGGGGTCGCGTCCGGGGTCCCGGCTGAAACAAGCGGAGCCTCCGTCAGGACGTGGCCGAGGATGACGATATCCACGCCTTTGGCGCTTTCTACAGTGGCGACCGTGCGGACAAATTCCAGCCCGTCCATGACCGGCATGTTGATATCGCACAGGATGAGGTCGACCTTGTTACTCTGCAACGCGACCAGCGCTTCCGCCCCGTTCGAGGCTTCCACGACCTTTTCCAGTTCGATGCCCGCCTGACGCAGCGAACGCTCGACGATTTTGCGCATCACCGAGGAGTCATCCACAATGAGCGCTCGTATCTTATCCATGGTTCCCACTACTCTGCGGTTTTCGCTGTCAGACCACGAAACCGCGTGCCGCCATTTTCTGACTGACTTGATGTACATCGGCAGTTCGACCCGGCGCTTTAGGGAAGCGATGAGGCGCGGTCAACCGGTTCAGTTCTCAGTTCTTAGTCAACCCGCTCTCCTGAGAACTGGGAACCGAGAGCCCAGAACTCGTATTTGTTGTTCCAGCGCGCACGATGGGTCATGGGTAGTCGGAACCATGGGTAGGAAACTTGGGGAAGCCGGGACTTCGGTAACCCGCAAGCCAGCAAAGTGGGAACGGAACTCTTGACTTGGCTGCAACCTACGCCTTGCTGGGCAAGAAAGAGGAATCGCTGCGATACTTGCAGGCGGCCTATGAGAAGCGCGAGACAGACTTGCTGTATCGGAGCCGAGACCCTGATTTCAACATCCTGAACGACGATTTGGTGCACAAAGAAATCACAGATCGGGTCGGGGAGCGATTGTCCAGGAACCCTCAAACGTAGCCGGTCGCAAGCCGGACTTCGGCCGGCCCCGGTTCCTACACCTACCTTAATCTTCCGGGAATCCGTTATGCTTAGTGAAGATCTATGACCCTGCTCGACGCCCAGCCCTACGACCCCGCGAAGTTGCGGCGGCGGAAGATCAAGATCACGGTCACCATCGTGGTCGTGGTCGTTCTGGCCGCACTGGCCTGGATGTATCGCAACTGGCCCGAAGAGCACGCCGTGGACAAGTTCTTCGCCGCGCTTCAGCACCAGGATTACGAAACCGCCTACGCCATTTACTTCAACGATCCCGGCTGGCGCCAGCATGAGCAGAAGTATTCTCAATACACGTACCCGGACTTCTATCGCGACTGGGGACCGGGCGGCGAGTGGGGCTTAGTCAAGTCCCACAGGATCTACGGATCGGCCAACACAAAAGGTTTTGGCAGCGGAGGCGTCGTGGTCGAGGTCGTCGTGAACGAGCGCTCCGAGCACGCCCGCATGTTCGTGCAGAAGTCAGATAAGACGCTGACGGTGTATCCGTACTAAGCAACGCCCTCGGTCCTACTGCATTGTTCCCGGCATAGGCCGCCCGTTGCCGCAATCTGCGCCAGCGTCTTCTGCAGCGACGCCTCATCCCCCACCGTCGCACAGGTCTTCGAGCGGTCGATCTGCCGCATCAGTCCCCACAGAACTTTTCCTGGGCCGACTTCAATAAACAGGCTGGCTCCCTTATTGATCAGCAACCGCACCGATGGTTCCCACCTCACCGCGCCGGTCACCTGGCGAATCAGGGCCTCGCGCGAAGCCTCCGCGGAAGTGACAACCGCCGCATCAACATTGCAAACCACCGGGCACGACGGGTTCTGAAAGCTCAGCGCGCTCAGGTCTGCCGCCAGACGATCCTGTGCCCGTTGCATCAGCGAACAATGGAAAGGCGCGCTGACCGGCAGGCTCACGGCCTTCTTCGCTCCGCGTGCGGTGGCCAGTTTGATGGCGCGGTACACAGCGCCGGTGTGTCCCGAGATCACGATTTGCTCGGGCGAATTAATATTGGCCGTCTGACAAACTTCTCCCCGCGCCGCTTTGTTCAAAATTTCGCTGACTTTCTCGAGCTCAATTCCAATGACGGCCGCCATCGCACCGACGCCCACCGGCACCGCTTCCTGCATATACTTGCCGCGATTGCGAACCGTTCGCACCGCATCGGCAAACGTCAGCGTACCCGCGGCCACGTGCGCCGAATACTCACCCAGGCTGTGCCCGGCAACAAAGTCCGGCTTCAGACCTTTTTCCTGCAGCACGCGCCACGCCGCAACCGACGCCGTCAGAATGGCCGGCTGCGTGATCTCGGTCAGCTTCAATTTTTCTTCCGGACCTGCAAAGCAAAGCTGCGACAGCTTGTAGCCAAGCGCCTCGTCGGCTTCCTCAAAGGTTCGACGCGCAACCGGGTAGTTGTCGGCCAGCTCTTTGCCCATGCCAACGGCTTGCGAACCCTGGCCGGGAAAGAGAAAAGCAACGGAGGAAATTGAACTTGTCATTTAGCCGGCACGATGCTCCGATGAACATACTCCGATGGTGGGCAGGACTGCCTGGGGTGGGTACCCCCCCCTTTTTCCCGGTCTATTAGAATCATTGGATTAGCGGTGTTTTGTCGGCAAAGTATTCAAAAACAATGACTTATATCTAAAGTATTCAATAATAAGGACTTAACAAACTTCGATCTATTAGAATCATACAGTTAGCTGGGATAGCTTCTGCAAAGTATTCAGGAATAACGACTTAACTCGCAAAAAGTCTCCGAAAACGGGTTTGGGGCAGCTTCGATGGACGTCTGCGTTGCTGACGCACCTCGAAATTGCCCCAATCCAATGTTTATTTTCTCGCGCAGCGGGTTTTAAGTCAATGATTTTGATCGCAGAGTTTTAGTGTGATCTCGCGCGAGCGCGGCTTAACTTCCGTGTTCGGGATGGTCACGCTTCGGCAATGATGGAAAGTAAGCGTACGACCAAGACCGCACCGCGCGCTCGGTGCCCCCGATGGGACCGTGAGTGCTATCGCGATGTTTCGCCAACGACCGAATCCGACTACACTTCTCCCGCGCACTCCCGATGCTCTGAAATAGCAGAGACTAGACCGTGGGCTTGATGTTGTGGTTCATGCGAAAAAAGTTTGACGGGTCGTACTTATT
>OBLU010004089.1_pt1 | contig 13169 bp, 5 predicted proteins | sample 1518681 | NCBI WGS metagenome assembly OBLU01 (sample SAMEA3539304, study PRJEB22396) | soil metagenome | biome: tundra; feature: field; material: soil | place: USA | collected 2010-05 | depth 0.15 m | reverse complement strand
CCGCAGCTCAGATCGCATCTGATGCGATCTGAGCCCAGGCCGGGCCATGGCCGGACACAGCCCACGCATAGCCCACGCATAGCCCACGGACACAGCCGACGGTCTGATGAACCGCTCCCTTTCACGCGAAAAGCCGGTGATGCAATCCAGCGTCACCGGCTTTGACCTGCGGAAACGTGTGGCAGGTGTTGGGTTCGAACCAACGTAGGCTGAGCCGACGGTTTTACAGACCGCTCCTGCCTGCACCTCCATACCGACCCTGACCTGCGAAAATGACCTCGCAATGATGCCTCGGCAGGACGCTGTCCGCCATATGTACGTGCGGCGGGCCATCTGCACCGCCGATCATGCGGACAGCCACGTACAGGCACGTACAACTCCCCAAAACCGCAGGCAGAAGCTCCGGCCGCCGGGATTCCCTTCCGCCGGGAATGACCGCACGAGCACCACCCCCGCCGGATCCTCCTCCGCCGTCACTCAGAACACAAGAGGCGGGGAGGCTTATAGCAGCAGCGCGGCGGCTCATGCCGCCTGAAGCCCAGTACGCCCAGCGCCGCAGGCCGGATCGGTACCTATCCATCCGGTGGAATGGCGGTTACGGTGATAAGACGCTAGCGGTCGGAGGATGACGGATCAGCCGTGGCTGCCCTGGGTTCGGTTTTCCTTTCGCATTCCTCGCATGACCGGGAATGGAGCCTGAAGCTGGCTGGCGACCTTGAACAGGCCGGGGTCAGCGTTTTCCTCGATGAGTGGGACATCAGTCAAGGCGACCTGCTCATCACCCGGCTCAATGACGGGCTGCGTACAGCTTCGGACGGGCTGATCGTCTGGGGCATGCACACGGAGGAAAGCCCTTGGGTGCGGGCCGAGTGCGAGTTTCTGGTGCACGAGGCGATCCGGAACGACAAGCGCCTCATCAGCGTCATTCTGGCCAACGTCGACCTTCCGCCGCTGCTACGCGTGTGGGTTACGGTCGACTTCCGCGGCTGTCGAACTGAGCCCGACTACCGGGACCGCCTGAATCGGCTGATCCGCGCGCTGCGCGGCGAGCGGCCGATGCGCTCCGGGCTGGCTGGGATGCCCGGGGGGCCGGCTGACTCACAGCTGCGGCTGGAAGGGCCGCAGCGGGTGACGATCCAGGTCGGCGCCAAGGAGGTGACGGTACGCGCGGCCCCGGACGAGCAGGGGCTGCGGGTCGCGCATCAGGGCCCGGGTGACCGGGTGGACGAACAGCTCTGGAAGGTCGCGCGGGCCCGGCAGCAGGCCGTCGGCGTCGCCCGGTCAGCTGGCCGACGGATGGCAGGCGAGGTGCCCCAAAGCGACCTGGTTACGCTCGGACAGGCGCTCGGCGAACAGTTCCTGGCCGGCCTGGCGGGTGAGCTGCTCGCCGAGGAGCTGGCCGTGGCCGAGCGGCGTAATGCGGCCCTGCAGATTGCTCTCGACGTCGAGGCCGACCCGCGGTTGCAGGCGCTGCCGTGGGAGACGCTGTGCCTGCCCGGTAGCGACCAGCCGCTTGTCCTGCACCCTCGCAGCCAGTTCCACCGGGTGATGTCTGGCCTGGGTAGCACGCCGGCCATCCTAATCCCCGAGCCGCTGCGGATCCTGGCCGCCATCGGGGTCCCGGACACCGGCGATGGGGAGATGCTGGACTACGAGGCTGAGCTTGACCGCATCGTCAGGGCCGTCGACCGCGCCCGTCTCGACGGACGTGCCCTTGTCCGGGTGCTGGACTGGGGCACAGCGAGCGCCATCCGGGACGCGCTGCGCGAGGAACGCTTTCATGTCCTGCATATCTCCTGCCGGGCAAGCGCGAACGCCCTGGTCCTGGAGACCGCCGACGGCCGCCCGGACCTGGTCGGTATCCGGCGGCTCGCCACCGAGCTGCTGGTTCCGGACCGCGGCGTCCCGCTGATCGTGCTGGCGGGCTCGCACACCGCCGCCGGACCTGGTAACCCGGATGCGGACGGCGGCGAGGTGCCCAGCCTGGCTCGCGAGCTGCTCAGCCACGGCGTCCCCACGGTCCTAGCGATGGCGGCGGAGGTCAGCGACCGGTATGCCATCCATCTGGCCAGCTACTTCTACCGGGCGCTGGCCCGGGACCCGGGCACGGTCGACCCCCTGACCGCGCTCTCCGATGCCCGGCGCGAGGCCGAGCGCGCCCGGCAGGAGCTGCGGCAGCAGGAACCCGGGCATCCCGACGCCGCGCTGGCCGAGTGGTGGGCACCGGCGCTGTACCTGAGGACGGATCCATATCCGCTGATCGACTCGGCCGTCCCGGCCCCGCCGTCCCGGTCGGCGGCGGTCATCCCGCCTGCCGGTGCCATCGGCGTGGGCGAGTTCGTCGGTCGGCGCGGCGACGTGCGTCGGCTACTACGGGTCCTGCGAGGGGACCAGCCCGCTGCCGTCATCTACGGCATTGGGGGGATCGGCAAGACCCATCTGGCGCGCCGACTGGTGACGGCCATGCGCGAGGAGACCAGCATCGTGCTGTTCATCCGCGGCCGGACCACTCCCGCCGAGATCCTCCAGGCGGCTGGGACCGAGCTCCGTCTGACCCGCCCAGAACTCGGTCCCCTGGCCGCCGAGCTGCGCGATCCGCAGCAGGGATGGCGCTACCTGCTGGCCGTGCTCGCACGCGTGCTCGGCGACGTTTCCGTGCTGATCGTGCTGGATGAGGCGGAACAGAACATCGCCGATGACAGCCCGATCACCGATGACGACAGCCCGGTGCCGCTAGCCGATACGGAGCTGCCTGCGTTCATCGGTGAGTGGATCAGGCTGGGACCGGGCGCGCGGCTGCTGATCACCAGCCGCCAGCCGCTCGACCTGCCTCGCGCGGCGGGTCGACTGACCACCCATCATCTCGGGCCACTATCGCGCGCCGAGACGGACAAGCTGATGTGGCGGCTCCCGGCGCTCGGTTCACTCGAGCGCCGGGAGCGTGACCAGGCCTACGCGGACGTCGGCGGCCACCCCCGGGCCCTGGAATACGTGGACGCCCTGCTGCACGGCGGGCGGACCCGGTTCAGCGACATCGCGGACCGCATGGAGGACGCGCTGCGCGCGCGGGGTATCACGGATCCGGAAGCCTGGCTGGCCCGCGGAGCCGGGAGACTGGATCATGCGGTCGCGGAGACGGTGACCCTCATCGTCGACGACATCTTGGTTGATCGGCTGCTGGCCCGGCTGCGCGTCTTCCCGCTGGCCCACCAGCTCTTCGTGGCGGCCTCGGTCTTCCGCGCGCCGGTCGACGCGACCGGGCTGAACTGGGTGGTCGCTGAGACGGTGGAGCTTGCCCAGGACACGGACCGGACCGCCCGGATCGAGCGCGTCTACCAGCAGCTGGAAAGCGCGCAGCGGGTAGGCACCGGGTTCATCCTCGATGACCTAGACCTGCCGCCGGACCTCCTCGCCGAAGTACGCCGGGACCGCGACGCGGGCGGCCGCCCTAGCAAGCGGCCAGGGCTCGACCACGCTATCGATAAATTGCTTTCGCTGTCCCTGCTAGCGGTCGCGTCCGGCGCCTCCGACGCAGACCCGCATTACCTGATGCACCGGTGGACGGCGCGAGGGCTGCAGTACCTGATACGCGACGGCATGGCGGCCCTGGTTGATGCCGCGGACCTGATCCATGCGCACCGCCGGGCCGCCGACTATCACGAATGGCGTGCCGCCTCCCGCCGTGAGGCGCTGGCCGACCTCCTGGAGGCCCGGTATCACTGGCGTGAGTCAGGAGAGCCGCGGCGGGCCGCGGTGGTGACGCTGCGGGCCTGCGCCATCATGGTCCGCTGGGGCGAGCACCAGCAGATTCGGCAGCTGTGCGAGCAGGCGCTCGCCGACATTCCCGAGACCGATGAGCTGGCGTGCGAGCTCCTGCACATGCGGAGTAAGGCCGAGCAGGCGCTGGGCCAGCTCGGGATAGCCGAGGCGCTCGCGCGCGCTGCGCTGGACATCGCCGAGGCGAACGGCAGCGTGCGCTGGAAAGCCCTCGGGCATGAGCAACTCGCCGCGGTGGCCGCCGCTGGTCACGACCACCAGCGCGCGCGGGACGCTTACGACACCGCGATCGCCCTCGCCCGCGAGGCCGGGGACCCCGTCCTGGAAGTCCGCTGCTACCTGGGATTCGGCGCAGTGGCGCTGGCCCTTGGCCACGACGACGAGGCCACCCGCTTCAGCGAGGCAGCCCGGGACCACGCGCGGGAGGAAACCTATCGCCAGCACACCCTCCTGGAAGGGATCCCGGAGCTCGCGGCGCTAGCGCTGGCGATGGGTGACCGGGCGACGGCCGACCGGCTCATCGGGGACGATGCCGTGCGCCGTCGGGACGCAGCTGAGCTGGCGTCGATTATCGGCCGGAGCTGGCTGCAGCTCGGCCAGCTGCACCTGCGCCGCGATGATCCGCATCAGGCCGTGCAAGCCTTCGGGCAAGCCATGAGAGTCGCCGTGGACTATCGCGACTTGGTGCTGGCCAAGGATACTTCTCTGCAGCTGGGCCGCGCCTGGCAGCGTCAGCAAGCGTATTCCCAGGCCCGCCGCGCCTATCTTGATTACATCGAGCTCGCCGACAAGATGGGCGACCGGCCGGGCATGATCGACTGTTATTACCTGATGGGCGATCTGGCCCTGACCCACCATGACCCCGACCGGGCGGCTGAGTGGTACGAGCAGGCCCGGCGGGAGGCGGCGGGGCTCGGCCAGAAGGGGCTGGTCGCGCGGGCCTATCTGCGGCTGGCCGACGTGCGCTTGTTCCGTGGCGACGCCGCCGGGGCCCGGCAGGATTTCAGCCACGCCGAGCGCATCGGCCGTGACCTGCGAGATCCGCAGACCCTGATCGAGAGCATGCTCGGGCAGGCCCGAGTGGAGCTGGCCGACGGGACGCCGGACGCGCGGCGGATCGCGGAGGATGCGCTCAAGCGCTGTCGCAGGATCGCAGCCGAACACGCAGACCAGGTCGGCATGACCAGGTGCCTGGTCGGGCTGGGCACGGTGGACCGGCTGAATGGTGACCTCGACGATGCGAAGCGGCGCTTCACCGAAGCCCGGGACCGCGCCGGGCGGCTGGGTAACCGGGCGCTTGAGGCGGATTGCGTGCGTGAGCTGGGCGCTATGGAAGAAACCGGCGGGGACATGTCCGCCGCACGGGTCCGCTACGGCGAGGCACTGCAGATCGCACAGGAGAACGGCGACGCCGCAATGATCGCGGACCTGTGCCGGCGGCTCGGGGCGCTGGCCCTAGAGGAGCCGGAGCGCTACGCCTGGTACGACCACGCGGCCGGCTTCCTGAGCGTGCTGGGGCTCGCGGCTGATTCCGCGGTGGTCTGCCTGGAGATGGCCCGGCTCATCGCGAGTTCTGATCGCGGCCAGGCCATCTTGTGCTGTGAGCGGGCTCTCGACCTCGTCGATCATGACGAGCTGTCCCCCGTCACCATCCGGGCCCAGCTGGAGCGGGCCCGTTGCGAGCGCCTGGACGGCAGCTGGCAGGCAGCGGCTGACGCGTGTGACGAGGCCCGCCGGCTGGCCGAGCTTCAGGATCGCCGCGCGCTGATCGCCCAGGCGTGCAATGAAGGCGGCATCGCCCGCCAACTGGCCGGTGACCTGGATGCAGCCAGGGAACTCCACTCACGTGCGCTGCGTCTTGCCGAGGAGGCGGACGACCGGAAGATGATCCTGGCTAGCTGCCGGGACCTGGGCCGGCTGGCCCGCCGGGCTAATGGCGGGCAACCCGCAGGCGACATTGAGTCGTGGTACCGGCGTGCGCTGGAACAGGCGGAAGCGACGGGCGACGAGCAGGCCGCTGCGGCGTGCGCCCAGCAGCTGGCGCTGGCGGCCAAGCGAGCCGGAGCGGACGCGGCGGCCGCGGATCTGGCCCGGCGGTGGCCGGTGATCTTGCTGCCGGGCCCCGGCAGTGCTCCTGAGCCGTCCCGTGATCCGGGTGCCAATGCCGAGCTAGCTGGCCGCCGACGGCGGCTCGGCGCCGACCTCACCGAAGACGGGCGGCCAGACGAGGCGATCTGGTTCACCGTCGGCAGCCTCCGCGCGCCTGACCAAAGGCAGGTCCGGGCCGCCGCCGAACTGCTCGGGCGGCAGCGGGCCGTCCTCGGGCCGGCCGTCTTCGCAGCCCAGCTGAGCGACTACCTCAGGAGCGACGTCGTCGATTACCTGATCAGGGTGGCGGCCGGCAGCCAGCTACCATAGCGCCGCCACGGCCGCGGTCATGCCTGCCACGGCCATCACCAGGACTAGCAGCGTCACTACGAACACGGCGACCCGCCAGAGCCGATACGGACTCATCTCCCGCCGCTCCCCATGCGCCACCCCTGGGCGGGCTCCGTCAGCAGCCATCGGGCCAGGCTCGCCAGGCTCTCGGCCCAAGGCTCGCCGTCGACCGCGGCGGTAGTGAAGAAACGCACGTGCCCGAAGAAATGCCGCATGCATCGGGTGAGGTGGTCCTGACCCATGTCTTCCAGCCACCGCTCGATGGGCTCGTTGTCATCAGGCGGAGCCTCCAGATCCTCGTCGGCTAGCAAGTCCGCCTTGGTCACGACCGCCGCCAGCCGGCTCGTGCGTAGGCTCGCGCCCAGCTCCTGGGCCTTCTGCGTGACCGCGTCGAACTCGTCCTTCGGCGGTCGGGCCGACCGCCACGCCGTCAGTTCCGCCTGCCGCTCCGCGCTGAGCGCGGCCCATACCGGCTCGATCGCGAGCGGGTCGATGACGAACAGGAACGTATCGGCCACGCGCAGATAGCGCCGCGCGTCGGCCTGGTCGTCGAGGCTGACCATCCCGCCAGTGTCGAGAACGTGCAGCAGGCGCCGGAACCGGGCTGGTCCGGTCACCGAAAATGAGTAGGCGCGGGTAGCCTCGGCCGGAGTCGGCAGAGTGGGCGCGCCGCTGGCGACATCGTCCTCGAGATCGCCTAGGCGCACGGCGGTGACCCGATCCGCCGGCGCAAGCGTCAGGCCAGGGCCGGCCGCGCTGTCGCTGCCTCGCAGCGTCGCGACGAGGGCGGTTACCAGCCGGGTCCGCCCGGCTCCTGGGCCTCCGAGAACGGGCAGGATGATCTCCGGGATCGCGCCCGCCAACTCGGGCAGCCGGACACCGCACCCGTGGTCCGGGCAGTACGCGGTCATCCGGTAACTGCCCATGAGCAATGGCGTCGGCAAGCTCATCCGCCCGCAGCCGCAGCTCCGGTGCAGTAGCCCGTAACGTCCGGCCCTAATGCGATGGTGCCACGCCTGGCAGCCCGGGCATCGGTAGGACGGGTGGCTGACGAGCCGGAAGCAGGTCGGGCAGTGCATGACGACGCGCCTGCCGTGCAGGACCGCCGCTTCGGCGACGCGAAGCAGTCCGATCATGGCCAGGCCCAGCAGGATCAGTACGACGCCCATCGCGGCCTGCGCAGCGCTGGTCACGATAAGGAGAATGATGGCCACAGCGGTGCCCGGGACGAGCCCGGCTCGCAGCGCGAACCTGCGCGGCGCGGCGGGAAACCGCCACGGCTCGGACATCCGGCGGTCCTGTATCCGGTTCCATTCGCGGCGGAACTCCGCCTGGCCGGCGGCGAGAGCCGTCAGAAGCGCCGCGCTCAAGTCGCGCCACGCCTGTCGGCGCAGATAGTGCTCGAAGGCGGGCTCCTGGCCGGGGGCTGACCGGTGGCGCGGCTCTGCGAGCGCGGCGGTAGCCGGGTCGGGTATTCCGAGCGTGGCAGCCAGCGTCGTCACATACAGCCGGACACAGCGCCAGGCCTGCCGCGCCGCGACGCATGCGATCGCCGCGATCGGCACGCCCACGACAGCCAGTACCGCGTACCCGGCGATGATCAGAATCTCCACCCCGCGCCCCCGCCGTCAGCTCCGCCGGCCTCGCGCGTGCTTTGTCAGGCCCGCCGCGCCGAACTCGCGGAGCAGCCACAGGGCCAGATCGTGCACCCGGTGCGGGACCACGACACCGACCGTGACGGGATCCTTGGGTGGCTGGCCGAGCGAGGAGAGGCCGAAGTACCGGTAGCGAGTGAAGTAGGCCCGGAGGTTCAGGTTGAACTGCGGACCGTCCCACTTGTCGATCAGGTGCTGCACCTGGGCGTGTACCGCGTCGCCGTCCCGGACGTCGAACCGGGACCGCAGGGCGGGACGCACGGTCAGCGGGCTCGCGGCGGCCAGCGTGTGCTCCACGGCGTCTAGCTTGGCCACGACCACGGCGACCGGCTTGCGGATTCTGCCGCCCCGGCTGTCGAGCGCCTCCACCAGCAGCCCGGTCACCTGGCTTAGCAGCACGTCCGGGCGGTCGTCGGCGGTCCCGGCCCGCTCCGGCCCGACTACCTCGGGACGGGCATGGCCGCGCGCGCCGGGTAGTTGCAGCGGGTCGAGGACCAGGATTATGGCGCGCGCGCTGGTGAGGTACCGCGCTGCCTGAGCCTGGCCAGCCGGGCTGGCGAGGTCTGACCCGTTCATGTCGAGGAAGGAGGCGATGATGCGCCGTTGGCGACGACCGGGCCAGCCGGGGCTGGTTCGCGTCAGCTCGAAGACCAGCGGCACGCGTGGCGGGCAGCTGGCGAGGGGATCCGATGGCTTGGGCAGTGTGTACTGATCGAACAGCGGATGGTCATAGTCGGCGTGAAACGCCCCCAGCGTCTCATCATCCAGGCCGCGCACGGCCACCCCAGCGGCGCCGCCGAGCCGATGGCTCAACTCGTGGATCAGCACTGTCATGAGGACGGTCTTGCCGCTCTGCGCCGACCCGACGATCACGACCGGCCAGTGGTCCGCCCGGCCGAAACCGCCGGGCAGCCGCCGGTGGCAGTGCGGGCACACGTGCACATGCGTGCTCTCGCCGCAGCCAGGGCACACCGAGCTGGGCAGGCGGCCGTCGGCCGCGAACACCGGCGGCAGCGGGCGGGTGTCGTTCAGCCAGCGGCCGCGGGCGTCGTCTGGCTGGGCATCGCAGCGCTGACCGTCCGGGCCGGGCCGCCCGGAGCACCGGAAGCTGATATCACGCTCGGCGAACGTCGCGCCGCAGTACGGGCAGCCAAGCTGCGTGGAACGTAGGCCGATCACGACACGCCACCGCATCGGACCAGCGAGATACCTTCGTCGTCTCCGCCAAGGGCGCAGGCCAGCTGGTCGCCGGGTCGCCAGGCCGGCACCGGGATATGGGCCGGTTGTGCTTGGGCCAGGTTCATCGCGCGGGTGCGGAAGACTGGCTCTCCGCCGCCCGGGTGCTCCTCGTCCCGGATCACTACCAGAGCAGGAAGCTCGCACGCCTGGCTCGCTGTGAGCACCAGCCGGGCACGACGACTTGGGGGCCAGCGGCGAGGCGGCTGGAAGTGATACCAGACGATGACGTCAGCGCCGGGGACCTCGGCTTCCTGTGCTGCCGACTCGATCAGACCGGTCGGGGTGCGCAGGATGGCCTGGACCGACACGGTGACCGGCCCGGGGCCGGCCTCGACCAGGAAGCCGCCGCAATTGCGGAATTCCCAGTCCCCGCATATCGCCTGATCGCCCGGCTGGGCCGGACTTCCGGCTTGGCGCCATCCGACCTGACACTCGTGACAGCTGTCGGGCCAGTCCCAGCTGAGCTGGATGCCAGTCCCGTACCGCCTGGCCCGCAGGTCCCGGACGGAGGCCATCGCGCTGGCCTCGGTAGTGGCACCGAGCACGGCCCGGCCGACACCGGAGGTCACGGCGGTAAACCAGGTCCGGCCGGTGGGCAGGGAAACTATCGTCCGGCTGGTGCCGGAGTCGCCGTAACCCGCGGCTCCGGCGACTGGCCGGCCAAGCCGGGCCAGCTCATCGGGGCGCAGGACCGTTCCGGCAGGCCAGGGAGGCGGGGCTGCATACTGATAGATCGTGACGGTACCGGCTGGCGGCGCGGCCCAGGTCAGCGCCGCCTCGGGCACCGCACCGGGCAGCACGACGGCGCGCAGCTCGCCGACCGGGACCGGATCTGGCTCAGGGATCGCGGCGCACAGGGTGCCGGGGCTGGCGAGGCGTTCCCCAGTCGCGGAGATGTAGACCGCGCGGATGCGATAGAAGTAGCGCCTGCTCGGCTGGACGTCTGTGTCCAGGAAGCCGGTGAGCATGGCCGTCAGGCTCTGCTCGCTGCCAGTTGGCGGCGGCTCGCCCTCGGCGCGGGTTACCATCACCTCGGACATGCCCGGCGCGACCCGCCACGATCCGAGCACAGCCGAGGCGTGAGCCTCGAGCTGGGGATCCGCGACGTCCGGCAGCAGGATCACCTCGGCCGCCGTCGTGCCGACCGACCACAGGTCCCGGCCGCGGGAGGCGAACACCGTGTAGTACAGGCGCTCTCCGGTCGGCGGGCCGACGTCGGTGGCGTTCACCTCGCCGGTCTGCGTGACCAAGACCCCCGCCTCCCACGTCGGCGCCGGGCCGCCCGTCTGGCGGACGACGCGGTAGGTGACTTCGCCGGGACGCGCGGGACCCGGGCCCCACGTGACACGGACCTGGCGCTCTCCTGGCATGGCCGTCACCTCAGCTGGCGGTGGCGGCACCAGGCCCTGCAGCCGCCAGGCTAGCCGCCCATCAATGTCGTAGTCCGTGGCCAGGATCTCGGCTAGCACATCGGCAGCTTGTTCCCGCTGCCCGCGGTCCTCGGCTTGGCCGGCCCTCTCCAGTTGCTTCTCCACTCGCTGGAACCGGCCCGCTATCTGCCGCGCGGTGTCGGAATCGGCCGGCAGCCCGGCCGCCAGGTGCTGGGCTTCCCGGATGTGGCCACGCTGCAGTGCTGCCTCGGCCTCCTTCCGCAGAACACCGCGGGCGGGCTGGCGCCAGGTATAGACCGCCAGGGCCAGCATGGACGCCTCGGCCGGGTCGAGACCTAGTTCCCGGGCCGCCCGGGCGAGCGAGACCGGGGAGTAGCCTGCCGCCAGCCGGACTTCCAGGATGTCGATCAGCTGCCACAGCAGCAACTGGTCCAGTCCCGCGGGCTGCGCTGCCGCGGCCTGGAGTGTCGTCAGCACGTTTTCCATGGCGGTCTTGCGTGTGCCGAGCGGGGTGCGGGCCAGGCGCTGCTTCTTCTGGTCGATCACGGCAGCGCTGAGCTGGTCGCCGGAGTTGAGGCGGAAGCCGTTCCGCAGCCGGAATCCGCCGCGGACCGTCTCGGCGTCAAAGACGGCCTCGGCCACCAGCGTCAGCCCCAGGGTCCTGAGCGGCTCGGCCAAGCCGCGGCAGTGCTTGTCCGGCCTGGGCGGAAGCTCCCACAGCTCGTCCGCGACGCTAACGCCGCGCCGCCGTACCGCGGCACGCACGTCTTCGTCTGGCAGGAGCCAGCCGATCTCGGCGCGCAGGGCATCCAGCATGTCCGGCCCGGCGACCTCCGTCATCGCTGCTAGGTCACGCGCTCGCGTCTCGAGGTAATCGAGCGCCCGCGCGCGGTCCTCGTCCCGGCGGCGCACGAATGCGGCGTGGGTGAGCTGGTCACGATCCGCTAGATCGTGGTGCGCCACCATTAGCGCGTCGATCAGCTTCTGGTAGCGTCGTTGCAGCTGGATCGAGCGCCAATAGGTGACTACCTCGTCCACGCGCTGGCGGAAGGCACTGGCGGTATGGGTGCATTCGCTGGTTATGGCGTACCGGGCCAGGAGGTCGCGCGGCGCGAGCCGCCGGGCGACGGCTGGCTCGATGACGTCCCGGAGGTAGGAGTCCCGATCGAAATCACTCGCTGATGTCATAGTGACTGACCGTGTCCCTGGCTGCTTCTAGCTTCTGCCCGGACAGGCCTTTTATCCGCAGGTCGAATTTGAGCCGTTTCTTCGTCGTCAGCTCGATGGCATCGACACTGAGGACGCCCGTAGCGCTCATGTTGAACGTCACGTCTATCGGCGATCCCTTGGGCAGATTGGGCAGCCGGGTTATCGCTCCCTCGCCGATCTTGGTGTTGTCGGCTACCTCCGGGGAGGCGACCGCCCCGGCTTGCTCCCAGATCTCGATCAGGACGCTTGTCTGGTTCGGCTCGGCGGTGGAGTACTTGTGCGTCTCGGGGCCGGCTGGCAGCGGGCGGTTGGCCTCGAGGATGTGGCTGATCATTCGCCGCTTGCCGGTCTTGCCAGGTTCGCTGTCGTCCTCGATGAGGACCTTCACGCCGAAGGCCCTAGGGACGACGGAGGTAACGGTCTTCTCGGCCAACTGCCGCACCATTTCCGGCGACATGCCCAGCTGATCGGCTACGGCTTCGATCTGCGCGTCTGATGCATCCGTGCTGGCACCGTCACCGGGAACGGGCAGCTGGCTGCGGACGGTCTCGAGTACGGCGTAACGGGCCGCACCCTTGGCTACCGCCTGCTCAGGCTCATGCAGGCGGGCGGTGAAGCCGAACTGCTCGTGCAGGCGCGCGGCAACCGCGGGCATACGCGAACTGCCGCCGACAAGGAGCACCGAGTCGAACTGGTCGATGCCGCTGTCCCGGGCCGTGTCCACGATCCGCGCGGTGATGTCCATCGCGCGATCCAGCAGGACGGACGTGAGGTTCTCGAGCTCAGCCCGGGTAACCACCACGCGGCAGGAGTCTGAGCCGAATCGCATCACATGGCGACGCGATGTCGCTGTGCTAAGCGACTTCTTGATGTCCTCCGCTGCGGTCAGCTGCTCCTGGACGAATTCCTCGTTATCGGCGGCGGCAGAGCCAGGATTCTCCTCCAGGAAATTCTCCATGAGGAAATCCGCGAGCTTGTCGTCCCAGTCGGCGCCGCCCAGGCGATTGTCGCCGTCGGTGCACACCGCGCGCACATCGCCGTCGGCGACCTTGATCACTGTCGTGTCGAATGTTCCGCCGCCGAGGTCGAAGACGAGGATAATCTGGTCCCGCACGGCGAGCGCCGCCTCGTAGTGCAGGGCCGCGGCGATGGGTTCCTGGATGACGTTCAGCACGTTCAGCCCTGCCAGCTCGCCGGCTCTGCGAGTGGCCTCCCGCTCGGCGACGCCGAAGTAGGCCGGCACCGTTATGACGACATCGCTGACCGTCTCGCCGGTCTCGTCGCTGGCATACTCCGCGAGCTTCCGCAGGATAACCGCTGACACCGATTCCGGAGTGTGGACGCGGCCGTGGAATCCACGTTCCCAGTTCGTACCCATCTCGCGCTTGATCAGAGAGACGACAGGGCTCTCCGGTGGTCTCAGGTATGTGGTGTTGGCGGCGTGTGGGGCGTGTCGGTC
>OBLU010004087.1_pt1 | contig 13171 bp, 12 predicted proteins | sample 1518681 | NCBI WGS metagenome assembly OBLU01 (sample SAMEA3539304, study PRJEB22396) | soil metagenome | biome: tundra; feature: field; material: soil | place: USA | collected 2010-05 | depth 0.15 m | reverse complement strand
GGACCACCATGGCCAGGGCGTTCCAGCGCACCAGGCTCTTGATGCGCCGCTCCATTTCCTGGCTGCCGGGAAACGGCGGTTGCTGCCGGGAAGGGATCGTATTCTGGTAGGGAGTCGTCGCCGAAAACGGCAGGTTGATCCCAGCCTCACGCCGCGCATGCAGCGCCAGTTGCTGCAAAAGCCGCCCGGCACGCTCCGGTCCGCCTTTGGAGAGCACATAGTCGAGCGAGTCCAGCCACTCGCGCGTTTCCAGGACTTCGATTCCGTTCGTCTGTTGCGTCTCAGCCACGCTGCCCCCACGAATAAAAACGCGATTCCCCATCATAAGCAATCGGGGGGAAATTTGCTGCTGGGAGGAAGTCGTCGGTCGTCGGTCGTCGGTCGTTGGTCGTTGGTCGTTGGTCGTTCGCGAACGGCCTTGGCCGCTGCCCAACGACCAGCGACCAACGACCAACGACTGCCTTTACTCCAACGTCACCGCCTTCACCAGATTCCGCGGACGATCCACATCGAGGCCGCGCTTGGCCGCGACATAATAAGCGAACAGTTGCAGCGGAACGATCTCCAGAATCGGCGACAGCAGTTCCGGCGCCTCGGGAATGAAAACGGTGTGGTCCGCGAGCTGCGGCACGGTGGTGTCTCCTTCCGTCGCCAGCGCGATCACGGTCGCACCTTGCTTCTTGAAGCCTTCCATGTTGCTGACGTTCTTCTCGTAGCGCAGCACGGAGCCCGGATCATTACTATTGCGGTCGCAGGTCGCGATCATGACCAGCGGCAATCGGAAATCGATCAGCGCGTTCGGCCCGTGCTTGGCTTCTCCGGTGGGATAGCCTTCCGCGTGAATGTACGAAACTTCTTTGAGCTTGAGAGCTCCATCCATCGCGATCGGATAGTGGATGGCGCGGCCGAGGAACATGAAATCATCCACGCGATAGTAAAGCTCGGCCAGTTTCTCCACTCGATCGGAGGCCGACAGGATCGTTTCTGTCTTTTGCGGTAGCGCGAGAAGTTCGCCGATGTAGCGCCGGGCCAGCGCCTTCGAAACCCTCTCCTTGATTTCGCCGAGGAATAGCGCGAACAGGAACAAACACGCCATCTGCGCGGTGAATGCCTTGGTCGAGGCAATGCTGATCTCCGGACCAGCGTGAGTGTAGATGAAACCGTCGGCTTCCCGCGCAATCGTCGAGCCTTCGACATTCGAAATTGCGATGGTGCGCGACCCCTTCTGCCGAGCTTCGCGCTGCGATGCGGTCGTGTCGGCAGTTTCTCCCGACTGAGTAATAAAGATGCTGAGTTCGCCCCGCCCAATCATCGGGTTGCGGTATTCGAACTCGCTCGCGTAGTCTACATCGACTGGCACGCCGGCCAGTTCCTGCATCATGTACTGGCCCGTCATCCCCGCGTGACGGCTGGTCCCGGAAGCCACGATGTTAATCCGCCGCAGCGCGCGAAGTTCCTCGCGCGAGATATGGATTTCGTCCAGATGAACCCGTCCCTCGGCCAGCGAGACGCGAGGTTCAATGGTTCGCCGCAAGGCGTCGGGCTGCTCAAAAATCTCCCGAATCAGATGGTGCGGAAACTTGCGCGTTTCAGCCATCGTTCTCCTTCGGCGGGTTTCGAAAGGGGACTGTGTCGTGCCGAATGTCTCTACGGGAGTCTGAAAGCGCTACCTGGGGCATTCCACGCCGCCGACAAAAGTCCGCAACACTTCGCCTTCCCGACTCAGGACCACGAAGTCCGCGTCGGCTCCCACCGTCAGAACGCCCTTATTCGCGATTCGCGCCGCCCGCGCCGGATTTCGGCTAGCGGCTGCGATTGCCTGGGACAGATCCCATTCTGCGAACCGCGCCAGATTCCGTACCGCAAGGTCCATGGTCAAAACGCTTCCGGCCAGCTTGCCATCCGCCATGCACTTGCCATCTCGAACATCCACTTCGAAGGATCCAAGCCGATAGCGGCCATCCGGCATTCCGGTTGCGGAGGTAGCATCCGTGATCAGCACGGTTCGCTCCGGACCTTTAGCCTGAGCAAAGAGCTTCACGATGGCCGGATCAAGATGAACGCCATCGGCGATAATGTCCGCGCTCACGCGACGATCCGTGAGCACCGCACCTAAAATTCCGGGACTGCGATGATCCTCCGTGCGATGGTCCTCCGTGCGATGACCCAGCGGACGCATGGCATTGAAGGTATGCGTGGCGTGCCGCGCTCCCGCCGCGATTCCGCGTCCGGCCGCCTCAAAATCGGCGTCGGAATGTCCCAGGCTCACGCAAACGCCGCGCCGCGCCGCTTCGGCAATGACTTCGGGCGCGCCGTCCAATTCAGGAGCAATCGTCATCATCCGAATCCGGCCGCGCGCCGCCTGCCAGAGCTGCTCGAAAGTGTTCAGTTTAGGAGCCAGCAAATTTTCCGCAGGATGCACCCCGCGGCGCGCATGGCTGATGAATGGCCCCTCAAGATGAATTCCGAGCGGGAGGGATCGACCCTTGACGTCATCCTTCTTATTATCATTTTGCTCGCGATTTTCGATCGCATCCGCCAGCCGTTCGAGTGCGCGCAAAGTCGCATCCATCGGAGCGCTGACGGTGGTTGGGAAATAACTGGTGACCCCATGCCGCGCGAGCAGTTGCTCGATCGCCGGCAGCGCCTCGGTGGTATCGTCCATGACGTCGTATCCAGCGCTGCCGTGAATGTGAAGATCAACGTAACCCGGCGCTATCACGCCATCGCCGAAATCGGACACGGAAATTCCGGCGGGAGCCTGTCGCCCGCTCCGAGCGGAAATTTCGAGGACGCGTCCCTGCTCGACGAGCACGAGAGGATGCTCGACGGCATCCGTGGGAGTCAATAGCCGTCCAGCAGTAAAAGCCAGCATAGAAACGCTTTAATACCGTAAGAAGACGACTTGGCAAGATTGTAGCAGCCTTTGTACTCACAGCATCGAGCAACTCGCGCGGCCGCCCGCCCAACCTGGCTCTCTAGAAAATCAAGGGCTTCGTAATTGCTCAGGAGCACGCATATCCGCTGCAGTAAGTGCGCGGGAAACTGACGTTCACCTCGCAGGAGAAAGCAGTTCATTTTGAACGGTAAGAACGTTCATTCTAGGGAAACTCTGGTTAAGTGTAGGCAAAAGGCATTAACCACAGGGTACACAGGGGTGCACGGAGGACCCCGGGGGACTTAATCAGAGCTTCCCTAGCTGAATTGAAAAGCTTTGAGATATGCGATTAAATTGGTTGGTCGCAGGTAGCCCTGTTTTCGTGCCACCAGCTCCAGAATCGAATGGCGCTCAGCCCGTTGGGCGGCGCTCGGAACTGTATGGGAACATTTGACAAAGGACACAGTCGGAATTAGCGTTCTGGGTCACCGCATTTGACGCCGGTTTTGCGCAGCTGCGTTGGTTAGGCAGGAGGCTGAATGCCCAAGAAATGGTACAACTACATCGTTTCCGTTGACGAAACGGCCGGCACCGGGCAAAGCCCGCCGAATGCCCCGCCGAATTCCAAAAACGCCCCGGCCGGTGCCAAGAGTGCGGCTCAAAGCGTGGCTGAGATCGCGTCCAGCATGGGCGCGGAGCCGAAATTCACTACCCCTGTCTCCGATCCCACTTCGTTCGACGAGATCTACAAAGCAGCGGAAATCCCGCCCGCCCCGCAAGGCTATTCGATCCTCAAGATCTCCCACATGCTGGAGAGCGAGCACCTTCGCAATTTGCCTTCGGACGTGAAGAAGTCCTCGGTCTTGGTGGCGCTCGACGCTGCGGGCGTGGACATCAAGGAGGTCATCCAGGACGCGATTCGGCGCGACCGCGCGCTGGACACCTACGAGCGGGTGCAGCAGCGCGCGGCTGACGAACTGGAAGCGCGCAAGAATAAAGAGAACAGCGAGATTCAGGCCGCGATCGATAAGTACGTGACCGAGCAGCGAGCAAAGATCCAGAGCAACAACGAAGAAGTTTCGCGCGAGAAAGAACGTTTTACCGGCTGGCGTCTAAAGAAACAGCAGGAAGAAAAGAAGATCGCCGAGGCGGTCGGGTATTTTGTCACCGAAAATCCCATTACGACGGGCGATGTGAATGCGCCGCCGCCCCCATCGAAGACAGCGCAGCGTTCCTGAACAGGAGGAGTCTATGTGGCAACGGTTATCGAGGGTGATGCGGTCTTTCATTGGTTTCTTCATCTCGGCGGCGGAAGACCCGGAGATCATTCTGCAGCAGAATATTCGTGACATGAACGACCAGGTGCCGCGAATGAATGAAAGCATCGCCATGGTGAAGGCCAATGTGACGCTGCTGGAAAGAGAAGAGGCGAAATACAAGGACGACGTGGCCAGCCTGACTGCGAGGGTGAAATCTGCGATCCAGGCCAATCGCGACGACATCGCCGGCACCTATGCCGCCCAACTGGAGCAGACAAAGGGCGCTCTGGCCAGAAATCAGGGCCAGCTCACCACCGCTCGCGCCGCCTTCGACAAGGCAATGGCCGTGAAGCAGGCCTTTATGCGCGAGAAAGACCGGAAGACGCAGGAGGCGTTGGGCGCCATCGCCGACTACCGCCGTTCTCAGTGGCAGAAAAAGGTCGCCGATGCGATGGAGCAATTCGAGGTTGCCGGTATCAGCCAGACCCACGATGAGATGGTCCGCAAGATTGAGGAGACGACCGCCGTCAACGAAGCTCGCATGGATATGGCGATGAGCAATGTCGACCAGCAGAAGATCAAGATCGACGACGAAGCCGAGAAACTCCAAGCCAGCGAACTGGTGAAGCAATTCAAGATTGAGATGGGCCTGGCGTCACCACAAACCACAGCGCCAGCCAGTGCGGAAAAAACAATTGCCGCGAAGGAACAGCAAAGGACTTCTTAGCAGCCCGTGGTGCGAGTGTGATTTGTATCAGGGTATGCCTTCAGGCATACCGTAAGTGCCGAGTTAAGAATGCGCCTTCAGGCGCTGTTTCTGGGCGCTGAGTTTCATCACAGCCTGTTAGGGGCGAATCAAAGCGCCGCGAATAGGAAAAAGCGGGGGAGGAAATATATGGCGGTGAAAATTGAAAGAGGTGGATGGGTTCTTATTTTCCTGATTGGCGTGGCCCTGGTTGGCTACAGCCTGAATCGATACGGAGTCATAGATCTCAGCCAGTGGACGGGCGGCGGGAGTAAGACCGCCTACGGTAGCGGAGAGACGCTGGATGCTTCCAAGCCTCTATTGCTGCCGGCATCGTCGACGAGCGGCGATCCCGTGGTCCGGGTGCGCGTCAACGTCTGGGTCGGGTGCGTCGGCGGCTTGGTCGCGAATGGCGGGCTCGACACCCAACCGGATTCCATTTACGGCAAGAAAGGACTCAAAGTTTCGTTCAAGATCATCGACGATTGGACGGAAGGAGCGGCCGCCCTCGCAACCGATAACGTCGATGTGATGCTGACGACCGCCGACGTCTACGCCAAAGACTACGCGCAGTTCAAGGAAAAAGGATTCGGTTCCCATGCCTTCCTGATGGTGGACTGGTCACGCGGAGCCGACGGCGTAATCGGCAAGCAGGGAATCAACAGCATCGAAGACCTGGCCGGTAAGAAAGTGGCTTTTGCCCCTTACACGCCGTCGCACTTCTTGCTGTGGAATGGACTCAAGACCTCCGGGCTCAGCACGGCGCAGCGCAATGAAATCTTCAACCAGGCCATCCACACCAAGGATGGCATCGAACCGGCAACTCTTTTCGCCCAGGAAAAAGTCGACGCCGCTGTGGCCTGGGACCCCGACATGAGCGACGCGGTCGCCAAGCGTCCCGGATCGAGGAAGATCTACGATACGAAAATTGCCAACCGCCTCATCGCCGACATTCTGGTGGTGAGTGACAGCTTCTCCGCCAAGCATCCGCAAACCTTGCTGAAGTTCGCCCAAGGCTGGCTCGAAGGCGTTGAGTTCATCAAGACACAACCGGAGCGAGCCTACAACCTGATCGGGACGGTCAAGGATTTCAATATCCCATCCGACCTGGCAAAGACCATGCTCGGTGGCGTGAAGCTGGCGGATTACGCCGACAACCGTTCATTCATGGGCACCGCCGGCTCGAACTCCGATTACAACAACATTCTTGGAATGGCCCAGGACATGTATCGGGAGCTGCGGATCATTAAACACACCTTCAATCCGGAAGAGAGTCTGGATCGCCGCTACGTCGAGAAATTGGCCGACAGCTTCTCCATGGCGTCCACCGAGGCGCCGATCGAATACAAGGAGCCGCCCAGGGGAGCAACGCCCATCGCGACACAACACCGCTCCATCTACTTCGATCCCAGTTCTTCCAGCATGAGCCTCGATTCGCGCGCCATCGTCGATGAACTCGCCGGCACCATGCGCGCGTATGAGAACACGGTTGTCGATATCGATGGCAACACCGACTCGACCGGTGCGCGCGCGTACAACATCCAGCTCTCACACGCGCGGGCGGACGAGGTCAAGAACTACTTGATGCAAAAGTATGGCTTTCCTGCGGCGCGACTTCGGACAGCCGGCAATGGTCCAGACAAACCGATTGACAGCAATGCGACGCCGGAAGGACGCGAGAAGAATCGACGCACCGACATCAAGGTCTATGCCAACCCCGCGAGCTAACGATAGCTCACAATAGGTCACAATGAGCGATTGGTTCACCATTCGGAAAGAAGTATCGCCTTGGGTCCGATGGGCCTCCCCGTTCATCAGTTGGGGCATCGTCGTGCTTCTCTGGATCGCCTTGCCCTACTGGGTGGGGCCGCATTTTTCACTGCTGCCCAGGCCCCTCGGAGTAATCCGATCTTTTGGAATGCTGTGGACGGAGTACGACCTGCTCGGAAACGTATTCATGAGCTGGTGGCGCATCGCCCAGGCATTTTTCTGGTGCGCGGTTGTCGCCATCCCGCTTGGCATTCTGATGTCCAGCTACCGCTGGCTGTTCGAACTCATCAACCCCGTGGCTGCGCCCATGCGCGCCATGCCGCTCACCGCCTTTCTTCCCGCATTCATCGCTCTGTTTGGCATCGACGAAACCGAGAAAATTGCGTTCCTGTGGTTCGGAATGTTTTTTTACTTGTTGGCAGTGGTAGTCGAAGAGGTCAATCGAGTAGATAACGCCCTCTTGGAGACGGCCTACACGCTCGGAGCCAAGCAGCGGCAGGTGTTGTGGCTCGTGTTTCGCGCGTCGTTCCCAGCGATTTTCTCGTCCTTCCGCATCCTCTATGACATCGGCTGGACCTACGTGATCCTGGCCGAGATGTTGAATGCTCGCAAGGGCGTAGGCTACATGGTGGAGGCGGCTCGCAAAGTCCTGGATTTCGATCGCGTGTACGCGGGAATCATCGCCATCGGCATCGCCGCCTTCCTGTTCCGCTTTCTGCTGACGTTTCTCGAAGGCCGCCTCTTCCCCTGGCGCAAAGCGACTTCCCCGTTCGCCGGTGGAGGAGCGTCGGTTCCAAGCGCCACCGCACACCTGAAGGCGGCCAAGCACCGAGCTTAAAAATATGGAGCCTAAGAAATCGAAAATCACGGTGCGCAAGGTCAGCCGGTCGTTTGTCCTAGGGGACGGTTCGAAGGTTGATGCCCTCGAGAACATCAATTTCGAGATTGAGGATGCATACTCCCGCGAAGGGCGTGATATCGGCGAATTCCGCGTTCTGCTCGGTCCTTCCGGATGCGGCAAGTCGACTCTGCTGCGCTTGATCGCGGGCTTGGATCAAGCCGATACCGGCGAGATCCTGGTGAATGACCAACCGGTACACGGCCCGGGCAAGGACCGCGGCATGGTATTTCAGAAGTACACTTCGTTTCCCTGGCTCACGGTCGCTGGTAACATAGCATACGGTTTGAAGATCAACGGCGTCCCGGAACAGAAGCGAAAGGACACGGTGGCGCAGTTAGTCCAAGATATCGGACTCAGCGGTTTTGAGAACGCCTATCCGGAGACGCTTTCCGGGGGCATGCAGCAGCGAGTTGCGATTGCGCGCACCTTGGCGCTCCGCCCGGCGGTCATCCTAATGGACGAACCGTTTGGCGCGCTCGACGCGCAAACAAGAAGCGAGATGCAGCAACTGCTCTTGAAGGTGTGGGACGAAACCGCCAGCACCATCTTGTTTGTCACTCACGACGTGGACGAGGCGGTTTACCTGGCGGATAGGATCTTTGTTATGAGTGCGCATCCGGGAACGATTATCGAGGACGTTCAAGTGCCCTTCGAGCGCCCTCGCGATCTGGGCCTGAAAGAGCGCAATGAGTTTCACGAACTGGCGAACTACGTTCTCGGGCGTTTGCGTAAAGCTCCCGGCAACGGACAGGTGCGGGTGAGTGTCTAAATGTCTCCCGCCGACTTCCAGGGCATGCGAGAACAGAGTGATGATCAGACCGGCCCTCCCGCTCCGCAAGAAAAAATCAGCTTTGTAAAAGAAGCGTTCCATCTGCAGTACAACTGGATCGCCATGGTGAGCGCGGGTGCGTTTGCGCTGGTGAGTGCCAGCTTTCTGCCGATTATTCTGGCGGGCGGGCTGGAACTGATGTATCTCGCCATCGTTCCCCAAAACTGGCGCTTTCAGCGGCTGGTGAAGTCCTGGAAATTCGCCGAGGAGCAGCAGAAGCACCAGCAGAAGCTGAGCGAAATGCTCGCCAGCTTGCCCGCCGAGATGCAAAGCCGGTATGTCCATGCCGCGCAAGTCTGCAGTTCGATTCGCAGCAACTTTGCCCAGTTTTCGTCGACCTCGCAGATCTTCTTGCAGCAAATCGACTCGCGGCTACAGGGCTTGCTCAATGGTTATGCCCGGCTCTTGCTGGCTGCCACCCAGCAGCAGCAATATGTAAAGAGCACCGAGCAGGATGGCATCAAGCACGAAATTGCCTCCCTGCAAAAATCTCTGAGCAGCGACCCGCCGAAGGTCCAGGAGATCAACAAGAAGCGCATTGAGATTCTCACCAAGCGTATGGAGAAGTTCGATAAGATTTCCGAGAACCGCAAAGTAGTCGACGCGCAATGCTCAGCGGTAGAGGATGTGCTGATGCTAGTGCGCGATCAATCGGTAACCATGCGCGACCCGCAGCAGGTAAGCGAGCGCCTGGACAGCCTGGTGCACGATGTAGAACAGACCGAGCAAACGGTACAGCAAGTGGAAGCGATCTTCAGCGACATGTCGCCAGATTTGGATGGATTGATGTCGCTCGACGACACCTCAACATCCTCGGGCCCCAAGCGTGTACGGATGTCGAACTAGATGCCAGCGAATACAACAACGTTAGGGAAATATCTGGAAGCCCTTCCCGCGTGGGCGCGCGAACTCTCCGAGAAGTACTACTCGCGCTCGTTCGCTCTGTTTGTGCTCTACGGAAATGTGCGCGACCTGGTCCCGCTGCGCACTCAGGAAACCACAAACTTCGTTCCGCTGGATGAGTTTCTCTCCGGCGCGCTCTTCGGCCAGCGCGACGTGGTTCTGCACTACGACCGTGGCGGGCTGAACTTCGGCTCAGCGGACAGCCAAGCCGACTTCCGCCGTGCACTCGAAGGCTACGACAGCTTTCACGGCACCAGTTACTCGCAAGGCGGGCTGCCTCGCAATCCAGATGCGGTGCTGAACCTGCTCGACAACTATCTGCGGCTGCGCATCGCCGACGGCAAGAAAATCGGGCTGGTGATTGACTTCGCCGAGACTATCGCCCCCGCGGGCGATGTCTCCAGCATGTCAGCGGACGATCGCAATGCCTTGGTCATTCTCAAGCGTTGGGCGCGCAATTCCACTTTTCTGAACGCGGATGTCACCATCTGTCTCGTCTCGGAAAACCAGATCGAACTGAATCAGGGCATCGTTCAGCACCCGGGCGTTTCTTCGATTGGGATTCCGTTGCCGGATTATGCCGAGCGCCTGGAATTTATCCGCTCGCAATTGAAAAATCAGGAACTGCCCACCGGCTCCGAGGTGAACGATGAAACACTGGCCAAGCTGGGCGCCGGCTTGAAGCGAGTTCAGTTGCAGAGTCTGATCTCCCACGCGGTGCAGAACCGGCAACCGCTCACGCTGAAGTTTCTCTCGGACCGGAAGAAAGACCTGATCGAAGCGGAATCCGGAGGTCTGCTGGAGTTTGTACAGAGCCGATTCGATCTGTCCTTTGTCGCGGGAAATGACCAGGCGAAGCGGAAGTTGCAGGATGCGGCCAAAGCAATCCACGCAGGCAACACCGATGTCCTGCCCATGGGCTACATAATCTGCGGCCCGGTGGGTACGGGGAAAACGTTCATCACTACCTGTTTCGCCGGCGAGGTTGGGATTCCAGCGGTCACTCTAAAGAACTTTCGCAGCATGTGGCAAGGGGTCACGGAAGGCAATTTGGAGAGGGTCTTGACCCTGCTCAAAGCGATGAGCCCGATTGCGGTGATTGTAGACGAAGCCGACGCTCAACTCGGAGACCGTTCCAGCTCCGGCGATAGTGGTGTGGGCAATCGCGTGTTCGCCCAGATCGCGCAGTTTATGGGTAATACCGAACTGCGAGGCAAGGTAATCTGGTTTCTCCTCACTTGCCGTCCGGATCTTCTACCCGTGGACCTGAAGCGGCAGGGCCGCGCAGAAGAGCATATTGCTCTGTTTTATCCCGACACTCAGGAAGAGCGCCTCGCGCTTTTGCGAGCCATGCAGAGAAAGGTCGGCATGAAGCCTTTCCCGGAAGATGTGGAGACGTTCTTCCTGGCGCGCGCCGGCAGCCTCTCGGGAGCCGATATCGAGGCGGTCTTGGTGCGCAGCCACATGAGGAGCAGCCTGCAAGACAAGTCCGCCGTCGATACGGAAGACTTGAAAGCGGCGCTGGAAGATTTCATTCCGCCGTACTACCCCACGGAAATCGACCTGCAGAATCTGGTGGCAGTGTTGGAGTGCACCAGCAAGAGCCTGCTACCTAAGAAATACCGCGATATCGACCGCAGCGAGTTGATCCGCCAGACCAACGAGCTACTCGCGTTGTCGCGAAAGACGTCGTAAGGGTGACTTTGGGTGGCGCAGCGGTTCACCGCTGCGATAATGCGCTCTTTTCGGAAGGCTTTATAGCCGCTGCGGTGAGACTGCGACGTGAAAAGTTCTTCCGCAGCCCTGAGAAACTCGGGCAAAGGGAAAAAACAAAACCTCAAATCACAATCCCGTCCATCCGGAGAGATCTTTTTGTCGGGGTGAAAATGGGAACTGCCTTGGGCTCGATCAGAGGCGCATTGCGCCGCCAAAAGCTGCGAAAATCCCGCTTTTCTCCCGTGCGATAGAAATGCAGCAAGTATGCCTGATCACAGGCAGTGTAGTCACAAAACCATTGGTCAATGTCAATACCCGTTATGCCGATCTGATGGAACATAGCGAGTCCGTAACACGCTGCTTCTCGTTCGTAAGCGATGATGGCAGGGATGAGGTCTTCCTTCACGGGAGGTTGATACCGCCGCCCAATTTCAAACGAAGCGGGGTCCACATTCCATTGGACGGTATGCCCAAAGAGATGCCCCAACAGGAACAAGCGCTGTTCCAGAGTGACCGCATAGTCGATATGGATTTCCGATCCGTCCAGATCCCCGGTCAGCGGATCGGGAATATCCCGAGTCACGACGCGGATTCCGTAGACGTTCTCCAGATGCTTCTGGACCCGGGCGGAGTAGTCGTTGAACGGAGTTTCCATCGATCCATTGTATGCAAGTGTGGCGCGGGCGCCATCAATCCCAGCCCGCCCACAAACAGGATCAGCATCACGAGTGTATTGAAGAGCCCGTGGGCTGAAGATAGATGTGCATATTGGCAATGACGCCCGCAAGAATAAGAGTACGCCAGCGATTGTAAGCAGTTGAGCGAGAGATTCGATCTCAAGCTGCAACTTCTTTCGGCAAGTAGATCATTCGCTTGGCTTCGTCAGCTGGACGGAAGATTCGAAAATAGGGCGCACCAAAAGAGACAACCTCATTCTTGTGCTGAATCGGCCTATCATTCCTAAGAACAATCAGCAGGAGGTGCGCACATGGCAGCGAATCAGGTAGTGCTTTACTTCGACAAGCAGGAGGATGCCCTGCTTTTCACCCTGGCTGCCAGTTCGGTTATGTCAGCGGAAGGGCCGGTTCACAGCAGCGACGCAGCGGCCAAGGTTGCGGAGGAGATTTGCAAAGCCAGTCGAATCACGACTGAGGGTGTTCTGGACATCACGTGAAGGATGGCACAATCAAGATGATTCGAAAAGCTGTGCTCCAAATCGGGGCCCCCGCGCTGCTCGCTTTCATGGCATGGAATGCGTATCTTGCTGTGAACCATTTAAAACAGATGCAGAAACTTGCAGGGCTCACACTGGAGAGCTCCATGATCAAGGCAGACATTTCCGGTGTTCTGAAAGACTTGACCGATATGGAAACAGGTCAGCGCGGATACCTGCTAACCGAGGACCCTTCCTACTTGCTGCCCTACACCAACGCGAAGGGCAGGATCGGAACCGATTTTGCCGGCCTTCGTGTGGGGCTAGCGGATCGGGCGGAGCGCGAACGATCCCTGGAATCGCAACTGGAGTCTTTGGCTAACTCCAAGCAAGCTGAGATGGAGCGCTCGATTGGTTTGCGCCAACAGGGGTATCGCCACCGCGCATTCATGCTGGTGGATTCAAACGAAGGTCTGGAGTACATGGATAGAGCTCGCGGGCTTCTGTCTTCGCTTTCCATGGAGGAGGCCAGCAGTTTCGCGAGATTCGATAGCGAGAGGAATGTTAGCCTAAGCAAGGCTTTGAGAGAAACCATTGTCGCCAATTCGTGCTTGCTCGCGCTGACAGCATGTCTGTTTGGACTCATCCGCTACCACGGGCGAGTGCTTGAACAGGAAGCTGCTCAGAGCAAACAAGAGCTCGCCGTGCGCGATTTGCAGCTAGAAAAACTAACGTTCGCCCTTTCGAACCAAGCCCACTCCAACACTTCTGCCATCGAGGAAAATGCCAGCCTCCTGCTTCAGAACTACGGCGGATTTCTACCGCGACAAGGCTACGAATATGCTGAGCAGATAAGGGAAGCATCGGCACAAATGGAGCGACTCCGCCAAGATTTAGTTGGCAGCTCAGGCCCCCACAGTGATGAGAAGGCAGCGTAGCAACTTATAGGTGCGGGGGACGCGGGAGATCAGGTCTCGCCTCCGCTCAAACCTTGTCACTACCCGAATTTCCAGGCAC
>OBLU010004086.1_pt1 | contig 13177 bp, 15 predicted proteins | sample 1518681 | NCBI WGS metagenome assembly OBLU01 (sample SAMEA3539304, study PRJEB22396) | soil metagenome | biome: tundra; feature: field; material: soil | place: USA | collected 2010-05 | depth 0.15 m | reverse complement strand
CTTCCGTACCAGGGACCTCCCCCACGTCTTGACGGCGATTAATCCGTGGCTTCGGATCCAACGTATATATCCTGATGGCCGCCGACACCCGGGTGGTTTCCAAGTACGCGCCGTCTCGGCCCGACTGCCGCGTGATGGTTGTTCAGGCGTCGATGACGTGACGACGGGCGACAGGCAGTGGTGATCGCTTGACCAGCAGGCCGGCTTCGGTCGGAGCCACGTCGGCGGCCGGGTAGGCGGCCAGCAGCATGGTCTGCAGTGTCCCTGGTCCCGACTTCCCCGGCTTTCCGAGGACAGCTTTCTTGAAGTCACGCACGTTGGCGTACTGACCCCCGGTCTGGGATGCCAGCTGCTGCCAGGTCACCAGGGCTGAGTTTCGCTTGCCATGGTTGAGGGTGAACACCCGCCGCACCAGCCAGTAGTACAGGTCGATCGCGAGCGCTCCTGCGTTGGCGGTCTGGAGATTACGCAGTGCCCGGAGGTCGATGGGGACGGCTCGATCCCTGATCGAAGCGGCATACTCGGCGGTGAGCCGGACGTTGCTCGGAAAGAGGGTGTCTCCGTGGTGGCAGCGATCACGCCACCACAGGTTCACCCCCCCGATGAAGCTGAAGTGCTCGCCTCGATGGTTCCATGCACCATCGCCATCTTCCCGGGTGTCGGTAACGATGACATCAGCGTAGGCGAGGCGCGTGATCTGGTCGGCCAGACGGGTGGCGTTCCCTCGGCTTCCACCACCGTTGCTTCCGTAGCCGATGGTATGCAGGCAAGCGTTCATCGACTCTCCGAGGTCCAAGGTCAACGTGTCGGGATGCCAAGCGTCCCCGCCGCGCTTCACCTCCGTCTCGATCCAGGCAAGCAGGTGGCGAGGGATGACGCCGAAGGGGTACGCCCATCGTTCCCTGGCGGTGCCCGCATCGACCAGGCCGGGACGCAGACGCATGGTCACGCTGCCATTGACCCGGACCCATTCACGGGGGACCTCGCCGTTTCGGTCGAGCCTCGGCTCGCGATGGGGAAGAGCGGTCAGACACCACAGTGGGGCTACGTAGCCCAGGAGCCCGGCTGCCTTCGCATCCTCCTCGTCGAGCTCAGCGCCGAGGAGAAACAGTTCGAGGGTGCGGGGATCGAATACGGATGGACCGTCGGCGGGGGGCGCCCGGTGACGAATCCTGCGAACAGGACTGAACGTTTGAGTCATCCGGTTCTGCCTCCCTGCCGGTCAGATGCCGACGGCGAGGTTGGTAGGGGAATTGCTCTCCGCTCTGCCGGAGTCGAGCTTGGTCTCCATCCGCTGGAGAGACATCTTCCAGCGTCGGACCACTGGTGGTGGGGGCATCAGCTCGGGCTTCGCCAACCACCACAACAATCCAAAGGCGGGCCGCGATTCAGTCTTGACCCGGTGGCGGTATCCAATGCCGAAGTAGAGGGCGGTCAACTCGGGCTTCACGGAGCTGGAAGGAAACGCATTGCCGGGCCGTTGCCTGCTGGTGGAGTTGCCAGCCAGCTGAGATGTATTGACGAACGTGGCCCAGGAGTCCACGCCGGGCCGAGCTCCTTTGCGTGATGCGAGCACTCTCTCCACGTGCCCGACGGCGGCCGCCGCCGAGGTGAGGACGGACTCTTTGGTGTTGGGACCAGCGTCGATTTTCAGGCGGTTCAACATCTCACCGACGGCTTGGCGGGGATCGCGTTCGTGGTCACGCGGGGTGACTGCCGGCGAAGTCCGTGCTTGGTCGGTCAGCTTTTTCACCAGGTCGGTCTGTGGCCGTTCAACGGGGTGTGATCGCGTCTTCAGCCGAGCCAGAACTGAGAGCAGGTCAGCGCTGCGATCAGGGTCAACGCGTACGACTCCGGCAGATTGGAGGGCGCGGACGACGAGCAGTTCGGGATGGGGAGCGCTCGGGAAGTGGTGGCCGATGAAGGCGGCCATCGATCGCCAGCCGGGATGCTTCCAGATGTCGTCGGCCCAGGCAGGTGGTTGGTCGGCGTCGTAGCGCAGGGCGGTAGCGAGTTGACGGAGGGTGGCAGAGGGGAGGGTGGGAGTGTCGCCAGTGAGGATGGCGGCCAGTTCGGATTCGGCATCCCTTCGGACGGCGAACGTGGTGGTCATGCCGATAGCGGGGGAAGATCCGGCTAACGGTGAATTCCCGACGTCGACGTATGTCCGTGTTCGGGAGGCGGTGACCTCGCGACGAGGTCGGTGGCGATTCGGTGACGGCGAATGGGTTGGCATCCATCCGTTGTCCGCCTGCGAGGGGTGACGGCATAACCACGGATCGAGGACACTTTCGGGACGACCTACGCAACCAAAAGTCCCTGCAGCACTATGGTCTTCGGATGGAGCGCAACTTCCGGCTCGCAGACGCGATCCGTCAGCGGGGGTGGAACACTCAGCGGTTCGCACAGGAGCTCGACGTAGATCCGAAGACCGTCGAGCGTTGGGTCAAGAGCGGTAGGACACCTCATCTGCGCTTACGGGAGAGTGCTGCATCAGCGCTCGGAGTCCCGATGGCTGTGCTTTGGCCCGAGGCAGACGCGCCTATGAACGGCGTGGGCGAACTAGTCGGCCTGTACCCAACGAGGACGGAGGTCGCCCCGGCGACGATCCGATCGCTCTTGGCAGACGCGACTCATCACATCGACGTGCTTGCTTACGCCGGGCTTTGGATGTGGGACGCCATACCGAACTTTGCGGAGATGCTCGCGGCGAAGATCAGTGACGGAGTTGAAGTGCGCGTCTGTCTCGGTGATCCAGATAGCGAGGCAGTGCAGCGGAGGGGGGATGAAGAGGGGATTGGGGCGAATCTCGCGGCCCGGTGTCGGCTGGCCGTGGGATACGCCCAACCGATTATCGACTTAGACCCAATGGCCGTGCGCTTGTCCGGAGCTACCCTCTACTCGTCGATTCTTCGATTTGATGACGACCTGCTCGTCAACATGCATTTGTGGGGGAACCCGGCTGCAGCCTCGCCGGTGCTCTGCTTCCGCAAGGACGAATCGCAGGGAATTGCAAGCAACGTCATCCGCTCGTTTGAGCGGGTATGGGAGCAAGCTCAGTCAGCGGTCGGGTAGACGAGCACGCCCGCCCACGCTCCACACGCAGTGCCTTCACCTTCGGGACCGAGACCATCGTTGGATCTGGCCTTGATCGAAACGCTGCTGTTGTCAATACCGAGAGCGTCGGACACATTGGCGCGCATCTCTTCGACGAAGGGGCGCAGCTTGACCGTGCCGAGGACAACGAACGCGTCGATATTCACGATCTCGTAGCCAGCCCGCCTGACGTGGCCGGCGAACTGGCGGAGGAAATCAAGACTGCGGGCGTCCTCGGCCTCGGGATCATCCTCGGGGAAGTGTGTCCCAAGGTCGCCATCAGCGATAGCACCAGCCAGAGCGTCAATCAGAGCATGACAAAGCACGTCCCCGTCAGAATGGGTATGGAACCCCACGGGAGCAGGGATGGTGACACCACCCAAGACCAGTGCATATCCAGGGAGCAGCCGGTGGATATCGTGCCCAATCCCCGTGCGACAATGTTTCATTGGAGGACTCCTTGCTCAATGGCTAGCTGAGTCTCCACCAGATGCACGGCCGCTAACAGTTCAGGCAGATTGGCGCGGGTAGCTCGATGCACAGCGGACTCTGGTGGGTAGCGATGCAAGATATCTGCGATCCGGTTGTTCGGTGTGCAGCATTCTCCGGCCGGCGACGAAGTGAGGTCCGCCCATGTGAGCACTGCCTGGGCGAGTTCGGGAGGTGGGGGAAACTCCGTCACGAGTTCATTCTTGAGGTGGCGGATATCCGCTTCGGCGCCTGCACGCGTGTGCCACGCGACGAGGCGGCAAACTTCAGGTCTCCACCCATGAGTCCGCAACCACCGAGCTCCGTCGAGCGGATGGAACCCGGATGCAACCGCTTGAGGGGCATATCCCACATCGTGCAGCCAGGCAGCATCGCATAGAGCGGAACTCCACTGGGCATCCAACAGATTGGAGGCGATCGCCGCTTGGCGTGCGACAGCTCTTGAATGCTCCACCCGGGTTCCGACTGCAAGCAGAAGTTCGGATGCGACGTCAGACGCTCCCACACGAAGGACCCTACCCACCTGAGCGTGTGAATGTTCCGTGACGGTTGGCAATCAGGCCGTCCTGGCCGGCAGTTGCCAAGTCGAGACCCGCCTGCTCCCTGCGGGCCCGGTAACGCACGGGAATGGTCTCGTCCGTCACGGGCAGTTCCGTCAACAAGAGGAGCCCCTCGTCGCATCGGCCATCCTGCTGTTCTCAAGCAACGTCTATCAGCCCAGTCGCGCTACCTGGTCGAGGGATCGGCTGCCCTGCTTCACGGACGTCGTCAAGGTAGGCGCGGACGGCCTCGTGGATAAGCACCTCGACCTCTTCACGGCTAGCGCCGACAGCGGTGCAGCCCGGCAGATCGGGGACATAGGCGCCCCAGCTCGTATCGCCTTGCTCGTAGACAACGGTGTAGCGCATCAAGACCTCCTCATCGCCGGTCGGGTCTATCAAACCCGGCCTCGCGGTAGATAGATGCAAGCGTACCTGGCGGCACGTCGGTTCCTTCGTTGCCGGCCACCACGACCCGCCGAGCCGGCTGGTCGGGATGGCGGTAGATGCGATGGCTACCACGCTGGCGATGCAACGACCACCCGTGGGCCTCCAGATCCGTCAGCACTTCCCGGACCTTCACAGACCCACGGCCCGAGCGGCATCGGGAACCGGGTCGGAACTCGGTGTGGCTCCGGGTTGCGGTTTGTTGGGCTTTCGAGGCCGGGCGATCGGCGCCACCCGCTCGGGCATGACTGAACGCCACCCGCCGTTCGGGCCGCCGATGAGGGTCACCGATCCATCGCTCCCGAAGCCCGTCACCCGATACGCCGACCTTCGGTGGCCCCGAATACGGACCTGTGTGCCCACGGCCGGCAGAGAAGGGGGTCGAACAGTCGTGGAGACACGCTCGGCGGCTTGCTCGATCGGGGCGTCTACATGGTCGGGAACCTCGTCGACGAACTTCAGGGTCACGTCAATAGCGCCCTGGTCCGTGCCGGACTCGTGGGCCTGCATCGCCTCGATATGGGTCTGCCCGGACTGTCGGGCGAATGCATATCTCCACATCTCGGCTCCGGCCTCGGCGGCCACCAGTGCCTCGGGACGAGTGGCTCCGGCGGCAATGGCGTGGTCGTATCCCGGCGGGTCCTGGTCGGCGTGCCCGTACCTGCGGCCGGGTGCGGGTGAATCCTTCTTCACCTTCGCCATTCCCCCCACCACGGAGGGGTGATCGTGGACCCAAGCCAAACCGCCGTTGTCGAGCCGGCACATGGCGCGGGTGACCGTTACGTAGGCAAGCATCGCCTCCTCGCGTTGGACCGGCCCCGGCATTCCGGTCACCGGATCATCTTTCGGGGAACGAAAGTCGTCGCCGACGAGGACCTGTCCCCACTCTCGCCCCTTTGCCTTGTGGGCGGTGGAGATGGTCAGCTCGGCCTCGGATTCGGGAACACACGAGTGGATCGCTCCGATGATCGCCTCAGGCCCGTGTTTGTCGATGAGGTGCACCGCGACGGCCAAGTCCGACCCGCCAGGGTCGTGTTCGGCGTAATCCTGCACATCGGCCCAATCCTTGAAGGCCACAAGTTCGGGGTGCCGGGCGGGCTCGCCGGCTGTCATTCGCTGTGAGGCTTCGGCCAGACGAACCATGTCTTCGCCACCACCAACGAGTGCCACCGGTCGGTCGTCTTCTTGGGCGGCCATGACCTCGGAGACACACCCTCCATTGGTCCGACACAGGATCGCGTCGGGAGGATCCACCGGGCCGAGCGAGGACTTCCGGTGGGGAGAACCGACGAGGCGCATTTCGGACCCGATTACGCCCAACCAGACGTTCGCCTCCTCGGCTACGGCGGGGCCAAATCGCCACGACTGGGTGAGTGCCACGTGGTGTTCGGCCTCTACCTGGTCGAGAAAGTCGGTGGCCCCTCTCCACCCGTAGATCGCTTGCGCCGAGTCACCGACGGCAATCAGTTGAGATGCCTGGCGGGTCACGACATCGGCGATGGCCGGGTCTGCATCTTGGGCCTCGTCGAATAGCACGAAGTCGTAGTCGAACTTTGGTCCGGAGAGGTGCCAGAGCTTCAGATACACGTCATGCGACGGCTTCAAATGGCCAGTAGGGGCGGAGAGGTCCGCCCATGCCCGCCGGGCTACCGACACCACCGTTGCGGCAAGCCCGGATAGATCGGTGTCCCCGGGAGCCTCCGGGGGGACGAAGTGCTTGCGGGTCATGTCGACGTCGGCAGAATGGCAGAATCGATCAACTGCTCGTAGGGCCATCGACGCGACTGTCGATGGATCCAGATCCGGGCCTGAGTCGAGTGGTACCCAAGGGGCCCCCAGGACGCCTGCAGCTTTCTTGGCGGTGACCCGTGGGCCGTTTAGCCGGGAACGCATGGGAGCGCCGAAGCAGCGGTAAGCGAGGCTATGAGCGGTCCGGCAGTCCACGTTGCGGGGGAAGGACTGTTCGGCCTCGGTCTGGATCGCTTTGTTGTAGGCCAGGTAGAGGCCCTTCGCCTCTGGCCGGGTGGCAGAGAGCAGACGGAGGGTGGACGTCTTGCCGGTCCCGGCGCCGGCGTGGATGACCACCGTGCCTCCGGTGACGAAGGCATCGATGGCTGCTTGTTGCTCGGCCGTGGGTTTGAGGACGCTCATCGCCGGACGGCCTTCACCAGCCGCCTGACCTCGCCCACGTCGATCCCGAGCACCCCAGCGGTCAGTTCCGGCCCCACCCCGTTCGCCATGTCGACTACGGCACGGTCAACGCCGGATGCGGTCGCAGCGACGAGCTGATTCTGTGAAGCAATGACCTCGGCTCGCTTGGCCTCGACGTTCGCCAACCGTGTGCTGGCCTTCTCGTGAGCAGTAGCGAGCTGACCCAAGAGCTGCTTGTAGTTCTTGACTGAATCGGCGACGGGCATGGTGACTTCCTCCCGGGCGGCCCGGTGGCGGCCCACACCTTTAGCGGATGGGGATCCAGCTAACCGAGGGTGAGGCACTTCCAGACCGAGTGTTCTTGAGTGATCGCGAGCCGTCGGTCGCCATGCGTTGCAGCTGCTCCATCGGACAGCCAGAAACAATGACGGCAAGGTGGCCGAAGGGGACCAGGCGGGCGGCAACTGCCTCCAACTCCTGTTGGGCGACTGCGACGTGTTCGGCTTCGCTGATTTCGACGTCAACCAGATGAGCAAGGGCGGCTTCGACGTCGGCCCGAATCCGGCGAGCCCTGATCATGTCCAACCCATCCCGGGTGGTGTTGATCTGCGCTCGGGCGGACAACAAGTTGCGCCATCGCTGAAGACCCAGGTCGCCCAAAGCAGACATCAGGATTCGTTCCGCCGCCCGGACGCCTCGGCCCTGATGTTGGACGGCGTGGGCATAGTTCCGCCGGGTGGCGTGCCAGACGGGGACGATGGCATCCACGTCATCGAAGATTGCCTGGATGCGTTCTTGAGGGTTCCCGTCCATGACTACCAGCGAGGAAGGATCCAGAGTACGGACTTCAGTCGCCTCAACCGGTCACCAGCACCACCTTGTTCGCCGCCACCCGACACCACCTCCATCGGCCGCCAGCACTACCCGCCATTGCCGCCACCTGGACCGTCCACCGGTCACCAGCACCCCCTACAGCCACCCGCCAACCACCGCTACTTCACACCGTTGGCACCCGAGGTTCACAATTTCGTGACCAGCGATTTCTCGGTAGCTGGATGCGCTCCCGCTTGTAGTTGCAGTGGCACTTCCCACTACGAGAAAGCAGGGCCTGGACACGATGATCTCGATCCGGAGAATCAGCTTGGGCGGCGGGTTCCGCTACCTCATGGACTCCGTGGCGGTCGGGGATGGAGCGCCGGAACAGTCGAGCAACCTGACCCGCTACTACGCCGAATCGGGGACGCCTCCTGGCGTCTTTCTGGGGTCGGGTTTGGCTGATTTGGACGACGGCAACGGAGTCGAGAAGTGGTCGCAGGTGACCGAAGAGCACCTCGTTAACATGCTCGGGGCCTGCGCTGATCCGATCACCGGCGATCCGCTCGGGGCCACGCCGCCCAGCGGCACCAGGCAGACTCCGGTGGCCGGTTTCGACCTCACGTTCAGCCCGTCGAAGTCCGTTTCGACCGCTTGGGCACTGGCCGACGAGGGAACCAAAGGAGTCATGTACGAGTGCCACCGGCGAGCGATCGACTACGTCCTCACCTACGCCGAACGAGAGGTGTTCCACTCCCGGTCTGGCCACGCTGGGGTGGTCCAAGAGGACGTGACCGGGGTGGTGGCGACTGCCTTCACCCACTGGGACAGCCGTGCCGGCGATCCGCAGCTTCACGACCACGTGGTGGTGATGAACCGGGCCAGGAGTGTGTCGGACGGCCGGTGGAGGACCCTCGACAGTCGGGGCCTTTACAAGTCGGTCATCATGCTCGGGGAGATGCACCAGGGGGTTCTCTCCGACTACCTGACGGAAGCGCTGGGGGTGGGGTGGGATGCCCGTAGGCGTCGGCACACGGACACGCCCCGGTGGGAGATAGCCGGCGTTCCCGAGACGCTGATGGCGGAGTTCTCCCAACGGGCCGAGCAGATTGCCGACTACAAGGATCAGTTGCGTGCCAACTTCGTCTCCGCCCACGGCCGGAGACCGACCGCCGTGGAAGACATGCGACTCCACCAACATGCCACCCTGGCGACACGACCCGACAAGCAGCACCGGAGCTTGGCCGAGATGACCGAGGGATGGCGGGAGAGGGCCGCTAGCTACGTCGGTGACGAGCAGGTCGCTTGGGTCGCCAGCCTCACTGGTCGGAACGACTTGCCCCTGCTCCGTGTCGGCGATCTGGCCGACGAGATGCTGGGTGATGCCGCATCGGCCATCGTCGCCAAGGTGGCCGAACGCCATTCCACCTACAGCCGCCAGAATCTCATGGCCGAGGCTCACCGCACCATCCATGGGGTGCGTTTCGCCACTCCCGATGACCGCCTGGCGGTGGCCGAGCGAATCACTCATCTCGCTGTCGAGTGCTCTCTGACGCTCACGCCACCGACCGTCCATCACACACCTGGCCGCTACATCCGGGCCGACGGCAGCTCACGGCTCCGGCCCAAGGACCACACCGTCTACACGACACACACCCTCCTTGATGCCGAGGCTCGCCTCCTCGATGCCGGGCGCCGGGTGGATGCCCCGACCGTAAAGATCGCCACCGTGGCGGCCATTGCTGAAATCCCACTACCCGACAAGGAGTACGCGCTCTCGACCGATCAGGCGCTCGCCATCGAGAAGATCGCAACGTCCGGGAGGGCCCTGGACGTACTCGTCGGGCCAGCCGGGACCGGCAAGACAAGCACCATGGCCGGGCTCCGGGCTGTCTGGGAGACAGAGCACGGTCCGGGGTCGGTGATCGGGCTCGCACCCTCTGCTGCTGCTGCCGAAGTGTTGGCCAACGACCTCGGGATCGACACGGAAAACAACTCCAAATGGCTGACTGAGCATCGCAAGCGCTCCGGCCAGCTGGCTGAGCGGGACAAGCTCGCAGGCAAGCTGGCCCGCCATCCCTATCCCATCTCTGGCTCAGCGGAACGGATCAGGGACCGGCTGCAGAGGCTAGACGCCGACCTCTCGCAGTGGCAGCTCCGGGGGGGCCAGCTCGTGATCGTGGACGAAGCCAGCCTGGCAGGAACGTTCGGGCTGGACGAGCTGGTGAGCGCAGCGACCGATGCAGGGGCGAAGGTGCTCCTGGTCGGAGACTGGGGCCAGCTCAGCGCCGTCGACGCCGGTGGAGCCTTCGGCCTACTGGCCAGGGATCGGGGCGACCTCGCACCCGAGCTGACCGACGTTCGTCGGTTCACCGAGGACTGGGAGAGGACAGCGAGCGTCGAGATGCGCCTCGGCAGAGAAGGAGTCATCGACACCTACGAGGCCCACGGTCGGATCACCGGGGGCGAACGGGAGACCCTGTTGGACGCCGTCTATCTCGCCTGGAAGTCCGACGTCGATGCCGGCAAGTCGAGCCTGATGATCGCCGGCGATTCCGCAACGGTCGCTGAGTTGAACCGGCGAGCCAGGGCCGATCGGGTGGCATCGGGGGCCGTCACCGGTTTTGGACTGGCTGTAGCCGGACGCCAGACGGCCGGAGTGGGGGATGAAGTCGTCACCCGCCAGAACAACCGCCTTCTCGCTACCGGCAAGCGCTGGGTAAAGAACGGTGATCGTTGGGTCGTGACCGCGACCAATGACGACGGCAGCATGGCCGTGAAGCGAGCCGGTGGCGGCGGTGAAGTGGTAGTCCCTGCCGCCTACGTCTCCGACCACGTCGAGCTGGCCTACGCCTCGACCGCCCATCGGGTACAGGGGAGGACCGTCGATACCGCGCACGCCTTGGTGTCACCGACCACCACCCGAGAGGTGCTGTACGTGGCGGCCACACGTGGCCGGGAGACCAACCGGCTCTACGTGGACACCCACTACGACCCGGACCCGCAGACGTCCCATGACGGAGTGACGAATCCGCAGACGGCACGGGAAGTCCTCGTCGGCGTCCTTTCCAACGAGGGGGCCGACATCTCCGCACACGAGGCAATCCGGCGAGAGCATCACGCCGCCGAGTCGTGGCCGACGCTCTGTGCCGAGTATCAGACGCTTGCCAAGGCAGCCCAGGCTGAGAGGTGGGAGGCCCTGCTCGATCGTTCCGGCTTGGCCCCGGAAGCACTCGATCTCGTGCGATCGAGCGAAGCCCACGGTCCGCTCTTAGCTGCGTTCAGGGAGGCCGAGAGCAGGGGGGTGGACATTGAGACCGCATTGCCCCGGCTGGTGCAGGCACGCACACTGGCTGATGCCGACGACGTAGCGGCGGTCCTCCACGCTCGGGTCGAGCGGTATGCGAAGTCGGGAGGGAGCAAGCGCCGAGCGGCCGACAATCTCATCGGTGGCCTGATGCCCCGAGCATTGGGAGTCACCGACCCGGACATGGTTCGAGCCCTCGAAGATCGAGACCGAGCGTTGGAGCAACGTGCGCGGATCCTGGCAGAGCAGGCGGTCGCTCATGGCGAGAGATGGACACGAACTCTCGGGTCAGTCCCGACCGACCCAGTCCGACGTGAGCGTTGGTTCGCCGGGGCCTCCACGGTCGCCGCCTACCGGGAGAGATGGGGCGTCAACGGGCAGATTCCACTCGGGCCGGATGCCAAGTCCATTGAGCAGATCGGTCACCGCAAGCGGGCGGAGGCGGCGATCGACCGGGCCACGGATGCCGGTCATCAGCCGTCAGTGCAGGGACGATCGGGACTGGACGGCATGCCGGTCCTAGAGGAGGGAGTCACGCTGTGAGCACGCGCAGGGAACCAAGCAAAGCTATGGCGGCTAGGGAAGTGCAGGTCCGGGCTTGGGCAACGGAGGTGTCCTGATCCATCTGAACGAGTCGGGGCCTGGTGGAGGGATACTGGAGCCATGCTGGCCGAACTCTTCGACGGCCTTGTTGCTTGCGGCCGTTACCTGGAAGCTTGCGCGATCCACCATGAAAATGGTGAAGGAATCAAATACAGCGCGCATGGACGCCCTCGCACCTTGAGTCAACGTCCTTCAGCTTTGGCACTCCGAGAAACCAGTCCAGCCGGCGCGGGTAGCTGGCGCGCCACATCCCGAGATGGAGCCTGGCACGCCATGGGATATGACCCAGCACGGTTCCGTCCTTGTGGGCATCCGAGTGCTTGGCACGATCGTCAACGAGGATCGAACGACTGCCCGTGTTGCGTTTACGCCGGGACCAGAAGTTGAGGTCGAATCGGTGTCATTCCAGGACCAACCGGTGGCGTCTCAGCGGGCATCCAGCGTGAGCTCGTCGGCACCGCCGAAGATCGCCCAGCAGTCGGACTCCTACCTCCTCAGACCAGGTATGGAGGTACGAATCAGCGCCATTCTCTGGAGAAGCGCGCTGCAGTGGGCAGATGAGTGGACCGCAGGCCATGTTGCGTCCCCGTCTGTGCTCGGCCTCGTCGGTGTTGCAGCGACTACTGGGTCTGCTCTCGTTAACGATACCTGCCAGTTGCAGTTCGGACGCTACCCATTCGTTCCACATCCCACCCAAGATGGTTGGGTGGTCGCAGCGATCGACATAACGCACAACATCCCCGATCCCCCGCGAGCCCCGGTTGCGGTCATCGGGCGGATGGAGCGTGGTTATCAATGATGCCCAGGTGGAGCAGCAAAGTCGATGTCGTGGACCTGTGTCTCACCTGGCATCGGGTTACTCGTCGTTCGGCGTGCCGGTACCCTCGTCCCGCCGTGCCCTCCGATACACCCAGCTGGGGTAAGGGTCCATCAACACCTGGCGGAACTCCTCGTCGTCGAGGACGCGCTTGAAGATAGCCTCGTTGTCGCCGATTCGACTGACGAACGTGCCCATGAAGCGGTTGTCGAACACCAGCCGGAAGTTCTCCAGGGTGTTGCTCTTGACCTGGGCCACGATGTCGTTGTTCGTCAGTGAACTGGGCGGCCCAGGTCCAGGCGAGCGGACAGTCAGGCCAGAGCGTCTTCGTCGGGTGCGCCGCCCACCTGGCCGATTAGGCAGGTGACCGCAACGAGCAGCCGAGGCAGTTCCTCGGTTATGGCCTGCGTCACGATGGCGTGGTCGGTGTCGAAGCAGTGATGGGCGAGTTGGTCATGAATGCGAGCAATCGCTCGCCAGCGGATGTCCGGAGCCTCGCCAAGCAGGTCGGGGTCGAGATGCTTGGCGGCCTTGCCGATCTCTATGGGCCGAACACGGCAGGCATCGTAGACGAGGCCATCATCGAGGCGAGCCCCGCTCCCCACGAAACCGGCGGCAAGGTGCCCGGGGCAGCTGCAGCCGTCGAGGCCGCCCGTCAGGCGAGGCTCGAACAGGTTCCCACCGTCGATCCGCTCGAAACAGGGGTAGGTGTGTGACACGGCGCCCTTCCCCCTTGCCGCCGCCCACGGCCGATGAGATCGCCCTGGCGTTCGACGCCTTGGTCGAGGTGCTGTGGCTGATGTGGGACCAGGCAGAAACCGGTGGCCCTCCCTTTGCCGACCAGGTCGCCGACGCCCTCGGTGAGATGGCCATCAGGCCAGGCGGCACCGAACGTCTGATCCGCTCCGACCCGGG
>OBLU010004085.1_pt1 | contig 13178 bp, 6 predicted proteins | sample 1518681 | NCBI WGS metagenome assembly OBLU01 (sample SAMEA3539304, study PRJEB22396) | soil metagenome | biome: tundra; feature: field; material: soil | place: USA | collected 2010-05 | depth 0.15 m | reverse complement strand
AGCGCTCGACGTCTCCGCTGTGCCGCCCCGACTGGCCGGCGCCGGCCGCTACATTTACGAACTGGCCCGGCGGCTCCCGGCCTCGGGAGTAGCCACCACGCTGGTGAGTCGCCGAGGCGATTCGTCGCGTTGGGCCGAATGGTCGCCCGACGCGGCCCTCGCGCCCTTGGTGCCCACGTCGCGGGTCGCTCGACTGTTCTACGAGGCCCGGTCGCTGGGGACCAGTGAGCCGGCGCTATGGGCCGACGTCTGGCACGGTCCCCACTACACCATGCCGCGGCGAGGCTCGACGCCAACGGTGGTGACCGTGCACGACCTGACGTTCTTCACCAATCCCGAGTGGCACGAGCCAAGCAAGGCGGTCTTTTTCCGTCGAGCAATTACCTACGCCGCCCGTCACGCCGACGTGCTGATCAGCGTGAGCGATTTCACTTCGCGCCAAATCGACGAGCTCCTGCCCGGTCACGCTCCCGTGGTGGTCGCGGCCCACGGGGTCGATCTGTCGCGTTTTACTTGCGATGGCCACAACGACCAGGCGCTCTTTCGTTCCCACCAATTGCCGCTCGGCGTGCCGTATGTATTCTTTGTGGGAACCGTTGAACCGCGAAAAGGACTCGACGTACTCTTGGGCGCCTTCACTACTATCTCAAAAAGCGACTCCGCCACGGAGCTTTGGCTCGCCGGTCAGCCGGGCTGGGGTCTCAAGAACTTCGAAGCAGAAATCGCTGGCCATCCCGCCGCGTCACGTATTCGACGTTTAGGTTTTGTAGATGACGAAATTCTGCCCGCGTTGTTTCGCCAATCCCGGGCCGTGGTGTATCCGTCTCGGGGCGAGGGTTTCGGACTGCCCGTACTTGAAGCGTTGGCCTGCGGAGCGTCGGTCGTGACGTCCGCGAACACCGTGATGGCCGAAGTCGCTGGCGACACGGCGACGCTGGTCGCCGCCGGCGACACGAACGCTTTGGCCCACGCGTTATCGCAGACCTTGGCCAGTAGCGAAGACGATCGCTCCAGTCGAGCGGCCTCCTCGCGCGCGCGAGCGCTGCTGTTCACCTGGGACTCTTCATTGGCTCGACATCTCGAAGCCTACGAGCTCGCTCGACAGGGGCACTGAATCATGCGCGCGCTAATCACGGGAGCCAACGGTTTTGTCGGCCGACACCTTTGTAATCACTTGAGCGACTGCGGTGATGAAGTGGTGGCGGTCGATCGTGACTGTAACGTGACCGTCGCGGGCAAGGTCGAACGGGTCTTTCGCGAACACCTGCCCGAGGCGATTTATCATTTGGCGGCGCTTTCGCACGTGGGCGACTCGTGGAAGAATCGCATTGAATTCGTACGGGTCAACGTGTTCGGCACCCGCAATGTGGTGGAGGCGGCCTACAAGGCCGTGCCCAACGCGTCGGTGCTCTTTGTCAGTTCGGCCGACGTCTACGGCATCGTCACCGAAGACGAACTGCCGATTCGTGAAACGCGCCCGGCGGTCCCGGTCAATCCCTACTCGCAGAGCAAGTTCCAGGCCGAACTGCTGGCTAAAAGCATCGCCAGCGAGAACAATCAACGAGTGGTGATCGTGCGGCCCTTTAACCACATTGGCCCCGGTCAGTCCGACAAGTTCGTGGTGCCGGCGCTGGCCAGTCGACTGCTGGACGCGCTCGATCGAGGCGTTCACGAAATACCAGTGGGCGATCTATCCACGCGACGTGACTTCAGCGACGTGCGCGACGTCGTCAAGGCCTACCGGCTTCTCATGGAGCGCGGCCGCTCGGGCGAGGTGTACAACGTCGCTTCCGGACACGACACCGCGCTCATCGACATCGCCTATGATCTGGTGGCGCAAATTGCCCCGGACGTGCGACTGGTGCCCGACGTTGATCTACTGCGACCGGTAGAAGTGCCGGTGATGCGCGGCAGCTACCGAAAGCTTCACAAGGCGACCGGCTGGGAGCCCACCATCTCGTTGTCGACTTCATTGAGCGACGTGGTGAGTGAACTGCGCTCGCGTCGCGAACATTAGATCCTCGGCGCGGACGGTGCATAATGAGCCTCGGTGCGGTCCCCTCGACGACTGAGGGCCAACTAACCTTGAAGTACTGATGGAATCTCGTGCTCCGGCCGTCGTTGCCGTCGTCGTTACCACTGGTCCTGGGCCTGGCCTAGAAGCCACGCTGGCTTCACTGCTAGCGCAGGACTATGAGGAACTAAGCCTGCTCGTGGTGGCGAACGGGGAGACCGAGCACGTTGCCGCGCGGGTGGCCGCACTGGCGCCTAAAGCCTTTTTCCGGGCCCTGGATGAGAATAAGGGCTTCGGCGCCGCCTGCAACGAGGCCGCCCTCATGATTGAGGGTTCGGCTTTTTTCCTCTTTTGTCACGACGACGTGCGACTGGAAAGTGACGCCATCCAGCAGATGGTGGAGGCGGCCTTTCGCGCCAACGCCGGCATCGTGACCCCCAAGGTGGTGACCTACGAAGATCCGCTGGTGCTCTTGCACGTCGGCCAAACCTCGGACCGATTTGGCGTGGTCCAAGAGCGCGTCGTCCTGGGTGAAATTGACCACGGACAGCAAGACCTGGAGCGTGACGTCTTCGTCGCACCCGGTGGGGTGACGCTCGTTCGTTCCGACCTTTTTGCGACCTTGCGCGGCTTCGACCCGTTGATCACGGTGCTCGGTGAAGACCTCGATCTGTGCTGGCGTGCCCAGATCGCCGGCGCGCGCATCGTGGTGGCCCCTTCGGCGAAAGTGGCCCATCGCGAGACCGTCGCGACGGGCGAGCGACCGGTCACGGCGTACGGCACGCGACGGGCCAGCCGCCAAGACTTGCAGCGCCGCCATCAGCTGATGGTGGTGGCGACCGGGTGGGGGAAGCGCAGCACCATCACGACGCTGCTGTGGCTGTCGTTGTTGGACTCGTTCGAACTGGTGCTGGCCCTGCTCGGCGGCGACACGGACCGGGCCGGCGCCATCATCGGTTCGTGGCGCTGGCTGCTTAAGAATCGCCAAGGCATCCGACAACGTCGAACCCAACGAAACGTGTTCCGGGTGCTCTCGGACAACGAGTTGCGCCGCCTCCAGGTGGGCGGGGCCAGTCGCGTCAAACACTTCGTGGTTACGCTGGTGCGCGACGGACTGGACCGGGCTAGGGGCATCCTTCCCGCGTCTGAAGACGTGCTCGAGGTTGACGAAGGCCTGGGTGACGTGGTGGGATTTGCCGCGGCCTTTTCCGAGAGCGAAGAGTTCGACGAGATTCCCGAAAGCCCGGCCCTGGAGCTGCGCCGACGACCTTCGCGACTTTTGACCACCTTTCGATCGCAAATAGCGGTCATGCTCGGGGTCATCATCCTTTGGCTCATTGGTTCACGCAACCTGGTCGCCATGCACTTGCCGCTGGTGGGTCGACTGGCTCCGCTCGATTCGTGGTGGACCACGTGGCGCCACTTCTTTGCCTCCTGGTCGCCCAGCGGATTAGGAACCGGTACGCCGGGCATGCCTGGCTACGGCCTGCTGGCCTTCGCCGGGACCTTCGTCTTCGGGCGCATGGGGATCCTGCCCCGCCTGGCCCTGATCGCGGCGATCCCGCTGGGAGCAATCGCCGTCGGACGACTGCTGCGCGGACGAGTCTCTAATCGCGCCCGCGTGGTCGCGGCCGTCTCGTATATGGCGTTGCCCCTCGGTCTCAACATGATTAGCCAGGGTCGCGTCGACGTGCTGGCGGTGGTGGTGGGTCTGCCGCTCATCGTGCGCCGGCTCTTTGAGTTGCTGGCCGTGCCGGGATTTCGCACGGCGCCCTATCCCGATCCGGTGCCGTTTGGCCACCGGGGATGGCGAGCCACCCGCTCCGGTCAACGCATGTTGCTGGTCATGCTCATCGCCGTGCTCAGCGCCATGGCCCCGGCGACGTTGATACTGGTGGCGCTCATCGTGGTGGGCGTCGTGCTGTCACGCTTCTTCGAGCGGGACAATCTGACCGAATCGGTGCGGCCCTGGCGACTCTTGTCGGCGCTCGTGGTGAGCGTGGCGATATTCCTCCTGCCCATGACCGTCGACACGCTGCTGGCCGGTCGGCGGGCCTTAGGGGTATTCGGACTGGCCGTCGGGCCCTGGTCGGCGCCGTCGTTCGCTGATCTAGTGCGCGGCGCCGACGGAAATTTTGGTGCGACCTGGCTCGGGTGGCTGTTGCCGGCCGCGGCGCTGCTCGGTCTGGTGCTCTGTCGCGGTGAACGTCGGGCCATTGCGGCAAAGGCGGCCACCATCGCCACGCTGACCCTGGTGATCGCCACCTTGGCCGCCCACCACTGGATGGGATCTTTCGCCCCCGACCTAGAAGTGCTGTTGGCCCTCTACGTCGTGATGCTGGCGCTACTCATTGGACTGGGGGTGAGTGCCCTGGAGCACGACCTGCGCCAGGCCGGATTTGGATGGCGCCAGATTTTTGGTGGCCTCTCGGTGGCGGCGCTGCTTCTCGCCGCCGTTCCCTTTCTCACCACTTTGGCCAGCGGGCGCTTTGACCTCCCGACTTCCAGCGTGGTCGGCTCGCTCGGCACCCTCGCGCCCATCAATGGCGGTGGCGACCGGGTGTTGTGGCTCGGCGACCCTTCGATCATGCCGCTCGCCGGTTGGTCGGTGGCACCCGGTCTAGAGGCGGCCACTTCCACCAATGGCCTACCGGGAGGCGCCACGCTCTTCGCGCCGCCCGACTCGGGCACGACCGACGTCCTGCTCTCGGACGTCCAGCTGGCGCTGCAAGGAAGAACGGTGCGCCTGGGCCAGCTGCTCGCGCCGGCCGGCATCTCGACCATCGTGGTGATGAGCGCGGCCGCTCCCGAAATCGCTGGCGTCCAGTCGGTACCGCTACACCCGGCGCCGGCCAGTTTGATCACCGCGCTGGGACGTCAGACCGACCTCTCCTTGGAACTACACACCAGTACGGTCGAGGTCTTTTCGAATTCACTTTTTCACGGACTGGTTGCCCAGCGCACGTCCTCGGGCTTTACGCCGGTGTTGGGCCGACCCATCGGCGCCGGACCGATTAGTTCCGGCGGCGCCATTGAGGCGGCCCTGGCGCCGGCCAGTGCGTTTACGCTGCTGGTCAATGGCAAGGCCGTGGCTCGCCGCACCATTGACGGGTGGGTTCCCACCTACGTGGTCGGCAACTATGCCACGACCCCCACCGCGCAGTTAGTCCTGCGTCGCTTGCCGCTCAACGGACTGCTGGCGCTGTTCACCTTGGCCCTCTGGGCAACGGTCTGGCTGGGATTTGGTTGGGTGTCGCGATTCGAGTGGCTGTTCACGCGTCGAAGTCGCCGCCAGGTGACGGGCCGTCACGCGAAGAAGGAAACTGATGAGTAGTCGGCAGCGTCGTCGTCCTCTCTTCGTGGTGCTCGCCAGCGCGCTGGTGCTCGTGGGCGTGGTGAGTTCGCTGAGCAAAACGCCCAATCCCTCCTCGCTGCCGGGCGGGCTGGGCGTGGCGCCCAACGCCGAGTCGACCGCCCTCTACTGCACCGGCCTGAGCGGCGACGTCGGTCCCTTGGAGGGCCACGTCATTTTTCTCAATACCACGGACGCGGTGCGTTCGGTGCTGGTCGAAGTGGTCAACGACCTGGGCCAGCGAGCCCAGGTCAGCGTCAAAGTGGCGGCCCACGCCACCCAGTTAGTGAGTCCGATCACCGTATTGAAAGGTCACAGTTACGCCCTCGAGGCTTAGGTCACCGGCGGCGGCGTGGTGGCCCAGGAGGTCACCCGGACGGGAATGGCCGAAGTGCCTTGCACGTCCACGGGCGTCACCAACTGGTACGGGGCCGGATTCGACACGCTGGTGGGATCGTCGGGCGAACTCAGTATCTACAACCCCACCGCCACCCCGGCCGACTTTAACGTGACCGCCTACACCGCCGCCGGTTACTCGGCGCCGGCCCCTTTCCAAGGACTCTCGGTCGGCGCGCACTCGCAGATGGAACTTAATTTGGGTACTCAGATCGTCAACACCGCCAACATTGGCGTGCACGTCTTGGTGCTGCGCGGGTCGGTGACCATCGTCGGGGTCCAAAAGTCCGGCGCCGTCGTCTCGTTAGCCTCGGGGGCCACGTCGTTGGCCAAAACCATGTGGCTACCTCGCGTCACCACGGTCACCAACGCGGCGGCCGAGATTCGCGTCGCCAACCCGGGCCCCCTTTCGGCCAACGTCACGGTGCACGTCGCTCTTTCTCCCTACGCCATCGCGCCCCAGAGCGTGACGGTGGCGCCCTACTCGAGCGGCGAGGTGATCATCACGCCGAACTCCGCCATCCCGGCCAACGGCTACGCCGCGGTGACCCTCACGTCAAGTCAGCCGGTCTTTTCGTCGCTGGCCAGCGGCACCAGTGCCGGGATCGCCCTTTGGTCACCCCAGCGACCGAGTCGTGACTTCCTGGTATCGGATTTCTCCAGTCACGGCTTTGACGCGGCGACCGTGACCAATACTTCGACGCGGTCCATCACGGTGCGCTTCACCACTGTCGGCGCACAGAGCATGACCGGTACCGCCGCCTTGACCGGCCACAGTACGCAAAACATCCTGTCCCTGTTTAGGGGCCTCTCCACGCTCAGCGCCACGACGTTGACGGTGCAGTCGTCGGCTCCGGTCCTACTGGTAACAACCACGCTGCCGAGCACGCCCAAGGGCGTCGACGTCGTGGCGGCGCTAGACGGCCGGTAGAGTCGGCGGCTCCCACTTGGGCGCGGGCGCGGGCGTTAAGGGCGCTACGTCGACGGGTATTTTCTTCGGTGGTGCGTCGGGCGTCGAACCGTTAGAGCCCGCCTTGGCGCCCACTCCGCTCAGGGCGCTCACGGACTTGGATCCCTTGGGCCACACCGGCTCGCCGTTGGCTTCGTCAATGAGCTGCGCCGCGGTGTCGCCGTCGAGGGTTTCGTGCTCGAGCAATGCGCGGGTCAATGATTCCAGTCCGCGCCGGTGCAAGGTCAGCACTTCGATGGCCCGCACCTCCTGCTCGCGCAAGATGCGCTCGACTTCGTCGTCGATGATCTGGGAGGTGTGGTCCGAATAGTCGCGCGTGTGCATCAGGTCCTCGCCCAGGAAGACTTGATTGTTGGATCCCCAAGCCATGGGACCAATCTCCTTGGACATGCCCCACTCACGAACCATCCGGGTGGCGAGATCAGTGTTTTGCTGAAGATCGTCGGCCGCTCCCGTCGAGAGGTCACCGTAGACCAGAAGTTCGGCCACGCGTCCACCCATGCGCATGCACAGCGAGTCCTCCAGGTGGTGACGCGACATGATGTGACGGTCCTCTTCGGGCAGGGTCATGGTGACCCCGAGTGCCATGCCGCGCGGGATGATGGTGATCTTGTGCAGGGGGTCGGTCTTCTCCAAGACGTAGGCCAGCAACGCGTGACCACTCTCGTGAAAGGCCACCCGCTCCCGTTCGTCATCCATCAAGACCATGGTGTCGCGTAGTTGACCCATCAAGACGCGGTCCCGGGCCGACTCAAAGTCCTCCATACCAATGGTGGTTGAGTTGCGACGAACGGCGTGCAGCGCCGCCTCGTTGGCGAGGTTGGCCAAATCAGCGCCGCTCATGCCGGGAGTCCCTCGGGCCACCATCATTAGGTCGACGTCGGCGTCGAGGGGTTTATCTTTAGAGTGGACCTGAAGAATAGGCAGACGTTCATCGAGGTCCGGTAGCGGCACCACAATTTGACGGTCGAAGCGGCCCGGTCGCAAAAGGGCCTGATCGAGCACGTCGGGTCGGTTGGTGGCAGCGATCACGACGACGCCTTCGGTGGGATCGAAGCCGTCCATCTCGTTGAGCATCTGGTTGAGCGTCTGTTCGCGCTCGTCGTGGCCGCCACCGATGCCGGCGCCGCGCTTACGACCAATGGAGTCGATCTCGTCGATGAAGACAATGGCCGGCGCCTGCTTGCGCGCGGTGCCGAAGAGGTCACGAACGCGACTGGCGCCCACCCCTACGAACATCTCCATGAAGTCCGATCCGGAGACCGAGAAGAACGGCACGCCCGCTTCTCCGGCCACGGCGCGGGCCAGCATGGTCTTGCCGGTGCCGGGTGGACCGACGAGCAAGATGCCCTTGGGGATCAGTGCTCCGATGTCCTTATATCGTCCCGGCGATTTCAAGAACTCGACCACTTCGCTGATCTCTTGTTTAACGCCGAGATAGCCGGCCACGTCCTCGAAGGTGGTGGTCGTCTTATCCTGGCTGAACTGTTTGGCCTTGGACCGGCCGACGGACATCATGCCGTTCATCTGGCCGCGCGCCTGGCGGCTGGCGTAGAACATAAAGCCGGCGAAGATCAAAATCCAGATGAGATAGGGCAGGAACTCAGCGAGGATGCTCGAGGGATTGGCGAACGTTACGACGACGTTGTCGGAACTTAGTAGCGATACTTCCTTAGAGAGGACGGGCACCGGTCCGTTGGCACTGTAGTTGGTGCCGTTGTTCAGTTGCCCCGTGATGATGCCGCTGGCGTTGCTGATACTTCCTGAAAGGACGCTGTGGTGGGCCGCATCGTTAATGAGCGTGGAGTAAGAGATCGTCTTCACGCTCTTGTGCGAGAAGAGCGATGGGATGAGCAGGATTCCCAGGACAAAAAGCACCAAGGCAATGGTGATCACGCGTCGGCGCGACTCGGGCGCGACGGGCTTCTTGAAAGTTGGCATGTACTTATTCGCGCCGGGTTTTTCGTTTTCTGGAGTACTCACACGTAACAATCTAGTCAGAGTTATTCGAATCACGAACACCCAGTTCGTGCTTGGAAACCCCGGATGCCGTTACCAGCACCCCTTCCACGACTAAGACCAAGTTAGGTTCGATCCCTAAATGGTTGCGTGGTTCTGCTCTATTAGCGGATGGTGCCCCACGGCTAACCGCGGAAGTCTTACCCCTCTTTAAGACAGCGTTTGGCGTCTCCGGTTGGAACCCGGCGACGTCACTTCTGACTCCGAGAAGGCGCAGGCCCTCTTGCTCTATGTTGCGACTCGCGTTTACGTCTCTATCGAGATTGATTCCGCAAGTTAGGCATTCGAAGACCCGCTCATTCAGGGCGAGTTTGGCTCTCACTTCACCACAGGATGAGCAGGTCTTCGAAGATGGGTAAAAACGATCTATCACCACGACACGGTTGCCGCGATCGGCGGCTTTATAGGTAAGTTGCCTGCGTAGTTCAGAGAATCCCGCGTCACGAACACTTCAACGCAGTCCACTCATATTTTTATCTTGCCGATTCAACACGTCTGCAACATCGAGGTCCTCGAGAGCGATGGTGGCAAAAGACCCAGCGACCTCTGAAGTCAAACGGTCAAGGAGTAGTTTCCGAGTCGAGGATATCTTGCCGTAAAGTCTCTGCCGAGCTTTGATTATTTTTTTCGATTCTTTGACCCTTTGGTGGCCCGTGAAAGTTTCCGATCTAATTTGGATAACTGCGCAAGTCTGTGGTCCAAATGTCTAGGATTTTCTACGTGTCCGTGAACGTCAGTTACACCTTTAACTGGAACTGAAAGAGTGGCCAAATGTTTTACTCCGAGGTCGATGCCGATGACCGATCCACGGAGCCTGACTTGCTTGATCGCGGGGCGCTCTAGATACCTCACGAGAAACGATGCACGCCATCGTCCCCCAACGAAAGCGATCGTTAACTTTTGAATTCGAGCTCTGCCGGTGTTCACCAACCCGTAGAGTCGTCGGGTGGATTCGGTGGTGTGGATCCATCTCAGTTGTTCTGTACGTCGGGAGATTCGCGGATCACTCGGGCACCTCGGTAGTGCTAAGCGCACATGGTGCCGATCGTCATGTAACCAGGAAATTTGCTGACCGACGTCGGTGAAGGTAATTGACAACTTTGGTCGATTACGAGATTTATGTTTGACGAAGCCGACTGGGTGCCCTTTACGAGTTCCGTCCTTTGAGTGAGAGAAGTTTTCCAACGCCCGTGCCGCAGACGTTATTCCTGAAATAAAAGCGTGATAGCAGACATCATTGTGCCAAGGGGCGACTTCGGCTTTCGCTCGATTCCACGCAGGAGAGAGTGAATTGTAAGACCATGAGAACGATGGCGTCAGATTCTGTTGAGCAACGCCGCGCTCAGACTCTTCACGGCGAGTGTCGAGGTTCATTATCACTTGATCAACAACCCAGTTGTGGGCCTTACGGGCTGCTCCGCAGTAAGACAGAAGTAATTCTTCCTGCGCGGGAGTGGGATCGAGTGGAACTAGTACGGCTCGAGTTAGATACGTTGGTTCCACTGACACAACATAGAAAAGGTATGTGACATTTTGTCCACTCCCTAGAACGCAAATCCTGCCACTATCGCATGGATACCTTTTGAAATTGACCGTGGATGCGTTCTGCTAGAGAGACAATCCGAACATGTGCAAATCTCTCCACTTGTTAGCGTAAGAGCTAGTGAGTTCTCCGTTGGCCCAAGAATCTACCGCCCGTATTCGGGTGGGACCAATCTTGCTGGGCTGTCTGGTCGGGTTCCTTTTGGGCGAGATTGTGGCCAGTTTGCTGATCGAGCTGGGCGTCCAACTCGCGCATTTCCCGGGAGGGTATCAAGCCATCTCCACGGCCAGCGTCCCGCCGTGGTGGTCCAACGCCCTGGGCCTGGTGGGACTGTGGTGCGGCTTTCTTACGGCCATCTATTTCGCTACCACGCGGGGCAATCTCCGGCCGCTACCCAGTCAGTGGCGACCTCGCGCCAGTGACCTTTACTACGTCCTGCTGGGTGTGGCCTGTCAATTTGGCATCGATCTGCTGTACCGTCCCTTTCACTTCAAGAGCTTCAATAATCCGGTGACGCATCTCTTTGGCGCAGCTCACGGAGCGACCTTCGTGTTACTCGTAGTGATGACCACCTTGCTCGCCCCGATTTTTGAAGAGCTGTTTTTTCGCGGCGTGCTCTATCGCACGCTCAATGACGGACTAAGCCGCGTTGCTCCTCGCGCGGGCCCGACCGCCGCGGTGGTGTTGAGTGCCTGTCTGTTTGCCTTGGCGCACGGCGAAGCGCTGCAGTTCGTTGGTCTGGCCCTGTTCGGCGTGGTGCTGGCCCTCGTGTTGCGTCACAGCCAGCGTCTTTTGCCGAGCGTCATCACCCACGTATCCTTCAACGCGGTCGCCATGGTCGGCCTCATCATGCAACGTTCCGGCCACTGATGTACCAACGCATTCGTAATTTCTGGACGCCGCTGCGAGTGATGGACGCCGTGATTGTCTTGGCGGTCATTTGGGTCACCGTCTGGTCGTTGCATCCCGCCCTCTTGGTGTCCTCGAGCACCATCACCGGGGGCGACACCGGTTCGCACTTGGCCCTGCCGGCCTATCTGCACTCGCAAGGCAACATCTTTAATCTCACACCGTGGTATCCCGGATGGTTCGCGGGCATGCCGGCCTACACCTACTACTTCGTATTGCCAGATTATTTTGCCTCGTTGGCCGCCTACATCATCAACTTTGCGGTGGCCTTCAAACTGGCCACCATCATGGGTTCGGTGCTCCTGCCGGTCGCGGCCTACGTGATGGGCCGACTCTTCAAGGCCCCCCGACCCATTCCCGCGGCCCTGGCGTTGGCGACGTTGCCCTTCCTCTTCGACGCTTCCTTCACCATTGACGGCGGCAACCTCTTTTCCACCATGGCCGGCGAGTACGCCTTCTCGCTTTCCCTGGCCTTAAGTCTGGTGGCCATTGGTCTCTTCGCCCGTGGCGTGCGCACCGGACGGGGCTACTGGTGGGCCGCCCTATGTCTCAGTGCCACGTTGGCGGCCCACGTCCTGCCGTGGTTCTTCGCCCTTGGTGCCGTGGCAGTGCTGGTTGTCTTTGAGTTGCTCCAGCGACGCGGCATTGGCGATCCCCAGGACCTCATCATGGCGCGCGGTGACTACGCGCGGCCCCTGCGTTTTGTCGTGGGGGCCGGTCTGCTCTCCTTCGGGCTCTCGGCCTGGTGGTTGCTGCCCTTCGGCACCACCCAAAACCTGTCCAACTCCCTGGGTTACGTCAACCGGAACGTCAGCACGCTCTACCAAGTCTTCGCGCAACTGGGTTGGGATTTTCGCAATCCTCAGACCGGCGCGATTACGGCCGGTGGGGACCGCTGGGTCATTGTCCTGGCAGCCATTGCCTTGATCGCCGCCTTCTGGGTGCGCGACCGCCTGGGCATGGTGCTCACCACGCTCATGGTCCTTTCGTTGGCCGCCTACGTGCTCGACCCGCAGAGCGTCATTTGGAACGAGCGGCTGGTGCCCTTCTGGTTCATCACCATCCATCTCTGCGCGGGCTGGCTCTTTGGCTACTTCCTGGCCCGTTGGGTTCGCCGTCCCCGCAAGAAATCCGAGGAGCCCGTGGTGTACGTGGAGGGTGACCGGATCGACCACGAGCCGTCTGGCGTGTTGTCAACCGTAGACGACGAAGCGAGCGAGGTGTGGGCCGACCGCCAGCCGATACCGACCCTGTTCGCCGAGTCTTCCGTCGCGCCCGTGGACGATGATCCCGAAAGCGAGAAGGACCGTTGGACCAAGCGCACGGTGCGCGCCTCGGCGGCGGTCGCTCTCCTGGGACTGCTCTCCACCGTGCCCGGGCTGATACCGCCGGTGGCCCACAAGCTGCACCTGTCCACGAGCGGCAACCAGGTCACCAATTGGGCCCAGACCAACTACGAGGGCTACCAGGGTCAGTCCTCCTGGCCGGAGTACCACAACATCATCACGACCATGGAGCGGGTATCGAAACGCTACGGGTGCGGGCGCGCCATGTGGGAGTACAACTCCGACCAGCAGCGTTTCGGCACGCCCGAGGCGCTGATGCTCCTGCCGTACTGGACGAACAACTGCGTTGGCTCCATGGAGGGCCTGCTCTTCGAGTCCTCGGCGACCACGCCCTACCACTTCCTCGATCAGGCCGAGCTGAGCGCCTCCCCGAGCGACGCGCAGGCCGGTCTCAACTACGGCTCGCTCGACGTGGCCGAGGGCGTCGAGCATCTGCAGATGCTGGGCGTCAAGTACTACCTTGCCTTTTCGCCGGACGTGGTTGCCCAGGCCAACGCCGACAAGGAGTTAAGGCTCGTCGCCAAGACCAGGGCCTGGCCGACACCGGGTTATACGTGGCGGATCTACTTGATCAAGAACAGCCCCGTCGTGGAGGGTGTGAGCGAACTGCCCAACGTACTCGCCAATGT
>OBLU010004083.1_pt1 | contig 13180 bp, 13 predicted proteins | sample 1518681 | NCBI WGS metagenome assembly OBLU01 (sample SAMEA3539304, study PRJEB22396) | soil metagenome | biome: tundra; feature: field; material: soil | place: USA | collected 2010-05 | depth 0.15 m | reverse complement strand
TATTGACCAACGGGGGACTGGTCGTCGGTTCGATGTGGATTTTCGGGCTGGAGTCGTTTTCGGCGCACGCCCTGATGACGGTTGCCTTAGCAGGGTCGATTGCGTTCATCCTCTATCTTATCGCCGACCTGGACAACCCATTCTGGGGTTCTTGGCGAGTTGGGCCAGATGCTTTCGAGCGGGCGCTTGGAAGTGGACTGAAACCGCAATCGTCTGGCGGCTCTAAAGGAATTTGAATGATGGCGATTTGCGTCGGTCTGCCGGACCATGCCGATCCCGCTGTCTATGGGGCTGGCTTCCATATGCCGTTCAGAGTCTCCTTCCACCATCCTGGGCAATGCAAGAGGTTTTGGGAGGCCCTCTCTGCTACGCACCGGCCACTTACAGAGCGCACCCGCCGCAACGGCATTGGGAATGTGACTGCCAGCAGGCGCGGCCAGGCGTAAGTTCAAGCCGTGGTGGACAAGCTCGACGAGCTACTGGCGGCGCTGAGACGAACTTAGTTCCGCCGAGTGCTCGGCGATTGAACCGCGTGGGTTATGGGAATTGGAATGCCCGGTAGAAGCGCGTCGGGCTGTTGCTGGCCTTCGGGTCGGTGTAGAACAGCACGTTGGTGGGTGTGGTGTTGGTAAAGACCGCCACCCAATTCGTCGTGGAGAGGTTCGTGGAGGCTTGGATCACCAGCGTGCCGGGCTGCGACACATCGTCCACCCGCATTTGGAACGTGCCGTTGGTCAGTTGGAGAGCGGTCAGCACCGGCGAAGGGACGACGATGTATTTCACCGTGACGAAGTCATATTCGCCTTCACTGCCAGCCGAATAACCTGTCACGATCACATTGCCGCTGTGATCCACCGCCAAGGCTCTGGCGAGGTCATCACCGTTCTCTGGTCCGTTGTAGCGATTCGTCCAGAGCGGCACGCCCGCGCTCGAATACTTGATCGTCGCGTAATCGTAGCCGCTGGCGCTGTTTGTGGAATACCCCGTTACGATCACGTTGTTGCCGCTGTCCACCGCCACGGCGGTGGCTTCGTCAGGGCCGTTGCCTGCCCCGTTGTAGCGGTTGGTCCAGAGCGGCACGCCGTCGCTCGAATACTTGAGCGTCGCGTAATCGTAACCGCTGCCGCTTCCCGTCGAATAGCCCGTCACAATCACATTGTTGCCGCCGTCCACCGCTACGCCAGAGGCTTCGTCATCGGCGTTCCCTGGTCCGTTGTAGCGGTTGGTCCAGAGCGGCACGCCCGCGCTCGAATACTTGATCGTCGCGTAATCGTAACCACTGCCGCTGCCAGCCGAATAACCCGTCACGATTACATCGTTGCTGCCGTCCACCGCTATGGCGGTGGCTTTGTCATCGCCGTTGCCCGGCCCGATGTAGCGGTTGGTCCAGAGCGGCACGCCCGCGCTCGAATACTTGATCGTTGCATAATCGAAATCGAATCCGCTGCCCGTCGAAGTCCCCGTCACGATCACGTTGTTGCTGCCGTCCACCGCCACGGCGTAGGCTAGGTCAGAGAGGTTTCCTGGCCCGTTGTAGCGGTTGGTCCAAAGCGGGACGCCCGCGCTGGAATACTTGATCGTCGCGTAATCATACCAGCTTCCGCTGCCGCCCCACGAATACCCCGTCACGATCACATTGTTGCTGCCGTCCACGGCCACGGCGGTGGCAACGTCCTCCATGTTGCCTGGCCCGTTATAGCGGTTGGTCCAGAGCGGCACGCCGTCGCTCGAATACTTGATCGTCGCGTAATCATAATTGCCCCCGCTGCTCGTCGAATAGCCCGTCACAATCACATTGCTGCCGCCGTCCACCGCTACGCCAGAGGGTTCGTCATCGCCGTTGCCCGGCCCGTTGTAGCGGTTGGTCCAGAGCGGAACGCCTGCGCTCGAATACTTGATCGTCGCGTAATCGTAGCCGCTGGTGCTGTTTGTGGAATACCCCGTCACGATCACATTGTTGCCGCTGTCCACCGCCACGGCGTAAGCCTCGTTATTGCCGTTCCCCAGACTGCTGTAGCGTTGAACCCAAGTTTGGACGGCAATTTCGGCGCGTGTGAGTGCCGGGAATAGGAGGAGGATAACCAATGGCCAAGTCAGCCGGAGCTTTCGATAGGTTGTTTTCAAGCGATTGTCGATTGGGTCGAGTTGTCTTTTGCCTGCATTATCCGCCCATCGAGTGCCGTGCCCGCTCGGGTGCTCGTGGCCCTTTCTCAGGATCGTTGTGGGAATTATGCCAGGGTCGCGCCTCGTGTCGAGCCATAAGTGGAAAAGCATTCTGGGCGCGATGTGGCCAGTTGCGATGCGCCTGCGGCTGTCCCTTCGATTATCAGTCTGGCGAAATCATGGCCGTGATCGTGGCAATTGCGTTCCCTTCAAGCCGGTTGTTGACGTAGATGAACGTCCGATGCTTCGGCCCCGCAGCATGCCCTTCCGCAATCAAGGCACGGCCCGCTGCCCGCCCCGGGTCGAAAACAGGAATATCCCCGGTGTGAGAATCGGGGACCGCCCGATGATATAAAACGTTCGCAAGGGATAGGCTGTTAGCAATGACTGTTTTCGCTCAAGTCTGGTTAGCCGATATTCTAGCAAACGGGGCGGTTTGCCTCGCGGTCTGCTTGGTTGTGTATCTCGTGAGGATGGAATTTAGACAGAAGTGGCAACGGCGCAAAGACCAGCGGGAGCGCCGACGCCAACATCGAGGCCATTGGGGTTACGAACCGTGAGCCAAAACCTCAAGTTGCGCCGGATCGCCTAGATTGTGTTCCGTCGCGATTGTGGACAGCCCCAGGCCAAAGCCTTTGAGCGGGTTGTGCCAAACTCTTGGCGAGTGAGCATCAGGTCCGCTTGAAACTCCTGAGCGCCGTCTCGATGGTGTTGACATCGTTCTGGCCCATGTTCGGTGCGGCCTTCTTCATCATCAGGACGAACCAGTCGATTTCCTCCGGCTCGCCAGGATACCCGATATTATGTCCGTCGCGCATTGAGTTGACGATCAGCGTTCCCTTGGCATCTAGGAAGGCCGAATACGGCAGCCCTGACGGCCCGCCAAGCTGTTTGAATAAGGCGTCGGCTCCCGCGTTCTCCAGGACTTTGTTCTTGTCGTTCTCCTGGACCACGAGCTTGACCGGGATGAAATACTTGTCAAAGACCGGCTTGATGTCGGGTCGGTCCAGGAACGCCTCCAGGCGTCTGCACCAGCCGCACCAGGACGCGCCGAAGTGAACGAAGATGGCCTTGTGCTCCGCCGCCGCCTTCACCTTGGCCGGGGCAAGCATCTGGTCGGCGGTAGGGGCCTCGGCGTAAGCGAGCGACGTAGTGACGGCGAACACCGCAAGGCAAGGCACGAAGGCTCTCATATCTGTCTTCTAGTCCCGGATCGGTTTTCGGTCAAGGGCGCTCGCAACTCACCTGCCCCAAGCTCCTTCCCAAGCAAGAGGCTGGCACCGGCGCGACGGCTGCCTGGAGTTGCAGGAACCAGCTTCTACTGGACCCCATGCGAGCGTCTTTCCGCCCATGCAGAGATTTTTTGGCGGATTTTCAGCGTCGGCGGGTCTTTAATGGTGAATTAACGATGACGGACAGCCACCAACTGCTTGTTGATTACGCTAAGAACGGCTCGGAGACAGCCTTTCGGGAGCTGGTTTCGCGCTATATCGATTTGGTATATTCGACGGCATTTCGACGGGTGGATGGCGACTCGCACCGTGCGAAGGATGTGGCCCAGGCTGTCTTCCTGGACCTCGCCAGACAGGCTCCCAAGCTTTCCGGTGACGTGATGCTGGGCGGCTGGCTCCATCGCCACACCTGCTTCGCCGCTGCCAAGGTCTTGAGAGGAGAGCGCCGCCGTCAGGTGCGGGAAAGGCAGGCTGTGGAAATGAACGCGCTGAACGCGACGGAAACCAGGCTAACTGACATGGCACCGGTCCTGGATGAAGTCATTAACGAGCTGGGGGGAGGACGACCGCAAGGCGATCCTGCTCCGGTTCTATGAGCGGCGGAACCTGCGTTCGGTTGGGGAGGCATTGGGAAGCAGCGAAGACGCGGCCCAAAAGAGGGTGAGCCGTGCCCTGAATCAATTACATTCGATGCTCACACGCCGGGGCATCGCGCTCTCGGCAGCGGCCCTGGGAACCGCCCTTGCCGGTGAAGCTGTCACCGCCGCACCAGCGGGCTTGGCGGCGAGCATTGCCGGGACCGCTCTGGCTAGCGCGGCAGCGGGCGGCGCTGTGCCCCTTCTAAAACTCTTGGCTATGACAAAACTCAAAATGGGTATCCTCAGCTCCGTTGTGATCGCTGGGGTCGCGGTGTCGGTCTTGGTATTGCAGCACCAAACGAACCAGAGGCTGGAGACTGAGAAGGGGACGTTGCGACAACAATCCGCGCAAATCCAAACGCTGCGTCAGGAGAATCAGCGTCTGGCCGAACAGTTGAGAGTCGAGGCGCAGCGACCCCAGGCAGACAACCGCGAACTTTTGCGGTTACGTGGCCAAGTCGGTTTGCTACGGCAGGCCGCGCAGGAAAATCCCCGGCTGCAAGCGGACTTGGACGCTCTTACCAAGAAGCTCCAACAAACGGAGGCCGAACGGGGCGGTGAGAAGGCAGGGAGTCCCGAAATGCAGATGCTCCAACAAAAGAGCGTCCTGGCGACAGTGTGGGGACTCGCCATCCTAAAATTCGCCGAAAAGAACGATGGCCAGATGCCCTCCAAACTAACCGCAGCCGCTCCCTACCTGAACGACAACGAGCTGCTTCCCAGCAACTGGCGAAACGTTGATCAAATCAGTGTCCAAGCGGCTACGAACGGCATCGCAATCGATCAGTTTGAACTGGTTTATCAGGGTTCACTGATGGACCTGAAAGACCCCGCACGGACCATTCTCATGCGAGAAAGGGCACCGGTTCATGCAGTGGATGGGAGATGGAACAGAGCCTATGTATATGCTAACGGCTATGCGTCCGTTCTCTGGTCTGAAAATGGAGATTTCACGGCGGTAGAGAAAGAAGCGGTGCCCTAGCAAGGCCCGCCGTGAGGTCGGTAAAGGAGAATAAGGCCGCTGGGTCTGGGAGGCGCTCGCGCCCCGGTGCCTTGCCGGGCAGGTCCATCGGCGTTGAGTCCTGCCCTTGACCCGGCCCACGTCCCAACGAAGTTCCGGGCTATCCTTTCGGGTTGTTATGGTTTGCGGCCTTCATCGACCTCGTAGTAGTCGAAGAAGGTGAGGAGGTCAGTGCGGCGGGCTAGGCCGCTCGAAGCCTTGTAGCGCTCCAACTCTTGGGTTGAGCCGTCGTCCTCGTCGCGCCAGCCGCGCTTGAGCATGAACTTGTTCCAAACCAGCACCTGCTCGTCATTGGGGCGGGTTCCGTGGGCATAGCACCACGCCAGAATCTCTTCATCAGTGCCGCCCTCCAGGACGCGATTGCGCAGCGTTGCATAATCGATGCCCAGGAAGCGGCAACACCGGCCATCGAAGCCGATACCGAGGTTCGCGTGAAAGTCAACGCATAAAATGCCAGCACCGTGGAGGCGAATTTTGTGGAGCATCCGAGCGAAGAACACGATGCCGCCAGTCCGGTCGTAGGCGCTGCGAGGAACCGAGTCTTGAGCCGTACCTTGCATGGGGCTTGTTAACCCGAACGTAAGCCGCTGGTGGTCCTGCGCAAGTCGAATCCACTGGCCTGGGCCACGCTAAATTCGCCTATGTTCCATCCAGCCGCTACGCGGGCCAAGGAAGCAGGCAACCGGAGCCGCTCGACCTGTCCCTGGTCAGCGCTGGGCTGCTGGGGCCATGCCGATGCCGCCATCTATGAGGCCAGTTCAGCCTCGGTTGGAATCTGCGCATCGTAAACCTGCTGCCCCGCGACAGAGATCGACAGATGGTCTTGGTCGAGGTTGAGGTACGCCTCTTGGCCGGTGTCACGATGGCGATACCAATAATCCACGCCGACGCCGCTGTCGGGGCCGTCGAGCAATTTCCAGTCATCGGCGGACGTGTCTGTCACCGAGGCCAGAACTTCCAGGGGCGATGCGAATTCATTCGGCATGGCAGTCATCAACTCCCGGATGATGCTCCGACCCACCGTGGCTGTCGAACCCAAAACGCCCGTATCGATTTCAATCATGGTCACCGGCCACGGTGTCGAGAATTGCGCCGCTTACTATCGTGATGGTACCGGCTCAGACTGGCGAGGTGAGCTTGGCTAGGAGCAGCTTCCAGCCCTTGTAGATATGGACGAATGAACGCATCTCGCGCAGGCCAAACAACGCCAAGCACACCGGCTGTGTCGAGCCAATCACACCATCCCGATTTGAAACTCATGGTTCAGACGGAGCTTGGCCTGCAAATCGCCAATTCACCCTGGAAAACCGCCCCTGATTCGAGGCTTTGGCCCATCGCCATTCACGAGGCTGGGCACGCGGTCGTGGCGGTCTATTACGAGCTTCCGTTTACCAGCGTGCGCATCCAGCCGAAAGGCGCGGGCTGGCTTCAACTTAATCGGAAAAAACTTGAGCCGCTTCTTCGCGGCCCTTCTCGTGCCTCCCGCTACGCCAGCAAAGTGATTGTAATGGGCTATGCAGGATATATCGCCGAACTCAAGGTGTCCCCGTACGCGCCGCGTTCTTCCGCGAAGCCTGATGAGGAACAAAACGCAGGGTGGCTCTGGGAAACCACCCTTTGCAAACGCAGGTTTGACAGAACAACCGGCAGCTATCGGCGACCGACCGAGGCTGAGATTGAGAGAGTTGTCACTCTCCGGGCGCATCGGCTTTTGCTCATCGCTCACCGCCTGGTGCGCAGACTGTTCCCCGTGATTGAGCTTGTCGCCAAAGCTCTTATTGAAAAGAAGCGGCTGACTGGCGGCCAGGTCGGAGCAATCGCGGGGCCGACGGTTGCGCACGAGCGCACGACTTCGTGCCCGCACGGTCAGCGCGGCACGGAGCTGACGCACGGCAAGCGGACGATGACCGGGAGGATTTGAAATCGACCCGGAGACGGCATTTGAAGAAGTGACCAGCATCAGCTCCTTCCGTCAAAGACCCGATGCCCCCTTCCGTATTGTTAGGAGATGCGGCTGAGCTGCTGCTGGATTAGGGTCTTGGTAGTCTTTCTGGTTTAGGTTGGAATCATGGATAGGGTTGGGGGCGGCTCAGGAAACTGAGCCGCTCTTTTTTGATAGTGAAAGGGCCGTTCCCGACCCGCATCCAATCGCATCAGATGAGGTCATTTCATTGGTTGGACACGCACCGCTGAGATCGAACGACGCCGACCCCGTTGCCGTGCTCGTCCATCATACGCCCCGCCTGAATTGCCCGATCGACCGGGACGCTTATCTGGAAAAATCCTAGGCCACCCTGTCGCTCAAGGAGGCCGGAACCTGAATCAGCCGCTTTCCAGAATCTTCAAGCGCTTTGAGGAAGCGCTTTTGGTCGGTGGTCAACGGCCTCGTGTGCTCAACTTCAACCGTTCCGTCGTCGTGCTCGACGATGCGGACAAACTTGAGCCGGAACATCTGAGTGTAAATGTCGGCGCTGTTTCCGGGCACAATCCCTTTTCCAGCCAGAACCTCTTTGCCGATGTCATAGTGCCCCTCACCCGGCAAGCCCTGCATCCGGGTGGTCTTTGCGCCTGATTTGTCTAGAAAGTAGCGTGTCGCCATCGCGACGGTGATTCTCATCCAGGGCAGGCGAACAGGCAAGAGGCGGCTGAACGCGACGGCTCCGTTTTGCGCCGACGTGCCCAGGGCGCAGGCGTTTAACGCCGGGAACAGGCTTGCGTTTACGACTGGCAGGCGTATAACCGCTCTGTAATGGGTCAGACAAAATCAACCAAGAACAAAGACAACTAAAAAACATTTAGCGCAGCACAGCTGCGGCCTTACCGAGAAACCGCGAATTTTGAATGTAGGGGCCGCGCTGAGTCAGCGCCCAATCGGGCGCGGCTTGGCGTATCCTCCTACATGGGCGCTTCGCGGTGCCTTCGGTAAGGGGTGCGACAGGTTCGCGCCCCTTCTTTTTGGCCGGGTTCGTGGTTGTGCTTAGGAACCAGCTACCATGAAAAACACACATCCCGGCTTCAGGCACCTGGCCAGTGTCCTCTGCTTCGGCGCATACGCGCTCCAGGCGACCACGTTTACGGTCACCCGCACCAACTCACCGGCCCCGGCTCGCTTCCTGTGATTATCAACCAAGCAAATGCAAACCCCGGCCACAACCTCATCGAGTTGGCGGTGAGGAAAACATGAGAACCAACGCAGAGGCGACCACCCCCCGAAGTCGTCATGGCAAACAAAGTGGTGGAAGTCGGCTCCAGCCTGGAGTCTTCAGCCGTTACTATGCGCTTCCGGGCGGGCGGTGCGCCAGCGTTGCCTACCACACGCCAAGTCAATCTGTGGTCTTTTTCGAGGGTGACTCGGCTGAGGTTTGGTGGAGGGTTTTTCAGGGTAAAGGCCAGACTGGAAAGGCGCGGGACTACATTTTGCAGAATGGCACTTTTGAAGGCGACCCGGAAAGCGAGGCGGAGACAGCCTTGGCGGACTTTGTTGAGAATTTGAGGACTTCCAGTCTCATTTCACCTTTGCTCCCCGAGCGCGTGGGCCATGAGGCGGGCACACTTTCCGAGGCTTCTGTAAAGAGCGCGGTGGATGCAACTGAGAACCCAGAACTGGCAATCAGCCAGTTCATGGCCGATCACCGAATCCTCTACAGCCTGGTTCTCGAACTCACCTACCGATGCAACGAGAAATGTGTCCACTGCTACCTGCCGCAGGAAACCCGGCTTCCGGAACTGTCACTCCAGCAGATTGACGCGCTCATGAGTGAGTTTGTGGCGATGGGGGGACTGCAAATCCAACTCACCGGTGGTGAGGCCCTCTTCCGCAAGGATTTCGTTGGCATTCTCGGACTGGCCAAAAAGAACTGTCTTGTCACATCCATCACGACCAATCTAACGCTGCTCAACAACGATATTCTCAACGCGATCGCGGATATTTCCCCGCGTTCGGTCGGTTGCAGCATCTATGCCGCGAGGCCGGAACTCCACGATGCGATCACGTTGGTTAAGGGATCGTTTGAAAAGTCGCTGCGTTCAATTCGCTCGCTCCGTGCAGCGGGGATACCTGTGATTATCAAGTCGCCGCTGATGAAAACCACCGCGCCTCATTGGCGGGAAATCGAGGCATTGGCCAAGGAACTTGGTTGTGAATACCAATTTGACCTGAGTATCACGGCCAAGAACGACGGCAAGCTCTCGCCGCTGGCACACCGCGTCGAAGACCGGGAGGTTCTGAGCGACATTTTCTCTTCGCGCTACTACAAGCTTTACGTGGGTGACGAGCCGATGTCCACCATGTCAAGCCCCTCACCCGAAGCCAGCCTTTGCGGTGCGGGCGGTTCCGGGTTGGCAGTGTCACCAGATGGCACAATTCGGCCCTGTATCGGCCTTAACATCGCCCTTGGTCAGTGGCCGATAAATTCCTTGGGAGATGTCTGGCACAAATCACCGTTCTTTGCTGAATTCGGAACGATTAAGCTCCGCGATATTTCGCCCTGCAATACCTGCCCGGAACTCGCCTTTTGCAGCCGGTGTCCAGGGGCTTGGCTGACTGAGCATGGCGACTTCCGCAAGCCAAGTCCTTATACCTGTGCGCTTGCCCATGCGTGGGCAAGCGTTCAACGAGCGGGGTGTGAAACTGATTTCTCCAGCCCGAATGAGGCAGAGATTAAAGAAGGGAGGTGAAACTGATGAAACTAACAATGAAAGCAAAGCGTTATGTTCTCAATGCAGCGTGCAACTGCCCGAAGAGCACATGCGGTCAATGTGGCATCAATTACCGACAAGGATAGTAGAAATGCACAAGTCGTGTCCGTGACACTTTGCACGGGCGCAGTGTCACGGCACGACGAACGCACGCGAAATGGGTTCCGCCCTCTTATACATCTGCCAGAATGCGCTGGGTGACATCGTCACAGCTCTGCCCAGCATCCACTTTCTCAAGCAATCACACCCGCACTGCACGGTTGATGTATGTGTGAACGAGGATTTGGCTGACATCTTTGCTGCTGATCCGAATGTGGATCGGGTAATTTGTGCTCCCGCCAAGTGGTTTGATGCCGACAACAAAGGCGACCTCGCAAAGGATTTCGTGCAGGTTCAAGGTTTCCGCCCTCGTTACAAGGTCATCATTGATAGCATGTGCGTGGAGCAAACCGCTCGCTTGGTTGATTTGCTGTGTCCAGCTAAGGCTATCGGCATTGGCTTTGCGGAGACCATCCACGCTTACGACCTGCCGTTGTCATTGAGCCGCTGGCGAGCCTGGTCTGTGGGAGACAGAACCGCCGTCGATTGTTACGGCGACCTTGTTCAAATACTGAACCACGAATTCAGAGGAGGGGAACCCGTCCTTTACATTTCCCAAGAAGCTCAACGCGAAGGGAGGGCCTGGGTAGATTCCAGGAACCATACCGGTGATTTGGCGGTCGCGTTCAACCCTGGCGCAGGACATCCGGTAAAACGCTGGCCCATGAGCCATTTCCTTGAGACAGCTTGCGCTTTGCAGGGTGAAGGCTTTGCCCCTCTGTTTATTTTTGGCCCCAAGGAGACTGAACTCTACGGCGCATACGCGGATCGAATTGAGAAAATGGGGGGATTTGTTTACCGATCAGACACCTACAAAATTCAGTTGTTGGCCGGTATTCTGTCCCGGTGTGCCCTGCTGCTGACAAACGACTGCGCGGTTATGCACGTCGGCGCGGCAGTCGGCTGTCGCGTGCTAGCGATTTTTGGCCCGTCCAACAGCCGCATCTGGTTTCCCTACGCAACCCCGAGGAATCAGGTCATCGAACGGGACGCGCCCTGTCGGCGCGAATGTCGTAACGGCTGTGAGTTGTTGCCATGCCTTGCAGAGATACCCCAGAAGAAGTGCTGATCAGGCTGAGAGCCATGCTGTTGGAGAAGGGTGGCGCGACTAACCCTGTTGGTGGCCAAGCTTGCAGCGCAGATGATTGGTCGGACCAGCGTAGTGCCGACCTAGAGGAGATTTGATTATGGCAGAAGGCCCAAAACAAACCTTCCGAGAGATGAGCAAATACACTTACAAAGTGCAGGAAGCATTGAAAAGTATTTCAAGCGGTAAGTCGCAGTGTTTTTACTACCCCGGCTGCGGCAACGATTTCATCTACCCGCTCCAGCATTTTAGTGACAAGTGTGACACCTTTGTCTTCTGCGATTGGAAGGTTGGCGACAGGAATTCATTCCTTAAAAAGATCAGAACTATCCCAGATGTTACTATCTGCGATGACCGGTCACTCCCTGTAATAGACGACCTGAAAGAACTCGCCAATATGGAAGATATTCTGGCCATGTTCTTTCCGCAGATACCCTCCAATTTACGTCAATTCGTGGGCAATCCGGCCTTAAAAGAGGGGCAATTTGTCGAGTTGAAGATAGGTAACGCGGAGAAGATCATTCAAGTTTTCTGGTTGGCAATGGAAGGCGTCAATATTTATTGGAGATTGTTCGCCTCGCATCGCATAGCGCCACTCATTCTCTGCATAAAGAAAGACTGGGGCATCAATTGCGATAACGGGTGGACGCGCTTCGAGGATTGTTGGGGGCATCTGGCAGCCGTTGCTCGCGATAGTGCTTGCGAACCGGAATGGTTGGTTACCCGCGAAAACAAGCACAACTGGCCCTGGACTCAGATCGTGGACCGTTTTGACGATTGGGATGACCGCCCTGTAATCATGTGGGGGCGGCAACGTCCAACACCGTGACACCAGCAGGGCGGGAAATGAACGTGCAGATGACCCCGGAAGCTGTCGCGGATCGCGAGGCGATCGTGTTGCCTATAGCCCTTTTACACGGAGCCCCAACAGCATTGGCCGGTTGGTGCCAGCATCCTGCTGTTTGCGCCGCCTGACCAGGCGGGTCAGCTTCACGGCCAACCTGACAACGTTGTATTTCTCGGGCGTCGATATGCTCCACTAAGCCATGTCTTGGAGCGCATTACAGAAAGGTGCGCTCAACCTGCCGTCAGCCGCGTCGCCAGCGTCGTCATCGGTTACGAGGATGAAGGGCCGGAGTTGGACATATGGCGGCAGCAATCTGGAATGCCCTTGGAGTTGATTATTTATTGCGAACACGGCGGGGATGTCGTGTCCTTCGGGCCTCATGCTGATGTGATACAGTAATGGCCATGCGCATTCGAAACAACCAGAGGAACCAAGCGCCCGGAGGGGAGCCTTACATGCTCGAAGGCATCACCGCCGCCGAGAACGATTATCTCCAGCAGCGAGCAAATGCCATCGAACGACAGGTGTTCAGGAGGCGCATCAAAGACCCTGCCAGGACTGCGTCGGACCTGCGGGCCGCGTTGCGGGAGGAGGGCCTGATCCGCGTCCGCATGAAGTGGTTCAGCAGCTCCAGCCTACGGTTTGACGCTGGAGCGGGGCGGAAGCTGAAGACGCTGCTGCGGGAAACAAAGACCCTCAGCGCTGACGACATTTGCCACGGTTGCTTCACCAGGGCGGCGCGCAAGATTGGCCTCAAGCCCGGCATCGAAGACGTTTACGCCCGCGTCACGGGGCAGAAGGTGGAGGGCACTGTGGATACTGTGCCGTTCAGCGTCACGAGCGCCGCCGTCGAGCGCATGGTGGACCATTGGCGTGATCAGGACAGGGCAAAGTCGGTTCGCGCCCGCAAAAGGACAGCGTAGCCTGACTGATTCGACGCCTCAGACGGCGTTGACGCCGCCGTCCAGGCAGGGTAACTTTCAACCGTGATTTACACGTAACTTCTCGCGGCCTCGCCCGATTCCAGGGTGAAGGCCCCTCATTGTTCGAAAAGCCCTGCAACAGCAGCGCCATGTCCACGTTGGACATGCTCTGTGGCGGCTTTGCGTTCACGCATTGCGGTCCCAGGGCCAAGGTCGGACTGTCGTCCGATCCTCGCGCTGGCCGGTCAGGCACAAACGAGAGTGAGTATGAGAATCAATAAACGAGTTAAGGCCAAGAAAGTGCTCCAGCAACCCTCTGCCGCCCGATTGGCTCGCGCTGAGGCGGAGGACCGCATGGACATGGAGTGGCTGGAGGAGTGCCTTCGGGTGTTGCACAAAGTCGCGAAAGAACGCGGTCTCCCCTGGTTTGAGGCATTTCTGGCAGTCGATCACCCACCGCTGCCGCCGCGAC
>OBLU010004082.1_pt1 | contig 13180 bp, 8 predicted proteins | sample 1518681 | NCBI WGS metagenome assembly OBLU01 (sample SAMEA3539304, study PRJEB22396) | soil metagenome | biome: tundra; feature: field; material: soil | place: USA | collected 2010-05 | depth 0.15 m | reverse complement strand
TCGATCCACGTCCGGTTGTTGCCCACCGAGGAACTGGGAACCAGCCGCCCGTCTTCGAGAATCGCCGTGACCTCGATGAGCGCCCAGTCCATCTTTCCAAGGAACCCGTATTCCACGTATTGGGCGACGTGGCCGAGGTGGATGTCCATGTACTCCATTTCCCCGGCGTTGATCCTTTTGCGCGTCTCCGGATCCGACTGATAGGGCAGCCGGAGCTGGATGCCGCCGGCCATAGCCAGCGCGCCGTCCAACTCCGGCCCGGTGGAAGCGCCCGTGAAAATGCTGACCTGCGCTTTCTGGCCGCGCAGGTTTGCGTCCGAGATGCGCCGGGCCAGCGCCAGCGGTACGGCCTTGGGATAACCGGCGCCCGTGAATCCACTCATGCCGATTCGAGTGCCGAACTCGATCAGTGCCGCCGCCTCGTCGGCGCTCATGATGCGGGCGGCCAAGCTGGAATTCAAAACTCGAGAACTGGCAGAAGCAATAGGGGCCATGAACTAATCATCCTTCCCTGCGTTCTTTCCTGTGTTCCGCTTCTGGTTGCGCACCGCCGATTCTGACTGCGGGTAGTCGATCGATCCCTGGAAGGAAGAAATATTTTCGTCGGTGAAGTCAGGGAAGGGCAACTGCTTTCCGTCACGCCATTCCGTAACTTTTTTCACGGCGGCATCGGCCTTTTCTTTCTCCAATCCGGAGTCGCGGCCCAAGTAAAGGGTCTGCGACGGGAAGGCGAAGCCGGTTCCGGAGTCCTCCACCAGATTCATGATGCGCAGCAACAAGTCTTCGCGGACGGCAGCAAACTCGTTGAAATCCTGCGTCAATATGTAACAGAGAAGTTCCACATTAATGGAGCTGGAGGCCAACTCTGTGAGCCGCACTCGAACGGTTCTGGTTTCGATCTTGGGGTGACTGTACAACACGCGGCGGATTTGGGAAAGCACGTAGCGCAGATGGTCAGGCGAGGTTTCCGAGCGCAGACCCAGGACAGTCTTGAAAAGGATCTTATCGCGCCGGCTCAGATTCTCGACATTAATGCTCGCGACCGTTCCGTTGGGGATAGCCAATAGCGTTCTCTCTTCGGTGCGCACCCGAGTCGAGCGCAGCCCGATATCCTCGACTGTTCCCGTGCGATCCCCAAAGCGGCAAACGTCGCCTACGCGAATCACCTCATCGCCCAATACCGAAACGCCGCCGAAGAGATTTTCAATCGTCTTCTGCGCGCCGAAGCCGATGGCCAGCCCTCCAATGCCCAGGCCGGCCAGCGCTGTGCTCATGTTGAAGCCCAGGATGCCGAGAACGAAAAATACCGCCATCACGAAGACCAGCGCTTTGACGATGCGCTCGCCCAGCAGCATCAGCGAGCCCGTGCCTGAGTGACCGCGGGCGAGAGCCCGGTTCCGCACACGCTGCAAGGACCAGCGAATCAAGCGCCACAGAATCCAACTCGCGCCGACAATGACGGCGACCTCAACGAACTGGAAATAGTAGTGGCGCTGCAGGAGAGGCATGCCGAGATAGCGGGCCAGTATCCGGTGAATGACCGTACCGGCGAGCAGCCAGGCTGGCCCGGAAACCGAGTGCCATCGCTCCAGCTCAGGTTGCCCGCGTCTCCCCGCCCACCATCGCAGAGGGATTTCCAGCAGCACTAACAGCAGCCAGGCCGCTGCTGCGGCCGCGGGAATCAGCAGCAGCAGAGCTATCCATTGCCACAGCGGCATGCCAGCCAACTGATGCTTCACGACCCACGGGGGCAATCGCGTTTCTACCTGCCGCGCCTCGACCTGATCGTAGAGTTCAGGGACTTTCGCCAGAGTGTTAGAAGAGATCAGCCAGATTTTCCCCGCATTCGGATCGGAAACGCGGACCAGTTCCAGATCCGCTTCCGCGTCGCCGGACGACATGGTTCCCAGTTTCTGCCGGCCCAGCGGAACGCCTTCCTGCGGGGTACCTTCAGGCTCAGTGCTCACGTTCTTCAGGCTGCCGGCAAACGCGCGGTCCATCACAACCTTCAGATTCGTTGCCAGCGCCTCGCCTTCAGTCTGGTGGCGTGCGGCGCTCATCTGCAAATACTGCGCTGCGATGCTGTAGTTGCCCGATTGCGCCGCCTGCAGAAATCCGAAGACCGTCCCATACGGCGTATCGCGCCCCAGCGGATCGGCCGGGGTCTTGGGGGAAGCGCTCGCGGGGGCCGAGGGTTGCAGGATCTGGCTTAACGGACTCTGTGCCGAAACTGGCAGACAGGCCGCTAGAGCAAGGGCAAGAAAAGCAATTGCTTTGGAAAATTTGGGCATGAGTTTCTTCCCCAGATTACCCGCGCTTGGGACGAAATACGTGCGTGCTGGTGCCAAAGAAAACTTCCGCAGACTCCATCACGGTCTCCGACAGCGTGGGATGCGGATGGATGCTCATGGCTATATCGCTGGCCAGCGCGGCCATCTCGATGGCCAGCACTCCCTCGGCGATCAGTTCTCCGGCGCCGGCGCCAACAATCCCCACGCCTAGCACGCGCTCGGTCTGCGGGTCGACGATCAGCTTGGTCATTCCCTCTGGACGGTCCAGTGTAATGGCGCGTCCAGATGCGCCCCAGGGGAACTTCGCAACTTTGATTTCACGCTTTTCTTTTTCCGCCTGAGTTTCGGTGAGACCACACCAGGCAACTTCCGGGTCGGTGAACACCACTGCCGGAATCGCATGGGGTTCGAAAGCGGCCTTGTGCCCGGCAATGGCTTCGACCGCGACACGTCCTTCATGCGAAGCCTTGTGCGCCAGCATGGGCTCGCCGACCACGTCGCCAATGGCGTAGATGGAAGGATCGGCGGTCTGCAGTTGCTGGTTCACCTCGATGAATCCGCGAGGGCTGACATGTACTTGCGTGGTCTCGAGGCCGGGGATCTCCGAGTTCGGCTTACGCCCAACGGAAACCAGCACGCGGTCGAAAATCTTCTCGCGGTCTTTATCTTGCACGGCTGGGCCTTCGAAGGTCGCACGAATCCCCGCTCCGTCTTCCTTGAGGGAGGCGACCGTGGTGTTCACCAGAATTGCCTCAAACATCTTCTCCAGACGTTTGTGCAGCGGAAGGACCAGGTCGCGATCGGCGCCGGGAAGCAGCCCGGGCAACATTTCGACCACGGTGACGCGCGTTCCCAGCGCTGCATACACCGAACCGAGCTCGAGGCCGATGTATCCGCCGCCCACCACCAGCAAACTGCCGGGAATGTCTTCGAGATTGAGCGCTCCAGTCGAATCCATCAGGCGCGGCGAATCCAGTTTGAACGCTGGAATGATGGCAGGCCGCGATCCCGTCGCGAGGATGATCCGGTCAAAACTTAGAACTACTTCGGTGGCATCGGCTTTGCCGATCCGCAACGTGGTGGCATTGTCAAATCCCGCGCGGCCCTGGATGTATTCCACGTGACGCTGCTTGGAAAGTTGTCCCAGGCCTCCGGTGAGCTTCTTGACCACACTCTCTTTCCAGGTGCGCAACCGCGCCAGATCGATCTTCGGCGGAGGGAAGTCGATTCCCCAGTTCTTGGCCTGCTGGGATTCTTCAATCAACTTGGCGACGTGCAGCAGCGCCTTCGAAGGAATGCAGCCGCGGTACAGACACACGCCGCCGGGATTCGCCTCCGGGTCGATCAGCGTAACTTGCATGCCGAGATCGGCGGCGAGGAATGCGGCGGCATAACCTCCCGGCCCGCCGCCGACCACGGCGATGCGCAACTTCTGAGTTGCTTCCGGAGTTCCGTCCAGCTTTTGGTTGAGAGTTTCGTTCATGAACTGACTTTCTTTGGGATCTTTATCTTTCGGAATTTTGCGCAGCAGCTATCCTTGAACGGAAAGCAGGAAGGGCTGCTCGAAGGCCTCCGCGACCCAGCGCAGAAAACGCGCGGCGTCCGCGCCGTCAATCAGGCGATGATCGTAGGAGAGCGAGAGCGGCAGGATCAGCCGCGGCTCGAACTTTCCGCCAATCCATTCCGGCTCGATGCGCGAACGCGAAAGTCCGAGAATGGCGACCTCGGGATGATTCACGATGGGCGTAAATGCCGTGCCTCCGATGCCGCCGAGGTTGGTGATGGTGAAGGTGCCGCCCTCCATGTCGGCGAGGGTTATTTTCTTGTCGCGCGCCTTCTGCGACAGTTGCGACAATTCTACAGCCAGCTCGACGATATTTTTCTTATCCACGTCGCGGATTACCGGAACCAGCAATCCGCGATCCGTATCCGCCGCAACCCCAATATGGATGTATTGCTTGTAAACGATTTCTTCTTTCTCCATATCGATGCTGGCGTTGAATTGCGGGAACACCTTCAGCGCGGCGGCGCAAACCTTCAGGGCGATTGCAGTCACGGTCATCTTGCCGCCGGCTTGCTCGGCTTTGGGAGCAAAACGCGCGCGCAACTGCTCGAGTTCGGTGATGTCGGCGCGGTCGTGCTGCGTGACGTGCGGAATCGTGTTCCAGGATTCGGCCAGATGTTCCGCCGTCTTGCGGCGAACCCCGCGCATGGAAACGCGTTCGATTTTCCCCCACTTTGCGAAGTCGGGCAGCTTGGGTTCGATGAAATGTCCGGCGCGCGGAGGGGCCTGCGCGGCCGCAGCCACAGCGGTCACCAAGGCCTTGGCATGGGCTTTGACATCGTCTTCACTGATGCGTCCGCCGGGCCCCGTGCCTTTTACTTCATAGATGTCGACGCCGATTTCGCGAGCCAGACGGCGCGTGCTCGGAGCCGCGGGAACCGGCTCACGGTACTCAGTTCCGGCAACCTTGCCCAATTGCGCGGGCATGGAGAATGCCGCAGGCCGTGGCCGCGGCTGGTCGGGAGGCAGTGCCTGTTCCTCGGTCTTGCCCTCGGCGCGAATCGCGGCCTGAAAGGCAAGGCGAGCCCCATGCTGGCCGGAGACGTGCTCCACTGGCCGGCTCTGCGGACGAACTGTTTCGGCCTGCGATGGCGGCGCACCCTGCAATGTAAAAATCACCTGCCCAACTTTGATCTTCTCGCCCTCTTTGACTTTCACTTCGTTCACAACGCCGCTGACTGACGACGGAACTTCAACCACGGCCTTGTCGGTTTCCAGTTCCATGACCGGCTGGCCTTCAGAAACTTTGGCACCCGGAGCGATCATCAAGCGCACCAGATCGCCCTCCGAGATGTTTTCTCCGAGTTCCTGCAGCCGAAATTCACTGGCTGCGGCAGCGGGTGCGCGCGCTGGCTGGGGTGCCGCTTGCGATGGAGGTTGCGATGGCGAAGACGGCTGTAGTTTTGCAGCGGCCGCTGCCGGCTCGCCGGACGGCCGTTGCGCCGGGCGGGGCTCAGTGGCGCTCTTCGCTGAAGGCTCAGCCTGGCGCGGAGGTTCGGCTACAGCCGCGGCCGTACCATTGTTGTCCGCAGTAAAAACCACCTGGCCAACCTTGATCTTGTCGCCTTCTTTGACCAGAATTTCCTTGATCGTTCCACTCACCGACGAAGGCACTTCCACGACAGCTTTGTCGGTTTCGAGTTCCATTACCGCCTGGCCCTCGCTGACCGTCGCGCCGGGCGTAATCATCAGGCGCACCAAGTCACCCTGTTCAATGTTTTCACCGAGTGCGGGGAGTTTGAATTCGATCAATGATTCCATTCCTTATTCCGGTCGAAAGGTTTTCGCGGCTCAGCGCCTAGCTCGTGGCCGGGTTCGGTTTTTCTGCATCAATCCCCAGGTCATGGATCGCCTGCTTCACCAGGTCCAGGCAGACTTTCTTTTCCCGCGCCAGCGCCCCCAGCGTGGCCAGCACAATGTGCTTCGCGTCCACTTCGAAGAAGTCGCGCAACGCGGCCCGGTTCTCACTGCGGCCAAAGCCGTCGGTTCCGAGCGAGACCAGTTGTCCTGGTACCCATTTCGCCAGAGTTTCCGGCAGCACCTTCATGTAATCGGATGCGGCAATGAACGGCCCGGGCGCTTCGTTTAGAGTCTGGGTGACGAAGGGAGTTCTCGGCGATTCGCCGGGGTGCAGCAGGTTCCAGCGTTCACAGTCGTTGGCGTCACGATAGAGTTCCTTATAGCTGGTCACGCTCCACACGTCCGCGGCAACGCCGTACTTCTCTTTGAGGATTGTCTGCGCTTTCAACACCTCGTACATAATGGTTCCGCTGCCCAGCAGTTGCGCGCGCAGCTTGGCGTCCGGCGCGTCCGCTGCCTTGAAGCGGTAGAGTCCGCGCAATACACCTTCGCGGACGTTCCCGTCTTTCGGCATCTCCGGCATGGGAAGCGGCTCGTTGGTTACGGTGAGGTAGTAGAAAATCGATTCCTGGTCGACATACATTCGCTTGATGCCATCTTGAATGATGATGGCAATCTCATACGCGAATGCCGGATCGTAGGCCACTAAGTTGGGAACCGGCAAGGCCAGCACGTGGCTGTGGCCATCCTGATGCTGCAGACCTTCGCCGGCCAGCGTGGTTCGTCCCGCAGTGCCGCCGACAAGGAATCCGCGGCACCGCATATCCGCCGCCGCCCAGATCAGATCCCCGATGCGCTGGAGCCCGAACATGGAGTAATAAATAAAGAAGGGGATGGTGTTGATGCCGTGGTTCGCATAAGCAGTGCCCGCCGCGATGAACGAGCACATTGACCCCGCTTCGGTAATCCCTTCCTCCAGAATCTGCCCGTCTTTCGCCTCTTTGTAGTAAAGGAGCGTGGCCATATCGACGGGCTCGTAAAGTTGTCCCACGCTCGAGTAGATTCCCACCTGGCGGAACAAGGCCTCCATGCCGAAGGTGCGGGCTTCGTCGGGAATGATGGGCACAATCAGCTTGCCCAACTCCGGGTCGCGCAGCAGTTTCGCCAGCAGCCGCACGAAAACCATGGTGGTGGATGCTTCCCGTCCCTCGGTGCCTTTGTAGAATTCTTCAAAGTACGACTCGGGAAACGGCTTCAGAGGCGTGGCGCGCACTTTGCGTTGCGGTATATATCCCCCGAGCTGTTGCCGCCGCGCCTGCATGTACTTGATCTCGGCGCTGTCATCGGAGGGCCGGTAGAACGGCGCGTTGTGCAGTTCGTCGTCCGGAATCGGAATCCCGAAACGCGAACGGAACATCTCCAACTCTTCTTCATTCAATTTCTTTTGCTGGTGCGTGATGTTCTTGCCTTCGCCCGCTTCTCCCAAGCCGTAGCCCTTGATGGTTTTGGCCAGGATGATTGTGGGCGAGCCTTTGTGGTCTACCGCCGCCCGGTATGCGGCATGCACCTTGATGGGATCGTGGCCGCCCAGCCGCATGCGCGCCAGTTGCTCGTCGGAAAGGTGCTCCACCATTTTCAGAAGACGCGGGTCCGTGCCGAACAAGTTCTGGCGGAAGTATGCTCCACTCTCCACGAAATACTTCTGGTACTGCCCGTCGCTGATTTCTCCCAGACGCCTCACCAGCAATCCGTCACGGTCGGCACGAATCAGGCTGTCCCAATCCGATCCCCAAATGACCTTGATGACGTTCCATCCCGCGCCGCGGAAGATGGCTTCGAGTTCCTGAATGATCTTTCCATTGCCGCGCACCGGGCCATCCAGGCGCTGCAAGTTGCAGTTCACTACGAAAATCAGGTTATCCAGATTCTCACGCGAAGCGAGCGTGATTGATCCCAGGGACTCCGGTTCGTCCATTTCGCCGTCGCCCATGAACGCCCACACCTTGCCGCCGGTGGATTGCTTCAGCCCGCGATTCTCCAAATATCTGATGAAGCGGGCGTGATAGATCGCCTGAATCGGCCCCAATCCCATCGAAACTGTGGGAAACTCCCAGAAATTCGGCATCAGCCACGGGTGGGGATACGAACTCAGCCCGCCTCCCGGCTTCAGCTCGCGGCGGAAGTTTTCCAGTTTCTCTTTCGGGATGCGGCCCTCAAGGTAGGCGCGAGCATAAATTCCGGGCGCGGCATGGCCCTGAAAATAGACGATATCGCGGTCGCCGCTCTCCGTTTGCGCCTGAAAGAAATGGTTGAAAGCAACTTCGTACAACGTTGCCGCTGAGGCAAAAGTAGAGATGTGCCCGCCAATGCCTTCCTGAATTTTGTTGGCACGCACCACCATCGCCAGTGCGTTCCAGCGCACCAGGCTCTTGATGCGGCGTTCCATCTCCTGGCTTCCGGGGAACGGCGCTTGTTGCGGAGATGGAATCGTGTTCTGGTAAGGAGTGGTCGCTGAAAAAGGGAGATTTACTCCCGCGGCGCGCCGCGCGTGCAGCGCCAATTGCTGCAGCAGTCGCCCCGCCCGAGTCGGGCCGCCCTTGGACAGCACGTAGTCCAGCGAGTCGACCCACTCCCGTGTTTCCAATACCTCTTGACCGTCAGTTTCCGTCTGAGCCACGTCTGATATCTCCGTTGGATGATGCCGAATGTTCCATGATATTCAATTGCGCGGAATTTTGCTGGACCAAGGTCGATGCCCAAACGTTCTACAATGCTAAAGGTCAGGGTAGTGCAAGCGTCGCGGCGGTGGATTTCATGCGGGGTGCGTTCGGGAGGTCTTCAATGTTGCGAGTCACGCTGCTCGTGATTGTGGTTGTGGTCATCATATTTCTGGTTCCGCGCCTGTTCTCGGGCTCGCGCGCCGCTGCTCCCGGCCCGGGGAGCGCCGCACCCGACTTTACTTTGCCCTCGCAGGAAAGTGCTTTCGTCAGCTTGAAGGATTACCGCGGGAGTTGGGTCGTCCTCTATTTTTATCCCAAGGATCAGACTCCCGGGTGCACGCGGGAAGCCCACAACTTCCAGGTCGATCAGTCGAAGTACGCCGAGCGCCACGCGGTAGTTCTGGGTGTGAGTGTGGACAGCGTGGATTCGCACAAGAAGTTCTGCGCCAAAGAAGGGCTGAACTTCAAGCTGCTGGCTGATCGCGACGGCAAGGTGAGCAACGCCTACGGTTCGCTTACGAACCTTGGAGTGGTAAAGTTTGCGGCGCGGCATACCTTCCTCATCGATCCCGGCGGGAAGGTCGCCAAGGCTTATACCAGTGTTGACCCCGCCCGGCATAGCGAAGAGGTGCTGGCTGCGCTCGACCAGATGCAGAAGCAATAGGCGCGCTGGCAGGCGTAGGGCATAGGGGCTGAGTGTTCCGGCCGGAACATTGTGCTGAATGTTCCCATGGGAACATTTGTGCATGCAATAATGTATGTATACTTCCATATGTATAATCCAACCTAAGTGATAGGGGCTGCGGGAGTTAAGGAGGGTCGGAAGGCGGGCCGCCCTGGATCGATCGTGACGAATGTGGCGTCGAGACTGGCACTCGTCGCCGGTCAGTGCTGCTTGATCGGAGATCAAGGTCCCCGCCCCTTCGGCTTCGCTCAGGGCAGGCTCTGTCTCTCCAAAAAACGGAGAGACAAGGACGGAGCACCCCAAGATTAAGTCGGAGCGGAAAGGCTGGGCCGGCCCCCCAGTTAGTCTCCCCGGCCCGCCAGGGGGACGGTTTGCGGGCTGCCGCCGCCGTCGTCGGTGAGGATGACTAAGGCCGTGAGCAGGCCGGTCTTCGTCGGGGCGAAGGTGACGGTGATGCTGCACTGCGCGCCCGCGCCGATCGACGAGCCGCAGGTGTTCGTCTCCGAAAATTGTTTCGTGTTGCCCGAGCCGATTGAAATCTTCGTGAAGTTCAGCGCCGTTGTGCCCTGGTTGGTGAGTTGAATCGTCTTGGTGCTCTTGCTCCCAACTTTCTGCGTGCCGAAGTGCAGGCTCGCGGGCGAAAGCGCAACCACCGTGCCCGAGCCGGAGAGCTCGATGTACTGCGGCTTGCTCGAAGCGCTGTCGGTGAGGATCACGCTGCCGGACTTGTTGCCCTTGCTCTGCGGGGAAAAAGTTACGCTGATGGCGCAGTTAGCTCCGGGAGCGACGCTCGGGCCGCAGCTCGATGTCATGCCGAAGTTGCCCGTCTTCTTCATCGAGGAAATGGTTAGCGGAGTCGTGCCGGTGTTAGTGAGGGTGACGGTTTGCGGCGCGCTGGTGGTGCCGGCTAACTGGAAGGGAAAGTTGAGGGGAGCAGTGGGCGAAAAGCTCACCATGCCGGTGTTGAGCAGCGTGACGACGGTGCTCTTGCCGAAATCCACCGCAACCAAATCGGGCAGGTGGTCGCCGTTGAAGTCGCCCGCCGCGACAAACGTGATGTTATCGATATCGTTGTTCTGGCCCAGGGGATAGAACACTGCCGGCTGAAAAGTCCCGTCGCCGTTGCCTTTGAGCACGCGCACACCCCCCGGCAGGCCCGGTAATCCCGGAATCGACACCGCCAGATCCAGCTTGCCGTCTCCGTCGAGATCGTGCGCCAGAATCGAGGTCGAAAACTCAACGGGATAGTTAACCGCCGGTTGGAACGTGCCGTCGCCGTTGCCCAGGAGCACGCTTATGGATCCCTCGAAGCCGGCAACAGCCAAATCGGCCTTCTTGTCGCCGTTGAAGTCGGCCGCCACTACCGAAAATGGACTCGGCGTCACCTCATAGTAGCCATTGACCTGAAAGGTGCCGTCGCCGTTGCCCAGAAGAATGGAGACGCGGTTATCACCGAGGAACTCCTGTGTCAGGGCCACATCCAGCTTGTTATCTGCATTGAAGTAGCCCACCGCAAGCGCCAAGGCTCCCTCGTTATAAGGCACAGGAGTGAGTATTGCCGCCCCAAACGTGCCGTCGCCGTTGCCCGGAAGCACTGAGATGCAGAAGCACGTTTGTGAGCTTTCGGTAATGGCGATGATATCGAGCTTGCCGTCTCCGGTGAAGTCGCCGGTGGCGACCTGGGAGGCATAACCGATAGTTGGATAAGGGACAGGAGCCTGGAAGGTTCCATCGCCGTTTCCCAGCAGCACGTAGAGGTTTTCGCTCAGGCGCTCCCCTACGACGAGGTCGAGGATACCGTTTCCCCTGAAATCTGCGGCGACTATGGAGTCCGCCTCGGTGGCAACCCCGTAAGTCGCTCCCCTGCGGAAGGTTCCGTCGCCGTTTCCCAGCAGGATGATCACACCTCCCGCATAGTTCACCACCGCGAGGTCAAGCTTGCCGTCGCGGTTAAAATCTCCAACCGCGGTTGCGTATGGGCTCGCCGCCAGGGGCCCAGAAGAAGCCTGCGCCCGCGTTTCGAACTGGGCAGTCACGGGCGCACTTAGGCAGGTAACCCACGCCAGTAGCAGCGCAAACCCTTTTCTCGCGCCCACGATGCAGCCCTCCCCGACCAGCATAAAAGGTTACACTGTTTCGCACCGATAGCTATGGAAACCGGGGACAGACGGGTGGAGTGCACCCCAAAACTGAGACATGGAAAATGGTGACAGTTCTCGAGAGGAGAACGCATGTCCCAGAAAGCGGCAAAGCAGAATGAGTACGCGATGGAGTTGCAGGTGGCAGCCGTACGCCGGGTTCGAGCGGAGGAAAGCGTAAGGGCGGTGGCGGCGGAACTCGGGATTCGACGCAAGCGGCTGTATGTGTGGAAAGACCGGTACGCGGAGTTGGGCGAGGCCGGTCTGCGGCGGCAACGCGGGGGAAGGCCGCGGAAGGAAGCGCCGGACGCAGGCAGCGGCTCGGAAACGAAGGTGGGACGCGGGGAGTTGCTGGCGGCGCGCAGGCGGATTGCGGAGTTGGAACGCAAGGTGGGGCAGCAGGAACTGGAACTGGATTTTTTCGCAGAAGCCTTGCGGCGCATGGGAGTGGGCGGGAAGCGATCTGCACGTTGATCGCGGAACGGGCCGGGCAAGGCGGCCTCACGGTGGAACGAATGTGCGAATTGAGCGGGATCAGCCGCGCCAGATTCTATCGGCAATGGCAGGCGTCGGTGTCGCGGCAAGCGGACACGGCGTTGCGCGACGCGGTGCAGCAGGTAGCCGTGGAGAAGCGGTTCTACGGCTATCGTCGGGTGCAGCGGGAGTTGCAGCAGCGTGGGTACTGGGTGAATGCCAAGCGCGTGCTGCGCTTGATGCGCGAGGACAATCTGCTCTGCCTGCGAAGCCGGCGTTTTGTGCCTCCGACGACCGACTCGCGGCATGGTTGGCGGGTTTGGCCGAACCTGGCGCGCGGTTTGGTCACGCGCAACCTCAATGAACTCTGGGTGGCGGACATCACGTATGTGCGACTGCAGGAGGAGTTTGTCTATGTCGCCGTGGTGCTGGACGCGCATTCCCGCCGGGTGATCGGCTGGGCGGTAGCGGGGCATCTGGGCGCGAGTCTGGCCCTGGAGGCTTTGCGCATCGCCCTGGCCGAAAGGCAACCTGCGCCAGGGGTGATTCATCACTCCGATCGCGGCATCCAGTACGCTTGCGCCGACTACCTCACTTTGCTAGCCGAGCATGGGGCGCAGCCGAGCATGAGCCGGGTGGGCAATCCCTACGACAATGCCTCAAGGCCGAGTCTTTCATGAAGACACTCAAAGAAGAACAGGTGCGCGGCCATCAGTGGCGCGATCTGAACGCACTGCGCGCCGATTTGACGAAGTTTCTGCAAATCACATACAACCACCAACGGCTGCATTCCCGCGCCCTCGCCCCACTCCCCCGGTTTACAATCTTTCCAGCGACACAACTGTCCCTAGTTTCTTTGTCTCACACCAAGGGTGCACTCCAGGGACGTTCCCCGATTTCTGAACCTAGGCGACAAAAGCGAGGCGGTCCTGGAATCGGTTGCGGGCTTTCTGGGCCGGCCTCCCTTGCGCGGGGCGAGCAGTCGCAAGGTTGATTGTTCTAGAGCGCCCACGAATTGGGGCGTCCTGGCAGGCCGGCCGGTGTGGGTGCATTGGCGCAGCGCCGCGAGGTCGGTTTGCGATTCCCCCGGGTTGAGATAGTCGTGCCACTCGGCCACCGTCCGCCGCTTTCGCCAAGGCTCTACCTCCAGCATCGTGTTCGCTGACCGTCAGCGATAGTACCGGCGGCCCGCGCCCGAAGGTCAAAACCCCCGCCCTGTCTCTGCAGAGAACGCAGAGACAAGGACGGGGCACCCCGATCTCCGGCAACTGCAGGCATTGTTGCGTTGAGTTGGGATCAGTTTTTGCCTGGTGCGCCTTTGCCGTCCGAGAAGTACATGTCGGCGACGTGTTCGGCGATCGCGCCGGGCTTGGCCTCGGCCAGATTCGCCAGCACGACGACCGTCAACTGATCATTCACATAGCGCGCGATGTGAGTCTCGAATCCCTGCCAGGCGCCGTCGTGGCTGATTACGTGGTGTCCGTGGCGGTCGCCGGTGGACCAGCCGA
>OBLU010004080.1_pt1 | contig 13185 bp, 11 predicted proteins | sample 1518681 | NCBI WGS metagenome assembly OBLU01 (sample SAMEA3539304, study PRJEB22396) | soil metagenome | biome: tundra; feature: field; material: soil | place: USA | collected 2010-05 | depth 0.15 m | reverse complement strand
CAGCGAAATGGCGCGTGTCCTGCGGCCCGGCGGCCGCTTGCTGCTCGTGGATCACATCGCGGCCCGCCCCGCGGTGCTGCGCGTCCTGCAGTGGCTTTACGAGCGCATCTCCATCCCGCTGGCCGGCGAGCACTTCCGCCGCCGTCCGCTTACTCACGTGCGCGACCTCGGATTCCGTATCGAGCACGTCGAGCGGTTCAGGCTCGGCATCGTCGAACGCCTCGTGGCCAGAAAGCCGGAGCCGTGACCGGCCCGGGCCGCTGCCGGTTAGATCGGGTAGCGGGTTGGCTCGGTGGTGTACTGGCGCCCTGACGGGGCGGTCCACCGGAAGGTCCCCGGAGTGATCTGCTCCACCCTCCACCGCGGATCTTGTTTGAGCCTGTGGTCGTACCTGCACTTCGGGCCGCCGTTGCACAGGCACGACCGGCCGCCTGCTTCGTACCGGATGTTGTGCTCGAAATCGCATTGCTGAGCTGGTCGCCGGCAGGTCGGCCCGGTGCAGGTAGTGCCGGATCTGGGCCAGGTGCCGGAGCTTGACCCCGAGGTCGTGACCCGAGGCCTCGAAACGGTGGTCGCATTCCTGCAGGGCGATCGGGTCGAGCGCGATCAGCAGGGCCCGCTGTCCGGGGACCCCGGTGACCAGCCGCCAGCTGCCGTATCCGCCGGGTGGGCCGTCCTGGCCGGAGGCGGTGAAGGTAAATCCTGGCGGTGGGGTGCTCCCGGTCCCGCCGGGCGGGTTATGGTCACCGGGCAGGTCGGGGCCGCCGGCGGCTCGGCTCTGGGGCGTCCTGCAGGGCGGGTGTGGTTCGTGGGTTCGGGCCGGGCGCATCCGTGGCCGGTGGCGTGTCCCTGCTCGTCGGTGACGGTCACGCACCACGTCGTCTTCGGGTTGGTGGCGGCCGCGCGGGCCAGGTCCCGGGCCAGGGCCGGGTCATCCAATCTAGAAGCAAATACACTTAAGGGGTAAGCAGGACACCCCCGAGTGAGGCATCGTGAGCAGTGGCAACGGCATCATCACCCTGGGCGAGGCGCTCATCCTCGGCGACGCGATCATCTACCTGCGGATGTCGGACTTCCGCGATGAGGACTTCAGGACGTTCCCGGAGCGTGAGCGGCAGCTCCGCGACTTCGCGGCCGGGCTGGGCGTCCCCGCTGAGCGTGTCCGGGTGGCGATCGAGAACGACGCGGGTAACGGCGGGTACCGGCCCGCGTCGGCCTATAAGCGGCCGGTGCGGGTCATTACCGCGACGGGGCTGGTGACGATGCGGACCCGCCGTCCGGTGTTCGCCCGGGTGCTACTGGACCTGCAAACCGGGAAGGCGGGGGTGCTGATCTGCGATGACGTGTCGCGGATCGCGCGTGATGAGCGGGATGCCCTGGACCTGATCGACGCGTGCGAGCTGGGCAAGGCGTCGGCGTTCTCCCCGAGCGAGGATTCGGCGGACGGTATCGGGTCGCTGCGGATCACCCGGGGCGGCACCCGCGAGGAGATCCGCTCGTTCCGCGAGCGGGCCAGGGCCGCGCACGACTACAGCGCCGATATCTCCGACAAGGTGCAGCGCGGCCGCAAGCGGTGGGCGGGCAAGTCGTACTGGGGCGGACGGCGTCCCTACGGGCGGATGATCGACCCGGCCGCGCCCAAGCACGCCAAGCGGCTGCCGACCATACCCGAGGAAGCCAAGGTACTCCAGGACGCGGTGACGGACGTGCTGGACCGCGGCATCTCGCTGCGCGCGGTCGCCGCCGACCTGCGCGGACGCGGGATGCGTACCACCACCGGCAAGCCGTTCAGCGCCACGTCGCTGCGCGATGCGCTGCTGGCCTCGCATGTGGCCGGTCTGGCGACCTGCAACGGGGCACAGTATGACGCGTCGTCGTGGCTGGAGCCGATTATCGAGCCGGACCGGTGGGAGCGGCTGGTGGAGATGTCGACCGACCCAGGCCGGCGCACCAACCCCGGCAACGCCAACGCGCCGCGCTGGCTGCTGTCTGGGTACGCCCGGTGCGGAATCTGCGGGGACGGCAGCACCATGCACGCCTCCGGGATGGGCGGGTACGGTCCCGAGCGGGGCAGCGCGTACCGCTGCGACAAGGGGTCGCACTGCGCCACGCCGGCCATCCCGGCCGATCAGGCCATGACCAAGGTGATGATCGCCCGGCTGGGCCAGCCCGACATCGCTGACCTCCTGCCCGCTCCCGAGCCCAGGCCGGACGTGGATGTGAAGGCGCTGCGCGCCGAGGCCAGGAAGCTGCACGCCAAGCGGGATGACCTGGCCCGGCTGCTGAGTGAGGACGTGCTGACCGAGGCCGGGGTGCGGCAGGAACGCAAGCGGATCGATGCCAGGCTGGCCGAGATCAGCACCGAACTCGCCGACGCCACTCAGATCGACCTGCTGCCCGAGCTGCGCGCCCCCGGAGCCGACCCGGCCCGCGTCTGGAAAGAGCTGTCCCTGCCCCGCCAGCGGGAAATCGTCCGGCTGCTGTGCGACGTGACCCTGCTGCCCGGCCGCATGCGGCAGCCGTTCGACCCCAAGCTGCAAATGCGGATTGAGTGGCGCCAGTAGCAAGCGCGGCGGACGCCTTGCCCTCTCCCGGCTCCCACGCCACCGTCGCATGACCCACGCTCGCCGCGCGGGGAACCGTTTCGTTTCGTCTTCCGTTACGTCGCGGCACGAACCGCAGGCCGCCACCACGAGGAGGAGGAGGAGGAGGAGGAGGAGGAGGGCCGATGAGCACCACCACCATAGCGGGCCAGACGTGCAAGTACCCCGGCTGCAAGTACCCCGGCTGCAGGGAGCCCGCCGCACCGGCTTGATGATGTCATCGTTGCTGCGTGCCGCCCAGGTTCGGATCTCAGCCCGGACTGTCATATGCGGAAGCTGGTGACTCACCAGACCAAAGGTCCTATATCAGGATATAGAGTAAATATACTGACTTAAGATGGCATGCTATGACCAGGAAGATCACTTATAAGTTAGTTATTTCAGGTCAATTTCGGCATCACATCATGCCCTGAATTGCGTGTCGCCCAGGTAAGAACAGACACCGGCGAATGACTTCGTGCTGGAATGTCGGTGGCAGCACGTATCGTGGTTTTCCCGGGCCATCCGCCAACAGCCAGGTCCCAGGCTGGGCGCTTTCTCTACCCGGATCGCTGCTTCCTGTGGAGGGCCATGTGGACTATCGCGCTGATCTGCTGACGCCCGATCAGCCGGACAGGTATCGCGAGACGCTGAACGCGTTCGTGGCACCCGTCGCCCACGAGGCAGACGCCGTGGCTAAGGATCCGCTTGTGCTCCTGGTTGCGGAAGCTGTCTATGAGGCTTTCGGGGATCATGGTATTAGCGGCGGCCTGACCCGGGTCGAGCTTGCATCCGCATGCTCGAAGACTGTGTCAGTAGAGGCGTTCGAGAGCAGATTCGACCTGTTCGTGTCGATGGGCCTGCTCCGCAGGAACGTCGACAAGCCCCATCAGCAGCGCTATGTGATTAACCCGGTAAGCGTCGCGGCTCTGCTCGTCTACGGGAGGCTCCGGGAGGCTGGCGGGGTCGAGGAGATCATGATGCTCCTGGATCGCACCCGCCAAGAGCTGGCTTCTGGGGAGATAACCCGCGATGCGTTGATCGGGCGGCTCGACCGGGCTAGGCGCGGGTTGTCGATCTTCGCGAATCACCTGCTGCATCTTGTCCATGACCGGCCCTGGGAGGAGCTGGTCGCAGAGCGGTCCCAGCACCGGTCGGCTGACGCGCTACTGGGCGAGGCGAAGGAACTCGTCGTGGCGTTCAGCAGCAGGTTCCCCGATTTGTCAGGAATGGGAGCACGGCTCGTCGATGAGGCGCTGCGGTATTCGGATGCCGTGAACAAGTTCTGTGACCGGCTGATAGAGCAGGCCAGCGCCAAACGGGACTTCTCCATGCTGATGCCCGAGCAGTACCTAAGTGCAGCTCTGGACTGCGACAAGTGCGAACTGGCCGTTCCTCTCACACGGACGGTATTCGACCCGCCAAGCGCCGTGGTCACGCCCGAGCAGCTTATTGCCGCTCTTGAGGAGTATCGCCCGCCGCCTGCCCGGCGGCGCCCGCCGCGGCCACCAGCGCTGTCCTCTGAACGAGATCCGATCGAGGAAGTACGGTGGCGGGCGCGGGCCGAGCGTGCCGCGATTGAGGCGCAGTCGGAACAGCATCTTCAAGGGGCCGATGAGGTTGACCTGACCAGCCGGATCCGGGGTGCGGGATGGCGTGGTGCGGCCAGGATCGTGACCGATGCGCTGACTGCGCATGCCGATCCTGACATCCCCTTCCGGACCGACCTATCGGAGGCCTTGATCATCGACGCGACCGGGCCAGTCAGCCATGTCACCCCGATGACCCTGCGCCGTGTTCCGCGCCGAACTGATGAGGCAGGTGAAGGCAGCATGCAGGAGGTAACCCATGCCTGATTCGCTTTCGCTGGCCCGGATGAGGGCGTGCCGCACGATGCCGGTACCAGCTGAAGGGAGCGAGCTCGCGGCACTGCTCGCGGCGACCCACGCCGCCGGGCGCCGGCTTATTGACGTGCAAGGGTACGGGGACGGCCGTGTTCTGATGCTCGGCTGGCCTTCCGATGTTGACCCGGCGAGTGCCCTCAGCGTGGACGAGGAGCACGTCCGGCACGCCGCACCAAGCGTGCTCCTCACACTCGCTGCCTGCATCGGATGCTGCTGGCCGTCGCCTGATGAACCCTTGTTTCCCGGCAATGCAGTGCCTGAGGAGCAGGTGCTTGGGGCGCTCGGTCGTTTCACCCGGCCAAATCGATCTCCGGACCTGTCGCGGAACGGGAGCCTCTCGGCGTGGAAGGGAGCGCTCCGGTTCCTCCGCGCGTGCGGACTGCTGGGCCCGGATACGGGCGATTCACTGATCCGGCTCGGTCCTGAGGTCGCCGCCTGGGGCGATGCCGAGATCCGGCAACTGATGGACCGGTATGACGACCTTCCGGGCACAGCCATGGACGCGGCATGACCGCCGGGCTGGACAGGCTGCCGCATGCCCGGCAGACCGACGTCCTGACCGCCGTCTGTGCCCTGGAGTCGGCCAGCGGGCCAGTGCCGGCTACTTCCTACCGGGCGCTGGCGGAGCCCGCCCTCCGGGAAGTCGTCAGCGAGATGCTGGCAGCCGCCGGGCGGGTCCTCGTCCAGGCAGGGGCGGGGTACACGTCCGGGTACAGCGACCACATTGCAGAATGCCTCGCAGCGGAGGGCACCGGCACCCTCCAGCCCGATGACCGGGCCGTGCTCACGCTCGTGCTGCTGTTCTCCGTTGCCATTCCGAGGGCAGAGGGCAAGATACCTGCCGAGGCCTCGTGGACACATGCCCGGCCCGTGACCCGTGAGCGGCTGTATGGCACGCACCTCAAGAACTCTGTCATTGACTCCGCGCTCCAGCGCCTGCGCGACGCCGCAATCGTCCGCGCCGTCAAAGACGGCCTGATACCTGGGCCGCAGTTCGACAGGCTCACCCCGGCCATGTCCGCAGCTCTCTTTGAGGAGCTCGTGCTGCTGGCAGAGCCGGAGGGGCCGCTGGCCGACTCGATAAGACGGCGCCGACTGGCCCGCCGCACGCCCGGCCCCAGCGAAACCACCGCATTCGATTCCGAGGAGGACAGCCATGGCAACTGACCGTGGCATCGTCGGCGACCGGCAGCTGGTCGCTGTCCAGATGTTCGATATCTCCCGGCTGACCACTCACGCGGTGGAGATTGTGCCCGGAACGTTCATCGCCGTCTCCGGTGTCGGACCGGATGGGGATTCCAACGGGTCGGGGAAGACCAGCTTCCTGTCCGCTGTCTCGATCCTGCTCGCGGACCCTCAGTGGAATCTCGAAGGCAACGGGGGGAAGTCCGCAAGCGGGATCCTGTTCCGGCCCGACGCTGCCGGCCTGGACCCATCCCAGCGGACAACGCCCGCTCCGCACGGGTACATCGCTGCCGTGTTCGCCGAGCCCGGCAGCCCGGCAGAGTCCGCGCTCACCGTGTGGATCAAGATCTCGTCAACCTCCCCCTATGTCCAGGCCCGGTGGGTTCCCGGGCTCCACGTGGCCGACGCCGACAGCGACGAGGAACGTGAACTGCAGGCTGACTCGCTGTGGCAGGCGCTACCGCAGGCGAGCACGATTCCGGCCCGGCGGATGGCCCAGGAACTATACGGGGACGCCCCACGCTGCCTGTCCTACCTGGACACTGACTTGCGCCCGAGCATCCCGTCCCTGCTTAGTCAGCAGATGACGAAGATGAAACCCGGGGAGATCGGCATCGCCCTGATTGCGCTATCCGGCCGGACCAGCCACCTGGAGGAGGAGGACCGGCAGCGCAACACGGCGCTTGGGCAGCAGGCCAGGCTCAGGGAGGCCGAGAGTGAGGCCACGCAGAGGAAGGCAGAGGAGGACACCGAACTGGCGGCTATCGATGCGCGCGATACAGCTCGGCGGCTACTCCAGGAGGCCCGGGAGGAGTGGGCACTCTATGCGGCACGGCAGTACCTCACCGTCTTGGAGCAGGATGGCCAGGCTGCGTCCGAGGTATCCGAGCGGGAGAAGATCCTTGAGGACAAGAAGAGGGAAACCGCTAAAGCTGCCGCCGATCTCGAACAATTGCGCAATACCGGAGACCTCGCCGAGCGGGAGCGTCGTGCCCGCAGTGAGTACGGAGCGGCCGACCGGCGCCTGCAGAGCTTTACTAGTGAGCGCACTGCTATCGGGACGCGCAAGGGTCTGCTTATAGAGGAGCGCAACCGACTCAATTCCCTGTCCGCCCGCTGGAATGGCCACACTCCAGATGAGGCAGCAGCCGAGCTTGAGGCGGCTGCCACCGCTGCGGCGGGTGCGGCATCAGCGCTGGAGTCGGCCGACGACGCGGTCAAGGGCGCTGAAGCCGCCCTGGAGAACGCGCGGGCCGGCCGCAGCGGGCTGGCGGGCCGACTCGTGGACCGGCTCCGTGCCGAGCCGCCGAGAATCCCGGAGGCGGTCGCCCTCGTCGATATTATCGACCTGGATGATGACGCCCGCATCATGTGGGAACCGAGGCTCTACAGCCTGCGGGACGCTGTAGTCGTGCCTCGCGCACGAACGGCGGATGCCCTCAGGGCTATTGCCGATGAGCCAGGGGCGCAGGTCGTAGCGGCCGATTCTCTGGACCCCGCGGCGCCGCGCCTCACCGCGAACGGCATCCGCTACCCCGCCGGGCTGCAGCGATTGATCGACGTCCTCACCCAGCGCTTTACCCTCCGCCAAGACCCGATCCGGGCCGACGATGACGCCCTCGATGTCTCCATCCTCGGCAACTTTCCAGATCCCCTGGTCGGCCGGGAAGCACTCATCCAGCGCGCGGAACGGGATCTCACGGCAGCACAGGAGAACCACAAGACAGCGATTGCCAGGCTGCGGAGCGCTCGAGCACGGCGGCAGGTCGCCGAGGCCCAGAACGAGGCTGCACAGGCTGTCGAGCGTCTCAGCACCATAGAGGGCGAGATGGCTGCCTTCGACAAGAGCATCGCCGAGCTGGACGCCAAGATCGGAACAGCCATACAGACCAAGGCGACAGCGCACGAAGCGTACGGGGACGCCCACGCTCTCCGCAGTTCGCACGATGCCCGCGTGGAACTCGCCAAGTTCCAGCTCAAGGCCACCCAAGAGCAGGAGTCCCAAGCGCACAAGAAGCTAGACCAGGCCCGCGCGGACAGGACAAAGCTCCCTGTCGAGGCGTGGAGCAGGGAATTCGGCGGCAGCAAGGACGATGCGGTCCACCTGTGCGAGGACTCTACTGGCAGTCTAGCGCCGAGACCGCAAACCCTGCTGCGCCATGCTGCGGAGCGACTTCGCGATGCCATGAGCGCCTTCCTACATGGCAGCGACAACACGCCAGAGGACCTGGAGAACGCGGGAAAGGCGCGAGACTGGTTCGCCGAGCAGCAGCCAGACAAGCCAGTCTCGTTTGAGCATGTTGCCGGACCGCTCCGGGCCAGGCTGCAGGGCTTCACCGACCACGATCGCCGCACCCGGTTGCGCATCAACGCCGACCGTGTGCGGCGTGAGGGGGCACTCGATCAACTGCGGGTCGAGGAGGCGAACGCAAGTCAGCGGCTCGTGACGCTGCAGGACATGATCGAGAGCACCATTGAGGGAACCCTGCGGGAGGTTAGCAAGGCGCTGGACAAGATGACTACATTCGGCGCCTTCCTGGAGGTTAACAGCGTCCGCCCAGTTGGTGCGGCCCCGTGGCGATGGGAGGTGACACCAAGGTGGCGCCGCTCCCCAAGCGGCGGACTGGTCTCATACAAGGAGGCCGCCAACAGCGCCCAGGTAAAGATGTTCGCCATCCGGCTCGTCCTCGCCGCGCTCATCGCTGACTCCGAGACGACCGGTAGGGTGCTCATTCTGGACGAGCTGGGCAACAGCCTCGGGGACGTCAACCGCCGCGACGTGCTCAGGAGCCTGAGCGGGGTCGCCGAGCGGCAACAGGTCACCATCCTCGGGACGTGCCAGGATTCAGTACTCTCGGATGCTGCGGACTTCTTCGGCGAGCTCATCTGGTTCACCCACGCGGCGGCGACGGAAGCCTACAACCAGCCGACACGGGTCTGGGGCCATGACGCTCTCGGCGAGCGTGTCGATCTCACCGCCAGCTGGCTCCGGGCAGGTCGTGCCCACGCCTGAGAATCACTCGCCGCAGACCGTCCACGTCCCGCTGCTCATCGGCGAGGCGTTCGGCCGCGTTGAGATCCCCCTGGCCGGGCTACCGGACGGAGTCGCCGCCTTCACCATCCCCAAGAAGAGCCCGGACGGCGAGGTCCGCGTTCCCGTTGACCGGAAGGGTCGTATCCGCGTCAAGGAGGCCGACCTCGTCACGACACGGCCCGTGGAGGCGTTCGTCCCGCCGACAGGGCTGAGCACAACCGAACTCGGCTGGATTCTGGAAACTGTTCTCAGCCGCCGTTGGCAGACGGTCCAGAATAGGCTCGGCGAGCGTGCGTGGCCTCTCGCGGTTGCGCTCATCCAGGCCGGCGGCGTGGTCATCCGCTGCTACGTAACTGATGTGAGAACGTATGAGCCCCAGTCCTTGCGCCTCACGCACGCATGGGCTGCTCAGGCGGAAGACCTACTCCGTGAGATACGTGGCCTGCCGGTTCCAAGCGCTGCCCGTACCGACCTCATGGCGATCATGGCCGGGATACCCAAGCTGGAAGATGAAGCCGCACTGCTGGCCGCCGTTTCCGGCGATGCTCCCTTGCGGGTTCCGCCCGGGTCCCGCACATGCGCGGGGGCCTGGACAGCTTATGAGGCAGCCATTCGCGCCGCCTGCTACTGGCACCGGCATCAGACTGCTAGCCGTCGCCTGACAGAACGGGAGGTGGCGGCACAAGCACTGGGCGGATCGAAAAGGTGGACTCCAGCGGGCAAGGCGGCATTCGAGAATGTCCTCGGCAAGCCACTTGACTTGCTGCTAGATAAGGCGGAATACGAGATCCGAGTCAGAGGCCCACTGCGCTGGACCGTCGGGTCGGTCGTCGCTGACGCTACGAAGGGGCATCCATGGATCGGCCTCCCGTCAGAGGGCATCCACCTCGTAGGACGGATCGAGCGCCGCGCTCGTGGGGTGCTCGTCGTGGAGAACTCCGATACGTTCCAGCAGGTATGTCTCCTCCCAAGCGTCACAGACAACTGGCTCTGTGTCTGGGGCAAGGGATCGACCACCGACGGCGTCGTCGCCTTCCTCAAGACGATGAGTGATATCCCGATCGCAGTCTGGTGCGATCTCGACGCATATGGAATTCAGATCGTTTCGGATCTAGCTAACCGCCTGGAACGTGAAATAACACCCGTCGGGATGGGCGTCGATCTGTACGCCAACGGCACGAAGTACGCCCCGAAAGATCTGGCAGACTCTCAGCGGGTCGCCGAGAGGATGACCACCGAGAGCATCGAGAGTCTTCGGGACCTCGCAAGGGCAATCTCGGCATCCGGCGGACTCGGATGCGAGCAGGAAACCCTGTACGACGAGGTCCTTCCAGTGCTCACGGCTGCCCTAGTCGCACTTGAATGAGAATGAAGTTCGAGCGAATCCCTCAGGTCCCCAGCTGTATGACCCTTGCCGAAACGCCCGTGCCGAAACCCCATGGCCTCGCGGACTTCGTCATTCCGGCCTCCCCATCCCGGCACAGAACGGGCATACCGGTCACGCGGCCCGGTGGGTGCACACGTCCTGTGGGGTTCCGTCGTAGCGTCGGGCGGGAACCGGGCGTTCTTCCCGGCCAGTCCGCGTCACCGGTTACGCTCTGTAGTCCGGCACCGCCGCGTCGGCTGGCTGGGCAGGCGCCGACCCAGGGCTGTTCAGCAGGAGCGTGAGCGCGTGCCGCTGCGCGGGGGTGAGCGGGGGTGCTGCCTCGGCCAGTTCCCTGATCCAGGTATCCATGCCGCTGCCGGAGTGGGGTGCGGGGTGCTCGTTGTGGTCGTGACCCCCGTCGCGTTCGGCTTGGGCAGCCGGGGCGTGGGTGCCCGGCCGACTCGCCGTCGCGGTTCCTGTTTCCCGCTGCGGCGCTGATCCCCTGGCACGCATGAATTGAAGGTTAGCCATAGGCGGTCAGTCGGCAAATCGTGGTGCGGCAACATAGACCTCTTTAAACTGGACTGAGCAACACTCAGACGCACTCAGCAATACCGGCTATCACCAGCTCACATTGAAAAGAACAGAAAAATCTTTCCGTTGGTCACATAAACCCGGGATACAGCACTGCTGTGCGTGCCTGGGCATTCACCGCGACACCAGCCGGCTGATAGCCGGCTGGCTTGCGGAGTCTGGTCCCAGTGTGCCACGCAGACCTCGCCGGGCACCGGGATCCGATCGCTGACCTAGGGCCCGGAGTGCCCGGCAACCCCGGAGCGGCATTGGAGATCGTGTCGCCGACAAGGACTCCAGTTCGCTTCCGGCGCACTCGGGTGGCTGTCAGCCCAGGCGGCGAGGAGAAGGAATGCGAGCCATTAGCCAGCGCCTTCCACATCAGATGAAGGTGGCCGTCAGGGCCGCGAAGCAAGATGCGCGTAGCGTTCACTTCCGTTTGGACCGGGCGCGGTCCAGCGTGCATACTGAAATCAGCCAGGCCGGGCTCAGGGCATGAAATTCACGGCGCATTTGCGCCGGGCTTTGCAGCGAGAAGGGAATGGCTTGTGGCGTACGCAGTTCGCGGCGATGACCGGGCGCGTGACGACGATGGGCGGGCCAGTGCCCGGCCGCGCCGCCGGACCCGGCATCAGGCGCGGCGATCCCGCACGGTGCGGTTCGCGCTGACCGATGAGGAGTATGCCGAGGTGTCGGCCGCCGCCCGCCAGGCCGGGCTGGCACGCGGCGCGTACGCGGCCGAAGCCACCCTGGCCATCGTGCGGGGCGCGGTGACGGCACCGGACGTGCCGCTAGCGGACGCGGTGCATGCCCTGGACCGCGCCGCGCTGGGCGTGCGCCGGATCGGCGTGAACCTGAACCAGGCGGTCGCGAAGCTGAATGCGACGGGACAGTGGGCCGGTGACCTTCCCGCGTACGCGGAAGAGTCGGTGTGCCGCGCGGCACGGCTGGAAGCGGCCGGGGAAGACCTGCGGAAGCGATTCCTCCGGACCATCCGCGCACCCGGGCCACGCCGCCGACCGACCGGAGAAGAATCCGCAGGCCTCGCTGGTCCAGGATGACCGAACGGCGTTCCGCGCCGGCCCGCCACGGCGCGGATGGTCTTCCGCGCCGTGTTCCGCGCGTCCGGGATCGGAACGGAAGGCGTTCCGCGCGGTCCGGAACACGGCCGATGGCGTTCCGCCGGCCGCTCGGGTGGCCGGGGACGGGTGAGCGGTGATCGGGAAGGTCTGCCCGCGCGGTCAGGACGTGGCCGGGCTGATCCGCTATCTGTACGGCCCCGGACGCCGGGAGGAACACACCGACCCGCACATCATCGCGGGTTACCGGCCGCCATCGGACCTGGAACCCCCGCTGCGTGCCGACGGCAGCCGGGACTTTCGCCGATTGGCCGGGCTGCTCCGGCTCCCGCACGACGTGCTCGGCAAATGGGGATACGCCAAGCCGGTCTGGCACTGCTCGATGCGCGCCGCCCCCGAGACCGCCCGCTCTCCGACCGCGAATGGACCGGCATCGCCCGGGATGTGATGCACCGTACCGGGCTGTGTCCGCGCGGGGAGGAAGATGACGCGGTGCGGTGGATCGCGATCCGGCACGGCCCGGACCACATCCACCTGGTGGCGATGCTGGCCCGTCAGGACCGGGTCCGTCCTCGCATCGTGAACGAGCGGTACCGGGTCCGCGATGCCTGCCTGTCCGCCGAGCAGCGGTACGGGCTGCGGTCCACTGCCCCGGCCGACCGCACCGCGGCACGCCCCCCGTCCCGCGCTGAGGCCGGCAAAGCCGCCCGCCACGGGCGCAGCGAGCCGCCCCGGCTCACCCTGCGCCGCCACGTGTCCACCGCTGCCGCCGGGGCAGGCAGCGGGGAGGAGTTCTTCGCCCGGCTGGACCAGGCCGGGGTGCTGGTCCGGCTGCGGTACAGCGTGATCAGCCCCGGCCAGGTCACCGGGTACGCGGTCGCGCTGCCCGGCGACACGGCCCGGAACGGGGAACCGGTCTGGTACGGGGGCGGCAAGCTCGCCGCCGACCTGTCCTGGCCCAAACTTGCCCAGCGGTGGACTCGCCCGGCCCGGCCGGACTCGCCGCTGTCGGCGGCCGAGGCTGACGCGATGTGGGAGTATGCCGCCCGCACCGCGGCTGATGCGACCGCGCGGATCAGGTTCTGTACCGCGACCGGGAACCCGGCCGCCGCCGCCGATGCTGCCAGCGCCGCCTCGGATGCGCTGCACGTGGCCGCTGCCGCGCTCGCCAGCCGCGCCCTGTGCCAGGCCGCTGACTCGTTCGACCGTGCTGCCCGCCAGCCCTACGGCCGGGTACCCAAACCGACCTCGGCCGGGAACCAGCTCCGTCACGCCGCCCGGCTCATCGCCGCCTACGCCTACCTCACCGGCGACCGCACCCTCACCCCGGTCGTGCTGCTGGTGCGCCTCGCCGCCTTGGCCGAGGCCGTTGCCGAACTCCGCGAGTCCCAGCAGCGCGCCGCTCAGGCTGCCGCCGCGCTCCGCGCCGCCCGGCACCTCCGCGCCGCCACCAGGCAGGCCC
>OBLU010004078.1_pt1 | contig 13189 bp, 5 predicted proteins | sample 1518681 | NCBI WGS metagenome assembly OBLU01 (sample SAMEA3539304, study PRJEB22396) | soil metagenome | biome: tundra; feature: field; material: soil | place: USA | collected 2010-05 | depth 0.15 m | reverse complement strand
GGAACGGTGGTTTTGACCGGATTGCTGCAAGGCGACATTCCGCCCGTCGAACAGCGGCAACTCCCTTGCCTCTGCGGTCGCAAAGCCCATTACGTTGAGTTACTAGCCGGGACAGGACGCCAGCCTTCAGGGCGCACTGTTGCATGCCTTCCGCGATGACCTCCTGCGTCCGCCGCCAGATCACCGCGGCGTCGTGCTCGCCCCCCCGGCTGAGGATAGATCTGCTCGTGGTCCTTTTGGGCGACCGAGACGATCCGGCCGGAACAATCGAACATCATGAAGCGCGTACTCGTGGTCCCCCGATCGATGCCTCCAATGTCAGTCGACATTATTTAGCTCCCTTCCAAACAAACTCTCTTGTTGCAGACGGTGAGTACTCCGGCGACTGGCCGGCGGTTGCCAGCATGTGGTTAATCTTGCCGACGTAATGATCGAGGGCCGCCTCCTCGTGTTCAGAGGTCCAGTCCAGCTCGTGCCGCAGCAATGCGGCGACGATTGGGGCAGCCTGGATTGCCAGCCGCCACCCGAACAACTGCAGGCCAATGCGGCGGGCCAGCACATCTTCGATGGTCAGTGCCATCTCCTGCCGAACGGCGTAAACCACCTGCGCGCGAATGGGCGCCGCGCCGGCGACCAGCGGCAGCGCGAGCGCCGGATCCGCCACTACCAGACGAACAACTTCCGGGGCCAGCGTTCCATACTTGTGAGCGAGATGCTGCGCGGTGGGATCCGGGAGCCGAAAGTCGGCGGCGAGATCCTGCCAGTAGTCCCAACGATAGCCGAGGGATCCTTTCAGCGGGTGCTGCTCAGTGGGGGATGGCGTGACAGGGCCTCCCAGATACTCTTGAATCTTATCGATGGTCTCTTCGCCCATGAGGCGGTGAGTAGTCCATTTGCCGCCGAGGATACTGACCAGGCCGGTCTCCGGATCGAATTCGACTTCATCGTCGCGGATCAGTTTCTTGGTGCCGGTCACGCCCTGCGCAGCAACGAGCGGCCGGATACCTGCGATACCGCTGACTACCTGGCCGGGAGTGAGTGGCGTTTCGAGGTAAGGATTGAGTTGGCGCAGCAGGTACTCAATCTCTTCAATGGTCACGGCCATCTCTTCGCCGGGCGTGTAACCAGTATCGGTAGTTCCCACCAGGAGCCGGCCGTTCCACGGGATGGCGAAGATGACGCGGCCATCCTCCGTTTTGGGAACCAGTAGGGCGACGTTCTTCGAAAAGCCGTCCAGCGGGAACATAATGTGAACACCCTTACTGGGAAGCATGCGCGGCGCGGCGGAAGCAGAGGCAAGCTGGCGCACGGCATCGGAAAAAGGTCCGGTCGCATTCACGAACGCGCGGGCGCGGATCTCGAAAGCGCCATCGGCGGCCTGGTCGGCGACCTCCGCGCCTGCCAGTTTGCCGGACTTGTCCTTCTTGAGAGCGGTCACACGCGCGTAGTTCAGGGCTTCGCCACCCAAGCCGGCGAACGTGCCGATCAGCGCCAGGGCGTAGCGGGCGTCGTCGAACTGGCCATCGGCATAAGCCACGGCGCCGATCAAATTCTTGGACTGTATCGCCGGCATCCGGTTGAGAGCCTCGTCACGCGTCAGAAGCCGGCTCGGAAAGAGACTAGATTTTCCGGAAATCCAGTCGTACATCTTCATGCCGAGGCCGTAGTAGAGCTTTTCGAAGTGACTGAAGCAAGGCACCAGATACTCGACGGCGCGGGTCAGGTGCGGCGCGTTGTGCAACATCAGCGAGCGCTCGCGCAGCGCGTGCTCCACCAGGCGATACTGGTTAATGTCCAGATGGTCCACGGCTTCCTGCAGGTAGCGGACACCGCCGTGCACCATCTTGGTGGAAGCGGTGGAACTGCCGGACGCGAAGTCTCCCGCATCGACCACCACGGTTTTCAGGCCGCGTAGTTGTGCTTCGAGCCCGCAGCCAGCGCCGGTCGCGCCGCCGCCGATCACACACACATCGAATGTCTGGCTGGCAATCCGAATCGACGATTCCCTTGCGGTGCTGCACGATTCGCCTCCGTTAAAGTGTGAAATTCGTTCGGAAGCCCGCCACCGTGGAGTTCCGCATGAGCGGGTTGGCGCCCGTGTCAAAGTGGTACTGAAACACCGGCTGGAAGGTGAACCAACGGGCGACTTGAAACGCGTAGTTCACTTCGAGCGCTTTCTCGCTACCGAACGGCAACAGAGGCCGAATGCCATTGTATCGCGACGGCGGCGAGACATGAGACCGCGGTAACGAACTCCGACGGTGGCCTGCGAAAAGACGCGAGTCACGTCGGCTGGCGGCCAGTCGTAGGCAAAGTCGAGATCGACGCTACTGGCGCTGCCCGTGTCGGGAAGCGGCCGGGGATTATACTGACTGGCACGTGCAACTCGTTTGCCGTGACTATACACCTGCGGCGGCTCGCGGTCGGGCGGCGCCAAGCGGCTCCGGAAACGGACAATCGTGTACGTCAGAAGCCCGGCCACGACGAGAAATAGATATCACCGCAATCACCGCACATGTCGCCACTTGAGCGAATTTGTGCAACAACCTCGATTACCTGACGGGAAGACGTAAAATCGACAGCGACCATGGCGGCAGTTCAGCGGCAAAGTGCGGCGCGAGGCCGCGGAGTGTGCGGGTCGTCGGGACGATCCTCCGGAGATCCTCGAAAGAATTCTCGTCCTCCGGGTTCCGCGAGGTCAGCCGGATCAGCTTTCCTTCGGCTGCCACCTCCGCCCCGTCGATTTCGAAGCTGACGGCGGCTGGCTCGTGCCCGGTGTTCAGCGCTTTAATGACGATCTCGCCGGCTTTCGCGTCGCGCCCGGCCACGGCGAGCACTGTCTCCACGCGCGGCAGCGTCACCTCGCCGATCGCCTTCCCGTCGAGGTAACAGCGCACCGTGCGACCGCGAACTTCCAACTTCACGTCGTACCATTTGCCTGTCTCCACACCAGCGTGCACCGGCGTGCCTATCACCTCGTCGTCCGCTTCCACCGCATGCAGGTGGTTCCCAAACCCGCCGACGTTCCACTCAATACGCCGGTTGTCGGCCTTGCCGAGGACCACCACGAATCCTTCGTGCCCGTGCGCTTTCCGGGCCTTCACCGAAACCGTCACGTCCTTCCAGCCGCGATCTCCGAAGTAGCTCCAGGCCACCGCCTCCTTCTTCTGCCGGTACATGCCATCCTCGACGGCCCAGTCGCCGTCTCCGGCCTCGGTTTGCCATCCACCGGCGTCTTTCGAGAAATCGGATTGATAGACGACGCGCCCGCCGGATTCCACGCGAAGATCGCGGAAGTCGGCGGCAGTGCCGTAAGTTCCTAGTCCGATCCGGCCCGAAATCGGGCTCTCCGCGGCGGGCAGATACGTGACCTGCACCGGCAGGACCGTGTCGGGACGATTCTCGGCAAAGAGCTTGCACATGTAGTATGCGGCTCGCCCAAAAACGCGGCTGCTGTCGAAGTGGATCAGATTGACTTCCCAGTCGGGCTTGTTTACGTTCTCGAGCAACGGCGCGTAACTACCCATTTTCACGAGGTCGGCGTTGTTCTCCATGCTCATCATGTAGGCGGCATCGCCCAGCGCCGCCAGGAGATTGCCGCGCCCGACGCCGGCGTTGGTGGCGAACTCGCCGATGTACAAGTCCCATCCCTCGCGTTTGTATTTCTCGAAGCTGTCGAAGTTGTCGAACGACCAGTAGAGCCCGCGATAGGCATGCTCATCGAGAATGTCGAACTTGCCGGCGGCACGCATCGCTCCGCGGTCGATGCCGGAGATCCACGAACCGAGAACCACGTTCATCCGCGGGTATCGCGCCTTGATGGCTTTGTAGAATCGCGCAAATCTCTCGCCGTAACGCGGGCCCTGGTCCTCATTCCCCACTTCGATGTACCGCAGCTCGAAGGGGGCGGGGTGGCCGGCCTTGGCGCGCAGCGACCCCCACTTCGAATCGGGCGGTCCAATGGCGTATTCGATGGCGTCCAGCGTGTCCTGAATCAACGGCTCCAGCCCTTCGTCGGGAATGAACGTGCCGCTGCGAAAGGCGCACGAGATGCCCGCGTTCACCACGTAGAGAGCACTCGCTCCGATGTCTTCGGCGAACTGCAGGAACTCGTGATAGCCGATGCCGTTCGTGCTCCAGTAACCCCAAGGGCTGTAAGTGGGTACGCGATCCTCGAGTCTTCCCAGCGTGGTCTTCCATTGCGGGCGGCTTTCGACGGTGATGCCTTCGACGTAACAGCCGCCGGGGAAACGCAGGAACGCGGGTTTCATTTCGGCAATCATCTGTGCGATATCGGAGCGCATTCCGTTGGGGCGATCGTGGAAGGTCTTTGCCGGAAACAGCGAAACGAAATCGACCCACAGCCGTCCGCGCGACCCGAACGACAGCGCCAAGTGGGCGTGCGCCTCCGAACCGGCGGCGCTCAGCGTCGCCGCATACTTCCGCCAGGAATCGCCCGGCTTAACGGCGAACTCGTGCGACGCGAGTATCCGGCCGTCGCTCGTTTTGAGGGCCGCGGTCAGCGGTCCGCCGAACTCCGCGTCCGAACGCGCATAGAAGCTGAGCCGGTATTCCTCACCCTGCCTCACCCCGATGCCCCAGTAACCCTCGTTGACCAGGGTCACGCGTCCGTGCGCGGGAAGATGCGCGATGTCGACCTGAAGCGAGTGCGGCGACGCCGCGCTGAGCGGCTTAATATCGGTAAGGCCGATGCTGGCTGTTGCGCCTCCGGCGGTCTGCAGAGACCATCCCGGCCACTTACTCTCGACATTCCACTCCATGGTCCAGTCGCTGACTTTCGGCTGCGTCCAGAAGTGCGGCGTGCGCGGCGGAACGATCCTGTTGCCCTGGCGAGCGCATGCCGGCGGCAGGTTGGCGTCCTCAAAGCCTCGATTGCGGATCAGTTCGGCATACAGGCCGCCATCGCCGGCGTGGCTGATCTCCTCGAAGAAGATGCCGTAGAGGTCCGGTGAAATCGTCGCGCCGGGCTTGCCTGCATCCACCTTGATGACGCCGGTTCCGGCGAACGCGATCCGCGAGACAGCGGCCAGCGCCGCACATAAGCGAACCAATCTTCGCCGAGTCATCGTGCCCTGAGTCTAGCCGCGAACGTATGCTGGGGAGTCCACGACGGCCACGTGCCGGCTAGGAGTTGGCAATGTCGGTGGGGCGGTCCTCCCGGACTGCGCCGGACCTCCAGGTCCGGCATTCGTGGACGCCCGCCCCACACGGACACCAGAGTGTTGTCGCATATCACGCTGGACAGGACACTAGAACTCCACGTTCGCCCTCAGTTCGATCGCTCGTGGGCCGTTGGCCACGCCGGACGTACCAAATCCGGGGGATTGGACGTTCGCGTTCGGGTTGCCCCAGACCGGGTGGTTAAACGCATTCAGGAACTCGCCCTGGAGACTGAAGCGGAGGTTCTCATGAATGGTCACCCTCTTCGTTAGGGACATGTCCGTGGAAATGGAGTGCGGCCCATACAGCCAAACGGTGGGCGCCAGGGTTCCGGGCGTGCCGTTGGGTGTGAAATACGTTGAGCTGGCCAGGCCACTGGGGGCCACGAACGTGGCCGGGTTGAACATGTAGGCGTAGGGATTTCCGGAGGAATGGAAGCTCACCGCGTTCTGAAGTTGCGAAGGAGTGATCCCATTCAGCACTACGCCGCCATCGGCGATGTTGTTGAACGTGCTAAACCCTCCCGCAACGTAGAACGGCGAGCCCGTCTGGAACGTGAAGATGGTTCCCAGAGTCCATCCGCCAACAACCCTGTCGATCCATCCCTTACGGTTGAGCAGCGGCCTTCCATTGCCGAAGGGCAGATCGTATGTGCCGAGAGCGTGCACCACCTGCGGAATGTTGAACGGCATCGGCCCGTAGTTCAGGCGCAGGTCGCGCATGGTATAGATGGGCAGCCCGTTGTCATCCTGGTTGGCCCCGGGCTGTCCATTTCCCCCCGTAAGCCCGAGGGCATGGCTCCACGTGTAATTGACATTGAACTGCATGCCATGCCACTGCTTCTGGCGGAACTCGACCTGCAGACCGTTGTAATTGGAGTATCCGACGGAGTTCAGATAGCCGACACCGCCGCCGGTCTGGAACGGGTTCGCCTGGAAGAAGTTGATGGGATCTCCGGCGCCGGGGCCGGTGAACCCCTGGGCCGCGCACGGGCTGAAGTTATTCCCGCCCACCAGGTTACAGAAGTACTGCGGGCCGGCGCCTCCGGCGAATGCTTGCGCCAGCGCGCCAGCCTGGCCCTGCTGCAGCAACTGGATGAAATTCCCGTTCGCGTAATCGCCGAGCGGAACCCCGTTTCCGCCGGGCTGCTCTCCGGCGAATGCCGCGTCGAACAACGGCAGCGGTTGCTGTCCGGCATAACCGTTGTTGGCAAACGAAGCGATTCCATGGGCTTGGTTAATGTTCAGATTGGCCTGCGCCGCCTTGAATTGCTTTAGGAACCCGTTTTCAAAGATATTCACTTCGTTGATATTCAGTCCCACCCACTGATGAAGGGATTTTGTGCCGACGTACCGAACTTCGATGGCGTTGCTGTTCCCCAGTTGCCGTTGGATGCCAAAGTTCCAGGACTGGACGTAAGGCTGCTGGATGTTCGGGTTTATGCCGGCGAGGCTTCCCCCGATAAAAGAGTTTATGGATTCGGGCGCCGTCTGCACGTACGAAGGCGGCGTGTAGACATACGGTGGAAATGGCTGCCCGAACGACAGACTCCCGGGCGTGAAGCTCCCCGGTCCGGTGCCGTACGGATTCAGATTGTAGGCCCCTTCGAAGAACGCCCCGTAGTTGGAGGCGTAGCTCCAGAAGTTCTGATAGGAGGGAGTGTAGTTCCGCAACGAATAGCCGGCGCGAATCACCGTTTGGTCCTTGCCGAACAGCTTGCCCAGCAGGCTTCCCTTCGCGCCCGGCGACCACGCGATTCCGATGGCCGGCTGAGGGCTGACGTGCCAGGGACGATACTGGTGGCCCAGCGTGACAAACTGCGGATTCATGTTGCCCGTCAGCACGCCTGGAGCGAACTCGTTACCGTATCCGGATGGCCCGTACAGGTCGGCGGCCGAGGCGACGCCGTGGTACATGCCGTTGAGGTCGTGGTCGTCACCCGTAAAGTCCCAACGGAGACCGAAGTTGACGGTGAGGTTCGACTTTAGATGCCACGAGTCCTGTGCAAACAGGCCAAACGCCTGCTGCAGCTCGTCGAGGTTGGGCGCGCCATACTGAACGTACTGCTTCGTCTTGATGTCCAGCGCGTTATTCCCGCCGACCGCGCTGACTCTTCCCGCCAGGATGGCGTACAATTGCTCGGCCTCGCCCAACTGGTTCGGGCTGGCGTTGGGTAAAGTCCCGGCCGGCCCGTTGGTGAAGGCGTTGAACGCCGGGTCGCCGTTGGCCAGGCCCAGGCTGACCCAGGGATAACCAATCGGGGGGTTCCAGTAGTGGTCTTGTTCTCTGTACCAGGAAGCCCCGAACTTCAGATTGTGCGAACCGCGTTGCCACGTCACCGTATCGGAAAAATTGAACCGCGGGTAGAAATTCGACTGCGGCTCCGTGAAGGCCCCGCCGGACATCCAGAAGTTGCCACCCGGATAGGAGAACAGAGTGCGCGGCTGTTCCACGTTGGTGGGCGGAGCATTCAGGCCGCCGTATTGGAAGTAGTACAGAAATCCGCCTTTGAACTGATTGATCAGATTGGGACTGATGGTCCACTCGACCCCGAGGGCTGCCGTGTAGTACCGGTTACCGGTGCCGCCGGCGGTATCCTTGAAAGCCGAGCCGGGAAACGAGGGCGTGATGGCGGTCGGCGCACTTGTTTTTGTCATCGCCCAGGATCCGCTGAAGCGCAGGCTGTCGGAAGGGTTGTAGTCGACGCGCACCACCGGAAAATAGACAGTAGTCGGGTTGGGCTGCGTCCAGTAGAGCGTCAGGAGGTTGGGATCGTTGCCCGTCTGCCGGAGAATGCCCGAAGAGGCGGAACTGTTGATCCGCCCCAGGATGGAGGCGATGCCGGAGTTGACCGTGGAGGGCAGGCCGCTGGCGCCAGCCAAATTCAGAACGTTGATGGTGCGCAATTGACCGTTGGTATCCGTGTAGGTGAAGTTGCCTTGCTGGGCGCCCGCGGAGAGCACATTGTTATTCGGGTAATTCGTCCCCGGAATCTTTCGCTCCGCGTAATCGCCGAAGAAGAACAGCTTGTTCTTGATAATGGGCCCGCCGAGCGTAGCGCCGAAATCGTCGATGATCAGTTTCCCCTTGGGCTGCCCGATGGCATCGTTGAACCACGAATTCGCGTTCAGGCCGTCGTTTTGAAAGTCGTCATAGACCCGGCCATGGAATGCGTTCGTGCCGCGCCGGGTGGTGAAGTTCACCTGCATCACGGACGTTCCGAAGCCTTGGTCGAGGTCGAGTTGGTCCGTCAGAATCGTCATCTCCGCGATGGCCTCAGGGCGGGGCAAAATTGCCGAGGCGGCGTTGCCGAAATCCTTGAAGCGGCTCGTATCTGCGACCACGCCATCGAAATTGTTGCCCTGGGACGCCATGGGTGCGCCGTTCCAACTGTGATAACCGTTGCCCTCCGCGTAGCCGGGAACCAGAGCCGACAGGCCGTTGAGATCCCGGCCGCCGAGAGGCAGGTCTTCGATCTGCTTCATGTCGATAGTGGTGCCGATGACACTGGAGGTCGCTTCCACGATGGGGGTGACCCCGCCGGTGACCTCAATCCGTTCGCTGGTGCTTCCGATTTGCAGTGTGACGGTCACATCCGTTGTGCGCGCCGTTTGAACGGTAATGGAATCGATCACCGCCGTCTGAAAGCCGCTCAGCAATGCCGTCAGGCCGTAGGTTCCGTAGGTGAGGTTTACAAAGCTGTAGGTTCCGTCCGCGCGCGTCACCCCTGACCGGACATCGTTGGTTGCCAGATCCTTGAGCGCGAGCTGGGTATTCGGCACCAGAGCGCCGCCCGGATCGAGCACCGTGACCGTCACCGTTCCGCTGGTGTTCTGCGCCCAGGCGCTGGAGGCCAGCACGCCTGAGTATACGAAACAGCATACCAAGGCTGAGCCAAACAGCCGCATGGCTGAATACGTTTTCATAAACTGTGTCCTTTCTTACAAATAGTCTCGTCGGCCGCCGACGGCATTCCCCCCTGTTCGCTGCTGGCTGCGCTAGCGCCAGCCATCCATGTAAGCGCTATCAGACCTCAATAATAATTTATAATCTGTAATCGTGCTTGTGTCAAGCTAAAAACAGAAGGGAACAGGCGAATTGTGACCGTTTCCCTTCCGCGGTATACCGGTAAGAGAGGCGCATTGCCTGACAGTGCTTGCTCTATGCTGCTGCTACTCATGCTGTTGGCCGCCCAGACTCAGGGCCGCACTCTAGCCCCAACTGGGAATGCGCACCTGTTGATGGACCGGGCTCTCGCCCGGTATCTGGCGGGTGACCCGCGCGCGGCGGCGCGCATGCTCCGGGAAGCGGCCAGGCTGGATGCGCATCTCGCCAACCTGTACCAGGGGCTGGAGCAACTGAATCTGGGCCATCCGGCGCGCGCCATCGAGCCGCTGCAGAATGCGCTCAAGGAGGATCCCGGCAACAATGCCGTGCGCCAGGTGCTGGCCGATGCGTTCTACGATGCAGGCCGCTACTACCCTGCGGCCGCGCAGCTCATTCAGGTCACCGACGCCAGCCCTCCGAACACGCGCGCGTGGTACGTTCTGGGGCGCACATGGGCCGCCCTCGCGCGAAGCCGCTACGAGCGGATTCTCAAGCAGGCGCCGCCGGATTCGGCTTACGGCCTAGCGGTAGCCGCCGACGGCCTGATGCAGCGGCATGCGTATCGGCGTGCCCTGGTGATATACAACGAAGCGCTAGCGAAGGACCCGGACCTCCTCGGCGTGCGGGCCGCTGTTGCCGAGATCTACCGCGTCAACGGGCGGGTGGACTGGGCAGCCAGGGAGGAGGAGCTGGCCACGCGTACCGATTGCACCGTACACAGGCTGGCGTGCGAATTCCGGGCGGGGCGTCATGAGGCGGTGCTGGCGGCCACCCTGAAGGCGCAATCGATGGACGCCTGGTACTGGCAGGCGCAGGCTTTCACGGGCCTCGCGAATGCCGCGTTCGCGAAGCTGGCCGGACTTCCGCCTTCGCTTGAGCTGCACCGGTACAGGGCCTCACTCGCGTGGGACGCTGGCCAGCACGCGGAGGTGGTCGAGGAATTGCGAAAGGCGCTCGAATTCGCGCCTGCCGACCGGGGATTGCGACGCGATCTGGCAATGGCGCTTGGTGGCGCCGGCAAATATGACGATGCCTGGCGGCTGGCGCGCGAGCTCCTGCGCGAGGAGCCGGATTCGCCGGAGTTGAACAACCTCGCCGGCGCCGCGCTGTTGAACGATCAGCGGGTGGAGGAAGCCATTCCCTTCCTGACCAAGGCGCTCGCGGCCAGACCGAACGACCTTTCCATACGCGCTTCGCTGGGCCGCGCCTGGATGCAGGCCGGACGGCCGGCGCGTGCTCTGCCGCACCTGGAGGCCGCCGCTTCGACCGACAAGGACGGGAGCCTGCACTTTCAGCTCGCGCACGCGTACCAGCAAACCGGCCGGCCTGAGCTGGCGGAGCAGGCCATGGCCGCGTACAAAGAGCTCTCGGCAAAACCCGTGTTTCCGCCCGAGCCGCCGCTGGTCCCTCCCGAGTAGGTACGCTTCGAATCCTAATCTAATCCAAACCGAGACGCGATTCTGCTTGGCCGCAGCCGCCTTTTTAGGCGGCCAGAGCCGGCTGAAAGCCGGCTGCGGGCAGGATTGCCCGCCCCACATCTGCGGGACCGGACGCTAGCGCGGCTCGGTAACCACCTGCACGCTGTTCAGCTTCGAAATCGGCACGCGCTCGACCGCGCCGCTGGGCCAGCGGATCTCGATCGGTTCCTTCGCCGCGATCCCGCCGAAGTGCACGGGGACGTGGCTCGATGAAGCGTAGCCCACCGCCGAAGTACGGATCTGATATTGATTGCCAATGCGTACGACAGCCCCGATTCCATCGCGGTTCGATTTTGTGCCACGCGGGATCACGTCCACCCAGGCTGTCTTCGCCGGGCTGGTGTTGTGCCACAGTTCCGGCGGTTCGCCGAGCGCGGTGACCACCACGTCTGTGCGGCCGTCGCCGTCGAAATCTCCGAACGCGCAGCCACGGTGCGCCCGCGCGCCTTTTGCGAAGTCCTCGCCGGCCTCGGCCGATACGTCACGGAACTTTCCGTTGCCAAGATTGAGCAAGACCATGTTCGGTATCCTGTACTGGCTTGGCTCCAGCACCTGAATGCGATCGTTCACGTGTCCGCCCGACACGAACAGGTCCTTGTTACCGTCGTTGTTCAGGTCGACAAAAGCCGTGCACCAGCCACTCTGCCGCACGCTCGCGGGACCCACACGGCTCGAATAAGTGGCATCGCGGAAGCTTCCGCCGCCTTCGTTATGGAACAGCGGAAACGTTTCGCCCGCCAGCGCCGCGATCGCTATGTCGGGACGGCCATCGTTGTCATAGTCGCGGAAATCGACGCCCATGCTGGACACGGGCCGCCCGCTATCGAGGAGCGCGACGCCGGCGGAAAGCGCGACCTCCTCAAACCGCTTGCCCTGCACGTTCCGAAACAGGGAATTCGGCATTTGATCGTTGGTTACGAAGGCATCCAGGAAGCCATCGCCGTCGAAGTCGCCGAAGGCGACGCTCATGCCGCGGCCTATGAAGGAGGCCAGGCCCGTGCGGGCGGATACGTCCTCGAACGTGCCGTCGCCGCGATTGCGATACAGTGTGTTGGGCAGTCCCTCGAAGTTATTCGGATGGCAGTACATGCGCAAGCCCCGGGTCGGATCGCCGCAATAAAGGTTGAAAGAAGGCGTCCACTTCATGTAGTTCACGACAAACAGGTCGAGCAGGCCATCGTTGTCGTAATCGAACCAGCCGGCGGCAACCGACCACATGTCGCTGCGAATACCCGCTTTCGCAGTCACGTCCTCGAACGTCCCGTCGCCGCGGTTGTGGTACAGAATATTGCGATAGCCGCCCGCCACAAACAGATCGACGTTGCCGTCGTTGTCGTAGTCGGCGGCGGCTGCGCCATTGGAGTAACCGGCTCCCGCCACGCCGGCCTGCTCGGTAACGTCGGTGAATCTCAGTCCGCCGTCGTTGCGGTACAGACGGTTGAAGTCCCCGGGAGACTCTTTCCGCAGCGCGGGCACCACAGCGCCGTTGGTAAAGTAGATGTCCGGCCTTCCGTCGTTGTTGTAGTCGAACACCGCCACGCCTCCGGGCATCGTCTCGATGCTGTGTTTCTCCGGGGTCGCATGATTCTCGAGCACGAAGCGCAGGCCGGCGCTGCGCGCCACATTCTCGAAGCGAATGCGTGTCGCAACGGGGCGCTGTTCGGGAAAGACCGCCGTGGCAATCGGCAGTGCCAATAGAACAACTCCGAGGCTGCCTATTATGGCTCGCTCGACAGCCATTACGAATCCGCGCGGGATCTCTCTTTGCCGACAGCTGCTCTCCCTGGATGTGCCCACCATGCTTCACCAAAACGCGTCGCCGATCAGCCTGAACTTACCATGTCCTCTTGATCCCCTTCAACTTTGATACCAATGCACCCGTCCGGCGACGTGCGGCAGCGCCGTGCGCTGCCCCACACTCTGACCCTGCAAACGCACCTCAACAGGCCGGCCCTCAAACACCACCGCTTTCGAGACGGCCTCGTTTGCTACGCGCACCTCGACGTTGCGCTTCATCGGAGGCAGCATCCGCGAGCCTTTCGCAAGCTGGAGTTTCAAAGTGCGATCGCGATCGCTCCAATTCGATTGCAGCCGCATGACCTCGCCCCGCCGGTAATTGAACGTCTTGCCGTCATCCTCGTACAAAGTGAAGGCGCCGTCGCTGCCCGGATACACCCAAAGCGTCAATGGCCCATCGACTTTCTCCTCCGTGTACTGCCTTACGGGCCCCATGGGAATTACGGCGCCCGCGCGAACATACAAAGGGGTTGTAGCAAGATCGACGGGCCGGCTAATTTCTCTCCCGCCTTCGAGCTTTTCTCTGGTCCAAAAGTCGTACCAGGCGCCCCGCGGCAAATACAGTTTCCTTTCGCTGGCGCCTTTCTCGACAACCGGGGCGACCAGCATGTCCCGGCCCCAGAGGT
>OBLU010004077.1_pt1 | contig 13191 bp, 11 predicted proteins | sample 1518681 | NCBI WGS metagenome assembly OBLU01 (sample SAMEA3539304, study PRJEB22396) | soil metagenome | biome: tundra; feature: field; material: soil | place: USA | collected 2010-05 | depth 0.15 m | reverse complement strand
CATCTATGGGTCCGGCCACAGCGAGGAGGTGGTGGGCCGCGCGATCGCCGGGCATCGCGCCGAAGTGGTGCTCGCCACCAAGTTCGGCGGTGGCGGCGGCGCCGGACTCGGCAAGCGCGACAAGGTTCGCCCGGCGCTCGAGGAAAGCCTCGCGCGTCTCGGCACCGACTACGTCGATCTCTATTACCTCCACAGGGTCGATCAGTCGACGCCGATCGAGGAGACTGTCGGTGCGATGGCCGAGCTGGTCACGGCTGGACTGGTTCGCTACCTCGGTCTCTCCGAGGCCGCTCCGGAGACGATCCGGCGAGCGCACGCCACCCATCCGATCACCGCCCTGCAGACGGAGTATTCGATGTTCAGCCGCGAACCGGAGGCGGCGATCCTGCCGACCACCCGCGAGCTCGGCATCGGCTTTGTGGCATACAGCCCGCTCGGCCGCGGTCTGCTCACGGGTCGGTTCCAGCGTCTCGATGACATCCCCGCAGATGACTGGCGGCGCGGTGTCCCTCGCTGGCAGGAGGAGAACTTCGATCACAACATCCGGCTCGTCGGTCACCTCGAGGAGATCGCACATCGCCACAACATCAGCACGGCGCAGCTCGCCCTCGCATGGGTGCTCCATCAGGGCGACGACATCGTCCCGATTCCAGGAACGCGCAGGCGCGAGAACCTTGAGGCGAACGCCGCGGCTGCCGATGTGACCTTGAGCGCCGACGACCTCAGCGAAATCGATGCGGTGGCGTCTCCGGACAGGGTCGCCGGCGCACGTGGCGCCACCGAGTACCTGGCACGGGTCAACGCCTGATCACGAGCGAGACCGGCATTTGACCGCGGCACCCGTAACGTGGTGTCATCCGTCCCAGAGAATCATCAGGGGGTTGGATCCATGCGCACACTGCGATTGACCGTTGCCACCGCCACGCTTGGACTGGCTTTGATGGGAGCGGGTTCGCTCGCGGCGGTTCCAGCCGCAGCGACGGTCGCCATCCAACCGGACATTGCGATGTCGCGATTGATCTCGACGAGCGCTCCGCCGACAACGGCGCAATGCGAGGCCGACTTCCACGTGGCCTGTTACGACCCGGCGCAGATCCAGCGCGCCTACGACCTCGGACCGCTCTACACCAAGGGCTACACCGGCGCGGGCAAGACCATCGTGATCGTGGATTCCTTCGGATCGACGACCGTCCGCCACGATCTCGCCGTGTTCGATGCGGCGTTCCATCTTCCGCCGCCGCCGTCGTTCAAGATCATCCAGCCCGCGGGCGCGGTGCCACATCCGAACCCGGGATGGGCGGGTGAGACGGACCTCGACGTGGAGTACGCGCATACGATCGCGCCCGGCGCGAACATCCTGCTGGTCGAGACGCCCACATCCGAGAACGAAGGAACATCTGGGTTTCCCCAGATCGTGGACGCGGAGAACTACGTCATCAACCACCATCTTGGCGACGTGATCAGCCAGAGCTTCAGCGCGACCGAGGAAACGTTCCCCACCGTTCAGTCGCTCCTCAATCTGCGATCCGCGTACGTCAACGCCGCCAAGCACGGCATCACCGTCAACACCGCGACGGGAGATTCCGGTGCCGCCGACTTCGTCCGATACGGCTCCGACTTCTACCTCCACCCGGTGACGTCGTGGCCGGACTCCGATCCGCTGGTCACCGGGGTCGGCGGCACGCAGCTGCACCTGGACGCGAAGGGCAAGCACACCGCCCCAGACAACGTCTGGAATGACACGTACAACGAGCCGACCCAGGAGTTCATCTTCGGTGACGCAGGTCCGAACCCGTTGGCTGGTGGCGGCGGCTTGTCGGTCATCTTCTCGCGGCCTGATTACCAGGACGGTGTGTCGTCGGTCGTGGGCACACAGCGCGGCGTGCCCGACATCAGCATGAGTGGCGCCTGCAACGGCGGCGCGATCATGTACCAGAGCTTCAAGGGCGGCGGCCCCCCCGGGTTCTATGTCGTCTGCGGGACCAGCGAGGCCACCCCCCTGTTCTCGGGAATCGTCGCGATCGCGGATCAGTACGCGGGACACGATCTCGGCGTGATCAACCCGGCGCTCTACGCCATGTCACAAGCCGGAGCCCCCGGTGTTGTCGACATCACCAGCGGCAACAACACGGTCACGTTCAGCCAGAACGGCAAGGTTCATACCGTGGTCGGCTTCCAGTCGCTTCCAGGCTATGACCTGGCGAGCGGGGTCGGAACAGTGGATGCCGCGACATTCATCCCGGAGCTCGCAGCGGCCGGCTGAACTTGTCATGGCTAGGCCCGCACCGGCAGATACCATCTAGACATGGTCGGCTCATCCAGGGCGCTCGGCGCCCGCTACCTGCGCACCCGAGAATGCATTGCCCGCCTTGCCCGAGGCCGGGATGATGGTCAGGGCATGGTCGAATATGCCCTGATCCTCGTACTCATCGCGATTGTCGTGATCGTGGTACTGCAGGTCGTCGGCAAGCAGGTGAACAACGTCTTCTCGAACATCAGCAACGGTCTGTCCCACTAGCCGCGACTGCCGGTAGCGCCGGATCAGAGCGGCTCATCAGCTCCTCCGAGGTGCCGATGTCAGTCCCTCGCTGCAGCGCGAAGAGCGCCGCGCGGGTCGGTCTGGTTAGTCTGAGCCCTGTCGTCCGGATTCGCCAAAGGAGCCTCGCATGACCGTCGAAAGCAGTGCCAGCGCAACCTGGGAAGGCAGCCTCGTCAGTGGGAGGGGCACCGTTCGGCCCGCGAGCGGCGCGTTCCCGGAGCTCGCAATCACGTGGAATCAACGCGCAGAGTCGCGCGCCACTGGGACGAGCCCCGAGGAACTGATCGCCGCCGCCCATGCGAGCTGCCTGTCGATGGCGCTCGCCCATGGGCTGACCGGCGCCGGGCACCCCCCGGACCGGCTCGACACCACGGCGAAGGTCACTTTCGATACCTCTGAGGGCATCTCAGCAATCCATCTCATCGTCAAGGGAAAGGTCCCCGGCATCGATGCGTCGGTCTTCACCGCTGCGGTCGAGGATGCCAAGGCGAACTGCCCCGTGTCGAAGGCGCTCGCGGCAGTGCCGGTGACCGCGGAGGCGACCCTGGAGCTGTAGGCCGCGGCGCTCAGCCGCCGCCGCGGGGATGCGTTTGATACGATTCGGCGAGTAAGAGTCGTTGTGGGGGGAATACCTGTGCGCCGTATGACGCTGACTGTGGCTGTCGGATGCCTTGCCGTGTCCGCGGCCGTCGCCGGATCGCCCAAAGGCGCCGCCGCGCCCCTGAGTCACAGCGCACTCCACCGGGTTGGCACTGCCAACTCCGGGTTGGAACACTCCAGGAACTGGTCAGGGATCGCGGTCACCGGTCACGTGTACACCCAGGTTGCCGGCTCCTGGAAGGTTCCGACGGTCATCGCAACCCTTGGTAATCGCTACGCCTCCGACTGGGTGGGCATCGGCGGCTACAGCAGCGGCGATCTGATCCAGGCCGGCATATCGGAGCAGTACACCGGCGGCCACGCCTCGTACAACGCCTGGACCGAAATCCTTCCCGCCCCCGAGGTCGTGATCCCGGGGTTCCTGGTCCATCCAGGGGACGCGATCACGGTCGACATCACCAAGGGATCGGGCGTCGCCTGGAAGATCGTCGTCTCCAACGCAACCGAGTCCGAGTCGTTCACGAAGAACCTCAACTACAACTCGGCGGAAGGCAGTGCCGAGTGGATCCATGAGGCGCCACAGCTCGGTAGCATCGTGGACATCGCTTCCACGACCAACGTCGACTTCGATCACGGCACGGTCAACGGGTCCACGGTCATCGGCAGCGCGGGTACCCAGCACCGGATCCAGCTGGTGGGCGCTGCCGCCGGCGATACCAAGGCGACACCATCGAAGCTCGACTCGGACAAGGACGGGATCGCCGTCGCAGACGGGACCAAGGCTCCCCAGCCCCCGGCGAGCTGACCTCTCGCCGTTACTCTCGCGGCCAGTCGAGGTCGACCACCAGTGGCGCATGGTCTGAGGGCAACGTTCCCTTGCGTGCATCGCGATCGATGTACGCGTCAGTGACCGCCGGCGTGACCGCGTGGTCGAGCAGGACGAGGTCGATGCGCATGCCGAGACCCTTGTGGAAGTTGCCGGCACGGTAGTCCCAGTACGTGAAGGGTCGTCCCTTCAGCGCGCGTGGCTGGACATCGTCCAGCCCGAGGCTGATGAGACCCGCAAGTGCCTCACGCTCCGGGGCGCTGACGTGCGTCGACCCGATGAACGCGGCGGGATCCCAGACGTCATCGTCACCGGGCGCGATGTTGAAGTCACCACAGACGACCAGCGGCGGCGATGACCCCTGGGACACGAGCAGCGCCCGGCGCAACGCCGCGAGCCAGCTGAGCTTGTAGGGGTAGTGGTCGCTGTCGAGCGCGCGTCCGTTCGGCACGTAGAGCGACCACACCCGCAGCCCTCCGCAGGTCGCGCTCATCGCCCGGGCTTCGGCTCCGGGGAAGCCGGGCTCACCCTCGAAGCCGCGGGCGACATTCAGCAACCCGACGCGGGAGATGATGGCCACGCCGTTCCAACGTCCCTCCCCATGGAGTGCGACGTCGTAGCCGAGCGCTTCGACCTCGGCGCGCGGAAACCCGTCATCGGCGATCTTCGTCTCCTGCAGGCAGAGCACGTCAGGGCTGCTCGAGGCGAGCCACTCGACCAGTCGAGGCAGGCGTGCAACAACCGAGTTCACGTTCCAGGTGGCGAGCCGCATCGGCCAAGGATAGGGTCGCCGGTACGGCCCCCGTCGCCGCCGAGGTCAGAGGATCAAGCCGCCCTCGAGGTGGGACATGGCCTCATCGAGCAGCACTGAAAGGTCGGCCTGCGGGTCATCGATCACCGCGAACATTGCCGCCATCGCGGCGCCGATCACGGCGCCCGCGAGCGTCCGCACGGCCATGTCGTTGTCGCTCCGTCCGGCGCGCTCGGCCAGGATGGTGCCGAGCAATCGCATCGCCGCTGCGAACTGCTCCAGCATCGCCGCGCGCAACTCCGGGACGGCGAGCATCATGTGCATGCGATCCGACTGTTCCTCGATCTGATCAGGTCGCAGGGCGCCGAACGCCTCGCGAAATGCCTCGCGCAGCGCCTGGATCGGAGTCAGTTCCGACGGCTGTCGCTGGAACGCGCCGACGATGATCGGATCGAAGTCATCGGTGAGCACGACATCGCCCTTGGTCGGGAAGTACCGAAAGAACGTGCTCTCCGAGATCTCGACCTCATCGATGATCTGCTGCACCGTGGTGGCGTCATAGCCCTGCGTCCTGAAGAGGCGCATTGCGTGGGCGCGGATCATCTCGCGGGTTCGTTCCTTCTTCCGCTCCCGCAGCCCGGGAGCGCGCAGCTCAGCGGATGCCTGCAAGCTCGCGGTCCTGTTCCGGTTGCACAGGCTGATTGTCCTGCACCGCGTTGCTCCGCGGCAGAAACAGGAGCGTCAGGACGAGCCCCAAGATTGCGATGCCTGCTGACACGACGAGCGCGGTGTCCATACCGTCAGTGAACGCGCTGCGAACCGAATGCAGCAAGGCTGGGGATCCGGCCTGCTGCGCAACCGCGACGCCCGCGAACACGCTCCTCCGGACGGCAGCCGCCGCTGCCGCGGGCAGGCCCGTGACCACCAGCCGAGAGAGGTAGACCGAGCTCAGCGCGCTGCCGAGGATCGCCGTGCCGAACGGCCCGCCGACCTTGTTGACGGCCTGCAGCACCGCCCCGCCGACACCGCTGCGCTCCTCGGACAGCTCAACGAGCGCGGCGGAGGTCGACGTGGAGAGCGCCAGGCCGAGCCCCATCCCCGCAACGGCCATCCAGACGGCCACGAACAGGGTGCTCGAGCCGGTACCGGTCGTCGAACCGACGAACAACCCCGCAGCCAGGAGGAGGAACCCGGTTGCAGCCACGAGCTTGGCCCCGGCGCTACGGACGATCCGCTCCGCCGGCAGGGCACCGAGGACGAGGCCGAGAATCACCGGCAGCAGTCGCAGTCCCGAGCCCATCGCGTCGGCTCCAAGCACGCCCTGGAAGTACTGCGGCATCGTGAAGAGCACGCCGATCATCGCGAGAACAGCGAACGCAGCCAGGATTACTCCCCAGGTGAAGGAAGCTGAGCGGAACAGGCTGAGATCGAGCAGCGGCTGCCCTCCTGGCCGCCGGTTGAGCCGGCGCTCCCACGCGCCGAACGCCACCAGCATCCCGGCCCCAACCCCCATAGCGACGATCGCAGTCAGATCGCTCCACCCCTGCTGCCCCGCCTGGATGAAGCCATAGGTGAGCGCGACCAGCCCGGTGACGGACAGCGCAACGCCGACAGCGTCAAACCCCGGGCGCTCAGCGGCCCGGGATTCCGGAACCAGCGTGATCAGGGCCACAACGCCCATTGCCGCGACCGGGGCGTTGATCAGGAAGACCCATCCCCACCAGAAGTGGGACAGCATCCACCCGCCGAGAATCGGGCCGATCGGGAGCGAGACGAAGTTGGCCGCCGCCCAGATGCCCACGGCCTTGGGGCGCTCGGCCTTGGTGAAGAGCACGGTCAGGGCCGAGATCGCCATGACCACGACGCCGGCGCCGGCGAGGCCCAGGAGTACGCGCGCCGCCAGGAACTCCCCCACCGACGTCGAGTACGCACAGGCCACCGACCCGACGCCGAAGAGGCCGAGCGCGATCGTCAATACCTTCTTGTGGCCAAAGCGGTCCCCCAGCAGCCCCGCGGGCAGCATCGCGGCGGCGAGCACCAGAAAGTACCCGGACGTGAACCACTGGAGATCGGACTCCGACGCGAGCAGCGCCTTCGCCAGCGTCGGCAGCGCCACCGTGAGCACCGTCCCGTCGAGGCCGACCGCAAGGACCCCCAGGCTCACCGCGGCGAGTGCCCACCACCTCCGAGCGCCCTGTGTCTTCATGACAGTTACCTCTATCTGATAGTTACCATCTCATGATAGTAACACTCATTATCACCGCCTTTGCGAATCGGATGACTCACCCACGCGCCCGGCGTATCCTCCGCTGGACGCGTCCGAGCGATTGGCAGAGGTGGACCGCATGACAACGAAGTTCTTGCTGACGGAAGACGATCTGCCGTCGCACTGGTACAACATCCTCGCCGACGTCCCCGAGCCCCTCGGCGCCTTCCTGAGTCCCCGGACGCTCGAACCGTTGACGCCACCGGACCTGACCCCGATCTTCCCGATGGCGATCATCGGGCAGGAGGTGTCGACCGAGCGCTGGATCGAGATCCCCGATCGCGTCCGCGACATCTACAAGATGTGGCGGCCCACGCCGCTCTACCGGGCCACGCGCTTGGAGAAGGCGCTCGATACACCCGCGAAGATCTTCTACAAGTACGAGGGGACATCGCCGGCGGGGTCGCACAAGCCCAACACGGCGGTCGCGCAGGCGTACTACAACGCCGAGGAAGGCATCAAGCGTTTGACCACCGAGACCGGCGCCGGCCAGTGGGGATCGGCACTGGCGTTTGCGGGTGGCCTCTTCGGCCTCGAGGTCATGGTCTACATGGTCAAGGTCTCGTATCAGCAGAAGCCGTACCGCCGTGCCCTCATGGAGACCTGGGGCGCGAAGGTACTCCCCTCCCCGACCGATCAGACCGAGTTCGGCCGCAGCGTGCTCGCCAGGGAGCCGGAATCGCCGGGAAGCCTCGGCATCGCCATCTCAGAGGCCGTTGAGGATGCGGCAACCCGTGACGACAGCCACTATTCGCTCGGCTCGGTGGTCAACCACGTCCTCCTCCACCAGACAGTCATCGGCCAGGAGGCCCAGAAGCAGATGGAGATGGCCGACGCGTATCCGGACGTTGTGATCGGCTGCGTCGGCGGCGGCTCGAACTTTGCCGGGCTGGCGTATCCATTTCTCGCCGACCGGCTCGCCGGGAAGACCAACACCCGGTTCATCGCCGCCGAACCGGCCGCCTGCCCGACTCTCACCCGCGGTCTCTACGCGTACGACTTCGGCGACACGGCGGGCATGGGACCGGTCGTGCCGATGTACACGCTCGGCCACAACTTCATTCCTGACACCATCCACGCTGGCGGGCTGCGCTATCACGGCGACGCTCCGTCCCTGTGCCTGCTCGTCAAGAACGGCTTCATCGAAGCGCGCGCATACAAGCAGAACGAGTGCTTTGCCGAGGCGGTGCGCTTCGCGCGCAGCGAAGGCATCCTCCCCGCACCCGAGCCGTCGCACGCGCTCCGCGCGGTCGCACAGGAAGCCGCGGCGGCCCGCGAGGCGGGGGACTCGCGCGTGATTCTCTTCAACCTCTCGGGTCACGGGCATTTCGACATGGGCGCCTACGACGCGTACTTCGCGGGCACGCTGCAGGACGTGGAACTCCCGCAGGAGCGGCTCGACACCGCGCTCGCTGAACTTCCGAAGGTCCCCGCCGGGGCGGCCTGAGTGCTCGAGTCCCGCGTCGGGGCGTGAGCGACCCGACAACTCACCCTCGACCGCACGGACTCGGTATCGCGGTCGTCTTCGACTGGGCGCTCACCGCGCAGCTGACGACCCAGGCGCTGGCATCGGCCACGCGCAACCTCGGGTTCACACCGAATCCGGGCGTGATCGTCGGTGGCCTGATTGCGGCAGGGGGATTGCTCGCGCTCGGCGAGGGATTGCGCCGCGGCATCCCCGCGCTGCGTCTGGTGCAGGTCGGACTCATGGTGATCATCACGCTTGTGGGAGTCGCGTCACTCCTGATGCTCGTGACCGGGAACTTCAGCGGCAGCCTGCTGTTCACGACCGCTATCGAGCTGGGATACGCGCCCTGGCTTGTCTGGCGACTGCTCGACAAGGAGACCGCCGCGTGGTTCGCCATCGCCAAGGGGCGAGGCCGTGCCCCGCACGTCTCCGGCTGGCAGTGGGTCGCCGTGCTGGCGGCGTGGGCGATCGTGTGGGGCGTCGTCGTCGCCTGGGCGGAATCGCTGTAGCGGGGAGCTCAGGCGTCGAGTGTCGCGCGCACGTGATCCAGCAGATCGGCAGCGACAAACGGCTTTGACACCAGGTGGATCCCGCGTTGCACGACCCCCTGCGACGTGATCACGGATTCCGGGTAACCGGACATGTAGAGCACCCTGATCTTCGGGCGCAGCTCCGTGACTCGCTCGGCCACCTGCTTGCCGGTCAACCCGGGCATCACGACATCGGTGAGCAACAGGTGAATGGTGCCTCGCTGCTCGTTGATCAACGCCAGGGCCTCCGATCCACCTCGCGCGGCGAGCACCCGGTACCCGTGTCTGGTGAGGATGCGGCGCGCGACATCGAGCACGAGATCCTCGTCCTCGACCACGAGAATCGTCTCGCCACCCTGGCTCCGGCGCGAGGCCGGCCCTGGTGGCTCGGACTGCGCTCCTGCCGACACCGCGCTCGGCAGCAGGATGGTGATCGTCGTTCCAGTGCCAAGGTTGGACTCGAGGTCGACCATGCCGCCCGCCTGGTTGACGATGCCGTAGACCGTCGCGAGGCCGAGCCCGGAGCCCTTCTCCTTGGGCTTGGTGCTGAAGAAGGGCTCGAAAGCACGCTCGATGGTGTCGCGGGCCATGCCGGTGCCGGTGTCCGCCACGCGCAAACGAACATGCGGACCCGCCTGCAGCCGCTGATCTCGCGCCGCGTAGACGTCATCGACCGTGAAGTTGTCGGTATCGATGATCAGCGTCCCTCCGGTCGGCATCGCGTCGCGCGCGTTCACCGCGAGGTTGAGCAACACCTGCTCCATCTGTCCTCGATCCGCTAGCACGTGGTCGAGGTCGGTCGCGCAGCGGGTGATCAATTCAACGTGTTCCCCGATGGTCGTGCGCAGTAGACCGTCCACCTCGCCAACGACGGCGTTGAAGTCGATGATCTCCGGCTTGATGATCTCGCGACGACCGAAGGCGAGCAACTGATGCGTCAGCCGTGCGGCACGGTCCGCGGCAGCACCGATCTGGCTCACGTCGTCGAGCACCGCACTGAGACGCGCCGACTCGTGCGCCGGTCGCGTCGCGATCTCTGCGGTGATCTCCTCGTCCACGAAGCTCACGTAGTTGAGGATGGCCGCCAGCAGGTTGTTGAAATCGTGCGCAACCCCACCGGCCAGCTGACCGAGGCTCTCGAGGCGTTGTGACTGGTGGAGCTGCCGCTCCATTCGATCGCGTTCGAGCTGAGCCTCCATGCGGTCGCGCTCGTGCTGTGCCTCCACGCGCTCGCTGACATCGCGAATTGCGGCGCAGACCATGAGGCCTTCCTCGGTCTCCATCGATGACAACGACACCTCGGCAGGAAACTCCGAATCGTCGCTGCGTCTGCCGGCGAGGGCGATCCACGCCGCGTCAGGACTGGTGCGCGGATCCCGAAACCCCGGGTTGGGGTTGGGAGAATGGATGTTGAGCGCCGCCCCCGGGACGAGCAATTCGACCGGGCGGCCGATCAACTGGTTGCGCTCATATCCGAACAGCGCCTCGGCCTGCGTGTTCACCAGGGTGATGAGCCCATCCGGGTTCACACCGACGATCGCATCCGGCGCCGCCTCGAGGAGGCTGCGGAATTTGGCCTCGGCACGCTTGCGCTCGGTGATATCCCGCACGGCGGCGATGACGACCAGACGGGCGTCGAGCTCGATCCGTGCCAGCGAAACCTCCGCGGGAAACTCGGAGCCGTCGCGCCGCCTGCCGGAGAGCTCCATGCCGAGCCCCATCGGGCGTGGCACCGGGGACTGGAAGTAGGTCCCGCGGAGTTGGGAATGGTCACGGAAGGAGTCGGGGACGAGCAGTTCCAGTGGCTGACCCACCAGCTCGTCTCGGCCATAGCCGAAGAGCGCCTGGGCCTTCGCATTCACGATCAGGATGCTGCCGTCGGCAACGACGCCGATGATCGCGTCCGGGACCGCCTCGAGGAACGTCGCAAAGAGCGCGCCGCCGGACGGCGCTCTATTCGCGGTGAGGCTCACGCGACGGGGCTTTCGGGAGTCCCCCGCGTGTCCGCTGATTCCCTCGGGTGGGTCCGACTGAGGCTGTCAGCCCTGGCCCGCTTGGCCTTCTCGACTCGATTGGCCGAGATCATCCGGGTCATGAGCTCACCAAAGCCGATCTCGGGTGGGAGCGGATCCTGCCGTGGTGTCGTCTGGCGGCCGGTCATGACACGCTGTCGTCTGGAAGCACCAACCTAGCCTGTGCCGAATCGGGCGGTACGCCGCTCGAATGCCGACGTCGCAACTGCCTCCGCTCAGAAGCGTTGCAATCTGGGCGTTTGCGCCGTTGCGATCTGCCCTGGGGACGATCCCACAGGCACGAGCCCGCCTGCGAATCGAGAAATCGTCGGTACGCCGCCAAGCGCGTAGTGTGAAGGTCGCCGGAGATACGCGGACACTCACTGGAGCGCAGATCAGACGGGGCGACACGGTCCTGCAGTCCTGGCGCATTCGCAAGGCGGCGCCCTACATCCCCCGAGGCGCACACGTCCTCGACATCGGATGCAGCGACGGGGCGTTGTTTCGCGCCCTCCAAGGGCGCATCGCATCAGGGGTCGGTATCGACACAGCACCGGTCCCCGGCGATCACGGATCCTTCCGGTTCATCCAGGGCTACGCTCCCGAGGCTTTGCCCGAGGGGGATCGATACGACGCCATCACAATGCTCGCCGTGCTCGAGCACATCCCGCCGGAGGCGCAGCGCGACCTCGCCGCCATGTGTGTCTCACTCCTGCGACCACAGGGCCGCATCGTGTGCACCGTGCCATCGCCAAAGGTGGACTCGTTGATTCATCTCGGCCAGCGGCTTCGCATCCTCGATGGGATGGCCGAGCACGAGCACTACGGATTCGAGCCCGCAGATACGGTGCGTGTGTTCACCGAATTCGGCTTCACCGTGCACCGCGCGCAGCGATTTCAGTTGGGACTCAACAATCTGTTTGTCTTCAGTCGACCCGATGACCGCGCCCGTTCGATGAGCCGTTCGTAGGCCGGCGGCGACCAACTGCGATCACGTCGAGCATCGCGACCTCGGGCTCAAAGACCACGGACGGCCGCACCACAACGTTGTCGCGGATCCCGAGCATGCTCAGGACGAAGCTCGCGAAGATCGTCTGCACACCCCCGGCGATGAGCAGCACAGCCACAATCAGTGGACGCATCGACGCCTGGGTGTCGAGTGCGCCATAACCACCGCGGCCCCAACTCACCACGGCCACCAGGATCAGCGCGAGGCCGGTGAGCGTCAGCACGCCGCCGAACAGCAATCCCTTCTCAAGGGTTGCCACGCGAAAGAAGCTGTCCGTGCGGCGGCTCGACGGCAGGAAACCCGCCCGCATGCCAAAAACCTTGATGAACGCTCCGAACAGCATCAACTCGTAGCCGATGAGTGCGAAGACACCGCTCACCAGCATGGTGTGGATATCGAGACCGACGGATCCTACATATCGCGTTCCACCCAGCAGCCACAGTGTCATGAGCGAACCGGACAGCATCAGTGCGAGTCCGGGAATCACGAACAGCCAGCGTGGACAGAAGAGCAGGAGGAATCGCAGATGCCTCCAACCGTCGCGCCATGTGCGCAGATGCGGCGGCCTGCTGCGTCCGTCCTTGTGCAACGAGATCGGCACCTCGCTCACCTTCATGCTGGCCAGTGACGCCTTGACGACGATCTCACTCGCGAATTCCATACCGGTCGTGTTGAGACGCATGCGGCGGAACGCGTCCACGCTGAATCCCCGGAGCCCACAGTGGAAGTCGCGCACGCGCGATGAGAAGAAGATCCTTCCGGTCATGGAGAGGATCGGATTCCCGATCCACCGATGCGACCACGGCATCGCACCTTTCTCGATGCCACCGGCGAAGCGGTTGCCCATCACCAGGTCATCACCGACGCGCAGGCGCTCGAGGATCGGTGGAATCTCTGCAAAGTCGTAGCTCTCGTCGGCGTCACCCATGATGATGTAGCGTCCCGACGACGCAGCCACGCCGCCACGTATGGCGGCGCCGTACCCGGGCTCATCCACGGTCACCACCTTGGCGCCGTGTGCGAGGGCGATCTGCTGCGATCCGTCGGTGCTGCCGTTGTCAGCGACGAGGACCTCCGCGCGGATGTCCAGCTGCGCGATCGACTCGCGCGCTCGGTCGACACATCGCCCGATGGTCTCGGCCTCATTGAGGCACGGCATGAGGATCGAAACCTCGAGGAGCCGCTTCACT
>OBLU010004075.1_pt1 | contig 13192 bp, 3 predicted proteins | sample 1518681 | NCBI WGS metagenome assembly OBLU01 (sample SAMEA3539304, study PRJEB22396) | soil metagenome | biome: tundra; feature: field; material: soil | place: USA | collected 2010-05 | depth 0.15 m | reverse complement strand
AGTTTGAAAAAGATGGCGTAGCAGCAAGCGGGCTACGGTGAGATATGAAGGCGTCCCCTTAAAACAAAACGCGCCATGCCAAAAACACTGACCAAAACCCTCTAGCCTCGCAGAGTCGCCAACGGCTCAACATGGGTCGCGGGGGCGCGTTGTTCTGACTTTTGGCTGGCGGTGAGTAGCCGGGAGCCGTGGCTTGGCGGGGATGGGGCAAGCCTAAAGGCGCACGGCGGAACACGGACGGCCAAAGGTCAGACTCAAATGGGAACCGGACAAGTGGCACCAGTTGCGCGGTGGCCTGCCACGCTGAAAGCGAGCGGCAAGCTGTTGCCTCTTGGACGGTTGGGGAAATGCAAAGGGCGGCTGAACCAAAATGATTCAGCCGCCAGATTATAGACGCCGGTCAATCCTCGTCCTATATCATTTATGTTGAGTGTTTACACCTATATTGTCGGATTCAATCCCCATTGCGATGAAAGATAAAACTAAAATAGCATTGGGCTGAAAATCGGCGAGCCTGCCAATTAAATTGGTAACAATCAAGGCTGACTGCCGCGAAGTTCAGGCGCTTCCTGAAATGCCTTGTAGGTTTGCGGAGTCAAGTCATCGAATGCCTTTTGAAACAAAAGGCGTCTGTGTTTGAGCGTGGTAAATGCAGATCCCATTTTTTCAGAGGCGGTGGCGGTAATGGTTTTGAGCCAGATTGTATTTTGACTGGCGCGGTTTTTAGCCGTCCATTCCATCACCAGCGTTATCGTAAACTTGCCGTGGCCAAAGCTGGTGTCGGATTTCACGACTCGCGGAATCAGAATCAAGTCGTCGGATGTCAACGAAGCGGCTTTTTCTTCTGACGGAACCACATCAATCTGCTGGAAAGAATTGGTAGTGACGTTGCGGGCGTAATCCTGCAAAGCATCTCCAATGGGATAACTGTCGGTGCCGCCGACGAGGACGAATTTGTGCTGGTAGGTTGCAAGCTCCTGGTTAAGCACCAGCGCAATATGATGCGGCGACACCTGTCCCCCAGTCAGGGCGACCTGATGCACGGGAACTTGCGAGAAGGTGTGGCCACATCCGCTGGCCAGGGTCAGCAGCAGAACGGCGAATAAGGATTGAGTGATTAAGCGCATGGTTTTCATAGATGAGCGGGTTTTTGGTTGGTTATTTAATGGAAAGTGGAACGTTCAATTCAGTCAATTGCTGGGTTTTGGTTTCCGTCACCTTTATCTTTACGGCGGCGCCTTGGGTCCAATCCTCTCCGTGGTTCACCGGCGTGAAGTAGATAAATCCCTCCATGCTTTGACCGGGCGAAAGCGTTTGATCACCCATTTCTTTGCTCGTAAAATTCCTTTGGATTTCAGTGGAATGTGAAACTATGTCAGATCCTATTAGCATCAAGCCCGCTCCGCCAAGCCCGCCAAGGACCGCACCAGTTATACCCAATGCATTCGCGGATGCCTGGGAGTGTTCGACTCTTTTGCCGTCATCTGTCAAACCTTCAGCTCCGTTACGAAGCAACTGGAAACCTTTCTTCTCCACCAGAAATGTTTGATCGGTGGTTTTGTTTGTGACGCGGACATGGAGAATCGCAATTCCATTGGCCACTGCGTCAATGTCAAAGTATTCCTTTGTGCGCCCACTTTCGACAAATGGGTCAAGGGCAACTTCCACCCCTGATGCTTGGGCGGTGCGTTCACTGATTGACGGAGATGACGTCTGATAAGGCTTAATTGGTTCAGTGCCGCACCCGGTAAGCATTAAAAGCAGCGAACCAGACGCAATGAGAATGAATTGTTTCATGGCAGTTTATATCGGTTGATGTTTTGGTTAATTTCGTTTCTTTCCTATGGAATCACCGCCCGGTAAAAGCGGCGGTTGTAGTTGCTGATGGCATAGGTCAAGTTGGTGGTTCCGCTCACCGGAATGGTGGAAGTGATGACGTTACTCCAGTTCAGCAGGTTGGTGGAAACTTGCAGCACATAATTGCTGCCGGCAGAACCGGTAAGCTGAAAGGTGAAATTGGTTTTGCCAATAATTTGTGGCTGTGAAAGAATGACCGAAGGAAGCGCGATGGTTAAATGGACCACGCTGCTGGTGATACTGCCAAACGGGCCGAACACCACTAAGTCATACGCCCCGGCATTAGCGTAACCCACATCATTCAATACCAGGGTCGGTCCTAGAATGATTACCTCGCGGATGCGCTGGTTATAGCCATCTCCAATAAACAGGTTGCCGGTGGCATCCACCGCCACGCCAATGGGGTTATTTAATTCAAAATTGGTCGCCGCGCCCCCGTCACCGGAGTAGCCGCCATTGCCGGTTCCGGCACCGTAACCGTTGCCCGCCACCGTTGTGATAATCCCGTTGGTGCGCACTTCGCGAATGCGCTGGTTATAGTAATCTGCAATGAACAGGTTGCCGACGGCGTCCACCGCCACGCCGGAGGGATCATACAATTCCGCATTGGTCGCCGCGCCACCGTCTCCAGAATAGCCTCCATAACCGTATGCACCATAACCGTTGCCCGCCACCGTGTTGATAATTCCATTGGTGCCCACCTCGCGAATTCGCTCATTATAAGCATCCGCAATAAATAGATTGCCGGTGGCGTCCACCATCACGCCGGAGGGATCATACAATTCCGCATTGGTCGCCGCGCCCCCGTCGCCGGAGTAGCCGTTTGTCCCGTTGCCCGCCACCGTATTGATAATCCCGTTAGTTCCCACTTTGCGGATGCGGCCATTATCAGGAATGAACAGGTTGCCAATGGCATCCACCGCCACGAACCAGGAACCAACAAATTCAGCATTGGTCGCCACGCCTCCGTCTCCGGAGTAGCCGTTTGTCCCGTTGCCCGCCACCGTGCTGATAATCCCGTTGGTTCCCACCTTGCGAATGCGGTTGTTGTAAACATCCGCAATGAACAGGTTGCCGGTGGAGTCCACCGCCACGCCTTCGGGCCCCTTCAATTCCGCATTGGTTGCCGCATCCCCGTCACCGAAGTAACCATATGTCCCGTTGCCCGCAATCGTGGTGATAATCCCATTGATTCCCACCTTGCGGATGCGCTCATTAGCAGCATCCGCAATGAACAGGTTCCCGGTTGCGTCCACCGCCACGCCAGAAGGATAATACAATTTAGCACTTATCGCCGCGCCTCCGTCTCCGGAGTAGCCTCCTATCCCGTTTCCCGCAACCGTGCTAATGATGCCGTTGGGGAGGTTGGTTCCGTTCAGTTGCCATTGGTAACTGAATGGGCCGGTGCCAGATACCGACACAGAAAAAGTTACATTGTTTCCGATCGGGACCGTAACCGAATTATTCGTCGGGTTAGGCACAATACCAGGAATTCCTATCAATGTCAGATTAAAAGCCTGCGTCGCTGTCTCAGACAATGCGTCGGTCAACTTGACAGTAAAATTGAATGTCCCGTTGGTTGTCGGTGTCCCAGAGATCACGCCGTTGGTCGCCAGTGTCAGACCGGATGGCAATGTGCCAGAACTGTTCGTCCAACGATAAGGTGTCTGCCCGCCTATTGCCGCCAATGTCTGGTTGTAAGCCATGCCATTTGCCCCCATAGGCAATGACGTCGTGGTTACTTGCAAGGGCAAGATGATTACATTGACCACGCTGCTGGTAACACTGCCATACGGATTTGACACCACCACGTCATAAGCACCGGAATTGCCGTAACCCACATTATACAACGCTAGTGTCGGGCCTGGAATGCCTGCATTGACTACTTTGCGAATGACGTTGTTGCCCGAATCCGCAATGAACAAGTTGCCAGTGGCGTCAACTGCCACGCTTTGCGGGTAATTCAATTCTGCACTAGGCGCCGCCCCACCGTCGCCAGAGTAGTTTGCTGTCCCGTTGCCTGCCACCGTGTTGATAATTCCGTTGGTTCCTACCTCGCGGATTCGATTATAGCTAGCGTCGGCAATGAACAGGTTGCCGGATTTATCCACTACCACGTTAACCGGCTGCATTACCGCATTGGTCGCCGCCCCCCCATCGCCGAGAAAATTACCTCCACCGCCCGCCACCGTGTTGATAATCCCGTTGGTGCCAACCTTGCGGATGCGGAAGTTACCAGAATCCGCTATGAACAAATTGCCTATCGCGTCGACCGCCACGCCAGTGGGCGCATCCAATTCAGCACCGAGAGCCGCGGAACCGTCGCCGGTATAGCCGGATGTAAAGTTGCCCGCTGCCTCGGTGACAAGCATGTTGGTGCCCAACTTGAAGATGACGCTGGCGTAGTAATCCGCAATGAACAGGTTGCCGACCGCGTCCTCGGCGATTCCAGCAGGTCCATCTAAGCTCGCCACGGTGTTGATAATCCCGTTCGTTCCTACTTCGCGGATGGCGCTGTTGAAAAAATCCGCAATGAACAGGTTGCCGATGACATCCACCGCCACGCCGTTGGGAGCAAACGGTCCCAAATTCAATTTCGCATTGGTCGCCGCGCCACCGTCACCGGAGTAACCATAGAATCCGTTGCCCGCCACGGTGTTGATAATCCCATTGGTGCCCACCTTGCGGATGCGCTCATCTCCCAGATCTGCAATAAACAAGTTGCCATTGGGGTCCACCGCCACGCCAGAGGCAGACAATTCAGCATTAGTCGCCGCACCGCCGTCGCCTAATATCCGAAGGTTCAATTGATCATTGCCCGCCACCGTGGTAATAATGCCGTTGGGTAGGTTGGTTCCGTTCAGTTGCCATTGGTAACTGAATGGGCCGATGCCCGTCACCGACACGATAAAACTGACATTGGTTCCGATCGCGACCGCAACCGATTGATTCGTTGGTTGGATTGCAACAATGCTGGGGGGACTTCCCACCGTCAAGGTCAGCGGCTGTGCCGCCGTCGCCGACAATGCGTCGGTCACCCTCACAGTGAAATTGAACGTCCCGTTAGTTGTCGGCGTCCCGGAAATCAAACCGTTGGCTGCCAGCGTCAATCCCGGAGGCAATGTGCCGGAACTGTTTGTCCAACTGTAGGGCGTTTGGCCGCTGTAGGCGCTCAATGTTTGGCTGTAGGCCGCACCGTGTGTCCCATTAGGCAATGAAGTCGTGGTCACCACCAGCGGCGTGGCAGTCCCTTGGAATGTGCCCCAGGTGCGGGTGCCGCTGGTGAAGTTGAGGGCACTGGAGCCAACACCGGTGGCCCCACCCATTATGGCGGTTATTTCAAACCGGCTGCCAGCGAACAATACACCGCCAAGAAATGGTGTATTTGTTGCTTGGGGCGAGAACAGTTGGAATTGCGGGCCAGCCGGGGCGGCTGATGGGTTGAAAAACTGAAACACAATTTGTGAATTGGTTAACCCTAATCCCCCCTCGTTCCACGCCAGCAAGTAATTTGTTCCGTCGAACCCAATCGAAGGATAAACCGCGCTGTTGATGTTTGAAAAAACTGGGACCATAGCCACCTCGTTTGTGGGGAAAGTTCCATCGGGTGAAATTAGCCGGCCGTATAAATTCCAGATTGCCGGGTTTGGGTATTGGGGTGCAATGTTAATGTTGTAAACCACCAAAAAGTTTGTGCCGTCAAACGCGGCGCAGCAGGGATTGTAGCTGGGGGTGTAGGTTTGACTGATGGTAAACGCAAATCCCGGTGTGCCATTGGTGGAAACAAATTCGCCGTCAATGTCGCCCGATGACACGTCGTTCCAAACGACCAGATAATTGGTTTTCCCAAATGTTACAACGGGTGTGGATTCTATCTCATATCCGTTGGTGATGATGATAAAATCCCGAACGATTGGAGATCCGGTTTGGCTGAACAATGTGCCATGGACATTGCCAAAGTTTGCATTGTGAAACGGCCCCGTATCCCAGACGGCCAGAAAATTTTGGCCGTCAAATGCCAGCAGGCTGCCGCCACCTCCCTGCATGTCCTGCTCTTCGTTCGTTGGGCCAAAGGTAAAATTAGTGCCAACCAGCACGCCCGACCGGCTGACAAACCGGCCGTAAAGTTGATCCTTCCCCCCGGCAGCCACAAGTGCATTATCCGACCAGACCAGCAGGTAATTGGTGGCTCCGGAAGCGACGTAAGGTATGCCGCCCCTATGCCCGGTCAGAATGCGTGAACCGAGCAAGGTGCCATTGGTGGAAACCAATTGCGCGGTGATGGCGGCAGAATTGGTCGTGCCATCCCCTTGAATGCCGACCAGATAATTGGAGCCGCCGAACGCCGCAAAAATTCCGGCCTGGCTGGCGACACCGTTGGTGGCGATGGGAAAAACCGTGGCGGCATGGGTGCGCAGATTGGTTGTGAAGGCCAGCAAGGCCAGCACGGTGAGCAGGAAGTGCAGTTTGTTTTTCATAACAGATACAGGTGTTTATTTTCTACCGAATCAGCGCCCGGTAAAAGCAGCGGTTGTAACCGGTGATGGCGTTGGTCAAGATGGTGGTTCCGCTGCATAGATCTTTCCTTTCGTCAATTTGCGGACACGATGAAGAATCATCATCCTGCGGCTATAATCCCGGAGAAGCCGCCCGGTGGAAACGGTTGGCTCGAGGAAAAGCATTTGTATCAAGGTTATTGTAGTCATCGCCAATCAGGGCCGTTTTGCCCGGAAAAACATGGCTTTGTTCGTCGGGCTGCCCGTGCCGATAAACTGGAACGAATTGGTCAAGGTGACATTCGTCGTTGAAAACCAGGCGTTGGGCAGGCTTAAATTGGTCGTCGCTTGAATGATGTAATTCGTTCCATTTTTGCCGTAAAGCAGCAAAGTCACGTTGGTCTTGCTGATGGAATTCAACTCGATGATGGGCGGATCGGCCGAGAATTGAAGCAGCTCATAAAACACTTGGCGCAACTGCTCATTGGCCTCGTAAACCTGCGACAAATTCGTTTGCGGAATTCGCCAGCCGGGCTGCCAGTTCGTGGTTGCTAGATTTGTGTTGAACAAAGTCTGGTAGCTTGACCCTGGATTTCCATAAACCGTCAGCATCCGGTGATTTGTCGCCATCCAGGCTTCCAATAGCGGTTGCGTTCCAAGCACCACGATGCGACCGGACACTCCAAAGGTGTTGCCGACGGGAGTTCCGTCAGACTTGGTTCCTTGGACGCCGGAAATGATGAGCGGCACGAATGCCGACGAGTTGGACAATGCGCCAAATCCGATGTTCCCGGCGAATGCCGGTCCTTGCAAAATCTGTCCGGCTTTGGTGCCAAAACTGACGAGCACGTTTGAATAACTAACTATTTGAACAGATGACGTGCCGATCACAACATTTGAGGCGGTTATCACCCAATTGGTGAAACGATTCGTTGGGAATGTCAGCGTGAAGTTAAGATTGGTCAATGCCACCGTCGAAAGCAGGTTCACCGTCACGGAACTGGTTTGGCCGATTTGCACTACGGTTGAACCGATGCTCACCTGCAAACATTCGCTCACCACCACCGTAAATGTCACCGAATTGCTCATCGGTGGAGTGCCGCTGTCGGTAGCCCAAACTTTGATGGTGTTGGTCGTGCTGCCTTGGGCGCAGGCGGGAACCCAGGTCAAAATGCCATTCGTCTTGTTGATGACCATGCCCGCCGGGTCGCTCGGGTCGAGGCTATACCTGAAGGGCCCAAATGGATCGGATGCCGAGTTGGTGACGACCAGTTCGCGACCCACCACGGCGGAACTGTTCGCAACCGGATTGACCGTCGGTGGATAGTTCGACGCAGTGGTGGTCACGGTGTTGGGCGAAGATGGCGTAGGTTGCGTATTGCCGGCTCCATCGTGCGCAATGCTGTAAAAGCCATAAGTCTTTCCGTATTGCCCCGTAAAAATGGCGCTCGTTGCAGGTGCCCCGGACAACCACAATGTCCAAGGCCCGCCATTCGTTTGGACATATACATCGTAACTCACAATGCCGGAGCCAATGTCGCTGCCGGACCAACTCACCGTGAAGAACACGTTGGTTGCCGTGACGGGCAGTGGCGCAACCGAACTGGTTGGCGCGTTTGCATCAATCGTCACCACGGCCTGCTTGTTCGTGTCGTGACCGGAATTGAGATTGCTTTCATCAATCAAGTCCGTCGCGATGGCTGGGTTTTGGTTAAACGATATGGTGGCAACGCTACGGATTTGCGCGCCGGTGGCCAAACCGGCCTTTGGCTTAATGGTGTAATTGATGTAGCCAGTGCCGATTCCGGTGGCGGGGCTGGTTTCGGGCGGCAGGAAGCCGACGGTGACCGGCGGCGGCAATCCATTGGTGGGATTGACCGAATTGAACGTGGCTTGCAGCAGTCCGGTGGCGGGATTCAAGCCAACGTCAATCTGCACATCAAAATTGAATCCGTTCTGGGTGAGATGAAAAGTGTTCGCGTAATGCTGCGAGCCGGAGGAAACGCTGATCAGCGTGCTGCCAAAGGCAATTTCAGTGAGCGCGAAGCTGGTCCAATCCAAGGCGTTGGTCAATTGATCTGAAACGATGACAGTTTGCGCCGGCACCGTGGCGTTGGTCGCGTTCTCAAACTGAATGCTGTAGGGCAACAGAGTGCTTGCGCTGACGTAATTAGCCGCGCCATAGCCCATCGGCCCAACCAACGAGTTCGGGTCTTGTGGAGCACTTGGCTGTGAGGGATTATTTGGCCCTGCATTGCACATCGGAGGATAAACATAACACATATCCGGTGGGGGTGGATTTGGCGCGGGATTCGGACCGGGGTTGGGTGAAGGTTGAGGCGTGGGCGGTGGAATTGGCGGGTCGGGATACGCTTGATCGCACGCATTGTCACACGCTTGTTTAAAGGCATCAGCCAGAGCCTCACATAATGAAAATCCGAGGCCGTCTGACTCAATGTCACATGATGCAAGCAATGCTTCTGCAAAGGCGAAACACGCGAGATGACAGGCTAAATTTGCTCCTTGGGTAGACTTCCCATCAGGATCCAGGCTGGAAATCGGTTGATTGTCAGTATATCGATAAAAATTGATATCCCTCCCCGCCAATCCAATTGGGTCTTTGGATATGAAGCGACCGAAACTTGATTCATATTCCCTCGCTCGCATCTGGCTAAATCCACCAATGTCACCAATGACGCCTGGCTCGCCAATAAATTGAAACGGGCTGAAGGAAGATTCGCTATCATATAGCAATTCCCCGAATGGAAGATAAGCGTAATTATTGGAATTGGATCCAGAGTTGCCAACTAAATCACTCACGCTGCCCAGTGCATCAAAAGTGTAGAAGTCTGAATTTCCAGCAATATTTCTACGCGCGACAAGCCCCACTCCGGAATCATATCGGCCAAGCGCAGTGCCGACACCATGAACGTATTCACCTACTAAATTTCCTGACCCGCTTTGGTCAAATACGCGGTCTTTGCTGCTCCCATTGACAATCATCCGTGTGCGGTTTCCCAGAGCATCGTAATAATTCTGCCAGTTAAGGCCGGTCGCTACAACCTGGCTTAACCTGTTGTCCGCTGTCCAAACAAAATTAGTGGCCGAACTTCCGGAAACCATATTGGTTAGATTTCCGTCCGCGTCATATTGCAATATCATGCTGCCAACCTGCGTGTATTGATTGAGATTATTAACGATATAGGCGGTATTTGTGCCGCCGTCGGTGACAAGCGTCCGGTTGCCAAGAGTATCGTAGGTGTAGGACACGGTGCGGCCATTCGGCGCATTCCAGCCAATGAGTTGGCCGTCATCGTCGTAATTATATGTCCACACTCCGGCAATCCCGGCGCGCGGGTCACCGGTGCCATACGTAGTGGTCATCGTGGTTCGTCGCCCCCGACTATCGTAGGAGTATTGGAATCGCGAAAGCAACGTGCCAACGGCATTATGGTTGAAGACGTCCAAAGTTTGACCCGCCGCGTCGTATCCGTAGGTGGTATAAATCCCGTTGCCAAGAGTCTTTGTGGACAAACGGCCCACGGTATCATAAGCATACACGACGACGTTCGAGCCATTCTCATCGGTCAACAATTGGAGCCGTCCGCGCGCGTCATAATAATAATTTAAGCGATGGCCGAGTTGGTCGGTCATTGAGGCGCGTTGTCCGCCCGTATAATGGGTGTATTGCAGCCATTGGCCGCCGGGGAAAGTGATTAACGCGGGGCGGTCGTTCGTGTCGAGCAGTTTCATGGTTGCACCCGTGACATCCAAATAGTTCGTGAGGTTCTCGCGCGAATCGTATTTGAAAGTTACGATTGAACCGTCAGGATACCGCTTGGAAATGACACGCCCCACGGCGTCATTGGTATAAAGAATGGGCTGTCCACGGCGGTTGGTCCAGCTCAAGCGGTTGCCAAGAGCGTCGTAACCCCAGCGCTCAACACTGCCGTCGGCGTAGGTGCTGGCAACATTGTCCCCATTCGGGTTGTAAGCATAGCTGGTCACGTTGCCTTTGGCATCAATCAGTGTGCTGAGTTTATTAAAAACGGACGTGTAAGCATATCGCGTGGTGTAACCCAGTTGATCCGAATCGCTCACGCGGTTGCGGTTGTTGTCATAAGCATACGTGCGGGTGCGGCCCGCCGGGTCGGTGGTTTGGAGAAGATTTCCAGAAACATCGTAGGCGCGCTGGTTGACATTTCCCAGCGGGTCTTGAGTGCGGACAATTAGACCAAGATAATCAAAGTAGCTCTTGGTGGAATTGGTCAGCTCATCCGTGGCCGTGACCGTGCCGACGTTGTCGTAGCTGTAATTGACCTGCTCAATGGCTCCACAGCACCCCGAACGCGTGGCAAGACGCCCGGTGGAATCATAGCTGTAATTCCGCGTGGTCCCATCGGGATTCACAACCTGGGTCAACGCATGTTCAGAAGGCGCGCCCAGGCCGCTGCTATACGAATAGGTGGTCTGTTCTTGGCGATAGTTTACCGAAGTGACAAGATGTTCACCGCTGCCATCGTAGGTGAATGTCGTCGCCCGACCGAATGAATCTGTTACGGTGGCTATACGGCCATTGCCATTGTAGGCGAATTGGAGGTATGGCCCGGTCGCGTGTGTCAATCGAGTCAACTGATTGCCTGAATACGAGGCCGTGATGCGTGTGCCATGCGTGTCCGCGACATAGTTCAATTTACCGTCGGATCGAAAGGCGGATTGCGAACCGTTCGCTTCGGTTAGCAAATAAGCCCCGCCGCCGAGACTAGTGAGGACGCCCGTATCGCCCGAAAGAATTGTAAAATAGTTTGCGGTATTGCGGCTGTCTGGCTGGAACACCCTGCGCGAACTGCCCGGACCGAGAATAGTAACCGTGCCAGGCTGGCCGTTTGGTGTATCGTTCGTCACGGTGAGGGTCATGTCCCAATTATCGAACCAACCCCGACCAAGCCGGCCAAACCGATAATGGTCGCGGATGTCAGTGGTGAAAGTGCGCTGGAAGAGCAGATAGGGACCGGGTGCCATCATTTGGGCATCAACACTGCCAGCCAAGGTATGCACTACGGTCAAACCCGAAGCTTGTTGCACCATAAATGACAGCAAATCAGGGATGTCAGTGATATTCTCGCCAAGTCTAGCAAGGTAGGTAGCATTATCGTCCAGCGCCTGGACGTAACCTCCTGCTGTGTTCCCGACCCGATTTGTGAAATTGGCGAAGATGGCGTTCCAAGCATCCGTCGGAGCTGTGGTTGGAGTCATGCCCGCTTCGAGTGATGGCCAGTCAATGATGCCGGTGTTTGTCGCCGTGAGAATGCCAAGATTAAAGTAAATGAGGTGGTAACCAAAGTCCCAAGGTATCTGCCAACCAGCATAATAAACGGGCACCGTCTTTGATTCGCCCGGCCGTAGCAAGCCAGGGGTAGCACCACTGGCAATGAACTGGACCGAATGTTCAAATCCTGCCGGAAGGGAATATGCGAAGAAATACCGACCGACCTTAGATGAATCCAGTGTTAAAATGGCTCCCTGCGAACCATTTTGTTCAGCGGAAACTGTGAGCATAGGGGCCGGCATCGGCGCGTCTCCTATATTGCTGTATTCGACGTATATTGTTGCTGGTTGGTGATAGCCAATGCGGCTCGGCACATGGAGTTTTGTCACGAGTTTCGGCCCGATTCCTTGAATTACGGTGAATGGCAATGACGCAGAGTTGGTGCCGGTCGATACGGTCAATTGATAATTATTCGCCGGTATGGCCGGGAAGTTGAAGTCCGCGATGATCTGGCTGGCGGAAACGGCGAACACGTTGCTGGCGGCATAGACATTCGCGCCGTTGACTAAGACAACTATGTCCGCTTGCGACAGGCCGGCACCGTTGATGGTGACTGAACTTAATACCGAATTGCCGATGTTTGTCGGATTTGCGGAAGTGAGATAAATACCGGTCAGGAATTGAGCGGTGAGGGTATAATTTTCCGGCACGGCACCGGCGGCGTTGTAGGCCAGCACATACCAGGTGCCGGCACCCGCGTTTGGCGCGAAGATGGTCTGGTTGGCCCCGCTGATGGAGAAACGGTAGTCATAGGAACCGGGCGTGGGCAAAACTCCACGGCTAAGATAAAGCTCGTTGAATCCTTGAGCGCCCAAAGCATTCAGGTTGATGAGCAGATGTCCGCCGGCTGGCACTTGCACCGCGAAATAGGTGTATTGACCGTTCGCTGTAAAGGTGTTGGTCAGTGGCAGGCCCAGCATCAACGGTGTGGGCACAAAAGAGGACAGACTCACATCATCCAGATACCAGCCCGCGCCAACGGAAGCATCACTGTTTGCGGTGTGATAAAAACCGAGGCGAACTTGCTGCCCTTGATAGGCAGTCAAATCCACGATGGCCTGCGTCCAGTTCGTGGAAGTGCCATTGGTGGCGGCTATGGTCAGGGTGGTCCAATTCGTGGGACTGGAAACCGGCGCGATCTGGACGAGTCCGGCGTCGCCTGTGCCATATTGGTAGTATTGCCAGAAGCGCAACGCGAGGACGCTGCCGGGATTAACGGAAGGAACGTTGAAGCTTGGGCTGGTGAGGCGACCGACGGAACTGGCAGAATAATTGCCATTGAGAATCGTTGCGGCAACGCTCACGGGTGAATGTGCGCGGCTGCCGGTATTGGTGTTCACCGGAGGCCCATACGTCGGCATGCCAATCTGCCATAACCCATAGTCGGTGCTCCAATCGCCCCAGCCAAATTCAAAAGTTTCTGGGTTGTTGAAGATGTCAGGGCCGGTTCGGAGCGTCACCTCGTCCACATACCAGCCGGGGTCGGTGTAGCCTCCCGTGTTTGCATAGA
>OBLU010004074.1_pt1 | contig 13197 bp, 12 predicted proteins | sample 1518681 | NCBI WGS metagenome assembly OBLU01 (sample SAMEA3539304, study PRJEB22396) | soil metagenome | biome: tundra; feature: field; material: soil | place: USA | collected 2010-05 | depth 0.15 m | reverse complement strand
GCCACCGCCTGCACCACCAGCGCCCACTCCATCGGCGATTCCTTCCGCATCATCCAGCACGGCGATGCCGACGTAATGATTGCCGGAGGCTCCGAGGCCGCCATCACTCCCATGGGCGTAGGCGGATTCGCCGCCATGCGCGCCCTCTCCACGCGCAATGACGACCCGGCTCGCGCCAGTCGTCCCTGGGACAGGGATCGCGACGGCTTCGTCATGGGCGAAGGCGCTGGCATCCTTGTCCTCGAAGAGCTTGAGCATGCCCGCCGCCGAGGCGCTCCGATCCTTGCCGAACTAGTCGGCTACGGTATGTCCGCCGACGCATATCACATGACCCAACCCGCTCCCGAGCACGAAGGCGGTTTCCGAGTAATGCGCAACGCCCTGCGGGACGCAAAGCTCGAGCCCAGCGTCGTCGGCTACCTCAACGCCCACGGAACCTCAACGCCCATAGGCGACACATTAGAGGCGCACGCCATCAGAAATTTATTTGGGAAAAAAGTTCCGGTGAGTTCAACCAAATCAATGACCGGCCATCTGCTAGGCGGAGCCGGCGGACTGGAAGCAGGAGTAACCGTGCTGGCCCTGCGCGATCAGATCCTGCCTCCCACCATCAACCTCGAAAATCAGGACCCTGAAACCGACGGCATGGATTTCGTTCCCAACCAGGCCCGCAAAGCCCGGTTCGAATACGCCATGTCCAACTCCTTCGGCTTCGGAGGCACCAACGGCGCGCTGCTCTTCCGTAAGTGGCAAGTGAAGGAGTAGCTCGTGTGGTGACGGGCTTCGCCCCGTCCAGGCGGACGAAGCCCACATGAAACCCGCGACTATTCTTTCTTCATAGCGTCAATCATCACATACAGCTGACTGGTATCCGTCACCTCGACGTAAGGTTTGCCCGTATGTTTGTTACTCACCACCCAGATCGTCGGCGTGTGCTCGAGATGCAAACTCAGCGCCAGATCTTTGTCCGCCCGCACCAGTCCCGCCAGCTTTCCCTCCGGATCCACCACAAAGGGCACGCCAATTTTGTGTTCGGAGGCAAACTTCTCGGCAAACCCCCTCAAATTCTGCGGGTTGATCTCCAACTGGTGCGCGAATACCGTTTCCCGAAACTCGTTCCCGATCTCTTTCGACTGCGTGTCGAAATACCGCGCCAGCACGGCTGCTTCGAACGACCAGTTGTGCGCCGGCAACGGGAAGTCGTGCTGCACCAACGGAATCTTATAGGTCCGTGAGGCCTGCACCAGCAACGGCGCGACCCGGCCGCATTGCGGACATTGCAGGTCTTCGAAAACCACAATCGCCACCGCCGCCCCCTTCGGAGGACGGAGCGCCTCCGGCACATCGTCCGCCCATACCGCCGGGCAGAACAGAGCGAGACAAGTTACAGTCAGTAACAACGACATTCGACGCCGGGATAGAATCTTCATAGTTTTATCTGGATGCAAATCGTCTGACATTATCTCCCTGACAATATCCTCATGTTAGCGAATTCAGCCAATTCACGCCCTCTCAGCAGACTTATGTCAGCCTATTCTGAGCATACGGTCGGCCCATTCTCAGCGTACCTTCAGCCCATTCTCAGCCGGTCAGAAAACCTAACATTCCAGTCCCCGGAGGAACGCCCGAGTTCTTTACTGGCCGTCATCTACTTCAACTCCGCCCCCGGCTGAAGATTGTAAAAGTAATAAAAGCGCAGCCCCAGAATCTGCCCGGGAAATTCTTTCGGCAGCGGTGGAAACGGCGTCGATGCCGTGATGCTGCCCCACGCCGCCCGATCCAGCGGCACGTCGCCCGACGACGTGCGCACCGCCATGTTACTCGCTTTGCCGTCCTTCTGGATCACAAACTCAATCGCCAGCTTCCCTTGTTTCAGGATCGGCGGATAGACCGACGGCGGCATCAGGCTATACCAGTTCTGGCGCACGATTTGCGTGATCCGCGTCAGGTAAGGCCCGAAGTCCACGCCCATGGTATCGGTCAGGACGTCATACCCGTCCTTCAGCTTTGCCCCGCTCCGGCCCTGATTCAACCCGTAGTCGCCCCCATTTCCCGCACCTCCGTAATGCCCGCGGTTGGCGGCGGCGGCTTGGGTCGCCTGTTCAATCGCCGAACCCGCCGTCATTTGCGCGTTGAAATTCGGCTGCGGCCGGCTCTGCGGAGGCGTCCGCAGCTGCGCCGTCTGGTCAGTCGGCGGGGGCTGCGGGAATCCCTGCGTATTGTCCTGAACCTGCTGCGGTTGCTGATTCTGCGCTACCTGCGGAGGTTGGCTCTGCGCCGGCGGTTGCGGCGTGTTCGCACCCGGCTGTCCCGGATGCGCGCTCTGCAATATCTTCTTCAAATCTTCGCGATTGATCTGCGGTGCTTTGCTGGTAGCAATCCGGTCCTTGTCCGAAATCACCTTCGCATCCGGACGCCGCGTCAGCTTCTGTTCATCGGGAGGCAGTTCCAGAAACGTCGCGTCTTTGGACTGGTCCGCATTCGTGGAAATCGCCAGATCCAGCGTCCGGTGCGGCAACAGGCCCATCAGCTTTTCTGTGTTCCACAGCAGAATGATCACCATCATATGCAGGATGACCGACAACCACAGCGCTTCGCGTTTGCGTGTCCGCGAAAGATCGTCCTGCAACTGGATGAGAAGATGCGGAACATCGTCAGGATTGAAGCCCCGGTAAGCCGTCTCCCAATGCTGCGCCTCAAACAAATCGCGCTGCTCGGCCGCAGGAGTCAACGAGGACCCCGACGATGGATCGGGCGACGATGGATCCCGGGACAACGGATCGCCAGACAGAGAATTGCCGGATGAGGGATCGCGAGACGGAATTTGGGTGACCGGCATCAGGCAGAGACTACAAGCTTAGAACCACCGGCGGACCCTTAGGTTGCGCAAAATTACGCGCAAAAATTCCTTCGTAAAGTTACGTAAATTACGGAGTTGCGACCGCCCTCTCTATTGTCGCATTTTTTGCCCCAGCCGAGTGAGTACCTGAGTAATAGCAATTGCAGAGGCTCGGAGGTGGATTGCAGAGGGTCAGATTGCAGGGGTAAAACCAATCCCCCTGTGGTCTCTCCCCTGTGCACTCTGTGTACCCTGTGGTAAAGAATTTTCTCAGCAGATAACCTCTGAACTCTGCAATCTGCCCTCTAACCTCTCCCCACCCCGATCCGTCCGGCGTGCCGGCCAATCTCCGCCAGAATCGCCAGCCCCAGTTCCAGCGCCCTCCGCCCATCCTCGAGAGAAACTACCGGACGCGATCGCTCCCGCACTGCCTGCAAAAACGCCTTGATCTCCGCCAGCAGCGGCTCCTCCGCAGTAATCGGCGGCCTAGCCATAGCGATCTGCGGATTCGCGCTAGGTCGGGTGCCCCACTCTTCCGCGCTCTTTGCGGAAGGGTGGGCGCCATCAGACATACCTTCTACCGAAAAACCCCCCACCGAGAACACCAGCACATCCTGCCGCCCATAATCGATCGAAATATACTGCCCCGCCTGGAAGAACCGCAGCTTCCGCACCCGCTCCGTCGAAACCCGGCTCGCCGTAAAATTGGCCACACAACCCGATTCAAACTCGACGCGAACGTTGGCGATATCCACCTTGCCCGAAAGAATAGGCAGCCCCACCGCCCGGATCTCCTTCACCCCCGACCCCACAAACGTCAGCACAATGTCGAGATCGTGGATCATGAGGTCCAGCACCACATCGACATCCAGCGCCCGCGGAGAAAACACGCTGAGTCGGTGCACCTCAAAAAACATCGGCCGCTTAATCAGCGGCAAGGTAGCCCGCACCGCCGGATTAAAGCGCTCCAGATGTCCAACCTGCGCCACCCGCTTGTGTAAAGACGCCAGGCGAATCAATTCATCAGCCTCGCTGATAGTCGCGGCCAACGGCTTTTCGATAAGCACATCAATCCCGGCTTCCATCAGAGTGCGAGCCACCTGCAGATGCAACACCGTAGGCACCGCGACCGACGCCGCCTGCACCTCGCTGTGCGTAGTCAGCATCTGCTCCACCGAGCCAAACGCTCGGCAACCAAACTCGATCGCAACCGCGTCGGCCCGCGCCGTATCCGAATCGACCACCCCTACCAGTCGCACGCTGCCCGCCTGTTGCAGTTGCCGATAGACACGAGCGTGATTGCGCCCGAAAGCGCCCACGCCAATCACCGCCACATTGATCGGGAATTCTTTCAACAGATGAGTGCTCCGGAACCGCGCCTAAGACCGGATATTGTCGCAGCCTCGGGCAGGGAAAAGAAAGTCTCAAGTGATAGTCCCGCAGACCGAAGGCCGAAAGTAGCCCAGCGCTTCAGCGCTGGGGAAAGAGGCGCCAAGGATTCAAGTCCCCGGAGGGACGACTGAGTCTCACACTCCAGCCCTCTACGCTCAAACCAGGCGCCGTCCAAAATTCACATCTTCTTCAGCAGCGCAATCTGTCCCGCATGATACAACTCGTGCTGCGCCACGCCATGCAGCAGGTAATAAAACGTGTAGTGCTCTCCCTCTTTGCCCGGAACAATGTCGTGAAGCCGCGAGTCCGGAAGAGCGGCGACGGCCGCAACCAGTTCTTCATGGACCCGCCGCACCCGCGCCAGAGCCGCATGCCATGCAGCTTCGCTAGCATCCGTAATCACCGGAAAATTCTGCGCATCGGAGAGCTCTACCGCAACCCCGCCCAGCCGCCGGAGCGCAGCCCCATCCCAAGCCGCAATATGCAGCACCAGTTCCCAGATGGTATGAGCACCAGCAATTGGACGAGACGCCGCCTGCGCCGCGGTCACCCCCTCGAGAATTTCAAACACCGAATCGCCATGCCAAGCCTCGCCCTCAAACGCGCGGCGAAGCTGGTCGGCAATGCGAGCCCTTTCAGTCATGGAATCTCCTTAGCAACAACAAATGAAATCTGGCCGCTGCTTGCTTCAGCCCTCATAGCGATGTTATTCCATGTAGGTTAGGTCATTTCGATTTTTCGCGGTCGGAGACACTTGCATGAAGCAGCTTTGCAAACTAGTTATATTTGTGTCCTTGGGATTGTCTGGGGCGGCGCTGGAATCGGCCGCACCAGGAGTGTTTCTTCCGCTTATCGCGATCGGTTCGGACCACACGCCAACCAGCGTGACCGTCGATTCCCTGGTGATCACGGATCAGAAAATGCGGGTGACGGGAGCTACTCTTATACGAGGGGCCGACCTTCCGCTGGAGTTGGGCATAATGATCGATGCCAGCAGTTCACAACGGGACGCTCACCTCGACGACTACCTGAAGGCGGCGAGGCAATTTATGGATGACACCATTCGTGGCGCGGCAGATCGAGTATTTTTCATTCAGTTTGATTGCACTCAGCACGCGACCCGATGGCTAAAAAAAGAAGAGTTACAAGGTACCTCTTTTAAAATCGAGATCGGCGGCGGGACCGCGCTTTACGATGCGCTCGGAATGGCCTGCAAGCAGCGAATGGGGCCACGCGATTGGCGAAAGCCGACGCGCCGCGTATTGGTTCTGATCAGCGACGGGGAAGACAACCTGAGCCATATTACGCGGGAGGACGCGGCTTCAGAGGTATTGAGAGCCGGCGCGGTAATTTTCACTATCAACCCGACGGACCTCAGAAACTCCTTTATGGGTGAAAAAATCTTGGTAAAGCTTGCAAACCTGACCGGGGGATTATCCTTCAACCAGATCGGCAGGAAGGCGATCCCAGATGTGTTTGCGAGGATTCACGAGATAATAGATGGCATGTACTACCTAAGCTATATGCCGCCGGATGCCTCGAAGAGCGCTGTTCACCAAGTCGAAGTGAAGCCCCGGGCGCCCCAGGAAAAAGTTGAACTCTCATATGCTAAAAAATATTTCTGGAATCGGTGAGCGGACGGAGGATCAAATACGCATTCTCACTCCGCCCAAACCGCAATCCCCGCCTCGTCCGCCGCGTCGATAATCGCCTCGCCATCCAGCAGCAGACATCGCCCCGCGTCCACCGCCAGACAACTCGCCCCCGCGCCCACCATCGTCTGAATCGTCTTCACTCCAATCACCGGAACATCAAAGCGCAGATCCTGCCCCGGCTTCGCAACCTTTACCACGGTCAGCGCCCGGCTCAGCGCCGTCCCACCCGTCGGAGACTGAGAATCGAGGGTGCCCCACTCTTCGCGCTCTTTGCGAAGGGTGGGAGACTCCACCTCGCTGTCCGCCGCCGCCAAACTCTTCATGATCTCCCCCGCCCGTTCGATCGTCGCATCCGTGCCTTCCATAGCCTCCACTGCGACGCACGCCGCTTCCGCGATCACCACCGTTTGTCCAACGTCGTACTCCGCCAGCCGCCGTCCCACCGCGCGTCCGTATTCAATATTCTTGCGCTCCTGCGCGTTAGGAGCCCGCTTCGTGAGCACGCCCGTCTTCGCCAGCAACGGTTCGAGCAGCGCCGTCGAATTCTCCAGCAGGATGCCCTCATCCGCCAGCACCTTAGCCACCGCGCCTAGCAGCGAGTCCGTATTGCGAGTTCCCAGCGAAAGCAGCAGCTTTGCCAGCCGCCAATCCGGCTTGATCGCTGAAAAAATCTGCTTGTGCTTCACCTGCCCCGCCATCACCGCGCGGGTAACGCCCTCGGCTTTAAACGTGTCGATGAGCTTAGACAACTCGCCCAGAGAAACCCAGTGAACGCAAGCGGCGCCTTTCGTCTCGATCTCGGGGAAAGCCTCTTCGCGGATCGCCGCCACCACAACCTCAAATCCCTGAGCCCGCGCCGCCTCCAGCACCAGAAAAGGGAACTTGCCATTGCCAGCGATAAGACCGAGTTTCTGAAGGGAGGCCATGCCGAAGACAAGTGTAAATGAGACAGTCACTTAGCGACATCCGGAGCAGTCGAAATTCGAGTTAATCAATAAAATTAAGTTTCTTATTGACATTATTAATGTCTTGTTGTAATAAGTTAAATATTGGTTGGGTTTGAGATGGATATATCTAGAGCAACCTGTTCGGATTGCAATCGGCCCTTGAAGGTGGCGCGGATGACGTGCCCATCCTGCGACCTCGTTCTTGAAGGCAGCTTTGAAGTCTCTCCACTGGCTCGGCTCAGCGTCGACGATCAGGCCTTTGTGATCGCCTTCGTCCGCCATCATGGCTCGCTCAAGAAAATGGAGAACCTTTTCAACATCAGCTATCCCACCGTCAAGAATCGTTTGAACGCAATCGGGGCGGCGCTCGACCAGGATTTTGCGGCGCCATCGCCCACCCTTTATGTCCTGGAACAGCTATCTCGCGGAGAGCTCACCGTCGAGGAAGCTCTGGAGAAACTGAGCTGAAAACAAGCACCACGATAAAGGAGGAAGTCATGTCTGAAGAACGAAAGAAAGTGCTGGAAATGCTGGCGAAGGGCACCATCTCCGTTGCCGACGCCGAAAAGCTTCTGGAGAAAATCGGGGACCCTGCTTCTGCTGAAGCAAGGGCGGAGGGACATTCCTCGTCCGAACCTGGTAAGCCGCGCTTCATGCGAATTGTGATTGACAAGCCCGGCCATGACCAGGTGAACATTCGCATGCCCCTGTCGTTCATGCGCACCGGAACCGGTCTGCTGGCCGTGCTTCCCACGAAAATCAACGAGAAATTAGCCGAGCTTGGGGTGGACTTCTCGGCTCGCGGTGCGATGAATGAGAAGGAGTGGGCGGAGACCGTCGAGAACATGAATATCGATATTGAAAAAGGAAACGGGAAAAAGGTGAGAATCTTTTGCGAGTAGCGACGGTTGCTACTTGATGATCCCCCGTTCCGACGCCTCGATAAACCGAATCAGCATCTCGACATCCTCGCCACTATCCGCGTCCGCTTTCAGCGTCTCCAACGCCTGCGAGGTATTCAGCTTCGAAGCCAGCAGCACCCGGTAAGCATGATGAATCTTCCGAATCCGCTCCTTAGTGAATCCCCGCCGTTCCAACCCGACCGCATTGACTCCATAAGCGTGCGTCCCGCGCTCGGCCGACGTCTTGGAAAAGGGCAGCACATCGCGCGTGACCGTCGTCCCCCCGCCAATAAAAGCATGCGTCCCGATCCGCACAAAATGATGCACCGGACAAAGGGCTCCGACCGTAGCCCAGTCTCCGACCGTTACGTGCCCGCCCAGAGTGGCGGCGTTCGCCATGATGACGTGGCTGCCAATCTGACAATCGTGCGCAATGTGGGTGTAGGCCATGATCAGATTGCGGTCGCCCACGCGCGTGCATCCCCCGCCTTTAACCGTGCCCCGGTTGATGGTCACAAACTCGCGAATCTCGTTGTGGTCGCCAATCTCCAGCCGCGTTGGTTCGCCCGCATACCCAATGTCCTGCGGAGCCATACCAATCGAAGTAAAAGGAAAGAATCCGTTGTCGAGGCCGATCTTGGTGGGCCCTTCGATCGCCACGTGCGAAACCAGACGGCAACCCTCGCCCAGCTCGACCTCAGCCCCAATCACGCAGTAAGGCCCAATCCTGCAGGACGGATGCACTTTACTTTTCGGATCAATAATCGCCGTAGGATGGATGGACATGGTTAAATCGTTTTTGCCCTGTCATCCTGAGCGCAGCTTAGCCAAGCGCGAAGCGATTGGCTAGGCGGAGTCGAAGGACCCCTACTCATTCCCAATCTCCCACGCTGGCGAAGGTTGTTCTCACGACAAAAAGGTCTCGGAAAGCTGCAAGCACGACTTACCCTTCCTCGCCCGGAACATCAGCGGCACCCGCGCCAGCATTCCGCGGCACCAGTCGGCAAGTCACCGTAGCCTCGGCCGCAACTTTGCCGTCTACATAAGCCTTCCCCTCGAGTCGCGCCGCCGTGATCCGCCAGGCCTTCACCACCACTTCAATCCGCAACTGATCTCCCGGAACCACCGGACGCCGAAAACGCGCCTTCTCGATCCCCGTGAACACCATCAGCATCTCGTCGCGGTTCGGGACCTCAGTCAGCAGCAACAGCCCCCCCGCCTGCGCGATCGCCTCCACAATCAGCACCCCCGGCATGATCGGCTTCTCCGGAAAGTGCCCCTGAAAAAAAGGTTCGGTGATGGTGATGTTCTTCAACGCCACAATGCTCTTCATCCGCACCAGTTCAATCACCCGGTCGATCAGGAGAAATGGATAGCGATGCGGCAGGATCTTGAGTATCTCCCCAATATCCATCGCGGCTTTCCCCGGCACCGGAGCTTCCGACGAAGGTTGGTTCGTATCAGTCATGCTTTTTCGTTCAAGGCGAAGATTATACTGTAGCGCACGTCCGGCAGCCGTGCCTCGGGCGGTTGCCGCAACTTTGGCTCTGTATCAGGGCATCGCTTTAGCGATGCTGAAATGTTTGGAAATAGATGCCCCTTTAGGGGGTGCGGCCTGCGCCCAGTTTCACGAAAGGATCGTCATGAACACCACGAAATTCCCATTACACAATGTCGTCATCTTTCTGCTTCCCATTTTTCTCGCCTCCGCTCTCTGGTCGCAATCGTCCTCATCCATCTCCCCGTCCTCCGCCGTCCCCGCGCTCCCCGCCGACATCCCTACCACCGCCCAACGCTATTCCTTCCTTCTGATGGGCAATCTCGCCGGACAACAAGCCGTCTGGACCGCCGCCGATGGCGCCCTCCACATCTTTTTCCAGTTCAACGACCGCGGCCGCGGCCCCAAGACCACCAGCATCCTCAAGCTCAATGCCAACGGCATTCCGGTTTCGGAGGTCATCCACGGCAACGACTACATGAAAGCGACAGTCGACGAAACCTATTCGCTGGACGCCGGCACCGCCCGCTGGAAGAACGACGACGAACAAGGCGAAAAGAAAGTCTCGGCCCCCGCCTTCTACTCATCCCTCAACGGCGGACCCTACGAGATTGCGCTCCTCGCCCACGCCGCCGAGCAAAACGGAGGAAAGATCGCCCTGCTACCCGAAGGCGAAGCCCGCGTCGAGCACGTGACCGAACTCGACGTCGAAGCCGCCGGGCACAAAAAATACGTCGCCCTCCACGCCGCCACCGGACTCGATTTCTCGCCTACCTATTTCTGGTTGGACGATACCGGAAAGTTCTTCGCCACCGTCGACACCTGGGGCACCGTCATTCCTGAAGGATGGGAAGCCGCGGCACCAACCCTGCTGGCCGCTCAAAACAAAGTCAAAGAATCTCGCGCCGCGGATCTCGCCCAAAAACTAGCGCATCACTCGCCGCCCGGGGTCCTCTTCAATCACGCCAACGTCTTCGACGCTGAGTCTGGACAAGTCATCCCCGACCGCTTCGTTCTGATCGAAGGCAATCGCATCGTCTCCATCACCGATCGCCCGCCCCATCCAAAGTCCACCGAAATATGGAGCGAAAAAACCCCGCTGGACACGCCCTACACCCTCATCGACGCCACCGGCAAAACTCTCCTCCCCGGCCTCTGGGACATGCACGCCCACGTCACCGATAACGACGGCCTCCTCAACCTCGCCGCTGGAGTTACCTCAGTCCGCGACCTGGCCAACGACACCGACTCGCTCCTCGCCCGCCGCCAGCGGATAGCCGAAGGCAAAGAAATCGGCACCCGCATAGTCCTCGCCGGAATCATCGACGGCCGCGGCCCCTACCAGGGACCAACCAAAGTTCTCGTCTCCACTGATGCAGAAGCCCGCGCCGCTGTCGACAACTACAAGCGCCTCGGCTACGTCCAGATCAAAATCTACAGCTCGGTAAAGTCCGAGCTGGTCCCCGCCATCATCGATGAAGCCCACAAAAACGGACTAAGAGTCAGCGGACACATCCCCGCCGAAATGACCGCCGCCCAGTGCGTAGAGGACGGCTACGACGAAATCCAGCACATCAACTTCCTGATCCTGAATTTCTTCCCCGAAATCAAAAATACCAACACCATAGCGCGCCTCGTGGAGCCGGCCAAGCGAGGAGCCGAACTGGACCTGACCTCGCCCCAAGTCCAGTCCTTTGTCAAACTACTCCAGGATCACCACACCAAACTCGACCTTACACTGAGCATCTTTGAAGATTCCTACCTGAGCCGCGCTGGCCAGATTCCCCGCGGCTTCCAGCCCATAGCCAACCGCCTCCCCGCCCAGGTTCGCCGAGGCCTCCTCTCCATGGGAATGACTCCACCCCCAGGAATGGACGAAACCTACCGAAAGTCCTTTGCCAAAATGATGGACCTGACCACTCTCCTCTATCGCGCCGGAATCCCCATTGAAGCCGGTACCGACTCCATGGCCGGATTCGCCCTGCACCGCGAACTGGAACTGGAAGTCCAGGCCGGCATTCCGCCCAGCCAGGTCCTGCAGAATGCCACCCTCAACGCCGCCCGTATCATGAGCCTCGACAAAGATCTGGGCTCGATCACTCCCGGCAAACTAGCCGACCTGATCCTGGTAGAGGGCAATCCCGCCGCCAACATCAGCGACATCAGAAAGACCACTCTCGTAGTAAAAGACGGAGTCCTCTACAAACCCGCCGAACTCTACACCGAACTGGGAGTGACGCCCTAGCCAGTAAGCAAGAACTCCTGATTCGGGAAAACTAATCCAGCCGAAACTCTCAGCCGATGATCAGCAAAGCTCATAGGGACAGCCGCCCTCGGCTGTCCGTCCTGAGCGAAGCTCGGCGGGATGCCCGAGTCGACATTGCCAGAGTATCCAAAAGGTATTGCTCATCCAGGAGCCTGTTCCATGAATTCGCCCAACCCGCCCGACCCCCAGCTCGCCACCGCCGCTCTGCACGCGCCCGATCGCCGCCGCCATGCCCGCTACACCGTCCACGTCCCCATCGAAATCCTCCCGGAAGACAGCGACCTCCCATTGCGCTGCGAAACCACCGACCTCAGTCGCGGAGGTTTTTATATTCGTTTGCCCGTGCCGCTCCCGGTTGGCATCCGCCTCCAAGCCACGCTCTGGCTCGACGGCTGCCCCATCGTAATCCGAGGCCTCATCGTCACTCGCCACCCCGAATTCGGCAATGGCATCATGTTTGTCGATTTCGAAGGTCAAGGTCAGGCAGAAGTGCTTCTGCAACGATATCTGGATGGCATCGCCAGGTAATCTCGCAACACAAGTGGGTGCCCCATCCTTCGCGCACTTTGCGAAGGGTGGGTGGGGAAATGTCCGCACAATGTCAGCCTTGCATCGTAGCTAGTGCTGACAGTAGACGGCCGGGGCCTCAATGTCTGTAGTGGCAGGGAAGTCGTACCAGCCGTTTTCGGCGGACGAAGGGACTTCGTCGGCGAACCATGGCAGCATGACTAGATCCTGCAAGTGATAATCGACGCCATTGATGGGTACGAGCACGGCGCGAAAGTCGGCATAGGTCGGGCCGTTTCCTTCCGGATCACCCACTTCGAGGAGCGTGTTGTGGGAGCAGACCGCGCCGGGAGCGCCTTTGGGCGGATACTTCCAGTCGGGAACACCGTTGTTGATGAAGGGATCGTTGAACCATTCCAGGTTTTCGTGGTTAAAGGTGCTGACGTCTGCAAATATGGGATCGACGAGGGCCGGGTCGAGCCAGCTCGTGTAGATGTAAGTCTGGAAGGCCTCGGTGCCACCGGAATTAGTAACCGAGTAGGCGCTGTGGTAACCGAGGGCTTCTGCTGTGACGTCATCCGTGACAAAGACTGGCAATTCGTTCGGGCCGATGCCAGCGAGTTGAATAATAGTGAAAGCCTGTGCATCGAGGAAATCGATCAGCACGTTGCCGAACAGGGCGTTCCCGATTTTAAACACCGAACCCGTCTCGGGTGTGACCTCAATGTCGATTGTCGGCAGTACACGAGGCCGCTTCATTCTCACGCTCCACTTCTTGCCCGGATCCATCTTGTTCCAGAAGGTCGCACGCTGCATCATTTCTCCGAATTGTCCGAACCCGTTGGGGAGCTGGGCATTTTGATACATTGGCGAATTGATGATGTTAGTGACGGCAGGACCGGGATCAAAGACGATTGGGTTAGGACCGAAGAAGTAGAACGTCATCCGCAAAGGAACGATGACAGAACTGAACTCTGCTTGGAGACCCGACTGCGGCGGATTGCCCAGCATTGTGTAGGGATATGTGACGCCTCCGACTGTGAACGAGGAAGAGAAGTGCGTCAGCGAAACGAAATGTTGATCGGCGCTCTCGGTCTTTGCTCTAGCGATTCCGCCGCGCGTCTTGTAGCCGAGCGCTTTCAAGTGCTCCTGAAAGGACACGCGGTCCATCTCCACGATCGTTCCTTTGGA
>OBLU010004072.1_pt1 | contig 13200 bp, 13 predicted proteins | sample 1518681 | NCBI WGS metagenome assembly OBLU01 (sample SAMEA3539304, study PRJEB22396) | soil metagenome | biome: tundra; feature: field; material: soil | place: USA | collected 2010-05 | depth 0.15 m | reverse complement strand
GCGTAAAAAATTTCTTGCTTGCATATTCAGACATATGCGGCGCGGCGAAATTTTTTCCGCGCCTTGTATTTGGGCGAACTCTGAATTTTTAGAGGTTCCCTATTACCGATTATTCGGCTGTGCCGGAAAAATGCGCGCCACCTTCACAATGCGATCCTGTGTCTGAATGATCTCTATCGGATAGCCTGCGATTTTCAGGCTGGTGCCTGTTTCCGGAATGTCTTCGAGATGATCGAGAATCAGGCCATTCAGTGTTTTCGCGCCATCCAGCGGCAGATGCAAACCCAGTTTACGATTCAGTTCGCGCAAACTGCTGCTGCCTTCCAGCAGAACACTGCCATCTTCCTGGCGCAGAAATTTACCGGTTTTCGAGGGCGATTGCGTGGTGAATTCCCCGACGATTTCCTCAAGGATATTTTCCAGCGTCATCAAGCCGAGCAGCTCGCCATATTCATCCACCACCAATCCAAGTCGCGAGTGGCGCTCCTGAAACTGTTGCAGTTGCTTGAGCAGCGGTGTGTCGGAGGGGATGAAGTAAGGCTCATTGAGTATTTCGCGCAGTTGGGTCAAATCCAGCGTTGTCTCCTGCAGCAGGGCCGGCACCCGTTTGATATGCAGGATGCCGATGATGTTGCTGGGCGTGTCGGCATAAACCGGCATCAGCGTGTGGTGGCAGGTAATGATTTGCTGGCGCAATTCGTTTGCGTCGGCGTTGATATCCAGCGCTTCGATCTGATTGCGCGGAATCATCACATCGTTCACGGTGATGCGTTCAAGATCAACCAGATTGAGCAGCATCTTCTGATGCTTGCGCGGCAGGAAATGCTCGGCATCCAATACCAGTCCGCGCAATTCTTCCATCGTCATTTTTTGTTTGCTTTGGTCGGTTTCTATCTTGATGCGCAGCAACCACAGAACGCCTTTCACCAAACCGCTCGCCACCGAGACCACCGGATGGAATAGCGTGATCAGCGGCGTGAGCAAATAGCTGGCCGGCAGCGCGATGCGTTCCGGGTAACTTGCCGCAATGATCTTGGGCATGATTTCGCTGAATACCAGAAGCACGAAAGTGAGTGCCAGTGTGCCCAGCAGTATCGCCAAATCGTTTTGTCCGAACAGGCGAAGGATGATGATATTGGTCACCGCAGCGGCAGCGACGTTGAGCAAGGTGTTGCCGAGCAGGATGGAGCCGAGCAATTTATCCACTTTGCCGAGCAGGCGGTTGACCAGTTTGGCGCTGCGATTTCCTCTGCGTACCAAGCTGTTCAGGCGATAGCGGTTGATCGCCATCATGCTGGTTTCCGAGCCGGAGAAGAACGCGCTGAAAACCAGCAACAACAGCAAGATGCCAAACAGTGTGACTAAAGAGATGTCTTCCAAAGTGATGCCCTAGTTATTGTGATGGCAGGTCATTTTGATGGTGGGTAATTTCGACGATGGGAATAGTGGGCGAGAGGTAAGCGGGTGTCAAGCGGCGCGTCGGCTACTCAAAACCATCAGCAGCACACCCGCAATCACCATCGGCAAGCTCAGCCATTGCCCCATGCTCATGCCCAACGACAGCAGACCGAGAAAATCGTCCGGCTCGCGAGTGAATTCGACGAGAAAACGGAAGCTGCCATAGCCGATCAGGAATAAGCCTGACACTGCGCCGACAGGACGCGGCTTGCGTGCGTACAACCAGAGCAGCGTGAACAACAACACGCCCTCCAGTGCGAATTCATAAAGCTGGGAGGGGTGGCGCGGCAGGTTATCCACTTTGGGAAAGATCATCGCCCATGGCACGTCAGTGGGCCGTCCCCACAGTTCCCCGTTGATGAAATTGCCGAGGCGGCCAAACGCCAGGCCGGGCGGTACCAGAGGGGCGATGAAGTCGGTTAATTGCAGCCAGCGCAGTTGCCGTTTGTGCGCGAACCACACCATCGCCACCAGCACGCCGAGAAAGCCGCCGTGAAAAGACATGCCGCCTTGCCAGACCGCAAAAATCTCCAGCGGATGTGCGGAGTAATACGCGGCTTTGTAAAACAGCACATAGCCCAAACGCCCGCCCAGAATCACCCCAAGTACACCATAGAACAGCAGGTCGTCGAGCAGTTTGGTATTGATCTGTGGATTATTTAACGTGGCGATGCGTTTGCGCCCCAGCCACAGAAAGGTCATAAAACCGGCGAGGTACATCAGACCATACCAATGAATGGCAAGCGGGCCGAGTTGCAGGGCGACAGGATCGAATTGCGGATGAACGAGCATGAGCGAATCAGGTAAAATCAAAAAGTCGATTATACGGACATCTCTAAAAACCGTCGCGGGTGGTCTTTAAGCAGCGAAAAACAGTCGCGGTTAAAACCGCTCCCGCGCTCACGATATTTCACAAGTAGAAAGAGGAAAACATGACCACAGCACAGCAATTGAACACGCAATTCGGCATCAACGGACATCTGAGTTTTCGCGAAGATGCCAGCGGATTGATCGTCGCGGAAATCAGCAATGCGCGGGCAACGGCATCGCTCTGTTTGCAGGGCGCGCACCTGATGTCTTGGCAGCCCAAGAGTCAAGCGGTGCCGGTGGTGTGGTTGTCGCGCGATGCCAAGCTGGCAGCGGGCAAATCCATACGCGGCGGCGCGCCGGTGTGCTGGCCGTGGTTTGGCGCGCACGCATCCGAATCCGGCTTCCCCGGACACGGCTATGCGCGCACCGTGCCTTGGCGAGTTGTGGAGTCGGGCAGTGAACCGAACGGCGCGACGCGCCTGACGCTGCGTCTGGTGGAAAGCGAGAAGACACGCGCGCAATGGCAGCATGCCTGCACGCTGGATCTGACCGTGATCGTCGGTGAGACACTGCGCATGGAAATGACTACAGAAAACACCGGCGCGTCCGATTTCGCGATTGGCGAAGCCTTGCACACTTATTTTCAGATCGGCGACATCGGTGCGGTGCATGTGAAAGGATTAGAGGGCTGCGAGTATTGGGACAAGGCCGGCGGTTCCACGCTGAGAAAACATGTTGGCGCGATCAGCTTTTCCGGCGAAACTGACCGCGTGTATATCAACACCGCCGCCGAGTGCGTGATCGAAGACGATAAGCTCAAGCGGCGTATTCATGTCGCCAAGTCCGGCAGTCTTTCCACTGTGGTGTGGACGCCGTGGACGGACAAAGCCAACAAGATGGGCGACATGGGGCAGCCGGACGGTTGGCGCGAAATGGTGTGTGTGGAGTCAGTGAATACTATGGAAAATGTGGTGAAAGTCGCGGCGGGAACCAGGCACACGATGATAGTCGAATATCGTGCCGAGTCGATTTAGCGGCGATAATTCAGATATCGCCAAGCATCGGTTAAGCAGACATCAAGTCGTTGGTCAAATTCGTGCGGTCTTTGAAATATGTCGTCAACTTTTAAGTTGGGAGAAGCGTTATTAGCTCGCCGCCAGAGAAGTTTGTCGGAAAAGTTGATTGGCAAAATGGACGGAATTGTTTAGAATTGGCAGTGGAGGCAAAACCTTCGCATCGTTTCAGACATTTTAATTAAAAACGGAGAGAACATGAAGTCTATTATCGTAAGTATGATCGCAGCAACAGGTTTGATGGTTGCAGGTAGCGCGTTGGCAACAGATATGCCAGCACTGGCAAAGAAGAGCGGCTGCATCGCTTGCCACACTATCGAGAAGAAGTTGGTTGGTCCGGCTTGGAGAGATGTTTCAAAAGCCTACAACAGCAATGGCGCAACGACTACCGGCAAGAAAGTTGCTGACATTCTGGCCGAACACAAAGCCAAGACAGCTGAAGAATGGCTGACACAGAAGGTAGCCAAGGGCGGTTCCGGAAACTGGGGTACTGCAGCTATGATACCTAACGCACCTAAGGTCTCCGAAGCTGATATCAAGGAGTTGGTCGAATTTGTTCTGAGTTTGGAAAAAAAGTAGTCAGGAGCAATCCTCGAAAAGGCCGGCGCAAGCCGGCTTTTTTGTCGCCTGACGTTACGTTTCATCTCGCGCCGAATAACCATTGCTTGAGCGTGGCGACAATTCAAGGTTTAACGGAATGTCAACCTTTGCTTGGGACGTAGCGTTATTGACCGGCTGCCAGAGGTGTTTGGTGTCAGTGAGTGTTGGTTGGCAAAGCTAACCAGCGGCTTGGTCGAATGGCTATGGAAAGCAGACGGGGTTGTCTAGAATCGCAAGCGGAGGCCAAACCTTCGCAATGTTTGAGGTGTTTTAATCATAAATCGGAGAGACGTATGAAATCTATTATCGGAAGCATGGTCGCAGTAGCAGGTTTGATGGTTGCAGGGAGCGTAATGGCAGAAGAAATGCCAGCGCTGGCTAAGAAGCTCAACTGCACTGCTTGTCACGCCATTGACAAAAAGGTGGTTGGTCCGGCTTGGAGAGACGTTGCCAAAAAATACACCGGCAGCGGCGTTACCAAGTACACTTACAATGGCAAGGAATATCCTTTGATCGAAGGCTTGGTGATGAAGGTATCCAAGGGCGGTTCGGGCAACTGGGGTACTATGCCTATGCCGGCTAACGACGCAGCGGGCACCAAACAGGCAGAAATCACCGAATTGGTTAAGTTCGAACAAAGTTTGGCCACCAAGTAAGTTTAAAGCATCATGCAGCAAAAGGCCGGGCGCAAGCCGGCTTTTTATTGGTGCGCCAGCATGGCGCGTTGCGCGAAAGCGCAACTCAACTGACCGTGGTGGTCAGTTGAGTGACTTGGAGGTGAAAGTCCTCTACACACTCGGGAAGGGGAAGTGTTAGCTGAACGGCAAGGGTGTCCACTGCAAGGTGGAATCTGAAGGAAGCCGCAGGCAAATTGCTGGCCTGACGAACAGGAAGCGGATTAGGCGGTGTAGCGGGGTAAGGCGGCCAATATCGTCAAAGCCCAATACTTGCACAGAACGCTACGACGTAAATCCGACAGGCATAAGCATGAAGGTCGCGCGAATTACCTTGGGAGGCCCATCATTCTGCCTCGTGCTACTGACATCGAGAGGTGTTGGGATGGGATGGTGGGAGTCAGCAGACGCCATAGTAGCTGCTTGAAACCAGAGTAGCGAAGGGCCGAACCTGTCACGAGTGGATAGTCACGCGTGATCTCTGAGCGGGCAGGGTACAAGCCTCGGGTAACAGAGGGCCTGCGACTATACTGGAAGAACCGGAAGTTCCGAAGGTGGTTGCAGGTGCCTATTGATCGACAGGCGACACGATGCACGAAACAAGCTCAATGCGGAAAACTGACGAGGTTTGACGCTGACAGGAAGCCCCGGATACGTGATCCGTACGTCCAGTGCTGTGAGAGGACGGCGGGGGTGACCCCGCCTCCTACTCGATTATTAGCTGGTTTAATTGTTGGTCTATATGCCTTCAGTCAAATTATCTATCCCTTGTTCTCTGCTTGGCCACGAGCGAAGCAATTAGAGCGTGAAGGTAAGCTAATAAAACCAATCCCGATTGCAACTTTCATCGTCGCTCCCATTATCTGGGGAGCTTTACTCGCTGGCACAATTTGGCTCGTGAACATCTATTTTGATGAATACGCAAAGTTCTATTACATCGCTCTCGGCTTTATTCTTATCGTGGTAATTGCCCAAATCCCAAAACAAAACCGAGACCTCGAAGCGGATTTTATGAATACATGGAAACGGTATTTGAAGGAGCGATAAAACTACAGCAGCATTACGAAAAACCGCACTCAGGCGGTCAGACTGTGAAATACTTATATTTTGGTGTCTATCAGGGGCAGGAAGATGGAATGGCTCGGAATACTGCTGATTTCTCCCGCCTGGGGTTACCTTTCAACTCGGTGCTTTATTCAAGCTTCGCTTGGCGTTGCCCAATTTTTCATTCATATTGTCGGGTTCTTTAAGGGCGCAGTGCCGGGAAATGACAACGCACTCTACATGGGTGTCGCTATATTTAACGTTGTATTGTTTTCACTCCTTCTTCTCGGTGGTTTCTGGTTGCTCACCGTCATATTGCCATTTGGACAGACCCAGACAGAGGTTGTGGTGTATTGGGTATCCGCTGGAATTTCATTTCTGTTCTTTCTAAAGCAAGTCCCATCAAAAATTCGTGGATCGTGGCGATACGCAACAATTCCGAATGCGCTGTGGGTAGACAGCATGAAAGAAAAGATTAAACTTTGAATTGACTTTAATTCCATCCCAAGACGATGAGAGATGCTCTATGGAAGATTGCGCAATGAAACCAAGTCAAGTTCAAATGTATTCTGGCTTCAAAATTTGTAGCGATTTAGAGCCAAAGCAGAAATGCTTTAGCTTGCGCCGATACAACAAAGGTGTATATGACGATGTTTTTCACGAACATGTTCCTAGGCATCGCATCACCCAAGACAACTCAATAGAGATGATGAAGGCACTTGTCCTGAGGCACGAGGAGTTCGTCGCACCATTCATTCTTCGCTGCTACCTCAATAACCGAGGACGGGAACCAGAAGCCACCAATCTTCCCCGATTCTTTGTTGAGTATCCCGAGCCGGGAGTGATTCGGAAATACTGTTGTAGCAATAATTTTCAGGCATGGAAGGACGAAATCATTGCTCCAGAAAAATTTAGGCAAAGTTGATGAACTTCCGCTTCTGTGTAAATTGACTATCCGCAAAGTGTCGGTCACTGCAGGTCTCCATCGTCAGGTATCGGGTGAGCTGAATAAGTTAGAGTGATTGCAAAATTTCAGCGACTGCTTTGGGGAAGGCAATTACAATGGCCGAATAGCAGTTCGGTGCCAATAGCTGCCAGTCGAAAATGTGTTCCAATTGCTGCCACCTGTCAGAACTGTTAGTAATCGCAGCGGTTGTCAATCAAGACCATTGCTCAATACCAAATTGGGGAGTATGGGTTCATCCTGGATTTCCTGCATCATCCAATACACCAGCGAAGACGTTGCATTTATAACCAGTCGCAGAGATATAAGAATCAGAAAACGTGTTTGACAGAATTGCAAAAACACATGAATATTGAGTTCTCCCACTAGATAGGATAACGCGATGAAACTCGAAACCATTGCAGTGCATGGCGGTTACTCACCAGAACCGACCACTAAAGCGGTTGCTGTGCCAATATACCAGACTGTTTCCTATGCGTTTGACGACACTCAACATGGCGCGGATTTGTTTGACCTGAAAGTAGCAGGCAACATTTATACGCGCATCATGAACCCCACTACCGATGTGCTGGAAAAACGCATGGCCGCATTGGAGGGTGGCATTGGCGCATTGGCAGTTTCCTCTGGCTCAACTGCGGTTACTTACGCAATTTTGACCATTGCCGAAGCAGGTGACAATATTGTTTCCGTTGGCACGCTGTACGGCGGGACATACAATTTATTTGCCCACACCCTGCCGCAATTTGGCATCCAGGTGCGCTTTGCGGATTATCGTGATCCACAAAGTTTCAAACCCTTGATCGACGCAAAAACCAAGGCAATCTTTTGCGAATCGATTGGCAACCCTTTGGGTAATTTAGTAGATATAGCTGCGCTTGCTAAGGTGGCGCATGATGCTGGAATCCCTTTGATTGTGGACAATACAGTACCCAGTCCTTATTTGTGCCGCCCTATTGAACACGGAGCAGACATCGTTGTTCATTCACTGACTAAATACCTTGGTGGTCATGGCAACTCACTGGGCGGAGTGATTGTTGATTCCGGAAAGTTCCCTTGGGCCGAGCACAAAGTCAGATACCATCGTTTGAACGAACCGGACGTTTCTTATCACGGTGTGGTTTACACTGAAGCGCTAGGGGCTGCGGCATTTATTGGCCGCGCACGGGTCGTGCCGTTGCGCAACACCGGTGGAGCTATCTCACCGTTTAACAGTTTTCTTATTCTGCAAGGCATTGAAACATTAGCTTTGCGCATGGATCGCATCTGCGAAAACACTCTGGCGGTCGCACAATTCCTCAAGCAACATCCCAAAGTTAACTGGCTTAATTACGCTGGGTTGCCAGATCATGCTGATTACCCTTTGGTACAGAGATATATGAATGGCCGTGCATCAGGCATTCTGACGTTTGGCATAACGGGAGGAGCTGCAGCCGGTGCGCGCTTCCAAGATGCTTTGAAATTAATTACCCGGTTGGTCAATATTGGTGATACAAAATCGCTGGCTTGCCATCCGGCCAGTACCACCCATCGTCAACTCTCGCCGGAAGAGTTCAAGAAAGCAGGAGTATCCGAAGACATGGTGCGCCTGTCCATTGGTATTGAACACATCGATGATTTGAAGGAAGACCTGCTGCAGGCGTTAGCATCTGCTTAAGACTAAATCACGCTACAGCGAACTAAACACTCGTGAGATTCCGCTGTTGGGCGGCGTAGTAAAGAGGTACACCATCTGCTGTGTGCCACAAGCCGCTAGTCGATTGTCAGTTCTGTTGGCTGTGACATGAGTACAATTAGTCCAGCTTATAACTGTTCGGCACCTGGACTATTCAAAAACTGCCAAGGAGAGCACATGTCTGACCGCACTTAGCTACCGGGATACAATGGCGAAGTACTCATCGCATATATCATATGAAAACGTGGTTAATAAAATTATTTCGTCAGACTGAAACAAAGCCTATCAGCACGGCTCAATGGCTAAGCTATAAACAATGAATCTAAACTTGCGTTTGTTCCAGACACTATCAAAATAATAGATGATATAAATATGATGCATGACATATTTATCGTAAATTGACAGTATCACAATGTGACGTTAGTTTTCTAGCAACATTTACCTATCTGCGATGAACATGGCGAAAAAAATCTCCACTAAAGAAGAGTTTGAGGCCCTCTCGGATTTCCGTCATCAACTGCGTTGTTTTGTACGGTTTAGTGAGGATATTACACATAAGTTCGGCGTTACGAATCTGCAATATCTATTGTTGCTTCATGTCAAAGGGTATAAAGGTCGTGAATGGGCGACGATCAGCGAACTTGCCGAGCGGTTGCAAACCCATCATAACGGTGTCGTATCTCTAGCCTCGCGTTGCGTAAAACTGGGATTGTTATATCGGCAACGCGGCACTGTCGATAAGCGTGAGGTAAAGATATATCTCACGCCAGAAGGTAACAGATTAGTAAAAAAAATCGCGAGCGCGCATCGTAATGAGTTATTGGGTCTGCAAGGAGTTTTCAAGATTCCCAGTGCAAAGGAATTGGGAGCGGAATCATGATTCAGGAATTGCCAAAAGACGCTCCAAAAGTTTACCAGAGCGCCCACCTTCAAGTTCAAATCAACAAGAGATTTGCCGGACGTAGTGAAGGAGCGTAAATCCGATAATCTTTACACGCGCTATAGTCCTACCCAACAATTCTCTCCTTAGAAACCAAGCTGGCTGCCTTAGAAGGCGCAGAATCAGCTGGACATTCAGTTCAGGTACTACCAAAGTCAGCGCGCAGATTATTCATGCCCCACATTGAATGACGGGTGTTCTACCGTGCTTTGTTAGGCGAAAAATTCCCGGTGGCCAGGCGCGTGCGAATAATCTCTGAATCGTCATGGATTCGCTTTAGTATCTTATCGCTTTCAGAAACTTCCCAGCGGCTTTCTATCATTAATATTGTCTCAATTCCGTAGCGCTTTTGGAGAAATGGGATACATGCTTCTGCGAACGGTCGTGCCAGTGACTCAGAGTCTATATATGAGCCATTGCGGTACAACCGCAAAGTCTGACGTGGGGACTTAGAAAAACATCGCTCTTCTCATCCTGATGGAGCAACGAAGAAAAGATTCGAGGAGTCATCTGTGGCACTATCGTAAAGTATGTAAAGCGGTGCATATGAATCAACATATCTACTTCCGTTTTTATTCGTTGTAACACATCGATTTTAATAATAGTAGCAGTGCCACTCGTTCCCCATTTGGCACTATTTTGCCAGGTATTCACCCCTCAAGTCACCGAAGTCTTATATCGCAATTCTGTGACAAGACCTTTCATTAAATGCATCGCTGTTGTGGCTTTATTGCTTTAGATTTTGAGAAGCCGCTGTGCACCAGTGGATTGTCATATATTCCATCCACATAAGTTACTCGATCTTTTATTGCTCAACTGGCTCCATTAAACGGATATCTAAAGGGTTGACAATATATCATAATATGATATATTATTTAACCTGCAATTGAAACTAAATAAACTGCTGTGGAGTACGTAAGTCCCATCAATTATTTTCGAGGTCTTATTGTGTTAATTGCTTGGATAGGTATCTTATTTGTCTTTACACCATTTTTTATATTGGCCTTCCTGATAATTTTTACCGGTAAGTCTGATAAATAGATAAGCATCGGTTGACCTTGCCCTGCCCACAATATTAGGAGTGGCTGACTTCCGTCAGGTCTTTTTAATTCGCGGCACTATGCGCTGATGAAGATACTTTTTCTACTACCGCATCAAGAAGTGGATGGAAAGTACCGACACACCCAGTCGTGTCGCTCGGCGCGAATAAGTTAACTGTCATATAACCAGCGAGCAAGTTTCCTTTTTTTAGAGTTGCAATATGGGCGAATCGCTATTATTAATCACTATCATTACCCTGGTGGTTCTGACAATACGCCGTGCAAGGCCTGTGATATTGGAGACCCCGGTTATCATCCAACGTCCCGGGCAATATCAGATTATCCTTGCTCCGCAACTCAATCGCGCACAAACCTTCATCGAACAAATCGCCAAGCAGTTTACCCAATTGCATCCTCCTGAAAGCGATTTCCCCTCTCAGTATTTTGAAGTGCGCGATCCCAAGGTGTTTTCTAAGGGCGAGAGTTCCTACTTATTGGCGATCGCATTGCGCGGCGGGGTATTGTATTTTCAGGCGGTCAATCCCAAGCCTTTGCTGCGCGATGCAGACAGTCACTACAAAACCTTGCGCGAATTTTCCGAGTCGGTGCTGCAGCATCATCCACTCTCAGAGCCTGCGGATGGGCTGGGGGCGGAGAAGCTGTGTGACGCTGTCGAAATGGTTGCGAGCCCGTTGAAGATAGCCGTGAGAGTATTGCAAACAACCGACTGATGAGGGCCGCACCAGATTCTGGCATCCAGAATTTACCGTCATGGCAATCTGGGCACGAACGCAATGACTGCTTAGTGTCGGGCTGTGACTGTCAGGCAACTGGTGGTGCGACGGTAGCGAAGTTACGACCGGTCATCAGTCATTACCCATTGCCGCGAATAGTTGGCAAAAATAGTTGCCTTTCTTAGGATGGGGATGGCCGGGCTGGATGATTTCAACATCATCCGCAACCGTCGCGTAAGGGACGTAAAGGCGACCCGCTGGTGTTCCCCACAACCGCCGAAGCGCTTTAAAGAGATTGCATTATTCGAAGGAGGGAAGAAATATGCCTGACGTACGATTGCGCAAAATGAGCATCCGCGATGTGACCGCGACGGAAGATCTGCTACAAGGTAATACTACCGACCTCGTCAATAAAGACTTAGTACGGGCTTGGTTGTGGTGGGCTATCGTTTGGTTGACGATTTTCCCACTGGTTGGCCTGCTCGTATCAACCAAGTTTAGTTATCCGGATTTTCTCGGCCAAACATCGTGGCTGACATTCGGCCGCCTGCGTCCTGTTCACGTCAACGGCGTCATCTTCGGCGCTTTTTCTACCCCTGTGCTTGGTCTGATTTATTACATGGTGCCACGCTTATGTGGACGCCGCATGGCCAAGGAACACTGGGGATGGTGGTTGCTCTGGGGCTGGAATATATTTTTGATTACCGGCTCGATTTCTTTTTTGATGGGCTACAACTCCGGCTTTGAGGCTGGTGAGTTCCAGTGGCCTTTCAACATACTACGCTGGGTGATCCTGACGGTTATCGGCGGCCAGGTCCTGACGACGATATTCCGGCGCAAAGAACCGGGCTTCTACGTCGCGTTGTGGTATACGCTGGCAGCGCTGGTCTGGACTGTGATGAATCTGATTCTCGGCAACGTCATCCTGCCCTATGTTCCAATGTCCGGGATCAGCAATACTGCCTTGCACGGACTCTTTATCCATTACATAGTTGGACTATGGATCACGCCGGCTGGCCTTGCCTTGATGTATTACTTCCTCCCGTTGGCCACCAAAGCCCCCTTGTACAGCCATCGGCTCTCGCTGCTCGGTTTCTGGGCGCTTGCATTTTTCTATCCGTTCGTCGGCACGCACCATTACCTGTTCAGTCCGATCCCTTATCACAACCAGACGATTTCGATTGTCACCAGCATGATGCTCATCATCCCTGTCTGGGCCGTCATTATTAATCTGTTTGGCACCGCCAAAGGGCGTTGGGGCGCGATTATCGGCGGGCGCGACGCCGACAGTTACGCGGCGAAGTTTCTGCTGCTGGCGACGTTCTTTTATCTGGTCGGCTGCTTCCAGGGATCGACCGAAGCACTGCGCCGAGTACAGGAACTAACGCACTTCACCGACTTCGTGATCTCGCATTCGCATTTCACTGTGTTCGCGACTTTCGTGCTGGCTGCGGTGGGTAGCATGTATTACGTCTGGCCGCGCGTTACCGGACGCCATCTGTGGAGCCAGAAACTGGCCAGCTGGCATGTGTGGCTGACCATCGCCGGCACCACGCTGATGTTGGTCGGGCTTGCAGCGCAAGGCCTTGTCCAGGGCAGCATGCTCGAGTACGGTGCAAATTTTGTTGATACGGTCGTCGAAATGAAACCGTGGTGGTTCGCGCGCACGCTGGCTGGCGCCACTATGGATATCGGCTTTCTGCTGATGACGATCAATCTGGTCATGACGGCACGCCAAGGCGTGCCATTTGAGGCTCCCGCGAACAGCGCACTGGTCTCCGTATCCGAGACGCGACCCGCCGCCGTGGAAGTGAGCTGGTACGGTCGTCCTTCGGCAGTATTCATCATCGCCGGCATCGCGTTCTTCTTTTTGGCGGTCGTGATTCAGGGCATCCTGCCTTCGATCCTGCCACAGACATACAACCCCACGGTCACTTCCGCGAGTACCGGCCAAACCATTCAAGTCGCTGACTACACACCGCTGGAGCACAAAGGACGGCAAGTCTATATCCGCGAAGGTTGCTGGTACTGCCATTCGCAGTACGTGCGGCCGGTGACGGGCGAGGATTTGCGTTGGGGGCCGGTTTCGCAAGCCGGAGAATATGTGTACGACCAGCCGCATCTACTCAGTACGCGGCGGATCGGCCCCGACCTGACCCGTATCGGCAGAAAATATGGCGATGATTGGCAT
>OBLU010004071.1_pt1 | contig 13202 bp, 6 predicted proteins | sample 1518681 | NCBI WGS metagenome assembly OBLU01 (sample SAMEA3539304, study PRJEB22396) | soil metagenome | biome: tundra; feature: field; material: soil | place: USA | collected 2010-05 | depth 0.15 m | reverse complement strand
TACACTACCGGTCGCATCCACGCCAGCACCGACACGCCGTTTCCCCAGCCAGGACCGCTAACGTCCGCAAGCCCAGCAGGCCATGATCAACTTAGCCCGGAAACTCGGGCTAGGGACAAGAGCCGATTCGGCGCGATCATCCCAGGTGAGTACTTCTTTTTCAAGCTCAAGGCCTCGGCGCACAATCTCGTTGTCGGCGGCGGTGTCTTCGTCGGGTGGGAACTTGTGCCGCTATCAGCGGCCTGGGAGTTCTACGGATATGGCAATGGCGCGGCGTCGCTCGACGCGCTACGCGCCCTGATCGGCGCCCTTAATCCGCTCGGCCCCGGGGATGATCCAGAGATAGGCTGCGTTCTCTTGAAAGACGTCATCTTCTTCGAAGATGCCGGGATCGCCGGACCACCGCCGGAATTCGCCCGCAACATTGTCCAGGGCAGGACATACGAGCTTGAGGACCCGCGCTACGGAGGGTACTTCGACATCCTGACGGCGCAACTGGAAGGCCGGGTATTCGAACTCGGCCAAGGTGATCCATCATGGCGACATCACGGCCCGATGTTCAGCGAGCGCCTCACACGAGTTCGCCTCGGCCAAAACGGGTTCCGAACAACGATCTTCAACGCCTACCACCGCAGGTGCGCGATCACCGGCACCAAGATCTGGCCCGCCCTCGATGCCGCCCACATTCGTCCCGTCGCTCAAGGCGGCGAGCATCGCATAGACAACGGACTGCTGCTTCGGTCTGACGTGCACACCATGTTCGACAGGGGGTACCTAGGTGTCGATCCGTCCCACCGGCTGCAGGTCAGTCCGCGACTGAGGGACGAGTTCGGCAACGGGGAGCAGTTCTACTCCAAGGCCGGTGAGGTGATCGCACTACCGGCCCGGAAGACCGACCGGCCGTACCGCGAGTTTCTGGAGTGGCACCTCGACACCGTGTTCAGAGCCTCGTGAGCAGGGGTCCGAGCTGCACGTTGGTTACCGGTGCTCATCCCGGACCTCGGTGAAGGCGACCTCGCCGGCCAGCCGCGGTTCCACCCAGCGGGCATCGCAGGCGTGCTGGGCGGGCACGGTGGTGCCGGACGGGCTGGCGGCGCAGCGGCGCGAGCTGGTGGGCCAGGTCGGTGAGCATGGCCTGGGTGAAGCCAGTACCGGCGTAGCCGGAGCCGGGGTCCGTCCCAGACGCCGAGGAGCAGGGAGCCGATCATGTCCGCGCGACCGCCCTGCCTGCCTGCCTGCAGCTTCCCGGGAGGGGCGTGCAAGATGCATAGGCGTGACGGCCGACGACCTGTTTGAGTATCAGTCGATTCCACAGAGTGGCTGGGCGATGCCAGGCGTGGGTTGATGTGCCATCTGAGCGGGTATTACGAGGCTCGGTGTGGCTGGGCGTGGCTTGGCGACTGTGGCCGTTGGCAGCCAGTTAAGGCTCCCAGTTGGGCTACCCCGCTCTCACGCGAATCCGCCGGAATGCAGCTGTCCGGCGGAGGCGGTCGGGCGACCGCAGGAGCGCCTGGGGCCCTAGTCGCCCGGAATGGATCGCGATGCTAGGTACGGGACCTATGTCGTGGGGGAACGGCTAGGTTGTGGTGGCGATCGCTAGGGCGTCAACGACGTCGTGAGGCAGCAGTTTGAGTGACTGGCGGCCGGCTGGTGTTGCGAGGAGATGCTTCAGGCAGGTTGGGTGTTCGGGGCTTCCCAGCGGTACTGGCTCGACGCGTCGCCATCCGCGGGCGGATGCGGCCTTGATTGCGGTCAGGTAGTTGTTTTCGCTCATGCGGCCGAGGGTCCGGGCCCGCATCAGGAGGGCTGCCAGTGATACCTGCCATTTCTGTTTCAGCTGAAAGAGGACCGGCCAGTCGGCGCGCTCGGGCAGTTCGCCGCGGATGTCTTCGGCGGGCATGAGGAAGGCTGCGGCGAATTCGTGAGCCTGGTGCTCCACTTCTTTGACGCCCCAGATCTGATCGCCGTGGACGACGAGGTGCCCGAGTTCGTGTGCGGCGTCGAACCGGGATCGTGCCCGGTCGTTCTTGTCGGTGCCGAGCACGACGACGGGCCGGTCATGGAAAGGCAGCGAGAAGGCGTCGACGTCGGCGGTGTCCAGGGGGAGGCGGATGACCAGGATGCCGTGCTTTTCGAGCATCTCGGCGACGTTCCGTACTGGACCTCTGGGCAGGCCGAACGCGTTCCGCACCTGCCACGCCGCTTCCTCTAGCTCCTCGCGCGGCGCCTGCAGGCCGCTGACGGGTATCTGTGGCAACGAGACTGGATGCAGTCCAGGTGTTCCAGCGGTCACTGCCAGGTCGTGCGCGATGTAGGCTAGCGCCCGGGCGCGGCGCCGGTGGCTGACTGAGGTCCGGCGCAGCGACCGGAAGAATCCGTCATGAGTCTTGGTGACCGGCAGCGAGAAGAACTGGGCAGGAACGCCGAGCGCGCTGGTCATCCGGTCCAGCGCGTCGATGCCGGGCCGGGTGACGCCGGTCTCGAACTGGCTGACCGCGGCTGGTGTCACGCCTAGCCGCGTGGCGAGGTCGGCCTGGCTCCATTCCTTGAGCTCTCGGGCCAGGCGTAGCCGCTCTGGTTCGAATGCCGGGGTCTCCACGCTGTCCTCGTTCCGGTTGCCCATCAGGTACAGGTCGTTTCCCTCATTGTTGTTGATCACTGTCCTCGCGTCAGTTACCGACACGTAACCAAGCTACTGTTACTGCCGAGTAATTTGACGAAGTTAATGCCGAAATCTAAAGTGAGTTCTGATGTTCTGCTGATGCGGCCAGGGGAGAGCGGGGCGTGTCGCATAGCGGTGCATGAGGCAATGGGGGCCGCGGCTGTCGGCCATCCGCGCATCTTCTCGCAGAAGAAGGGACGGCCGATGCCAGACCACCATGTCGATCACGCCGTGCTCGCCAACCCCGAGCTTGTGACCGCCCTCGACCTGGACCAGTGGTCTGAGTCGCTCGCCGCGAAGTCCACGCTTCCTGTCTTGGTCCGCCGACTGATCCTCGCCACCGCGCCGGTCATCGAGATCACCATGCGGGGACGCGAGGGTGTGACGCTGCCCGGCTGGGATGGGCTGGTGCGCAGCGACGTCGACGATCCTCATGTCCCTCGCGGGGCCTCCGGCTGGGAACTGGGCACGAGCGGGGACCCCCGGGGCAAGGCGCAGTCTGATATGCACGACCGCATCGCCGACCCCCAGGGCGTGGAGCCCGGGACCACCACGTACGTCGCGGTGACCAGCCGCCTCTGGCGTGACCGTGATGCCTGGCGCAACGCCCGGCGTGCGGACGGGCCGTGGGCCGGCGTCCGTGCCTATGATGCCGACGATCTGGAGACCTGGCTAGAGCGGGCTCCGAGCGTCCACCACTGGATCTCCGAGCAGCTCGGCCGGGAGCCCTGGGACGCTACAACCCCTGACGCGTGGTGGGAGAGGTGGTCGCGCCGGACACGTCTGGTCCTTCCTCGGGGCTTCCTCCTCGCCGGACGCGACGCGACCGTCTCGGAGATCCGAGACGCCCTCGGCCAGGCGCCGAAGCCCATCACCGTCGTCGGACCTTCCCGGGAGGAGGCGCTCGCCATCGTCTGCGCCAGCCTCGTCGGCGACGGCGACGAGGTGGACGACCTGCGCTCCCGCGCGCTCGTCGTCAGGGCGGCCGGCGCGTGGGATCGCCTCGTCGACTCGGGTCACCGCCTGGTGCTCGTCCCGAGCTTCGATGACGCCGACCTGGCCTCCGCGCTGGGCAAGGGCCACCACGTCGTGGTCCCTGTGGGGCGTGACGCCCGCCGCGCAACCGGGCACATCGAGGTCCCGCTCCTCGATCGGCAGAAGGCCACGGAGGTTCTGGTCGCTGAGCCTGTCGGGATCGAACGTGACGTCGCGGACCGGCATGCCGGGCACGCCCGCCGGAATCTCCTGTCGCTCCGCCGGACCCTTGCGATCAACTCGGCCTTCGAGAAGCCGTCGTGGTCCCAGGATGCGCAGGGTCGTCGCCTCGTGCCGCTCGTGCTGGCCGGTTCCTGGTCCGAGGACGTCGAGGGCGACCGCGAGGCCATCGAGGCGCTCACCGGGCGGACCTACACTGACGTCGAGGGTGATCTGGCGGTCTGGTCCGCGATGGAGGACACCCCGCTCTTGCGGACGGGCACGACGTGGCGCGTGGTGTCCAAGGAGGACGCGTGGGATCTCGTCTTCTGCCTCATCGCCCCGACGGACCTGGCCCGGTTCCACAATCTGGCGCCGCGCGTTCTCGCAGAGCCCGACCCCGCGCTCGACGTCTCCCCGGAGCGCCGGTTCATGGCGTCCATCGTCGGCGAGCCGCGCCGGTACTCACCCCGCCTCCGGCAGGGACTCGCCGACACAGCAGCCTTCCTCGGCGGGTATGCCACCGATCAGGTCCTCCGCGACGGTGCCACCGGCAAGCTACATGCCCGTCGTGTGGTCGCGGCCGTCACCGACAACGCCAACGCGGATGCGACCGGGCGCACGTGGCAGTCCCTCGCCGACGTGCTGCCGCTCCTCGCCGAGGCGTCGCCGGACACCTTCCTCGACGCCGTCGACACCGACCTCCGGCGTCACGAGCCACTGCTGCGCTCCCTCTTCCTAGACAGCCAGCTCGCGACGTTCGGCACCTCGTCGCTGCACTTCTCCCTGGTGTGGGCGTTGGAGACCCTCGCCTGGTCTGGCGACCACATGAGCCGAGCGGCGCATGCCCTGGCGCGCCTGGCCGAGATCGACCCCGAACCGGACGCCCGGATCCATCCCCGGCCCGCCGGAAGCCTCGCGGACCTCTTCGGCCTGTCCAGCCCGCAGACCTCACTCCCGCCCGATCGCCGTCTTGTCGTCCTCGACGTGCTGCGCCGTCGGCACCCGAGCGCGGCGTGGTCGGTCATGCGGGCGATCCTTCCCACCCACCTCGGTCGCGGGTTCGGTTCCCCGTCGCACCACCCACGGTGGCGCTCATGGGCTCAGGGCCAGCCCCAGACGATCACCTACGCGGAGCTGTTCGACGGGATCACCAAGGTTCTGACGCGCGCCATCGAGGATGCGGCGAAGGACCCGGACCGCTGGCACGACCTCGTCGACCACATCGACAGCCTTCCGGCCGCCGACCGGGACCGGCTGCTCGGGGCGTTCGAGGCCCTCGACCCGGACAGCTTCGGCGATGAGGGGAAGGTGGAGGTCTGGCGGGCTCTCGTCGCCCTCGCCGCGCAGCATCGGCAGTTCCCGGATGCTCCGTGGGCAATGCCCGGCGATGCCGTCGGTCGAGTCGAGTCCGTGGCCGCCCGCTTCGCTCCTACGTCGCTCGTCGACTTGCATGCCGACCTGTTCGGTCACCACCCTCGTCTCCCCGGGATCGATTCCCGTGACTACGTCGCGCACGACGAGGCGCTCCGGGGCGCTCGCCGGGACGCCGTCCGAGACATCCTCGACAGCGGCGGGTTTGCCGAGTTGCTCCGCTTCGGCGCGACGGTGGTGCTCCCGGCCGCCGTCGGGTGGGCCGCCGCCGAGGTCGGGGCCGACGATCTCGCCGATGAGCTCCTCCCACTTCTCGGAGCCGGCGGCTCCGACGGCGAGGTCGCTCGCGGCTACGCCGGAGCACGCATCGAGGCGGATGGTCTGGACTGGGTGGTCCAGCGGCTCCAGCGCTGGCCCGACGGCGAGTCCGTCCCCCAGCAGGCCGGGCTCCTCCTCGCCGTCCCGAGGCCGACAGCGGCCCTGATCACCGTCGTCGACGGGCTCCACGCCGACGTGCGCGCGTCTTTCTGGGAGCGCATGGTCCCGATGCGTGCGCATCCCGAGGCCCGGCCGCTTGTGGTCCGCCACCTGATCGACCAGGGCCGTGCCTGGGCTGCGCTGGGCGTGCTCATGATGATGCTCCCCGGCAGCGCTACCACCGGCCCCGCTCTGGATGCCGACCTGGTCGAGTCCGCGCTTCTCAGCGCAGCGACCGGATCATCCGTCGATGCTCACCACGCCGCGTCACTCTCCTGGGAGGTCGGCGAGTTGCTCGACTACCTGGAACGCAGCGGCTCGGACCTCCAGACGCGAGCCCGATTGGAGTTCCTGTTCACCAACCTGCTCCAGCACACCAGACCGGCCCGTGCCCTCGACGAGGCCCTCCGGACGGACCCGGCACTCTTCGCCGAGCTCCTCTCTTACGTGTACTGGGCCGAGGACGAGCCCCGCGACCAGGACGTGCCGCCGGAACGCAAAGCGGTCGCCGAGGTCGGGTTCGCCGCGATCCGCTCGTGGCACACTCCGCCCGGCGTCCGCCCGGACGGGACCGTGGACGCCGACGCCCTCCACGCGTGGGTCACCGAGGCCCGTCGGCTCCTGGCCGCGTCCGGACGGACCATCCCCGGAGACGTATCGATCGGCGAGGTCCTCGCGTACGTCCCGCCAGACAGCGACGGGCTGTGGCCCGCCGAGCCCGTCCGGGATCTAATCGAAGACCTCCGGTCCGAGCACTTCGAGACCGGCCTGCGCACCGGGAAGTTCAACAGCAGGGGCCTCGTCACGTGGTCCCCAACCGGCGGTGGCGTCCAAGAACGCGGGCTCGCCGGACAGTTTCAAGCATGGGCCGAGCGTGTCGCCGACGGTTGGCACCGGACCGCAGCTCTCCTGCGCCAGCTCGCAGACCACTACGACGAGTGGGCGCGACGGGAGGACGATCGATCCGAGGACTTCGGGGACCAAGGCCCCTAATCCGATAATCCGATGGCTGGGGAGAGCGAGGTGCCGTCGAACCAGGTCATAGCGCCGGCAGATGCGGGAGTGGGCCACCCTCCCCCACCCTGATTGGGTACTGCCGACGAGCTTCGCCTGGCGCCGGTCAATCTGCTACCTCGATGCCAACGAGGTCTTTAATGTCGGCCGATGTAGCTCACTGTAGCAAGATACACAATTAACAGCAGGAATCGAACGTTACACATGGCTTCGCGTGGTCCCTCGTCGGCCGATGATGGCTCCCCACTTGGCTCCCATGACTGGACCGCCGCCAACAGGCGCTGGGCAAAGTGCCTCCGGATTGGCTCTCGGCACTGTCAGAGGAACCTCCGCAAGCGCCGCCTCGTGCTCTGGTGGGCTTGGGTTGCGGGTGCGGGTCTTGGCCGGACGGTGTGCGTCGCTCATCGGGGATGATGTGATCCCGGTGGTGCAGGGCCAGTCCGTGGGTATAGCGGCGGGCAATGTCGGACATCGGCGTGCCGGTGTCGCCGTCGGCAACACCGAAGGCCGTGCCCGGATAGTCCAGCGGGCCCATGATGGCGCAGATACGGTCTCAGTCTCCGGTGCCACGAGCTCGGCGGGCTGCCCGCCGGCGAACCAGCCCATCGGTACCGCCACCCCGGACGGAACGACGGTAGAGGATTAGACACCGCAACACTCTTGACGGCCGATGACCAGTCTGCGCTTTGCGCCCTGCTCGGTCCCGTGCGCTCAGCAGGAGCGGACCAGACAGCCACCTCCGCCCAACGCCGGTCCAGTGGATCATCATGTACGCGATTAGGCCGACCGCCAACCCTCCACAAATTAACTGCCGACGAGATGTCGTCCCTGGCGGAAATAGCATCCTGAACCGCTCTGCCGAGCGATCCAGCAAGTCCACCGTGCTACCAGTTGCACGGAGAAGCGCACGATCGCGCTCGATGTCAGCTTGGATCTGATCCAGATTAACGCCTACGAAGCCCATCGTAACTGCAGTGCTATCAATCGCGTCTTCTTCCGTACGCGCGTCACCTGGCCGCTCGGGGAAGGTCACGATTGGGTTCTACGAGATAGGCGTTTCCGAAAGTTGGAGGATCTACAATGATAGTCTGCAAATTCTTTCCCTAGTATACAGGAGCCAAACGTGGTTAGCGTGTCAGGACATCAGCCTGGCGCTACGTAGGCCTCCCAGCCGCCGTCCAAACTGGAGAGCATTGGTGACGAACGACATGCCCGCAGATAAGGGCCAGCAACCCGCAGCCCCGGCCGGGCCGCGCAGCGAGGCGATCGCAGAACAATCCGAAACCGATAAGAAGCTGGACCTGATCACCTACTCATACGCTGAGGTCCTGGACGCGACCAAGCATCAAGACGACAAGATCGGACAACTCCTCACCAGCATTTCCTTCCTGACAGCAGCGACGCTGGCCTTGGCTGCGCTGGAGTCGGGCGACTTCATAACGCGTACATTCGACGTCGCTCCGTATAAGCTACCGCTCGCACTCATCGCGCTGATCGCGTTCCTCATCGGCGTCGCCTGGAGCGTGATGCTACTGCTGGCAAGCCTGTCCACCCCGCTGCGCATACCGGGGCTTACCCGGCCTAAACGTGACAAACCTATCGACTGGGTGAAGGACGTACGCGCGTCACAAATATATTTTTACGAGATTTCCCGGGTCTCGGTAGACCAATGGGAGGAGAAGTGGAGTGCGCCCGTCGAGGACCTCAAACAAGAGCGGTTGGGGTCGCTTATCCGCGAGACCCACAACCTCGGTGTCCGCACCAGCGCAAAATACGACCGGACCACAGAGGCTGTTAGTCTGCTCTCCATAGCATTGCTCGCGTTCGCGCTTTCGATCATCTTTGTCGCTATAGCCGCAGGTACGCCAAGCAGCACTAACGCCATAACTCTCAACTGGTGGCAGCGAGTCGTCATCGGCTGGGTATTCGGCTCTTATGCTTGGCTGCAGACACTTGGTCGGATACGTTACAACAGGCAGGCGGTCGATGAGGCGCCAGCCAGCGACAAAAAATCGCCGGAGCGCCGCAAGTCCCGAGCAGAGATCTGGTATGCGGTCGTTATCGGACTACTGATGATTGATATGCTTGAGTTCGGCAATTCATGGCCGGGATTGGGTATCTGGATCGCGGTTACCGTCATCCTGACGATGTGTTACCTGAGTGCGTTCTTCTTTACTAGCTCCAAGCCGCGCACGCTCAGTCAGACATGGGCCGCCGCAAGAGCGATGGCTGCTGAAGCAGTGACGGCGGCCAGAGCAATAAAGACAGCTGGAAAAGGAAGTAGGACACTCCGAGTGCGTCAATGGTTTCGCCGCTATGGGGGTCGTTGGCTGCTTGTCCTGACTACGGTAGGCCTCACCGTAACCGTAATACGCTGCGGGATAAAAGGTTGGTATGCGGGGCAGCTCGGGGTGGTCAGCTTCGCCGTTCTGTTGGTCGTTGGATCTGCCATACTGCAGCCAACGTTGGCGGCCCGCAAGAGCAGGAAAGCGTACTGGGATGGTCTCAAGGGCGCTCAGAATCCGTCCAGCCCCGTAGAGGGCTAGTCCCGGGCGTCGAGGAGGGCGGGTATGCCCGCCCTCCGCAGCAGATCACCCACATGGCTGGTAATCCCTACTGGAGCGACCACACGCACGCCGCGACGCTCGTGCTGCGCACGGGAAATCAGGTGGTTCAGCCTCACCAGTCCGGACGCTGGGTCGAATTCGAGCCAGCCATTCTCCGGGGTACCCGGACTTATGATGCTGGGTCGGTACTCCGATGACGTGAGATGCAGCTGGACCACCCAAGCCATGTTCCCGTCATGGACGAACTCTAGGCGGACGGGTCCAAGTATCTCCCGGGCGCGCGCGCCTAGGTCTTGCACATCTCGGATAACGTGAGCTGGCAAGTGTTCCGATTCGCGGATCCCCAGCATGAAGTCGTCGCCTCGTCCGGCGACGCCCTCCACGTGATCGCGACCGTGGTGCGCCGGCAGTGACGCGCCACTGTAGGCGGCGGCCACGCTTTCCTGGGCCAATACGGATGCGATGGACGATCCATCGGGATCCTCGACCGCCATGACTTTGTAGGGATCGTGCCAACCGAACCGTGTCGTGAAACGGCCCGGCTGCGGTTCCCTAGGGCATGTTCGCATCCAGAACTCGGAAGTCCCGGTCGGTCGGCCGAACTCAAAGGGCGCGACCGCCCGCGGGATGACGGTGGTCCTCGGGACCGGCAGGTCGATCAGATGGGCGATGAGCAGCCCGAATGCCTTGTCGCCGATGTGCCTGCTCAGACGATTCGGCCAGGCGATTCGCGGCGCGAGGGCAACGGATTCGACGCACTCGATCTCCCAGTGCAGGGTATGCTCGCGTCGATAGCCGACACGCATTGGATGGACGCTGAATTCGACCCGCGCGTTGGGCCTCTCGGTCAGGTCAGGCTGGAAACCATAGATAGTGGACAGAATGCCGATTCCAAGCTGATACGGGACGCTTACCGTCCCCGGCTTTTCCACGCCTCGCGGCGTGTCGGACGGGGTGAACTCCAGGATTCCGCCGAGCATCACCCCTGAGACGCCACCGTCATCCGTGTCGATCGTTTCGTTAACTATCGTCGAATAGCCTTCGGCGGCTAGCTTTCGTACCGTTGCCACAGCGCTCTCGGTGGTCGTGATGCCGTATTTGAAGGGGTTTCCCTTGTCCTGGTCGGCCCGGAAGGAGCGAACGTTCACCGAGCCCGCTGAAGCCTTCAATAGCTGGTCGATTGCCGCCGCGATGTCAGTGAATTCGGCGCCTGGCGGGCAGTCGTAAATCCGGTGATTCCTGACCGCTGGCGCGGTGCCCACAGAAAAACTTACGAACTGCGCGACATTGTAGCGTTCCGCCAGTTCCGTCAGCCGTTCATCCTTTGGCCTCGCCATTGTCAGTCAGCGTCCGACGTAGGATGCGGCTGCGTGGTACCCAGCTTGTCGATGGAAAGGGCATCGCACAGGGGCTTAGGGTCCAGCCCAATCTGGGCGTACTCCTGGACGGCGTCGTGGACGAGCTGCTGTCCTGTGGCAGGGTTCAGCGTAATGAACTCAATTGTCAGTGTCGGAAGGCCCAGCTTGACCGCTGTGCTGAACTCAATAGTGCAGCCCACGCTATATTGCCAGCCATCTAGGAAGAAGACTTCCTCAGCGAACCGGTCAATGACGGTTGTCCAGAACATGTGATAGTCCCGTTGTTCCCAACCGGGCACATCGACCAGTCGTGAGGGGTCGATCACCATACCTCGGACATTCGTACGCAAAAACTTTGCCGCCTCGTGGGCGCGTCTTCGGTTGTGCTCGACTGTCCGCCTTCTCTCCGCCTGGAACTCGTCGGCATTATTCGTACCGGTCTTCGCGCGCCGGGCCCGCAGTTCGATATATGCTCGTCCTGTCGTGAGCGGCACACTGAGATAAGCGAACGGATGTCGCGCGTCACCGCACCGGTCGACGACGGATAGCAGCACCGCGATACGTTCCTGCGTGCTGCTGGCTCGCTTATAGAGTTCGGCAAATTCGGTTCTTATCGCGTAGGCATCCTGACCAAAGATTCCGCAGCTCTGCACTAGCGATAGCACGACATCGCCAACCATAGCCTCTGCCGAAGGGTCCGGCACATAGTCAGTCACGGGCGTCGTCACTCTCTGGGTACCATGCATCACTGTACTGACACACTCCTTGCTCCAGTGAACCACGCCGCAGCCACAACGCGCCGCAGCTAAGCCCGCACCCAGGTGGTGTTATTCAGAGCATGCCAGATGGTACTGACATTCGAGGTGCTTCTTGGCACCGGGTGCTGGTGATGACCAGGGCGCGCCCTGGAGCGTGAGAGTACTGTCCGCTCCCAGAGCGATCGCGGCGAGGCCCTATCGCGCCGGTGGATAGCGGCGGCGATCGTCGCGGTGGCCTGAATGCGAGTCCGCGCAGCGCGGCTAACGCCGTGACAGCCCAGGGCCCGTCAGTTGCCAGGTGACCTAACCCAGTGCCAGCACAGCCCAAGGCAATCCGGAGCCGAGCGTGAGTTTCCAGTGCCGCCCGAGCCAGCCGGCATCCGGCGCATCGACAGCTAACCCAGTATGGTGCAGCCCATCATGACACCGGAGACCAGGCCGACTCCTAGGCGCTTGAGAGGACCCGATCGACAAAATGTTGTCGATGCTTCATCCGCAGGCGATGCCGATGTCGGCGAACAGGGCCATCATCTCCAGGCGTAGCGCTTGGTAGTGCCGGTCGATGTCGGTCCAGTGGCGGGGAGTGCGGCGGATCCGCGGGTCGGCGACGCCGGCGAGGAGGGGCGCGATGACGTGTTCCCGGAGGGTGAGCAGGGCGCTGATGATACGGGCGGCAGCGGGTGAGATGAGGTACCGGCGGGTGCGGCCGGGTTTATCGGCGAGGTGCTTGCCGCGGAGTTTGCGCAGGTCGTAGGCGGCGTTGCGGCTGGTGTAGCCGGCCTGTCCGGTCATGGCGCGGACCTTGGCGGTGAAGTCGGCGGCGGTGAAGCCGCCGGGGGCGATGGCCAGCGCCAGGGCGGCGGCGAGCACGGCCCGGCTGCGGGGCTTGTTCACATCGATGCCGCCGACGCGGGTGCCGCCGAGCTGGGAGGCGGCGGGCAGGGCATCGAGCAGGCCGTCGGGGATGAAGCCGATATCGACGCAGTCCAGCGCCGTGCAGAACTCCTCGACCATCTCTTTGAGCCGGGTGACGATGGGCGCGAACTTGTCCAGGGTCCGGCCGCAGCGCAGGTCTTTGGTGTTGTGGGCGATGGCTTCGAATCGCAGGACGCGTTCGCCTTTGGTATAGCCCTTCAAGGTTCCCGGAGTGGACCTTGAACTTGGTCAGGTCATACGCAGGTGTCTCGATCGCGACCTCCAGCCGGGGCGGCCGGCGGCCCCGGGCGGTACGCGGGCGCATCTTGGCGCCGAACAGCGTGGTCACCTGGGGAACATCTAGCCGGGACCTCGTCCGGTCCACCACGGCGTCAAAGACGTCCTCCATCTGCCGGCCGGAGTGAAATAGCAGGTTACGGGAGTATTCGGCCTGGTAGATCGAGTAGGCGTAGGTGAAGAAGGTCCGCTGCTGGTCAGCCAGGTCCAGGCCGAAGACCAGGCAGGCGGTGTAGATCCACTGGTTGATGACCTGGCTCAGCCGCCCTGCAGCCGCGTCCTGCGACAAGGTGTCTGCGATCTGAGCCAGGCCGGCCGGATCCGTGGTTCCAGTAAAGCAGTTGCCCTCCTTGGTGAAGCCGATCCCTTCGGCCTGGGCCGCGATGGCGACGTACTCGTGTCCGTTTAGCAGCACCTGGGCGCCGAACGGCGCATGCCCGGCCATCTTGATCGTCAGGTGCCCCCACTGCCGGTCCATGATGTGGAAGCTGTAGTGATTGACGTACGTGCGCTTGCGGGCCAGGTTGCCGATCACCGTGCCGTCCGCGGACCGGCGCACATCCCACACCATCGCCGGGGCCCTGGA
>OBLU010004070.1_pt1 | contig 13204 bp, 6 predicted proteins | sample 1518681 | NCBI WGS metagenome assembly OBLU01 (sample SAMEA3539304, study PRJEB22396) | soil metagenome | biome: tundra; feature: field; material: soil | place: USA | collected 2010-05 | depth 0.15 m | reverse complement strand
TCCAGTCGGGGTGGAAGCCCTGGCGGGGGTCGGCGTGCTCGTAGAGGTGGGTGCCATCGAACTCCCCCAGGGCGAAAGCGTCGGTCGGAAAGTGCGAGGGGACCCAGTCCAGGAGCACCCCGATGCCGGCCTGGTGGAGCTGGTCGATCAACGACATGAGCCCCTGCGGCGTGCCGTAGCGCGCGGTGGGGGCGAAGTAGCCGGTGGTCTGATATCCCCAGCTGCCGTAGAAGGGGTGCTCCATGACCGGGAGGAGCTCGACGTGGGTAAAGCCGGTCTCGACCAGGTGGCGGACGAGGAGCGGGGCGATCTCCTCGTAGCCGAGGACTTCGCCGGGGTGCTCGGGGGAGCGTATCCACGAGCCGAGGTGCACCTCGTAGATGGAGACGGGGGCATCGAGGGCGGCCTTTCCGGCCCTGTTTGCCATCCACTCCCCGTCACCCCAGTCGTAGTCGAGGTCCCAGACCACCGAGCCGGTGCGGGGGGCGCACTCGGCGGCGAAGGCATAGGGGTCGGCCTTGTCGAGCCGCTCCCCGCCTGCGGTGGTGATGGCGTACTTGTAGACATGACCCGGGGCGGCGCCGGCTACCACACCCACCCAGACCCCTGACGAGTCCCGGGGCCCGAGAGGGTCGGCGGCAGGGTCCCAGCCGTTGAAGTCCCCGATGACGCTGACGGCCCGGGCGTTGGGGGCCCAGACCGCGAACGCCGTCCCGGCCGGCCCCAGCTGGTGGGCGCCGAGCTTCTCGGCCAGGCGGCGATGGGTCCCCTCGTTGAAGAGGTAGATGTCCTCGTCGGAGAGCTCCCAAGGCGCGCCGACCGGCGGCTCAGGTCCGGATCCGGTCTGATTGGCGGTCAACTTCCGGCCTCCTCTGGGCTCGTGACGCGGTTCTCAAGCATGGAGTCTCCCTCATCATCGGGGCGGACCCGCCCCGACCGGCCCCGCCGGGCAGCGTCGACGAGCCGGAGGACGGTCGCCGGGCGCCGGTTCTCCGGCCGGAGGTCGTCGGGCCAGCGCCGGGCCCAGCGCCGCCGGAAGTTACCCTCCTCGGGCCCGGTGCCGGGCCGGTTCTGCGGCTCCCGTTCCAACCAGAGGTCCTCCAGGTCGACGAGGACCAGGCGGGCCGGGCCGCCGGCCAGGTCGAGAAGTAGGAGTTGCAGCACTCGGCCGGGCGACGCCGGCCGGCCCAGGGCGTCGGCGATGGAGGCCCGCACGGCAGCCCTCTCCGCTCGCGGCGCCCGGGCAGCCTCAGGATGTTCCCCCTGCCGGGCCCGGTCGTCGATGTCGAGGCCGGCCCACCAGGCCGCGAAGGGGGGGAGGTCGTGGGTGCCGAGCGACGCCAGGGAGTCCGGCGGCGGATCGGGAAGGGGATCGTCGGAGGTGGCGGCGAACTGGTGGACATGGGACCGGAGCATCCCGTCCCGGCGCATGGCGGCCCGGACAGCCGGGGCCACGGTGCCGAGGTCCTCCCCCACTACGGCCACACCGGCCCGGGAGGCTTCGAGGACGACGACGGCCCGGAGCTCCTCGGCCCGGTAGCTGACGTAGGCCCCCTCGGTGGCGGCCATGCCCTCGGGGATCCACCACAGCCGGTGGAGCCCCATGACATGGTCGATCCGGACCGCGGCGGCGTGACGCATGGCGTGGCGGAGGAGGGCGATCGGGTACCGGTAGCCGTCCTGGCGGACCCCCTCGGGGTGGAGGGGGTTGACGGCCCAGTTCTGGCCGGCGCCCTGGAAGCTGTCCGGGGGGGCGCCACCGGTGGCGCCGGTGGCGAAAGCCTCGGGATGCCACCAGGGATCGAAGCCGTCCGGGTGGACCCCGACGGGGAGGTCCAGGTAGAGCCCGCCACGGGTGGCGGCCTCGGCCAGCTGACTGTCGGCAACCCACTGCGCGTACCGGTGGTAGCGGACCCGACGCTCGTCGGCGGCTCCGACCGGGATCCGGCCTGGTCGGGCCCCGGCCCAGGCCGTCCAGGGCCGGCCGAGGGTCTCGGTGGCGGCTCGGAACCGAGCGTAGGCCTCCACCTCGGGCCGCTCGGCCAGGAAGGCCTCGAGGGCCCGGCGTCTTGGAGAGGGCCCGGCGGCCAGGGCTTCGGCCAGCAGCTCGAGGACCTGGCGCTTGACGGCCAGGGTGGCGGCCGGGTCGGAGCTGGGAGCGGACCGGAGCCGGGCCAGGCGGCGGCGGAGCCCGGCCGAGGCCAGCAGTGCGCGGGCCTCGGGTGCAATCTCGATCTCCGGAAGCCGCTCGACGTCGACGTAGAGCTCGTTCCAGGCCAGGCGGCTGGCCGGTCGGTATGGGCTCGGCTCCACCACCGGCCCGTCGAGGAAGCCGGCGTTGAGGGGCAGGGTGCCGACGAAGGCCCCCCCGAGCTCGCCGACCCAGTCGCCGAGCTCGGCCAGCTCCCGGTAGGTGGCCACCCCCCAGTCGGTCCCAGTCCGCACGGCGTGGAGGGGGGTGAATACCCCCCAGCCCCGACCGGGGTCGGGGCAGCGCCGGGGAGCGGAGATGACGAGGGCCGAAGCGGCCAGGCCGGGGCCCTCCACCTCGAGTCGGTGGTAGCCGGGGTGGGCGCCGAAGGGGCGGGTCAGCCGGTACCGGTGGCGGGTCACGGCGGCCCCGTCGATCCGCTCGGGCCGGGCCGGGCCGGCCAGGATCGACGGGAGGGGACGCCGTTCCACGGTGCCGTCCTCGAGCCGCAGGGTGACCTGGACGCGGTCGGGGGCGACGGTGGTGGGGAGGGTGAGGGTGTGGGCGGCCGGGGCGCCGGGCCGGCGGACCAGGACCGGTTCGAGGACCTGGCGGCGCGCCGCGGCGGCCGCCGCCGCCAGCAGATCGGGGGCCTGGTCGCGGTGGCTGATGGGGACGCCCAGGGCGGCGAGCACCCCGACGAGGGACTCGTCGCCGACCCGGCCGCGGGCCCGGCCGCGGGTCTCGTAGGTGGTCTGCACCCCGTGCCGGGTGGCCAGGGCCTCGAGGGCGCGGCGCCCGCGGGGCCGAGCCGGGCTGTCGGATGTCAAAGGGTCGTCTCCAAGAGGTCGAGGATCCCCTGGGCCGGTATGGCCACCCACTCCGGCCGGCTGTTGGCCTCGTAGCCCAGCTCGTAGACGGCCTTCTCGAGCAGGTGGAAGCCGAGGAGGTTGGCCAGCTGGTCGTGGTCGGCGGGCACGAAGGGCGCCCCCGCGGCCGTCTCCAGATAGGACCGGAGGAACATCCCGGCCACCGAGGGGTACCAGAGCTCGAGGAGGGGGTCGAGGACCTCGGGGGCGCTCGAGCTGGGCAGGTCCCGTGTCATCTGGGCGGCTGCTGCCCGGGAGGCATAGTGAAAGGAACGGATCATCCCGGCCACGTCGACCAGGGCGGGCCGCTTCAGGCGGCGCTGGCCGACCGAGCGGGCCGGCTCGCCCTCGAAGTCGATGAGGACGAAGTCCTTCCCGGTCCACAGCACCTGCCCCAGGTGAAAGTCGCCATGACAGCGGATCCGCTGCACGACAACCGGGGTGGTGGTGAGAGCCCGGAGCCGTTCGAGGATCTCCTCGGACCGGTCCAGCACGGCCTGGACGGACGGGACGGACGGGGCCAGCGGCCGGATCTGGCGGACGGTGTGCTTCAGGAGGCTCCGGGCACCGTGGTACATGGCTTGGCGGTCCATGGAGGTGAGGGGCACCGGGGCGAAGTCCGGGTCGCTGCGGTCCGAGGCCAGGGCCAGGTGGAGCTCGGCGGTCCGCTGGCCCAGCAAGGAGGCCCAGGTCTCATGGGGGCGGAGGAGGGGGTGGTCGGGCTCGGCGCCGGCGTGCTCGGCGGCGTCCAGGATGCCCCGATGTGTCCGGCGGCGGGCGTCATCGGGCTCGTGGCGGGCCAGGGCCTCCTCGAGACCGTGGCGGAGGGCGTCGACGACGTAAGTCCAGCCGTCGCACTCGTTGGCGGCGTACTCCTCCACCGTCACCAGGGTGGCGGGCACTGCACCGGGCCGGTCGGGCCGGTATTCGAGGCTACCCCCCACCGCCGGGGCGTGGGGGAAGCGGGCCCGTTCCGCCAAGAACCGGCCCAGCTCCACCCCGGGGTTCGGCCCCTCCTCGACGCGGCGGACCAGCTTCATCATGAGGTGGTCGCCGAAGGCGATGGAGCTGTTGGATTGCTCGGCCGTGATGGGCTGGGGATCGATCTCGGCCGGGAGCTCAGCGTGGAGCCGGCGCAGGGTGGGGGTGGGCAGGCCGGCGAGCCGTCCCGACCGGCCCGGCAGCTGGCGGCGACGACGGATCAGGTCGAGGAGGGCCCGGGCGAAGTCCGGATCCCAGGCGGCGTCGTAGAGGACCCCCTCCTCCGCCCCGGCCCGCATGACGGCGATCACGGCGTCAGGGTGGAACCGGACAAGCTCATCGGCCCGGCTTCCGGTGGCGTAGGCCAAGGGAAGGAAGTAGGTCTCGGGGAGGCCGACGTCGAACTCGATCTGGGTCAGGGCCAGTCGGGCCCGGGCCGGGCCGCTACGGCTCGACTCCGATACCGGGACGACCTCGGTCACTCGGACGCTCTTGATCCGCCGGGCCTTCTCCCGGAACCAGCGCCGGTCGGCGATGTAGGCCGGGAGGACTTCCTCCAGGCGGCGCAGGGAGGCTCCGACCAGGACCTCCTCCCACCTGTCGGTGACCTCGAGGGTGGGGTGGGGGGCCCAGCCGGTCTCGTCGTGGCTCTCGAGTGAGAACCAGTAGAAGCCGTGGGGACCGAGGGTGATGAAGTAGGGGAGGTCGCCGACGGCGGGGAACTCGCTGCCGCCGAAGAGCTCGATCGGCACGGTGTTGCGGTACTCGGCCAGGTCCAGCTCGACGGCCTGGGTATAGCGGGACAGGTTCACGACGACGAGGATCCGCTCGTTCTCGAAGACCCGGAGGAAGGCCAGGACCTTGCGGTTGTCCGGCAGGAGCAGCTGGAGCGATCCCCGGCCGAAGGCCCGGTAGCGCTTGCGGAGGGCGATGACCCGCTTCATCCACCACAGCAGGGAACTGGGGTTCTCGCTCTGGGCTTCGACGTTGACAGCCTGGGGCTGGTATTGGGGGTCGATGATCACCGGCAGGTAGAGCTGCTGGGGGTTGCCCCGGGAGAAGCCGGCGTTACGGTCGCTCCCCCACTGCATCGGGGTCCGCACCGCGTTGCGGTCGCCCAGGTAGTAGTTGTCCCCCATCCCGATCTCGTCGCCGTAGTAGAGGATCGGGGTGCCGGGCAGCGAGAGGAGGAGCCCGTTCATCATCTCGATCATCTGGCGGTCGTTGCCGAGGAGGGGGGCGAGCCGGCGGCGGATCCCGGCGTTGACCCGGGCCTGGGGCTCCTGGGCGTAGGTCCGGTACATGTAGTCCCGCTCCTCGTCGGTGACCATCTCGAGGGTCAATTCGTCGTGGTTGCGCAGGAAGAGTGCCCACTGGCAGTCGGGCGGGGTGGGTGGGGTCTCCTGGAGGATGTCGACGATGGGGAAGCGGTCCTCCTGGCGGGCCGCCATGAACATCCGGGGCATGAGGGGGAAGTGGAAGGCCATGTGGCAGGCGTCCCCGTCGCCGAGGTAGGCGACGGCGTCCTCGGGCCACTGGTTGGCTTCGGCCAGGAGCATCCGGTCCTCGAAGCGCTCGTCGACATGGGCCCGAAGTTTGCGGAGGAAGGCGAAGGTCTCGGGGAGGTTCTCGCAGCTGGTGCCCTCCCGGGCGTAGAGGTAGGGGACGGCGTCGAGCCGGAGCCCATCGACACCCATCTCCAGCCAGAAGTCGAGCACGTCGGTGACGGCCGCCTGGACCTCGGGATTGTCGTAGTTGAGGGCGGGCTGATGGGAGTAGAAGCGGTGCCAGAAGTAGGCCCCGGCCACCGGGTCCCAGGTCCAATTGGAGGTCTCGAAGTCGGTGAAGATGACCCGGGCCTCAGAGTATCGATCGGGCGTGTCGCTCCAGACGTAGAAGTCGCGGGCCGGGCTGCCCGGGGCGGCCCGCCGTGCCCGCTGGAACCAGGGGTGCTCGTCGGAAGTGTGGGCCAGGACCAGCTCGGTGATGACCCGGAGGCCCCGGCTATGGGCCTTGCGGAGGAATTCCTTGAAGTCCCGGAGGGTCCCGTAGGAGGGGTTGACCCGCCGGTAGTCGGAGATGTCGTAGCCGTCGTCGCGCAGCGGGGAGGGGTAGAAGGGAAGCAGCCACAGGGCCGTCACCCCCAGGTCCTGGAGGTAGTCCAGCCGGGCGATGAGCCCCTTGAAGTCCCCGATCCCGTCGCCGTCGGAGTCCTGGAAGGCCCGAACGTGGACCTCGTAGATGACGGCGTCCTTGTACCAGTGGACCTGGTCGGGGACCTGGTCGGGGACGACGGTCGCCGTCGGGTCGTGCCGCTCGGAGGCGGTCTTCGGTGTCACGGGCGTCCACCTCCGGGGCGTTCGACGTGGAAGATGTGGGCCGGGACGACCTCGGGGTCGAGTCGGATGAAGTTGTGGGGGCCGGACCAGTCGTAGCGGGCATCGGTGAGGAGGTCGTGGACGACGAAGCTCTCGGCCCGCCCCAACCGCAGGGCGTCCAGGTCGAGGGTGATGGTACCGGCCTGGGCCGCCTGGGGGTCGACGTTGACGGCGACCAGGACGGTGTCGTCGAAGCCGGCCCCGTCGGGCGTCGATCCGGCCGTCTTCGAGTAGACGAGGAGCTGGTCGTTGTCGACGCCGTGGAACCGGAGGGAGCGGTCCTGGTGGAGGGCCGGATGGGCGTGGCGGATGGCGTTCACCCGGGACATCAGGTCGGCGAGGCTGTCGGGCCGGTCGAGGTCCCAGTGGCGGACCTCATACTTCTCCGAGTCGAGGTACTCCTCGGAGCCGGGCTGGCGGGACTCGTGCTCGAGGAGCTCGAAGGCCGGCCCGTAGATCCCGTAGCTGGCCCCCAGGGTGGCGGCCAGGATCAGCCGGGCCATGAAGGCCGGCCGGCCCCCGCTCTGGAGGGACTCGTGGAGGATGTCGGGGGTGTTCGGCCAGAAGTTGGGCCGGAAGTAGTCGGCTACCGGGGTGCGGGTCAGCTCGGTGAGGTACTCCTCGAGCTCCCGGGCCGAGTTCCGCCAGGTGAAATAGGTGTAGGACTGGGAGAAGCCCACCTTGGCCAGGTGCTCCATGATCCGGGGCCGGGTGAATGCCTCGGCCAGCATGATGACCTCCGGGTGGTCGGCCCGTACCGTGGCGAGCAGCCACTCCCAGAACCGCAGGGGCTTGGTGTGGGGGTTGTCGACCCGGAACATCCGGATGCCGTGGCCGATCCAGAACTCGACGATTCCGTGGAGGGCCTCCCACAGTCGGCGCCAGTCCGGTGTCTCGAAGTCGAGGGGGTAGACATCCTCATAGCTCTTCGGGGGGTTCTCGGCCGGCCGGATCCTGCCATCGGGGAGCCGGCGGAACCAGTCGGGATGCTCGTCGACCCAGGGATGGTCGGGGGAGCACTGGAAGGTCAGGTCGAGGGCCACCTCGATGCCCTGGCCGGCGGCGGCGCCCACCAGCCGGTCGAAGTCGCCCAGGGTGCCGAGGTCGGGGTCGATGGCGGTGTGGCCCCCGGCGGCGTTGCCGATGGCCCACGGGCAGCCCGGGTCGCCGGGCCCGGCCTCGCTGACGCCGTTGCGTCCCTTGCGGGCCGTCACCCCGATGGGGTGGATGGGGGGCAGGTAGAGGACGTCGAATCCGAGGCGGGCCACGTAGGGCAGCCGGGCCTCGACGTCGGCCAGGGTGCCGGGGCGGTCGCGGTCGGGAGAGGCAGAGCGGGGAAAGAGCTCGTACCAGCTGCTGAACCGGGCCCGCGCCTGTTCCACCTCGATCGGGTAGGCCTTGGAGGTGGCAGCCGGCCTCGGGTCGCGGTGGCGGGCCATCAGCGTTGCCAGCTCGGCGCTGTCGGCAAGCTCGAGGCCTTCGGCCGGCCCGGCCGCGGCGGCCGCATCGAGGGCATCGGCGAGGGAGGCAAGTCGTCGCCGGTCGGGGACCTCGGCTCGAGCAGCCGCCTGACGGACCAGCTCGGCCCCGACGAGGAGCTCGACCTCGAGGGGCTGGCTGGCCCCTGCCCGGGCATGCAGGGTCCGGCGCCAGCTGCCGAAGCGGTCGATGGTGGCCCGGATGGCGAACCGGTGGCGGCCGGGCCGGCTCACCGCGAACTCCCCCCGCCAGCGATCATTGCCGACAGGCTCGAGGGCGGCGGTCTGCCACCGGGAGTCCTCCTCATGGCGGAAGCGGACCTCGCAGAGGAGCTCGTCGTGGCCATCGGCGAAGATGTCGGCCTCCACGGCGACAGCCTCGCCCAGCGCGCCCTTGGCCGGGTAGCGGCCACCGTCGACGACCGGCCGAATCTCGGCGATGACGGGCCGCGCCCGACCGGCCTTCTCCGGAAGGGCGGCAGCCGGCGAAGCCGTGCCCTCCCTACTCATCGGGGTGGAGGGCACGGCGGTAGGCACGGGCTGCGTATTCGGCCACCATTCGCTGGGTCGTGAAGAAGGAGCCATTCAACGCGATGGCTGAACGGCGGACGGCCGCGAACTCGTCGGGATGGCCATAGAAGAGGGGGGCCACCACCTGTTCGAGGACCCGGTAGAGCTCGGCCCCATCGGCCCCATCGACCTCCGGATCGCCGATGGGCAGATCGGCCCCGGCGCCCAGGTCGGATCCGATGGCCCAGCCGGTGATCCCCTCGATGTGGCCCTCGATCCACCAGCCGTCGAGGACGCTGAGGCTGGGTATGCCGTTGAGGGCGGCTTTCATCCCGCTCGTCCCCGAGGCCTCGTGGGGGGCGACCGGGTTGTTCAGCCAGACGTCGACACCGGCCACGAGGAGGGCGGCCAGGTCCATCCCGTAGTTCTCGAGGTAGACGACGGTCACGGTGCCGGCCAGGGCCCGGGCGGCGGCGTTGACCCGTTCGATGAGGGCCTTGCCGGGCTCGTCGAGGGGGTGGGCCTTGCCGCTGTAGACGACCTGGAGGGGCCCGACCCGATCCACCAGCGCCCGAAGCCGGTCGGGCCGGGACAGGAGGAGGTCATTGCGCTTGTAGGGGGTGGCACGTCGGGCCACCCCGATGGTCAGGACCTCAGGGTCGAGGGCGACCCCCCAGCGGCCGGTCACCTCGTCGATCAGCGTCTGTTTGGACTCGGCGTGGGTGGCCCGGATCTCCTCGAGGGGGATCCCCCCGGCATAGCGGAGCATGGTGTTCTCGCGGTGCCAGCCGGGCAGGTGCCGGTCGAACAACCGGGCCGTGCTGGGCGCCACCCAGGTGGGGACGTGCACGCCGTTGGTGATGGCCTCGATCCGGTACTGGGGGAACATGGCCCGGGAGACCTCGCCGTGGCGCTGGGCCACCCCGTTGATGAACCCGGAGAAGAACATCCCGAGGATCGTCATGTTGAGGAAACCCTCGTCCAGGCAGCCGATCCGGGCCAGCCCGCCGGCCAGCTCCTTCCCGAGGACCTCGGCTGTCACCTCGGGCGAGAACCGGTCGTGGCCGGCCGGCACCGGGGTGTGGGTGGTGAAGACGCAGTGGTCCCGGACCGCCTCGACCTCGCCCCGCGAGGCGTCCGCCACCCGCCCGTCGAGCTGCTCGGACAGTAAGGCCACCGGTACCAGCGAGGCGTGGCCCTCGTTGAGGTGGTAAGCGGCGATGTCCCCGTGGCCGATCTCTCGGAGCATGGCCGGGCCGGCCAGCCCGAGCACCGCCTCCTGGGAGAGCCGCTCGACAGGGACTCCGGGGTAGAGCCGGTCGCTGATGGCCCGGTCGATCGGGTCGTTCTCGGGGAGCCGGGTGTCGAGGAAGTACACCGGGACGGCGCTGCCGCCGATGCCGGTGAGGACGCGCCGCCACACCCCGACGACCACGGTCCGGCTCGCCACGGTGACCTTCACCCGGGCGTCCAGCCGCTCCAGGTGGTCGCTGGGCTCCCAGCGGACGGGAAGCTCGACCTGGCGACCCGCCTCGTCGATCTCCTGGCGGAAGAAGCCCTGATGGTAGACGAGGGTGACCCCGACGGCGGGAAGCCCCTGGTCGGAGGCGGCCCTGAGGAAATCACCGGCCAGCACTCCCAGACCCCCACTGAAGGTGGGGATCTCGTCGCCGATGGCGATCTCCATGGAGAAGTAGGCGATGGTTTCGCGGCTCACTCGCCTGAGTCTGTCGCATTGACGCCGGGGGCGCACCCCGGGCTCCGGTGCTACCGCCGCACACTCGGGGAGCCGGCGCGGGTGGGAGGCGCGGGAGGGCGGCGCGGGAGGGCGGCGCGGGAGGGCGAATAGGCAGTTACCGCGCATGCTGATGCTGTGTCCTGGGTAGCACGCACATGCTAGAAACCATTGGGTGCCCAGGACGAGTGCCGGTACGCCCGAGCGGAGCGGGTTCTCCTCTCGCCACCGGCATCTACGTAACTTCCTCATCGGCTTTCTGATCGTCGTATTCGCTCTGGTCGGGTTCTTCGGCTACTCCAAGGTCAAGACGTCCGGGCAGCAAGATGCGCTCCAACCTTTTTACGACACGGCCGGGTTGAGCACGGCCGGACCGCTCGGCCAAGTAGTCCGCAGCCAGCCCCTCGGGGTCCCCATGGCCCATGGGACGGGGCTGCGGATCCTCTACCGGACCCAGCGAGCCGACGGCTCCATGACATTCAGCTCCGCCATGGTGTTCATTCCCGACAACAACGCCGGCGGAAGCCCGCGGCCGGTAGTCGCCTGGGCACACGGCACGGTGGGCATGGGTGACCAGTGCACACCGTCACGGGCCGCAAACCCCGGGGCAGGGATCCCCTGGGTGGATTCAATGCTGGCCCGGGGGTGGGTGGTGATGGCCACCGACTACGCCGGCCTCGGCACAGCGGGAACCGAGGGGTACCTCGTAGGCGACGACGAGGCAAACGACGTGCTGAACAGCGTTCGGGCGCTGAAGTTCATCCCCTCAGCGGATGCCGGCAATTCCTTTGCCGTGTGGGGCCATTCGCAAGGCGGCAACTCGGCGCTGTTCACTGCGGCACGAGCAAGCGCGTACGCATCCGAGTTGCACCTCGTGGCGACAGTGGCCTCGGCCCCCGCCGCCGAGCTGGTGCCTCTCCTGAACGAGACGTACGATTCGAGCCTGGCCTGGGTTATCGGCCCTGAGGTCCTCGCGTCGTGGCCGGCCGTCTATCCGGGGCTTGCCGTCGGCCCGATCACGACGAGCGCAGGGTTCGACAACTACAAAAGGGTGGCCGGGCAGTGCATCACTTCGGCCGCCGTCGAAGCGCTCATCCGCACGGCGATCAAGCAACGCTTCTTCAAGGTCAACCCGGTGAGCGTCCTCCAGTGGCGGGCCGTGGCACAAGAGCAGACGGCGCCGGTTCTGTCACCTTCACAACCGCTGATGGTGGCCGAAAGCCTGAACGACGAGGTCGTGCTTCCGAACACGACCGCCCTCTATATCCAGAGCGCGTGTGCAGCCGGGTCCAACCTGACGTCGTTGTGGCTCGCAGACGTCGGACATGTCCAGCTGGCCTCCACCATCGCTCCGTCGGTGATCAACTGGTTGGAAGACCGGTTCGCCGGCAGGCCCACTACACCAACCTGCAACCAGCCGTTGCCGATCACGCCGGCCACCGAACCCCCAGCGGCTGCGGCTGCGCCGGCTGCGGCGGCAGCGGTGGCGGCGAGTCACCTTGGGGTGTCTGGGGGTTGAGGCCCATCACGTCAACATGCGTTGCACCGTGCGCTCGGATCGCCCTGGTCATCTGGCCGCCCATGCCCGCGCCACAGCCTCTGCCCTGACACGCCGCTCTCCACGCCGCGCATTCGTCTCATCGCACTAGTTGATTGGTGTCTTCTTCTGATCACTTGCCGGACGACTGTGGACGACGAGATGACAGGGGGCGGTCTCCTTGCCGCGTGAAGGTTGGCAAAGCAGGCCGGTTCAAACAGATGGCTGAGCCGGGCATCGTCGCCGTCCCATCAGGAAATTGACAAGCACTCCGGCAATCAATGCGGAACGCCAAGTGCTTCGAACACCACGAAGCTCACGGATGTGCCAAATACGTCGACGCGTTACCGACTGGGTTGGCCGGCTGGCACCAATGACACTCCAACTGGGTGGCTTAGGTCGGAGTATCGCCACTCACGGGCGGCGGGAAGGCGCCAGGTGGAGCCCCTGGCCAGGGATAACCGCTTGGTCCTTGCATCGCGAGCTTCTTGGCCTGAGATCGGCCGACCAACGCCACGATGAAAAGAGTGACACCGACAAGGCCGGTCAGGAGACCGACCCCGACCCCGACGATCCACGGTACTGCGCCGGACAAGAGAGACGAGAACGAGCGGGCGACCACGACTGCCGTGGCCCCGGTACCGCTGACCTGGACCCGGTAATTCCCCGAGGCCGGGGCGTTGAACGTGGCGGCGGCGGAGTACGTCCGCCCGCCGATTGTAATGGTCGACGTTGTGGAACTCGAGTAGTCGTTTACGGCCACAGACCGTCCGTCGGTGTCCGTCACTGACACGTTGTCCGCAGAGAGAGTAGGTCGACGATATTGGCTGCTTGCCGGGTAGTTGCCGTTGACGCCATCGCCCGATCCCCTAGCGCCGCCGACGTACTGATAGATGACGTACCCGCCCAAGTGGCAGTTCACGGTGAAACTTCCCGGAACCTGCTGGGAATGCAGGTCAGTGAGCGGAGAGATGACGGCGACAAGAGATGCCACCAGACATCCAACTCCGACTACGAACCCGAGCACGAATGTCACGATCGCCGGCGCCAGCGAGGAGACCTTGGCAGGGGCGAGTGCTGCAGCTGGACTTGTCGTGATATCTGCCCCCTCAAGTGCGTTTGACCATAGTGCGTCGTAGAGGCGAACCGACGTCTGATCCATCCGACATGGGGCATCTCCGTTTGCTCGAGGCCGCCAAGAGGGAACGCGGAAACACCTCTACTGAGAAGGCTGCTCCGGAAAAACCTTGATGCTGTGGGCGGACCTGGTCAATCTGAAGGGCACCAAGAAGTCGGCCCGGGCCTGGGCGGCGATCCTGAACCTCTTGAACCACCGTCGGACTTGCGGATTGACCGAGAGCGATTCAGGATTCCCGCTCGAACGTCGAGGGGTGCACCGGAACGCCGCCCGGAGATCGATTTCTGGCACGGTCGGAGTCGGCCGCTCGCTTGAGCAAACGGTACCGATCAGTCCATCTGACCGGCCCGGTTGTAGATCTCGATCGGATCCCACGCGCACCGCCCG
>OBLU010004069.1_pt1 | contig 13205 bp, 8 predicted proteins | sample 1518681 | NCBI WGS metagenome assembly OBLU01 (sample SAMEA3539304, study PRJEB22396) | soil metagenome | biome: tundra; feature: field; material: soil | place: USA | collected 2010-05 | depth 0.15 m | reverse complement strand
GGCGGAAGGCCTCCGCACACTCGATGCGCTGCAGTTGGCCATGGCCCTAGATCTCCGGCAGATGGGGCACATTACAGTGCTCGTCGCGGCCGACCAAAGACTCTGCCGCGTCGCGTCGTTGACGGGCTGTTCAGCCGTAAATCCGAGCAATCGGGCCCTGTCTTGGTTTGAGGACTGCACTCGGCGCGTGCTACGCGGCAAGCATGTGTCCGCAGGAGTGCGGACACGGCACGCTGAGAGCGTGCGCCACATCACCGCGTGGCACTGGCCTGCACGAACGCGCTGATCAACGGATGCGGCCGGCCGGCCTCCGACGACAACTGCGGCTGAAACAGCGTGGCGATGAAGAAGGGGTGCGCGGGCAGCTCGGCTACGCGGATGTCCCCATTTTCCGAGAAGCCCGACAGCGCCAGCCCCGCGGCCTCCAGCGCCTCGCGATACGCCGGATTCACTTCGTAATTGCAGAAGTACCGCTCGGAAACTTCGTCGCGGCCGTAGATTTCCCAGGCGCGCGTGCCGCGCCGCAAGCGGATGGTCGCCGCGCCGTGCAGGTTGGGCGCGCCGGCCGACCGGTCGGGCATGGGACACGCCACGGCCGTAATCAGCAGGTTCGAGGAGGGCACGCCGTGCTCGGCCGAGTCGGCGTCCGCAAGTCCCATCACGTTCCGGGCATACTCTAACAGAGTATGTTGGAACCCGCCTCAAGTGCCGATCAGCGGCCAGCGTTGGGTGCGCGCAAAACGGATAGCCGCGAATGCGCCTTCCATGCTGCGGTATGGGCTGCCCGACGCGATGAACAGTCCGTCGTAATTCCGGAAGATTTTGTCCGCGTCGCGCGCCGCGCATCCGGTGGCCACCCATTTCGAATCCATGCGGCTACCCAGCGCCTCCGCCGCATGCCCCAGCGAGCGGTTGATGGCGTGGTGCGTTTCGTATTCCGGATTGAAATCGCCCACAATGGCAATGCGGGCGATGCGTACGGCGTTGTTCATGCGGCCTACCATCAATGCTATCGGTTGGCCAGTGCGAATTGCAACTCGCCGGACGCGACGCAACGTGACAACCACACTGGTATACCGTATCCTGGATGAAGCAGAAGGAGCTGCCGAGTGACCCTAACCATTGACCTTCCAGACGAGTTGGAGGCGGCCTTACTGGCAGAGGCTCACGCTCAGGGCGTTTCGGCCGATCGCTTTGCGCGCCGCGTCCTGGAACAAGTTCTCACTTCGCAAATCACACATTCGGGCCGGCCGTTTGAGACAGGCCGGGGAATGTTGGCCAAGTACGGCCCGGCGCCTTCGGCGGAAGAAATCGACACCAACCGGGCCGAGATGTTCCGCGGCTTCGCAGAAGACTTCCGATGATTGCCGGAGTAGCCGATACCCATGCAGCCATCTGGCACCTGTTTGACGATCCTCAGTTGTCGGTTGCCGCGAGAAAATTCATCGATGACGCTGCTGTAGCGCGGCGAAAGATCGCTCTTTCGCCGATCAGTTTGGCCGAAGTTGTTTACCTCATTGAAAAGAACCGCCTGCCGATGGCTGCATACACAGATCTGCGAAAGGCCCTTAACGATCCAAACCACGTTCTGGAAGAAGTCCCGTTTACGATGGAAATCGTGGAAGCCATGCAACGGGTGGCCCGCAACGAGGTGCCCGATATGCCGGATCGCATCGTTGCAGCTACAGCGGTTTATCTCGGGGTACAGGTCACCAGCAGGGACCGCCGCATCCGCAGCGCCGACCTGCATACGGTTTGGTAAGAGAGGCGCCGCCCGCTCCCTTTGATACACTCGAAGTTGGGATGCGGAATGGCATCGCAGAACAACCATTGGCGCGCACTTGATCCAACCTGCCATACGTGACCTATTCCTTAGCCTGAGCCGTCACCCGGCTTTTCAGGAACTGCTCAGACGCTTGCCATCCGGCGGCAACCTGTCCCTTTCCGGCCTCACCACGACCGCCAAGGCCATCTACTCCGTCTTGCTGTGGCAGATGACCGAGCGCCCTCTGGCGATTGTCGTGGATGGCAACAAGCGGGCTGAGGAGCTGTTCGAAGCGGTGGAAACGTTTTACACGCTGCTGATCGCCAGCCGCGAGGCTGCCGGCCCGCAACTGCTTCCGGCGCTTGATGTTCTGCCGATGCAGGGCATGTCGCCACACGCCGAAATCTGCGAGCAGCGGGCCATCGGCCTGTGGCGCCTGGCCACCCGCCGCGTGCCCATCACTATCATGCCCGTGGCGTCGGCGCTGCTGCGCATCGAGTCGGGCGACTTCTACCGCCAGCTCGCTCTCAACCTGCGCGTGGGCGACGAGGTTCCTTTGCAGGATGTAATTGCACACCTGGAGAGCGTCGGATATGAGCGCCGCGAGCCGGTGGAAATGGTCGGCGAATACTCCGTACGCGGCGGAATCCTGGATGTATTCTCGCCCGAGTCCGCCAAACCGGTCCGGGTGGATCTGTTTGGCGACCTGATCGAATCCATTCGCCGCTTCGAGGTGGAATCGCAGCGGTCGATTACCAAGGTCGAAGACGCGCTGCTGCTACCGCTGACGGAATACCAGAAATCGCGAGCGCTGCTGGTGGAACTCGCCGAGCGCCTTCAAGAATCCGGCGTTCCCGCGCGCGATCTGCCGCCGCTTGGCGAGCCTTTCCCCGGCTGGGAGCTATTGGTTCCCATGGTCCGGCCGCGCCGCCAATCAGTGTTCTCCCTGTTCGACCGGCCGGTAATCCTCTGGGACGAACCCGCGCAAGTGGCCGGCGCCGCCGAACGCCTTTGGAAGCGGCTCGAACAGACCGCGGTCTCGCCGGCGTACGATCCCGCCAGCGTCTTTTTCCACGGGGAGGATTTGGAGGGCCAAGCCGCTGGCGTCCCGCACATCGCGCTGGAAGAGCTCGAAGTAATCGCCGGGCAGGACACGGCCAGCTTCTATATCCCGACCCGCCCGTCGCTCGCCTTTCACGGCAACATGCCGGTGGCCATCGCGGAGGCGCGAAACCTGGCCGAAGCCGGCTCGCGCGTGGCATTTTTCGCCGAATCCACCGGCGCGGTCGAACGCGTCGCCGATATCTTCAACGAGTACGGCGTGCCCTACCAGCTCGGGCTGGACCAGTCCGACTCGACGCCCGAATACTTGGCCGGACGCGCCTACATGGCCGGATCGGTTGCGTCCATCTACCTGATCCGCGGCGCGGTCCGGCGCGGCGTGGTCTTCCGCGATGCCGGTCTCGCCATATTCGGCAGCGGAGATCTGTTCGACACCTCCGAATTAATCGCGCGCGCGCCGGCCGGCAAATCCGCGCTGGCCACCTTCTCCGCCAACCTGATCGATCTGAAGCCCGGCGACTACGTGGTGCATGCCGAACATGGCGTGGCCCGCTTTCTGGGCCTGCGCGAGATCGACCACGGCGAGGCGCAGGGCGACTACATGCTCCTGGAATACGCGGCCGGCGCCAAGCTCTACGTGCCGCTCACCCGCATGGACCTTGTGCAGCGCTTTCGCGGCGCGGGCGAGTCGGTCCCCGCGCTCGACCGCATGGGCGGCGCCACCTGGAGCCGCACCAAGACCCGCGTCAAGGCCAAAATGCGCGACATGGCCGATGAGCTGCTGAAGCTCTACGCCGGTCGTAAGATGGCCGAAGGCTTCGCCTTCTCGCACGACAGCAACTGGCAGCGCGAGTTCGAAGACGCTTTCGAGTTCACTGAAACCCGCGATCAGCTCACCGCCATCAAGGACATCAAGCGCGATATGGAAAGCCCGCAGCCCATGGACCGCCTGCTGTGCGGCGATGTGGGCTACGGCAAGACGGAAGTGGTCATGCGCGCCGCCTTCAAAGCCATGGGGGACGGTAAGCAGGTGGCCGTGCTGGCGCCCACCACTGTCTTGACTTTCCAGCACTTCGAAACCTTCAAGCGCCGCTTTGAACCTTTCCCCATACGCATTGAGATGTTAAGCCGTTTTCGCACTGCCAAGGAGATGAAAGCGGCGCTGGCGGATCTGGCGGAGGGCAAGGTGGACTTGGTGGTGGGGACCCATCGGCTGCTCTCGGCCGACGTAGTCTTCAAAGACCTTGGCTTGGTCCTGGTGGATGAGGAGCAACGCTTCGGCGTGAAGCACAAGGAACGCCTGAAGCACCTCAAGCAGAGCGTGGACGTGATCAGCATGAGCGCTACGCCCATTCCGCGAACACTACACATGTCGTTGCTTGGCCTACGCGACATGTCCGTGATCGAAACTCCGCCCAAGGACCGTCTTTCCATCCAGACCATGGTGGCGCATTTCCAGCCCGAATTGATCAAATCGGCGCTGGAACTCGAAATAGGCCGGGGCGGCCAAGTCTATTTCCTGCATAACCGGGTGGATTCTATTTGGGCGCGCGCCGCCTTCCTGCAGCAACTCGTTCCCACGGCGCGCATCGGCGTCGGACATGGCCAGATCGGCGAGGCGGAACTGGAGAAGACCATGCTCAAGTTCATGCAACACGAATATGACATCTTCGTTTGCACGACAATTGTAGAGAACGGTCTGGACATTCCGCTGGCAAATACTATAATCATCGAAAATGCGGAACGCTACGGCCTCGCCGAGCTATACCAGCTTCGCGGACGCGTGGGCCGCTCCAACCGCCGCGCCTATGCCTATTTGCTGGTGCCGCCGGATACCGAGCTGAGCGAAGTGGCCCGCAAGCGCCTGGCGGCGCTGAAGGAGTTCAGCGACCTGGGCGCCGGGTTCAAGATCGCCGCACTTGATCTGGAACTGCGTGGCGCGGGCAATCTGCTGGGCGGCGAGCAGCACGGTCACATCAACGCCGTGGGCTTCGACATGTACATCCGCCTGCTGGAGGAGACCGTCCGCGAATTGAAGGGCGAAGAGGTGCCGGCGGAGATTCACTCCAGCCTCAACCTGGGCCTCGACATCCGCATTCCGGCCGACTACATTTCGGACGAAAACCAGCGCCTGCGCGCGTACCGCCAGATCGCCAACGCCGGCACGCCCGCCGACCGCGAGCGCGTGGAGAAGGAATTGGAAGACCGCTACGGCCCCGTGCCCGACGCGGTGCGCAACCTGCTGGAGTATTCCGGACTGAAGACGGCGGCCGAGAAGCTGGGGATCGAAGCTATCGACCGCCGTCATGCCCAGCTTAGCGTGAAGTTCCACCCGGAGACCCACATCGACCCGGCGCGCCTGATGAATCTGGTCAGTCACACGCGCGGCGCGCAATTCACGCCTGCGGGCGTGCTGATGCTGCCGCTCGATGGAGCGACAGCTCCGGGCGAGGTTTTGGAGTTCCTGAAACACCGATTCGAGCAGTTGCAAGCGTAGCGCGACACCTCACCGTTGGAAGCCGGGTTGCGCAGTCCAACGATTGAATGTGTTGTTTCGCCAATTCCCAGACATAGGATATCGTGCGGGTGCTACAATACACCCGCACAGCACTCAAGGCGAAATCCCGCACGAACCAGTGGGATTAAGGAGTCCTTTCCAACCCAGCCCCGGGAGCAAGTTCGCTGGCGAAATGGACTGCGCAATCACTGGCTCGTGGCAAGGCGGCGTTTCCATGCGAATTCTACTCTACAACCCCGACAACGGCGTGACCGCGAACTTCATGCCGCATCTTTGGATGTTTCTCCTCCAGGCGCTTACGCCCGCGGGACACGAAGTGCTGCTGATCGACGGCAACACGCAACCGATGAGCGATGCCGAGATCGTGAGTTTCGTGCTCGCCAAGGGTATCGGCTTGGTGGGGATTGGCGCGATGACTCGCATGATCGCGAAGGCATACCGGGTAGCCGACGCCATTCGCGCCGCCGGGGTGCAGGTGGTGATGGGGGGACCGCACGTCACCGAGTTGCCTGAGGAGGCACTAGGGCGCGACGGGGGCCCGCGGCATGCCGATGCCGTGGCGCTGGGTGAGGCGGACGAGACCTGGCCGAAAATCGTCGCCGACGCGGCACGCGGCGCACTGAAGGAAAGGTACGTGCCGGTGGATGCGTTCGGACAAGAGCGCAAACCGGACCTCCAGGGTTACCCGAAGATCCCTTGGGACTCGCTCGATATCGACCAGTTCAACCGTATTCCGGGCTTCGTGCGCCGGATCATGGAACACTTCCGGTGCGAGTGGGAAACGTTTCACATCATTCCGATCGAGTCCGGGCGCGGCTGCCCCTACGGATGCGAGTTCTGCACGGTTACGGGATTCTTCGGCGACTCGATCCGGTTCCGATCCAACCAGAGCATCGTGGACGAGCTGCTGCTGTTGAAAGCGCGCGCGCGCCGGACCAAGGGGCAGGTGGCCGTGTTCTTTGTCGACGACAACTTTGCCATCAACGGGAAGCGCACAAAGTCGCTGCTGCGCGACATCATCGCGGCCCACGCGCAAGTATCGTGGGTGGGACAGATCAGCGCCAACCTGTTGCGCGATGAAGAACTGGTGGACCTGATCGCGGATTCGGGATGCAGGTGGATCTTCATTGGCATGGAATCGCTGGACCCGGCAAATCTGGCCAGCGTCAACAAGAGCTTCAACAAGCCCGGCGAGTACGCCGCGGTGCTGGAGCGGTTGGCGCGGCGGAATGTCTATGCGATCACCTCATTCATCTTCGGCTTGGACAACGACAAGCCGGGAGTCGCCGAACGCACCCTGAGCCAGATTCGCGAATGGCCGCCCGTGCTGCCGGTCTTCGGACAGATCACGCCATTTCCGGCCACACCTCTTTACACGCGTCTGGAGAAAGAGGGGCGGCTGACGCGGCCGAAGCACTGGCTGGATTTTGCGCCGTTCCACATGGCGCACACGCCCTTGCACATGACCGTTTCCGAGGTGCAGGATGAAGTCCGGTACGCCTGGGCGAACGCCTACAGCCCCGCGGCCACGCGGAAGGCCATCGATTCGATCGCTAACGAGCCGGCTCCGTACAAGATCAGCCATTTGATCGCGCGGCTGTTTTTCCGCGGCATTTACTTTCCGAACAAGGGCGCGTGGGCGTGGCTGAAGGCGATCGCGGAAAACCGGGGCACGGTTTTCCATGTCATCAGAGAGTCATTCACCAACTGGCGCGGGAGTAGGGCAACGGCTGGAGATCTGAACTTTGAGGGGCGGCTGGCGCCCCCTGCGCTGGTCCCGGAGGCTCCCGCGGACGTCTCGGCGGATTAGGCCGTTCCGATCGGGGACCGCCGCAATGCTGTCTCGACATCTGTTGCGGTTGCGCTTGTATATACATGCACGAAGATAGGGTAGTGGTTCAGTTTGAACCATCAGTGGCCACGACCTGCTTGCGTCTTTCCATCAATCCAATGATCTTCTTCGAAGATATATAGCTGACGATAACACCCCACATACTCTGCGGCTTTGGAATCGTACTGCAATTTTCGCGAAATTCATTGCCAGTGAGCAATCGCGGGGTACAATCTTCACACCGAGCCGGGCCCAGAGGGCACCCCGTCAGGGAGCGGTCTTGCCACTGTATTGTGCGAGCCTCAATAGGAGGGACGATGTCCAAAAGGAAATGGCATGTGGGAGAATTGCCGGCCATCGGGCAGGTGCACCGGAACGGGTGGCAAGTCCATGTGGGCCGGCCGCCTATAGACGGTCTGGCGGCCGTCGGGAGACCAATGCGCCCCGGTTACGACCAGGTCGCCGAGGCGGCTGCATCCCAAGGAGGTGCTTGGGATTCTGAAGAAACATGTTGCCACTCAGGTGGCCCAAGTCGTGGAACATTAGGGCGACTTGGGCCGGTCCTATCCAGGTCAACCTAAATGGGAGTTAACATAATTATGGCACCGAACAAGGAGGTTGCGCGACATGTTCGCCCAAACAGAATTAGCGCGAGCCGTCTTGCGAATGCTTATGGCCGGTCATGCCGTGCCTACGCATCACGCTATCCAGTTGCGCAACTGGGCAGTTTGCTCAGAAGATTCCGTACTCCCACTCGAAGAGATTGCCCGGCGCATTTTGGGCCGAGCTGGCAGCGTGGCCGATGCCCCGCAAGCCGGTGATTGGAGGCGGGCCGGGGCTGAGTTCATAGTTGCGGACCTTGAATTAGCTTTCACGTTCCTGGAAATTGCACGTACTTCATTGGTCACCGAGACCGTTCGGCGCAATCAAAAGAATGCGCGTGCGGCGTATAATGCAGTTCTGCGATTCTTGCCACGATGCCTCCCAGCACTCTCTGCCGCTGAACGGCAGGCCGTCGAGGACAACCTACGGAAGCTGGAAAACCGCCTTGAAGAGCTTGGTGGATTTTCCTGGAGTTCAAATTGACTCACTTTGCCGAGTAGCCATCTCCACGCTAAAAACCCACTACTTGCCGCCGGCATGAGTGCGCTCGGCGTTTGAGACGCCCTCAGCGCCCTCCTGGTAGCAGCAGGCGAGAGCAGGAGGAGGCTTTTGGGACAAGGCTACGTGCGGGCATTCTTTTGGGGAACGGGACTCGGCACCCGCTCTACCAAGCTGCGGCTCACCAGCGGCAGGCGCCGGGGCTGTCCCAATGCAGGTGTGGCGATCGGTAGTGGCGGGGTGCTTTGACCGCTACGAAGTTGGCCGTGGTCTATCTGTCTTCCCTACCTGCCAGCCTTGCTCCCTATCGGCTGGTCGACCAGCCCGGAAAAAGCATGTCCTCGGCCAACCACTTTCTCGATGTCCAGCGCCCTGTGCAGTCAGCCGAAACCGGGCCCGAACAGGGCCGCCGACCCGTCTACGCAGCCTGGCCGGCAGCACGCGCTCGATTCGAAACTCCAACGCCTGAGCCGCGTACATCCCAGACCCAGCGGGCGCCGCCCCATTCACGTTCCCATACCTCCCAGTGTCCCTCCCATCGGAAGTCGGCCGGCATTTCGGACTCGGTGCGAGTATCGGAGCATTGGATCGATGCACGTCTGAACAGATCTTCGCACTTCACGACGAGTGCGTTTTTGAGCATCGCTTCCGCCCGCAACCAGTCTTGTTGATCCGATGCGGTGGGACCGCCCCTCTCTAGCCATAATCGATACGCAACTGTGGCGATTTCACTTTCAGTTGGGCTAGCGGTTGCGGCGGGTTTCACGGATTCACTTACGGTGCTCATTTCAGGCGCCATCTTTGTTGCATCGCACAACGGCGGACTCGCACGCCACAGCTTAAAGGCCCCGGATATAACAAGACCTTAAGCGCTGATAGAATTATGTAGCGACTCTTTGACATATGTCAAGGGGAAGAAACCGGGCTGAGAAGTTGAATGTACCGGTGAGTACAACTGCTGCACTTTGCAACAAATCGGATTCAAACTCCCATGGTTTGCTCGATGATCCCAGTCGGCGAACGCGCAACATGTCAGTCGAGGAACTGATGGCGGCCGAACCCAAACAAAAGATTGGTGATAACCACACACGGCTGGCCCCGGACTGCTTCTGACGGCGGGCACTTTGGCCCAACTATCGGCTGCCGCCGAGTCGCGCTTCTTCAATTCTTGAGCATGCAGGGTAGTTTCAGATCCTGGTGACGCACCGCCCCGGTTCGTCCACGCTGAAGACTGTGCCACCAGGCACACAAGGGTTAGGGTATAATCCTCGTCGTGAAAAGTTACGCGCGCGGCCCCGTGCTACCGCTTCTCGAAAAGACCATCGGCCAAGTGCTCGCCGATTCCGTGGGACGCAACCCATCCGGCGATGCGCTGGTCGCCCGCCATCAAGGACTGCGGCTCTCGTACAGGGAGCTGCAGGATAACGCAGAGCGTGCGGCGCGCGGTCTGCGGGGGCTCGGCATACGTCCGGGCGATCGCGTAGGGATGTGGGCGTGCAACTGCGTCGAGTGGGTTTACCTGCAGCTTGCGACGGCGCTCACCGGCTCGGTGCTGGTGAACGTCAACCCGGCGTATCGCGCACACGAGCTGCGATACGTGCTGCGCAAGTCCGGCATGAAGGCCATTTTTCTAAACGAGCGGGATGCGCGGGTGGGGTACCTGGATATCCTCAATGAGGCGCGCAAGGGCCAGGAGCTGGCGCTCGAGCAAGTGGTGCTGCTGGGTACGGACGCGTGGAGCGGCATGCTGGCAGGCGGCGTGGATGTGCCCGCGCTGACGCAGACACCCGAGGACGTGGTCAACATACAGTACACGTCCGGCACGACTGGTTCGCCGAAGGGCGTGCTACTGACGCATCGCAACCTCGTCAACAACGCGTATGTGGTGGGGCGGGAGATGATGCTGACGGGCGCGGACCGGCTGTGCTCGCCGGTGCCGCTCTATCACTGCTTCGGGTGCGTGATGAGCTCGCTGCTGGCGATCGTGCACGGCATCGCGCTGGTGCTGCCGGCGGCGCAGTTCGATCCGCTGGCGACGCTGCAGGCGATCGATGCGGAGCGGTGTACACTGATCTACGGCGTGCCCACCATGTTCATCGCGGAACTGGAGCATCCGGATTTCCGCAAGTACAATATGGCCACGCTGCGGAGCGGGATTATGGCGGGCGCGCCGTGTCCGGTGGAGGTGATGAAGCGGGTCGTCTCGGAGATGAACTGCAGCGGGATGAGCGTGGCTTATGGCCAGACGGAAAGCTCTCCGGCGATCACGATGTCGGCGGCCGACGATAGCCTGGAGCATCGCGTGGCGACGATCGGGCGGGCGCTGCCCGAGACGGAAGTGAGAATTGTCGCGCCGTGGAACGATGAGGTCGTCGAGACGGGCCAACGGGGCGAACTGTGCACGCGCGGCTATCTGGTGATGAAGGGCTACGATCAGGAGCCGGAGGCCACGGCTCGGGCCATCGACCCGGAAGGGTGGCTGCGCACCGGCGACCTGGCGGTGATGCGCGACGACGGATACTTCCATATGGCGGGCCGGTTGAAGGAGATGATCATTCGCGGCGGCGAGAATATCTATCCGCGCGAGATTGAGGAGTTCCTGCATCGGCATCCGAAGATCGCGGATGTGTACGTGGTGGGGCTGCCGGATGCGCGGCTGGGCGAGGCTGTGCTGGCATGGATCAAGCTGAAGGCGGGCGAACGGATGACGGAAGATGAGGTGCGCGATTACTGCCGGGGGCAGATCGCGCACTTCAAGATTCCGCAGTATATACGGTTCGTGGACGGCTTCCCCATGACGGTGACGGGGAAGGTGCAGAAGTTCCGCATCCGCGAGCAGGAGATTGAGGCGCTGGGGTTGCGGGCGGCGGCGGAGATTAAGACGGCCTAGCTGTCAGCGGTCAGCTATCAGCTTTCAGCTTTCAGCGCGCGGCCGCGGCCGCTGCACCCTTTTCAATCGGTGCGCCGACCAGGTTGCCCCACTCGGTCCAGGAGCCGTCGTAGTTGGTGACGTTGTTGAAGCCGAGCAGGTATTTCAGCACGAACCAGCTATGGCTGGAACGCTCTCCGATGCGGCAGTAGGCGATGACGGGCTGGGAGCCGTCGATGCCTTCGCCGCCGTAAAGGTGGCGGAGCTCATCGGCCGATTTGAAGGTGCCATCTTCGTTGCAGGCCTTGCCCCACGGGATGCTGCGGGCGCCGGGAATGTGTCCGCCGCGCTGGCAGGTTTCGGGCAGTCCGGGAGGCGCCAGGATCTCACCGCTGAATTCCTGCGGGCTGCGCACGTCCACCAGCGCGGCGGCGTCCGCGGAGACGGCCGCCTGCACTTGCGGCAGAAAAGCGCGCAGGGACAGATCCGGGTCCGCGGCCTGATAGTCCGCCGGCTTGATATGCGGTGTGCCGGTGGCGAGTTCGCGGCCTTCGGCCAGCCACTTCTTGCGCCCGCCGTTCATCAGCCGCACGTCGCGATGACCGTAGATCTTGGCCTGCCAGAACGCCCAGGCGGCGAACCAGTTGTTGTTGTCGCCGTAGATGACGATGGTGGTGGCTGGGGTGATGCCGGACAAGGACATCAACTCATCGAACTGCTGTTTGGACAGGATGTCGCGCCGCACGGTGTCGCAAAGCTGCGAGTTCCAGGCCCAGGCGATGGCGCCGGGGACGTGGCCTTCATCGTAGGCTTTGGTGTCCACGTCGACTTCGACGATGCGGACCTCAGGGTCGGTGGCATGGGCGGCTGCCCAGTCGGTGCCGACAAGGGTTTCGGGGTGTGCATACGTTGCCATAAGGGGTCTCCTCCAATAACCTAGTAAATTATATCGATTGGTGGGCGATAGTGCAGCAAGGGGGGATAGGGAGGGGCCGGCGGGAGGCGCGCCCGACTCTTATGCCGAGCTTGGGCGACGCTCGGTTGCGTCCATCCGGACAATGGCGATCATGATCGGTAGGGCGACCTGAAAGAACGGTTGTTGCCACCAGATCATATGTCGATTGTAGACTCTTTGACGCTGGGAATCCAGAGTGAGTGCCCGCGCGGAAATGAAGTTCGTTGTTGCTTGTTGGAGCCTGGGGGGGCAAGTTGCACGGGAGTTCCCTCGCCGTGGGTGCTAGCCGCAAGGCCTATTCCGCGAGAAGGCGGAGTCGGCCAAGAGCGGTTCGCCGTCATTCAGTACTACCCCTTTTGGGGTACGAATACCCCCATTTGCGCACGGCCAATACCCCTATTTTTGGCTTCGTCTTGTAATTCTGATGGGTTTGGTGCTGCCGTTGCGCAGAATTATGCATTTTTGTGCTTTTGACCGGCTAGGATAGCAGTCATCTGAGCACCCGCGCGCCGGGGTTCTCTCGGCGCGCGCCAGACAAATATTCGAATTTCAAAGAGCGTGGGTGGCGGAGACTTGCCGAAATGGCGGCACCCCTTCGCCTTTATAAGATGAAGATAGCACGGTAGCAGTCGGGAGACAGGGGACTGTTTACGGCGGAATTCTTGTTTTCAATCGGTTGGCGAAGGGCAAGGGGCGTGACCGCTCGATGTCCCCTGCCACGCAGAAGCCGATCTGACCGGCGGCGTAGCGGGCTTTCTTAATCGCGCCGGCCGTGCGCCGACACTCCAAGAACGATGCGCTTTGCTGGGATTGCGGAACTGGCGAGAACTTACCATCGATATAAACATGCGCCCCAAGTCCAGCCGGCGCCGACGGCCGCGAACAAGAGAAGATTGCCTTCGCGGATCAGTCCGCGCCGGTTCACTTGGTCTAAAAGCAGCGGGACTGAGGCTCCAGCGGTGTTCGCGCACGATTCCAGATTCGTCTGCATTCGGGAAAAAGGGACGTTGAGTACCTCCGCGGTGCGCTTGAGGACGTGAGCTGAGGCTTGGTGCGGAATGATCATCGATACGTCTTCGAGTCCCAGCCGGTTCATGCAGAGAA